>OGPE01001048.1_pt1 | contig 19059 bp, 12 predicted proteins | sample 1552881 | NCBI WGS metagenome assembly OGPE01 (sample SAMEA2580236, study PRJEB22360) | human gut metagenome | biome: human gut; feature: human-associated habitat; material: faeces | place: Denmark | collected 2008/2010 | reverse complement strand
ATTCGGGCAACCGCACCAAGGCCGAGGACAACCAGGAGCAGACCGCCATGGACGTGAACCTCGCCGCGGCGAAGGAGATCGCCCGCCAGCTGCGGCTGCGTGATTTGGGCGGTATCGTCATCATCGACTTCATCGACCTGCACAAGGCGCAGAACAAGCAGGCGCTGTTCGACGAGATGGTGAAGCTGATGGCCACCGACAAGGCCAAGCACACGGTGCTGCCACTCACGAAATTCGGCCTGATGCAGATCACCCGCCAGCGGGTGCGTCCCGTGGCCGTCGAGAGCGTTTCGGACGTCTGCCCGACGTGCAACGGTTCGGGCAAGATCGAACCTACGGTGCTGCTGGACAAGAAGATCGAGAACCAGATTTCGTTCCTCACGCAGGATCGCGGACACAAATTCATCAAGCTGGTCGTCAGTCCTTACGTGGCGGCGTTCCTCCGAAAGGGCCTCTGGTCGCTGCGCCGCCGCTGGGAGTGGAAGTACAAGGTGCGCCTTGAGATCGCCGAGGACCAGAGCATCGGGATCGTCGAGATCCACTACCATGACAAAAAGGATAACGACCTTATAACCAAATAAGGCATGGCAACCGCCCGCGAGCAGCTGGCGCAGTTCGCCGCCGGGTCGAAAGCCCTCGGCAGACTGTGCCGCGAATATAAAAACAGGAGTGCTACCGTCCACCTCGAAGAGCTGGTCGGCGGCGCTCTTTCGTTTTATGCCGCGGCGGCCGTGGCCGAATCCGGGGGCGTGCATGTCTTTGTCGCCGAGGACCGTGACGCCGCAGCCTACCTTCTGAACGACTTCTACAACCTGCTGGACGAACGGCAGGTTTACTTCTTTCCCTCGTCGTGGAAGCGTTCGGCGGCCTATGGCGCCGAGGATGCGCAGGGCGTGGTGCAGCGCACGGCGACGATGCACGCCGTGCGGAATTTCTCGGGGAAGGGCTACCTGGTGGTCTGCACCTGCCCCGAGGCGCTGGCCGAGCGGGTCGCCGACGCCGAAGCCCTGCAACGGGAGACGATCACCGTGAGGGTCGGCGACCGGATTTCGATCGAGGTGCTGGAGCAGGCGCTTGTCGATGCTTCGTTTACGCGCGTGGATTTCGTCTACGAGCCTGGCCAGTACTCGGTGCGCGGCGGTATCGTCGACGTCTTCTCCTATTCGGAGAGCAAACCCTACCGACTGGATTTCTTCGGCGACGAGGTCGACTCGATCCGGCGGTTCAACATTTCGAGCCAGCTGTCGTCGGACAGGCTGGAGCGCGTGGAGATCATCCCCGACCTGAACGCCGGGACGCCCGCCGCGGCGAAGGTCTCCTTCGCGCGGTTTGCGGGCGCGGAGGCTTCCTGGTGGTTCTACGACGCCGATTTCGTGTTGCGGAGGGTCAACGACATCCGCCGCAGGACGCTCTCGGACATGGAGCATCCCGATGAGATCGACTCGCTGCTGACGAGCCGCAACTCGCTCGTGGCCGACCTTTCCGGAAGCCGGATTTTCCTGCTGCGCGACAATCTTCCCGAGCGGCCCGCGGCCGCAACGGTGAAGTTCGCGACGTCGCCCCAGCCGAAATTCAATAAAAATTTCGAGATGCTGGCCGACGACATGATCCGGGGTGCGCTGCGGGGTTACGATACCTATATACTTTCGGAGAACAAGGCGCAGGTCGAGCGTCTCGAAAATATTTTCCACCAGATCGGCCGCGGACAGGCCGTCGTGCGGTCGCTGTCGACGACCCTGCACGAGGGGTTCGTGGACAACGACCTGAAACTGTGCCTCTACACCGACCATCAGATTTTCGACCGCTACCAGCGTTACCGCATCAACGGCGAGATCCGGCGCGACGAGCAGATGACCGTCGCCGAGCTGAACCAGCTGCGCCCGGGCGACTACGTGGTGCATATCGACCACGGCGTGGGCCGTTTCGACGGGCTGGTGAAGATCGCCGCGGGCGACGGACGCATGCAGGAGGCGATCAAACTGGTCTACAAGGACGGCGACGTGCTGTTCGTCAACGTGCACTCGCTCCACCGCATTTCGCGCTACAAGTCGGGCGACGGCGAGCCGCCGAAGGTCTACAAACTGGGCAACGGCGCCTGGCAGAAGCTGAAGAACGCCACCAAGAAGGCCGTCAAGGACATTTCGCGCGAACTGATCGCCCTCTACGCCAAACGCAAGGCCTCGAAGGGCTACGCCTTCTCGCACGACAGCTATTTGCAGCACGAGCTGGAGGCGTCGTTCCGCTGGGAGGACACCCCCGACCAGCAGTCGGCCACGGCGGCCATCAAGAAGGACATGGGGTCGGATCAGCCGATGGACCGGCTGGTGTGCGGCGACGTGGGCTTCGGAAAGACCGAGGTGGCGATCCGCGCGGCGTTCAAGGCCGCCGTCGACGGCAAGCAGGTCGCCGTGCTGGTTCCGACGACGATCCTCGCCTTGCAGCACTACCGCTCGTTCACCGAGCGTCTGCGCGATTTCCCGGTGAGGGTGGAGTACATCAACCGCACCAAATCCACGAAGGAGGTCAGCCAGATCCGTGAGGATCTCGCCTCGGGGAAGATCGACATCCTGATCGGCACGCACAAGATGCTGGGCAAGCAGATCGTGTTCCGCGACCTGGGGTTGCTGATCATCGACGAGGAGCAGAAATTCGGCGTCGCCGCCAAGGAAAAGCTCACCGAGATGAGCGTTTCGGTCGATACGCTGACGCTCACCGCCACGCCGATTCCGCGCACGCTGCAATTCTCGCTGATGGGTTCGCGGGACTTGTCCGTCATTTCGACCCCGCCGCCCAACCGCCAGCCGATTCTCACCGAGTCGCACGTATTCTCGGAGGAGATCATCCGCGACGCCGTCGAGGCGGAACTCGCCCGCGGCGGCCAGGTCTATTTCGTCCACAACCGCGTCGAGGACCTGCCGGCCCTCCAAGGGCTGATCACGCGCCTCTGCCCGAAGGCCCGCGTGGCCGTCGGGCACGGCAAGATGCCGGCCGAGCAGCTGGAGAAACTCATCATGGACTTCATCTACGGGGAATTCGACGTGCTGGTGTCGACGACCATCGTCGAGAACGGCATCGACATTCCCAACGCCAATACGATCATCGTCGACAACGCCCAGAACTTCGGTTTGAGCGACCTGCACCAGCTGCGCGGCCGCGTGGGGCGTTCGAACCAGAAGGGCTACTGCTACCTGCTTTCGCCGCCCGACGAGCTGCTGTCGTCCGACGCGCGGCGGCGTCTGCGGGCCATCGAGGAGTTTTCCGACCTGGGTTCGGGGTTCAACATCGCCATGCAGGACCTCGACATTCGCGGCGCGGGCAACCTGCTGGGCGCCGAGCAGAGCGGGTTCATCGCCGACATCGGTTTCGAGACCTACCAGAAGATTATGAACGAGGCGGTGGCCGAACTGCGTGCCGAGGGGCTTCATGTCCCGGGCCTGAGCGACGGGGAGCAGGAGGTCGTGGAGCAGATGCGTTTCATCGACGACGCGCACATCGACATCGAGGTCGAGGCCGCGCTGCCCGACGCCTACGTTTCGCAGCAGGCCGAACGCCTGAAACTCTACCGCGAACTCGACTCGACGAAGGACGAGGAGGCTTTGCAGGCCTTCGAGAGCCGTCTTGCGGACCGCTTCGGTCCCCTGCCGCGCGCCGCGAAGGAGCTGTTGAACGTCGTGCGCCTGCGCTGGGAGGCCATTCGTCTGGGCATGGAGCGCGTGAAGGTCAAGAACGGGCTGATGATCGTGCATTTCGTGGGCGAGGAGAACTCGCCTTTCTACAAGAGCGAGGCCTTTATGACCCTGTTGCAGCGGGTTACGCAGCGGCCCGACCGATTTGTGCTCAAACAGCACAATAATCGGTTGGCGATGACCGTTAGGAATGTCAAAGACGTGGAAGACGCATACAAAACGCTGCAGCAGCTTTGAATCTGATCGTAGACATAGGCAACACCCTTGTCAAGTTGGCCGTTTTTGACGGCGGACGGATCGTCGCCCAGCGCTGCGTGGAGCGGCTGCATCCGTCGATGCTCGGCGAGTTGCTGGAGGGCCGCAGGGCCGCGAAGGCCGTCGTCGCCTCGACGCGCGGCGAAGCGGACGACGTGATCGAAACGGTCAGACCCTATGCGGATTACCTGCTGGAATTCACCTCGCAGACCCCCGTGCCGGTTGCCAACGCCTACCATACGCCCGAGACGCTGGGCCGCGACCGGCTGGCCGCCGCCGTGGGCGCCACGGTGCTTTACCCGGGGCGCAACGTGCTGATCGTCGATTTCGGCACGGCCGTCACGATCGACCTGGTGACGGCCGACAACACGTTCCGCGGCGGGTGCATTTCGCCGGGGATGAAAACCCGTTTTCGGGCGCTCCACGACTACACGGCCTGCCTGCCGCTGTGCGGTCCGACCGAAAGCGGGGAGTTGCAGGGGCTAACCACCGAAGAGGCCATCCGCCTGGGGGTGATGAACTCGCTGACCTTCGAAATTGAGGGCTATATGGCCCGGATGGAGAAAAAAATCGACGATTTATGCGTAATTTTTACCGGCGGGGACGCGAAATACTTTGCGAAAAGAATTAAAAACACGATATTTGCAAATTGTAATCTGGTCTTTTGCGGATTGGATCGAATTTTAGAGTACAATGCAAGTGAAGAACACCTTGATTAAGCTGGTTGTCGCGGCTGCAGCGATGTTTCCTTTTGCCGTTTCGGCCCAGACAAGCAGTATTAACGCATTCTCGCCCTATACGATGTACGGCATCGGCGAACAGAATACCCCCGGTACGCTGCAGATGCGCTCGATGGGCGGTGCGGGTGTGGCCATGCGTTCGGTGAGTACGGTCAACCTGCTCAACCCCGCGGCTTACAGCGCGGCTCCGCAGAAGACTTTCCTTTTCAACTTCGGGTTGGAGGGGCAGAACTACTACAACGCCCAGACGGTCGGAGGCGTCGGGAAACGGACGGCCTACAACACGTTCAACTTTCACGACATCGCTTTCCAGATGCCGGTGGCGAAGCGGCTGGGACTCGGTTTCAGCCTCACGCCTTACAGTTCGGTGGGTTACAGGACCAAGTATTACCACGAATACGATCCCGAAGACCCCATTTACGCCAACGTCGGCAATATTCAGTACAACTACCAGGGCGAGGGCGACGTGACGGAGGTCAAGGTCGGCCTGGGCTGGGAGCCGTTCAAGAATTTTTCGGTGGGTATCGCCGCACAGTATTACTGGGGCGACATCGACCGTACGTTCGTGATGACCCCGACCGCCATTACGGGCGAGGGAACCTTCACCTCGACGGTGGGGCAGGACAATTACAGCATTTCGAGCATCAAGGGGCAGGTCGGCGTGCAGTGGAACGCGATTCTGAACGCGAAGCGCATCCTGACCTTCGGCGCGACGTACGACTTCGGCGGTGACCTGAACCCGGAGGTGACGAAAAAACTCTATATCGGCGACCTGTACAACACGGTCGTCAAGGGCGATACGACGCACCTGAAGCTGGTGCTGCCCCGGCAGCTGGCCGTGGGGGCCTATTACCAGACCGGCAGGTGGGCCGTCGGCGTGGATTATGTGTTCCAGAACTGGGGCGGCCGCAACTCGGGCTACGAGATGACGGGAACCAGCGGCAGCGGGGAGAACAAGACGGAATACAAGGTGGCCTACACCAATACGAGCACGATCAAGATGGGTGTGGAATACACCCCGAACCGTTACGATGCGCGTCATTTCCTGAAACGCTGGTCCTACCGTGCGGGTTTCCGCTACGGGGCCTACAACCAGACGTTCAACGGGGACAAGCTTGCGCAGTACGCCGTGACGGCGGGCATCGGCATCCCGGTGAGGCGCGGCGCCTTCTCGGCCATCGACATCGGCGTCGAGTACGGTCGCCGCGGTTACAACATCGCCGACCGCCTGGGGCTGGTCCGGCAGCAGTATTTCAAGTTTGCGATCGGCTTCACGCTCTTCGCGGGACAGATGGAGAACGGCGAATATTGGTTCATGCGCTCCAAGTTCGATTAATGTGACAGGCAAGCAAAAATAAAAGATAGAAACACAAAAATTAATCTGACCGATGAAAAACGTTAAATTCCTGCTTTCTGCTGCGTGTGCGCTTTTTGCAGTCGCAGCGATGGCACAGCAAGATTTCAGTGATCCGAAGTACGCGGTCTGGGGTGACACTCCTCAGGAGCGGGAGCAGAACATTCTGAACAGCAACTTCCTCAAGGAGTCGCTCGACAACAAGGATTACAACGCTGCCGCGCATTACCTCAAGGAGCTGCTCGACAAATGTCCGAAGGCTTCGCAGAATACCTTCGTGCGCGGCATCACGCTTTATAAGAACAAGATCGCGCGCGCCAAGAGCATCGCCGAGAAAAACACCTACACCGACTCGCTGATGATCGTTTACGACCTGCGCAACGAGTATTTCGGCGACCATCCCAAGTACGGCACGCCCTATATCCTCGACCGCAAGGCCCGTGAGTATCTGATGTACAAACCCGCCGACCGCAAGGGTATCCGCGAAGCGTTCCGCGCAGCCATCGAGGCCGGCGGCGACAACACCGATCCCGAGACCGTCGTGGCCTATTTCTCGAACCTCTGCGACGATTACAGGAATACCGACGAGGTGATGCCCGACGAGATCATCGCCGAGTACGACCGTCTGACGCCATTCTTCGAGAAGAACCCCGCTGCCGCCGAGTACAAGAGCCAGTTCGACGCTGCGTTCGGATTGAGCGGCGCCGCAAGCTGCGAGAATCTCGAAAGACTCTTCAAGGGCAAGCTGGCGGATACGCCTTTACAGGGACAAGCGGCCCGCCGCCCCCGACGACGAGGCGCTGCTTTCGCAGGCCGTGGCTCTGATGTCGCGCGCCAAGTGCGACGGTGATTTCTACTTCTCGATCGCCGAGAAATACTATCAGGTGAAGCCTTCGTCGGAGACGGCCATGTTCCTGGCCCAGGCTTTCCAGAACAAGAAGGACTATGCAAAGGCGAAGACCTACCTGAACGAGGCACTGGATGTCGAGAAAGACCCCGCCGAGCGTCAGAAACTGCTCGTGCGCATCGCGCTGGTGGGCCTCGTGTCCAACGACATTCCGGGCGCTGCCGCCGCTGCGCGCCAGGCCCGCGACCTGGATCCCGAGGACGGCGTTCCGTACTTCATCCTGGCGCAGTGCTATGCTTCGTCGGCAGGTTCGTGCGGCGGTTTCGCCGGTCTGGCGACCTATTGGGCCGCTTACGATACGATGGCCAAGGCGGTCGAGCTGCTCCCGGCCGATTCGGAGTACATGGAGCACGCCAAGAGTTCCCTCGGCAAGTTCCGTTCGGTTTTCCCCAGCTCGGAGGAGTGCTTCTTCAACGAGTTGCAGGAGGGTGCGCGCTATACGGTGACCTGCGGAACGGCCGCCGGTATCACCACCACCGTCCGTGCCCGCTAAAAAACACGCTCCCGACAGGCTTCGATGGGAAAACGCATGACAAGAACGATCAGGGTAGCACTCTCCGTGACGGGGAGTGCTATCTTGCTATTCTCGTGTGCGGACAAGGATGCGGGCCGCGCGTCGGCTTCCGAGGAGACGATGATGACCGAATACAGCGAGGACCTTTCGGTCGTGATGTCGCAGAACGGCCGCCGGTCGTACCATTTCGTCACGCCGCTGCTCGAAGGTTATTCGCTGGCCCGCGAACCTTACCGCGAATTCCGCAAGGGCGTGAAGATCACTACCTACCAGAACGATTCGCTGACCACGGTGGACGCCGTGCTGACGGCCAACTACGCCATCTATTACGAGAACCGCGAACTGTGGGAGGCCAAGGGCAACGTCGTCGTTGAGAAATCCGACGGCAAAACCCTCTACACCCAGCAGTTGTTCTGGAATGCGCGGACCAAGAAAATCTATTCGAACGTCGATTCGAAGATCGTGCAGAACAACGGCCGCGATGTCTTCATCGGCGAAGGTTTCGAATCGGACGAGGAGTTCAAGGACTGGCGTTTTCGCCGCATGAAGGGCCGTATGGAGGTCGAGATGAAGCAGAGCGCCGACTCCGCGGCCACGGATTCCACGTCCGTGCGCCCGGTTCCGAAACCCTCCGACAGCCGGCCCTCCGACAGCCGGCCCTCCGACAGCCGGTCCGCCGTCCGGACGCCCGAATCCGGGAGGGCCGCTGATGGGCCTGTGGCCGCTCCGGCCCGGGAGATTCCCGCCGGACCGGCTGAAAGGCAGGTCGGAAGACCCGAGGCGGAAGTTGAGCGCCGGCCGCTGAAAATGCTGGACGGCTCCCGGGAGGAGCAGGTTTCCGTCGAACCCAAACTCAAAAACTGAAAGCGATGCTCACCACCGTCGTCCTGATTGTCGTAATGCTGTTGCTGTCGGCTTTTTTCTCGGGGATGGAGATTGCCTTTACGAGCAAGAACCGTCTCAAGCTGGAGATCGACCGCAAGCAGAACCGCATGTTCGACCAGATTGCCGAGGTTTTCGCCCGCCATCCGGGGCAGTATATCACCACGATCCTCGTGGGCAACAACATCGCACTGGTCGTCTATTCGCTGGCGATGTCGCTGCTTCTGCGCAGCATCTATGCCTCGCTGGGGTGGGAGCAGCTCGCCCGGAGCGGCTCGGTCGCCGTGGACACCGCCGTTTCGACGGTCATCATCATCTTCTTCGCCGAGTTTCTCCCTAAGTCGATTTTCAGGAACAATCCCAATTTCTATTACCGCGCGCTGGCGCCGGTGATCTATTTTTTCTACATCGTCCTCTATCCGGTGGCGCGTTTCACGACGCTGCTTTCCCACGGCATTCTGCACCTTCTGGGCCGCCGCGTCGAGGAGCGGAACATCACTCCGAGTTTCGACCGCGAGGACCTTGCGGCGCTGCTCGACTCGAACAGCCCGGAGCAGCATTCGGAACCGGACAACGAGCTGAAACTCTTCCAGAACGCGCTGGATTTCGCCGACCTGCGCGTCAGGGACTGCATGGTTCCGCGTGTGGACGTCGAGGCCGTGGACATCGACGACACCTCGATCGAACAGCTCACGGCGCGTTTCGTCGACTCGAAATATTCGCGTATCTTCGTCTGGCGCAAGTCGATCGACAACATCGTGGGCTACGTCAATTCGAAAAGCCTTTTCACGCGGCCCCGGCAGATCGCCGACGTGATGATGGAGGTCAATTTCGTGCCCGAGACCATGCCTTTGCAGCTGATGCTGGAGAATTTTATCAAGCACCGTTCGAACATCGCCGTCGTGATCGACGAATTCGGCGGCACGGCGGGCGTCATTTCGCTCGAAGACGTGCTGGAGCAGATTTTCGGCGAGATCGAGGACGAGCACGACATTCCGGACCTCACCGAAAAGCAGGTCGGCCCCGACGAGTATGTTCTCTCGTGCCGCCTGGAGGTGAAATACCTGAATGAAAAATACAACCTCGGCATCGAGGAGAGCAAGGAATACGACACGCTGGCCGGTTTCATCATCTTCAATTACGAGGGTATTCCCACCGCCGGGGAGACGGTTTTCATCGGCGGCCTGCAATTGCGGATTCTCCGTACGACGCGTTCGCGCATCGAACTGGCGCGGGTGAAGAAATTGTAGCGTGGGCCGGATTCCGCCGCCTTTCCGGTAAATTCCCGTCCCGGCGGGGATTAGGGGGGGCGAAGCGTGCGTATATTTTTACTTTTATTCTGTTCTTTTTACAATTAATTTTACTACCTTTGGCTGATAATTCGAAACAATACGAATAATTAACAATTTATATGGCAAGTTTAAACACTTTACGAACCAAGTTCGGCATCGTGCTTTCGATCATCATCGCACTGGCCCTCTTGGCATTCATCCTCTCTCTGAAGACTGAAATGGGCTTCTCGGGCAACGACCCGCGTGTCGGTGTGATCGACGGCGAGAAGATCAACTATTCGGAGTACTACGACCAGTACGAGACGATCAAGTCGCAGAACAACATGCCGGAGAGCGACGAGCAGCAGTCGGCCATGCTGGCCAATGCCGCCTGGCAGGCGCTGATCGCCAAGCACGTGCTGACGCCCGGTTTCGACCGGATGGGACTTCGCGTCACCGAGCCGGAGCGTCTGGCGATGGTCAGCGGACAGCATCCTTCGCAGGCTTTCTACAATGCTTTCGCCGATCCCCGCACGGGCGAGTACAGCGTGGCTGCCATCAGCCAGTTCCTCGCGCAGGCCGAGACCAACCCCGAGGCGGCCAATGCCTGGGCGCAGCTCAACGAGCAGGCCCGTCTGGAGCGCGAGGTGCAGAAGTACTTCGGACTGGTGAAGGGCGGCGTTTACGTCAATTCGCTGGAGGTCGCCCGCGGTGTCGAGGCCGCCAACAAGTCTTTCTCGGGCAAGTGGGCCGGCAAGAAGTTCTCGGCCGTTCCCGATTCGCTCGTCAAGGTGTCGTCGGGTGATGTGAAGGCTTACTACAACAGCCATAAGAACCAGTTCAAGCAGACCCCGTCGCGTACGATTTCGTATGTCGTATTCGAGGTCTCCCCCACGGACGACGACCTGCTGGCGCTTGAGAAGAGCGTGACGGAGGTGGGCCGGGAGTTCGCCGCCGCCGAGGAGGTGAAGACCTTCGTCCGCGCCAACCGCAACGGCAAGATCGCCGACAGCTACGTTTCCGCCGCACAGCTCTCCGACGAGGAGGCCAAGGCGCTGATGGCGGGCGAGATGTACGGTCCCGTGCTGAAGAACAACGAGTGGACGATGTCCCGCGCGCTCGATTCGAAGATGGTTCCCGACTCGGTGGGCGTACGTCATATCGTGCTGCCCTATGCGCAGGAGGCGCTTGCCGACAGCCTGCTGACGGTGCTGAAGAAGGGGGGCGATTTCGCGCAGACCGCTGCCCGTTATTCGGTTTACGACGCTACGGCCGCCAACGGCGGTGAAGTGGGAGTGCTGCCTTTCTCGGCCTTCACGGGCGAGTTCGCCGCCGCTTTGGCCAATGCCAGACAGGGCGACATCGTGAAGATCGCTTCGGGCGACGCCATCCAGTTGATGCAGGTATACCGTGCCGACAAACCTTCGAAACACGTGCAGGTGGCTACGATCACCTATCCCGTGGAGGCTTCGGCCGCCACGCGCCGCGACGTGCACAACCAGGCCGGTTCGTTCATGGTCAACGCCAAGGGTTCGGCCGCCGCATTCGCAGATGCCGCTTCGACGGCTGCCGTGACGCCCCGCGTGGCTGCGATTGCCCAGGGCGACCGTACGATCCGCGGCCTTGAGGATTCGCGCGAGGTGGCCCGCTGGGCCTACGGAGCGAAGGAGGGCGACCTTTCGGCGATCTTCAATGTAGGCAAGGACTACGTGATTGCCACGCTGACCGAGATCGACGACAATGAGTACGCACCGCTGAATAAGGTTTCGGCCCAGATCCGTTCGCAGCTTCTTCGCGACAAAAAATACGATTATATCGTCAAGAGCCTTTCGGGTTCGACCCTCGCCGAGCAGGCTGCAAGTCTCGGCTCGGAGGTGGAGGACTTCTCCGATGTGACTTTCGGTTCGTTCTACGTGAACGGCGTGGGCATGGAGCCTCGTCTGGTGGGCGCCATCGCATCGGCCGAGAAGGGTGCCCTGTCGGCTCCCGTGAAGGGACTTTCGGGCGTCTATGTCTTCGAGGTCGGGGATGTCAAGACCGACGACAAGCAGACCGCCGAAGGCGAGAAAGTTCGCGCCCAGGCCATGGCCGAGGGCATGGCCCAGCAGTTCGCCATCCCGGCTATCCAGCAGATGGCCAAGATTCAGGACCTGCGCGGCAAGTACTTCTAAACGATTGATTTTACGGTGCATCTTTGCACTTGCTCCCGCAGGGCGCGAATGGGACGTACTCCGGTACACCCATCCGCGCTCTGCTTCGTTTAAGCACAAACCGGCAGCTTTCACCGCAAAGATTGAAAATTAGCGGAGAATTCTCTGTGCAGTCCGGCTTTTTTCGTATCTTTAGAGGCGTAACGGCTCTTTTAGCAGCCGGAGGCCCTGTCAAACCAGGTGCAATCCGGTTTCGGAGCCGTCCGGTCATTCATTCTCTTCGTAATAGGATAAATAAATATTCGCCATGAACAACTTCATCTATCACAATCCGACCAAACTGGTTTTCGGCAAGGGCCAGATCGCCCGTCTGCCGAAGCTCATTCCCGCCGGAAAACGCATCATGCTGACCTTCGGCGGCGGAAGCGTCAAGCGTAACGGCGTCTACGATCAGGTCGTCGCCGCACTCGAAGGCCGCGACCTGGTCGAGTTCTGGGGCATCGAGGCGAATCCGTCGGTCGAGACCCTGCGCGAAGCCATTGCGCTGGGCAAAGAGCGGAAGGTGGACTTCCTGCTGGCTGTCGGCGGCGGGTCGGTCATCGACGGTACGAAACTCATCGCTGCGGGCCTTCTCTACGACGGCGATGCATGGGACATCGTGCTCAAGGGGCAGGCCGGCAAGACCGTGCCGCTGGCTACGGTCCTCACCATGTCGGCCACGGGTTCCGAGATGAACTCCGGGGCGGTCATTTCGCGCTACGAGACCAAGGAAAAATATGCTTTCTACGGCGATTATCCGGTCTTCTCGATCCTCGATCCCGAGACGCTCTATTCGCTGCCGAAGCGTCAGGTAGCCTGCGGACTTGCGGATACTTTCGTGCATGTGCTGGAGCAGTATATGACTACGCCCCATCAGTCGCGGCTGATGGACCGCTGGGCCGAAGGCATCCTGCATACGGTGGTCGAAATCGCTCCCAAAGCGCTGGCGGACGAGCGCGATTACGACACGATGTCGGAATACATGCTTTCGGCGACGCTGGCCCTGAACGACATGATCCGTATGGGCGTGACGCAGGATTGGGCGACGCACATGATCGGCCACGAGCTGACGGCGCTGCACGGCTTGACGCACGGTGCGACGCTGGCCATTGTCATCAACGGTACGCTGCGCGTGCTGCGCGGGCAGAAACGCGGCAAACTGCTGCAATACGGCGAGCGTATCTGGGGCATTGCCGGCGGTTCGGAGGAGGAGCGCATCGACCGCACGATTGCGGCCAACGAGGCGTTCTTCCGTTCGCTGGGCCTCTCGACACGCCTTTCGGAGGAGGGTATCGGCGAAGAGACCATCGCCGAGATCGAACGCCGCTTCACGGCTGCGGGCGATCGGTTCGGCGAGGCGCAGAACGTCGACGGCGCCATGGCCCGCCGGATTCTGGAGGCCTGCCTGTGATCCCATTGCCGGCTGCCGAAAGAACAATCCCCGCAACCGAGGTTGCGGGGATTGTTTGTCATGGAACGCGGGTTTATTCGTCCACCCCGAATGTCGAAACGTTGAGACTGCCCAGCGCATCGACCGTGATGCCGTATTCTCCGGTCTCGACGCCTTTCAGGATGATGAGGTAGGAGCTGCTTCCGAACCGGCGCGAGGTGAAGGGCTGCCGTTCCAGCGTGTTGCGCTGCTGGTCGCCGAAGGTTCCGACCGACGCGTATTCGGCGATCCGCATCTTCTTCTTGACCTTGAACCGGAAGACGCTGATCACCGACATCGGGTCGATCTGGTTGTCCGGAACGCGGATGATAAAGGCGATGCCGTCGCTCTTCCGGAGCCGGACGGGGGACTGCGCGCCTTTCAGCGTCATTTCGTCGATGTGGTTCTTTCCGATGCCGAACAGTTTCTGCCCGGTGGACGAACGGTGGCGGGGAGCCAGGCTCTCCTGAACGAGCTGCTCGGTTCTGTTGTCGGGCCGGATAGCCAATGCCTGGCCGATGAATTCAGGTTCGGGGAATGTCAGGGTGCTGTCGGTCCGGGTTACGGAGGGTTCCGGTGCGGCGGCTGCCTCCGGAGTCTGCGCCTGCGACCGGATGCAGGCACAGCAGGCAAGCAACAGAATGAGGGTTTTCTTCATGCGAATGGAACGTTGGAATGAATGAATTTGTGTATTTCAGTCGTAAAGATAATGCAAAAACTCCCGTTCCGGTCTTTGGCGGGTGAAAAAAGTCCCTCCCGAAGTGCTCCGGAACAAAAAACGCCCCGGTCTTGCGACCGCGGCGTTTCTCTTGTCGGAGCCGGGAATTTACTCGGCGAGCAGGATTTCGAGGATCTTGATGGCTGCCGTGGCGATCGGCGTACCGGGGCCGAAGATGGCGGCGGCGCCGTCGCGGTAGAGTTCATCGTAGTCCTGCGCGGGGATCACGCCGCCGACGATGACGATGATGTCCTCGCGGCCCAGCTTCTTCAGCTCGGCGATGATCTGCGGCACGAGCGTCAGGTGGCCGGCGGCCAGCGACGATACGCCGACTACGTGCACGTCGTTTTCGACGGCCTGCTTGGCGGCCTCCTCCGGAGTCTGGAACAGCGGACCCATGTCGACGTCGAAGCCGATGTCGGCATAACCCGTAGCGACCACCTTGGCGCCGCGGTCGTGTCCGTCCTGGCCGAGCTTGGCGATCATCACGCGCGGCTGACGGCCCTCTTTCTTGGCGAATTCGGCGCACAGCTCCTTGGCGCGCTCGAAGGATTTGTCGTTTTTCACTTCTGAAGAGTAAACACCTGAAATGGAACGGATAACAGCTTTGTAGCGGCCTACGACCACTTCGCAGGCATCGGAGATTTCGCCCAGCGAGGCGCGGACCTTGGCGGCCTCGACGGCCAGTTCGAGCAGGTTGCCCTGCTTGGTCTTCACGCACTCGGTGATGGCGGCCAGCGCCTTCTTCACGGCAGCTTCGTCGCGGTTGGCGCGCAGCTCCTTGAGTCGCTTGATCTGGCTCTCGCGCACGGCCGTGTTGTCCACGGCGAGAATGTCGATCGGGGCCTCCTTCTCCAGACGGTATTCGTTGATGCCGATGATCTTCTCCTCGCCGGAGTCGATGCGGGCCTGCTTGCGGGCCGACGCCTCCTCGATGCGCATCTTCGGAATGCCGGTCTCGATGGCCTTGGCCATACCGCCCAGCTTCTCGACCTCCTCGATGCGCTCCCAGGCTTTGTGGGCGATCTCGTTGGTCAGTGTCTCGATGTAGTAGGAACCTGCCCACGGGTCGACCTCGCGGCAGATGTTGGTCTCCTCCTGAATGTAGATCTGCGTGTTACGCGCAATACGCGCCGAGAAGTCGGTCGGCAGGGCGATCGCCTCGTCCAAGGCGTTGGTGTGCAGCGACTGGGTGTGTCCCAGCGCGGCGCCCATGGCCTCGATGGCCGTGCGGGCCACGTTGTTGAACGGGTCCTGCTCGGTGAGCGACCAGCCCGAGGTCTGCGAGTGGGTGCGCAGCGCCAGCGACTTGGGGTTCTTGGGGTTGAACTGTTTAACGATCTTGGCCCACAGCATACGTGCGGCGCGCATCTTGGCGATCTCCATGAAGTGGTTCATGCCGATGGCCCAGAAGAACGACAGGCGCGGTGCGAAGGCGTCGACCGACATGCCGGCATTGATACCTGCGCGCAGGTACTCCAGACCGTCGGCCAGCGTGTAGGCCAGCTCGATGTCGGCCGTGGCGCCTGCCTCCTGCATGTGGTACCCCGAGATCGAGATCGAGTTGAACTTGGGCATGTTCTTCGAGGTGTACTCGAAGATGTCGGCGATGATCCGCATCGAGAACTCGGGCGGATATATATAGGTGTTGCGCACCATGAACTCCTTGAGGATGTCGTTTTGGATCGTACCGGCCAGCTGGTCGAGCGTGCAGCCCTGCTCCAGGCCCGTCACGATGTAGAAGGCCAGGATCGGCAGCACGGCGCCGTTCATGGTCATCGACACCGACATCCGGTCGAGCGGAATGCCGTTGAAGAGCACCTTCATGTCCTCCACCGAGCAGATCGACACGCCGGCCTTGCCCACGTCGCCCACCACGCGCGGGTGATCGGCGTCGTAACCGCGGTGCGTTGCCAGGTCGAAGGCCACCGACAGACCTTTCTGTCCGGCGGCGAGATTGCGGCGGTAGAATGCGTTGGACTCCTCGGCGGTCGAGAATCCGGCGTACTGACGGATGGTCCACGGACGCATCACGTACATCGTCGAGTAGGGGCCGCGCAGGAACGGGGCGATGCCTGCCGCGTAGTTCAGGTGCTCCATGCCTTCGAGGTCTTCGGCCGTATAGGCGCCCTTGACGGGGATGCGCTCGGCCGTCAGCCACGGCTCCACCTGTCCGCAGCCTTTCGAGGCGCAGCAGCTCTTCTGCCCGCCTGCTTCGTATGTCAGTTCTGAAAATTTAGCTCTCATGATCAGATGCCCATTTCTTTAAGATAAAACTTCAGAGTCTCCAGGACGTTCGACTTCACCGAGATGAAGTTCGTGATGCCCTGGGCCTCCAGTTCGGGTGCGCATGCGGGAGCGCCTGCGACTACGAGAATGGCTTTGCCGGCGAGCAGCTCCTTCACCTTCGGTGCGGCCTCTGCGTAATCGTCGTCCGAAGCGCAGACCACCACGATCTCGGCTTTCGATTCGAGTGCGGCCTTCACGCCCTCCTCGATCGACTTGAAGAAGGTGTTGTCCTGCACGCGGATTCCGGCGCAGGCGAAGAAGTTGCACGAGAACTGGGCGCGGGCGCGGGCCATCGCCAGGTTGCCGCAGGTGAGCATGAACGCCTTGGGCTGTTTGCCCGAGCGGTCCACGTGCAGGCGCATCGCCTCGAAGGCCATGGCGCCGCGGTAGGGCGTGAGGACGTTGCCTTCGGCAGCGGGACGGGTGACGGCTTCGGCGGTGATCTCCTTCGGGGCCACCTCCGTGAAGTTGGGGAACTGGTTGGCGCCGAGCAGCGTCTGGCGGCGCGTTGCGATGGCCTTGTCCTTGGCGGCGGCCGAAGCCTCCACGCGCTCCTTGATGAAGCCGGCCTTGTAGGCCTCGGCGTAGCCGCCCTTCTCCTCGATTTCGAGGAAGAGCTTCCAGGCCTCGGCGGCGATCGACTGCGTGAGGTTCTCCACGTAGTACGAGCCGCCTGCGGGGTCTACCACCTGGTCGAAGTGCGATTCGTGCTTCAGGAGCAGTTCGACGTTGCGGGCGATGCGCTTCGAGAACTCCGTGGGGCTTTCGAACGCGGCGTCGAACGGCGTCACCTCCAGCGAATGTACGCCGGCGATGGTGGCCGACATGGCCTCCGTCGTGCCGCGGAGCATATTGACATAGGGATCGTAAACGGTCTGGTTCCAGTCTGCCGTGCGGGCGTGGATGTGCATTTTGCAGGCGCAGTTCTTCGAGGGGTTGTAACCCTTGACGATGTTGGCCCACAGCATGCGCGCCGCGCGGAACTTGGCGATTTCGAGGAAGTAGTTCGAGGTGACCGAGAACGAGAAGCGCAGCTTGCGGGCCGCCAGCTCGGCGTCCACGCCGGCGTCGGTCAGGCGCGCGATGTAATCGTTACCGGCCGAGAGGGCGAACGCCAGCTCCTCGACGATGGTCGATCCGGCGTTCGAGAAGATGCCGGCCGAGACGGTCACGATACGGATGTGCTTGTACTCGCGGGTCTTTTCGATCAGCGAGGCGATCTTCGCGAAGCACTTTTCGCCGTTGGGCGAGCAGAAGTCGCCTTTCTGCGACAGTCCCTTGACCAGCGGGTCGATCGAGAAGGCCACGTGCGCCTCGGAGGCAGTGCCTTCCTTTTCGAGCTTGGCGATCACCAATTCGGCGATGCTGCCCGTCTGCGCGCCGCAGAAGACCATTTCGATGGCCGGGATCGAGATTCCGGCGAGCAGCTGATCGAGTTCTTCGGCCGTGAAGCCCTCCTTCGCGATTGAGAAGCCCAATGAATCGACGCCCGAGTTGAGGAGTTTCAGCGCCTCGGCGTTGGCCTCCCTGGGACATTTTACCTCGACGGTCTGATGCACGCGCCAGCGATTGTGGCTGCGCGTACCTCTGACGTACGGGAACTCGCCTGCCTGCGAGCCCAGAAAACGGATGCCTTCGAGGTTTTCGGCGCGGTAGTAGGGGCGGACGTTGAATCCTTCTCCCGTACGCCACACCAGCTTGCGCTCGTAATCGGCTCCTTTCAGGTCGGCTGTAATCACCTCTTCCCACTTTTCGGTCGGGACCGGCGGGAACTCGGTGAACAGCTTTTCACGTTTGGTATTTGCCATGACTATTTAGAGATTAGTATGTGTGTAGTTTCGTTCTGTTTCAAAATTGCACGTAAAGTTACAAATTAATTACCGAATTGTAACAAGAAATTGTTACGAAAATAACAGTGCAGCGGAATTTTTCCGGATTTCGTCGCCCGCCGCATTTCCGGACGGCCCGGCGCGGATGCTGTCTCCGATGTGGTCGAATAGTTGAAAAATGGTCTTTATTTCTGCTTGTTTTGGGAAAAACGAAAAAATGTATTTTGGGGATTTTCTGTGAAAAATGAGGCTGTTTTTCGAAAAATGACTGAAAATTTCGGGTGTGTGCGGCGAAAAACGGTTGTTTTTTCGGGAAAATGATGAAAAAAACGACTGTTTTTTTTGAAAAAACGGTGATTTTGTAAAAACAACGTAACGGAATAATTCGTACATTTGTAGCCGGAACGAAAGATGTACCGCAGCGGGGGAGCGGCCCCGGGTTAGTTAGGTCGGCAGGTCCTGCCGGGAGGCAGTTGTCCGGTTGAATTTCAGGTTAGGTTTTAGTTTGTAATTATCGGGTCCTTCCCCGCGCGGTTTTTTCTACGAACACTAAACCCTTAATCAGTCAGGTATATGTCATCATTACTCAGATTCAAGATGGTCGATGCGGCCATAAATCACACGGCCGTCGAGGTGAAAGTTCCCGAGGGACGCCCGTCGGACTACTTCGGAAAGAAGGTATTCGGACGTGCGGCCATGCGGAAGTATCTCGACAAGCGCACCTATGCGGCCCTGCTCGACACGATGGAAAAACGCACGCCGCTCACGCGCGAAGTTGCCGACAGCATCGCGGCGGGTATGCGCCAGTGGGCGCTGGAGCACGGTGCGGACCACTATACCCACTGGTTTCAACCCCTGACGGGCGGTACGGCCGAGAAACACGACGCCTTTGCCGAGCCGGACGGTCAGGGCGGCGTGCTGGAGGAGTTCTCCGGCAAGCTGCTCGTGCAGCAGGAGCCCGACGCCTCGTCGTTCCCCAACGGCGGCATCCGCAAT
>OGPE01001044.1_pt1 | contig 19166 bp, 18 predicted proteins | sample 1552881 | NCBI WGS metagenome assembly OGPE01 (sample SAMEA2580236, study PRJEB22360) | human gut metagenome | biome: human gut; feature: human-associated habitat; material: faeces | place: Denmark | collected 2008/2010 | reverse complement strand
CGTTTTCAGAGATGGAGTTACCACCCCAGGAACCACAACCCAGAGTCAGGGAAGGCGCGAGTTTGAAGTTGTACAGGTCACCGATACCACCCTGAGAAGCCGGGGTGTTGATCAGGATACGTGCGGTTTTCATCATCTGGCCGAAGTAAGCCACGCGAGCCGGCTGGTTGTCCTGGTCGGTGTACAGGCAAGAGGTGTGACCGATACCGCCCATGGCAACCAGTTTTTCTGCTTTGGTGACCGCGTCTTCGAAATCTTTCGCACGATACATCGCCAGCGTCGGAGACAGTTTTTCGTGAGCAAACGGTTCACTTTCGTCAACGTTGGTCACTTCGCCAATCAGGATCTTAGTCGTAGCCGGAACGGTGAAGCCTGCGAGTTCCGCGATTTTTGCCGCTGGCTGACCAACGATAGCAGCGTTCAGCGCGCCATTTTTCAGGATGATGTCCTGAACCGCTTTCAGCTCTTTACCCTGCAGCAGATAGCCGCCGTGGCTGGCGAAACGTTCGCGAACCGCGTCATACACTGAATCAACGACGACAACAGACTGCTCAGAAGCACAGATAACGCCGTTATCGAAGGTTTTAGACATCAGAACGGAAGCAACAGCACGTTTGATATCAGCCGTTTCATCAATGACCACCGGGGTGTTACCGGCACCAACGCCGATAGCTGGTTTACCGGAGCTGTACGCCGCTTTCACCATACCTGGACCACCGGTCGCAAGGATCAGGTTGATGTCCGGGTGATGCATCAGCGCGTTAGACAGTTCTACGGACGGCTGATCGATCCAGCCGATCAGGTCTTTCGGCGCGCCAGCCGCGATGGCAGCCTGCAGTACGATATCAGCCGCTTTGTTGGTGGCTTCTTTTGCACGCGGGTGCGGAGAGAAAATGATGGCGTTACGTGTCTTCAGGCTGATGAGCGATTTGAAGATGGCTGTTGAAGTCGGGTTAGTGGTCGGTACGATACCGCAGATGATGCCGATCGGTTCAGCGATAGTGATGGTACCAAAGGTGTCGTCTTCTGACAGGACGCCACAGGTTTTTTCATCTTTATATGCGTTGTAAATGTATTCGGAAGCGAAGTGGTTTTTGATCACTTTGTCTTCAACGATGCCCATGCCGGATTCGGCAACGGCCATTTTAGCGAGAGGGATTCGAGCATCTGCAGCGGCCAGAGCGGCAGCGCGGAAGATTTTATCGACTTGTTCTTGAGTGAAACTGGCATATTCACGCTGGGCTTTCTTGACACGCTCAACAAGCGCGTTCAGTTCAGCGATATTAGTAACAGCCATAATGCTCTCCTGATAATGTTAAACTTTTTTAGTAAATCAGTCGCTCGATTCGACATTATAGACAGGCTGTTAACAGCTTGCATGTAAATGTTTATGTAGAAAAATCAGGACACTGTTTTACCGATTTACTAAAAAAGCTCTATTACTTTAACTTTCAGGTCATGCTGCCTTCCACTCTGTTGGTGTCATCAAGATTACTCACTTCTGAGTACAAAATACGTGATTTAGATCAAGTATTGGCGTGGCTGATACCTTTCAGCTGGCTGCTTTTTAACCGATTCGATCAAGTGTAATGGAAGGGTTTTGAAATTAAAAAAACGATTAGCATTAAAGCTACAAATAACTAACATTCGATACATATCACCGGGTTATGCATATTTATAATGAATATTGCATGCAAAAAGCGTATGTTTCGCGCAGTTATTTTATGCTGTTAATAGTCAACCGCCAATTTTGATGATGCTGCGGAGCCCATTGTGACTCAACCACTGTTCGATTTTGCTACCTATTTCAAGTTTTTCATTGGCTTATTTGCCCTGGTCAACCCGGTCGGCATCATTCCGGTGTTTATCAGTATGACCAGCTACCAACCGGCAGCGGTGCGCAACAAGACCAACCTGACCGCAAACCTGTCGGTGGCGATCATCCTCCTGACGTCGTTGTTTCTCGGCGATGGCATTCTGCAGATTTTTGGCATCTCGATTGATTCCTTCCGCATTGCCGGCGGCATCCTGGTGGTGACCATTGCGATGTCGATGATCAGCGGCAAGCTCGGCGAAGATAAGCAGAACAAGCAGGAGAAATCGGAGACGGCGGTCCGGGAGAGCATCGGCGTCGTGCCTCTCGCGCTCCCCTTAATGGCCGGACCGGGGGCAATCAGTTCAACTATTGTCTGGGGCACCCGATATCATTCCTGGGTGCACCTGGTCGGGTTCTCACTGGCGATAGCGGTATTCGCTCTTTGCTGCTGGGGCATTTTCCGAATGGCGCCGTGGCTGGTTCGTCTGCTGGGACAGACGGGAATCAACGTCATCACCCGTATCATGGGGTTGCTGCTGATGGCCCTGGGGATCGAGTTTATCGTAACCGGTATTAAAGCGCTGTTCCCCGGACTGCTTAATTAGTGGAACACCATGCAAGCGTGGAGGCTTCACTTCGCGCTTGCGCGATTATTAGCAAAACCTATTAACCAGCGCGAGATCGGCTGTTGAGATAACGTTTTGCGATAATATCTTTAAATCCATATTTTTCATTAAGATATCTGTTTTTGTTCATTGTTTTCCCCTCACGCTCTTCCTGCCTGCGATGTTATTTTCTTCACATCATTCTCTGGCACTTGCTGTCGGATCATCGAAATGATATTAGTAATTTTAACAAGGCAGTAGATGAATGTGCTAAAAAGTAACCTGTTGTTAAATTTTTGTACAAAAAAGCATCTTTTAGCCGATACTCGATTCTCAACGCGATTAAAAAATCATATCACTATGATTAACAATGATATTTTTTTGTCGGTAGTCCGCGAAGATCTTGAGCATCGCGGGCAATATCGGCGATAAAAGAGAATCCGGTAACATATTTGCAAATTGCATTGGCGGAGGTGTTTACCTTTTGGTAATTTCCGCCGTTATCGTCTGCTGAATTATATGCGTAAATGAGAATTATTATTAATAATCTCACTGCGCCGGAACTGCCCTCCAGCGAGGGGGCAAAGAATCGACGTTAAGGCTGCCGTTCGAGCGGTCGTAATAAATAAGTCGGTGATAGCAATCTGCCAATCGCAAACGCTCCTGCGTTGGACAGATCCCCGCAAACGGGAAAAAAACAGGCTGGTTAAAAAACCAGTAATTATAATGACTGGAGTTACAACACAATGACCATCATCACTAAAAAACGTTTGATCGCCGCGGGAGTGCTATCCGCACTGCTTGCCGGCAATATGGCTATGGCAGCGGATGTCCCGGCCGGTGTGCAGTTGTCGGATAAGCAAACGCTGGTGCGAAATAGCGGCGCTGAGCCGCAATCGCTGGACCCGAATAAAATTGAAGGGGTACCCGAGGCCAATATTAGCCGCGACCTCTTCGAAGGCTTGCTGAATACTTCGCCGAAAGATGGCCACCCGATCCCTGGCGTAGCAGAGAGCTGGGATAATAAAGATTTTAAAGTCTGGACCTTCCATCTGCGTAAAGATGCGAAATGGTCTAACGGCGAGCCGGTTACTGCTCAGGACTTCGTCTACAGCTGGCAGCGTCTGGTGGATCCGAAAACCGCTTCTCCTTATGCCAGCTATCCGCAATATGGTCATATCGTTAACGTCGACGACATCATTGATGGCAAGAAAGCGCCGAGCGAACTGGGCGTAAAAGCCATTGACGACCACACGCTGGAAGTTACCCTCAGCGAGCCAGTCCCTTATTTTTATAAGCTGCTGGTTAACCCGGCGATGTCTCCTGTCTACAAACCGGCTATTGAAAAATTTGGCGAGAAATGGACACAGCCTGGCAATATCGTCACCAACGGGGCGTATACTCTGAAAGACTGGGTGGTCAACGAACGTATCGTGATGGAGCGCAACCCGCACTACTGGGATAATGCTAAAACCGTCATTAACACCGTTACCTGGCTGCCGACCTCTTCCGAAGTGACCTATGTTAACCGCTATCGCAGCGGTGAACTGGACATGACCTATAACCAGCTGCCGATCGAACTCTTCCAGAAGCTGAAAAAAGAGATCCCCAACGAGCTGCACGTCGACCCGTATCTGTGTACCTATTATTACGAAATCAACAACCAGAAAGCGCCGTTTACCGACGTACGCGTCCGTACCGCGCTGAAGCTGGGTCTGGATCGCGACATTATTGCTAATAAAGTGAAAGGACAGGGCGATCTGCCGGCCTACGGCTACACGCCGCCGTACACCGATGGCGCGAAGCTGAGCGAGCCGGAATGGTTTACGTGGTCGCAGGAAAAACGCAACGAAGAAGCGAAGAAACTGCTGGCCGAAGCCGGCTATACCGCGGATAAACCGTTGACCTTTAACCTGCTGTATAACACCTCCGATTTGCACAAGAAGCTGGCGATTGCCGCCGCCTCGCTGTGGCGTAAAAACCTGGGCATTGACGTGAAGCTGGTTAACCAGGAGTGGAAAACGTTCCTCGATACCCGTCACCAGGGCACCTATGACGTGGCACGCGCAGGCTGGTGCGCCGACTATAACGAGCCAACTTCCTTCCTGAATACCATGCTCTCTGACAGCTCAATGAACACTGCGCACTATAAGAGCCCGGCGTTCGACAAGATTATGGCTGAATCCGTAAAAGCGTCTGATGAAGCGCAGCGTACGGCAGCCTATGCGAAAGCGGAACAGCAGCTGGACAAAGACAGCGCGATCGTACCGGTCTATTACTACGTCAACGCCCGCCTGGTGAAACCGTGGGTTGGGGGCTATACCGGTAAAGACCCGATGGATAACGTCTATACCAAAGATCTCTACGTTATCAAACATTAATGGCAATACGTGGGGCGGGCCTGTGCTCGCTCCATCGTGTCTTATTTGAGAGCAGTGCAAAGGCACACGCCAGAAGGTACGGGCAATGTTAAAATTTATCTTACGTCGCTGTCTGGAAGCGATTCCGACGCTATTTATTCTTATTACCATCTCATTCTTCATGATGCGTCTGGCACCGGGAAGTCCTTTTACCGGGGAGCGCACCCTGCCGCCGGAAGTCATGGCGAATATTGAAGCAAAATACCATTTAAACGACCCTATCATGACGCAGTACTTCAATTATCTGAAGCAACTGGCGCATGGCGATTTTGGTCCTTCCTTTAAATACAAAGATTATTCGGTCAACGATCTGGTGGCCGCCAGCTTCCCGGTTTCTGCGAAACTGGGCTTCGCCGCCTTTTTACTCGCGGTGGTGATCGGCGTAGCCGCCGGGGTGATAGCCGCTCTGAAGCAAAACACCCGATGGGACTACGCGGTGATGGGGGTAGCCATGACCGGCGTGGTTATTCCGAGCTTTGTGGTGGCGCCGCTGCTGGTGATGATTTTTGCCATTACCCTGCACTGGCTGCCGGGCGGCGGCTGGAACGGCGGAGCGCTGAAATTTATGATCCTGCCGATGGTGGCGCTTTCCCTGGCCTATATCGCCAGTATCGCCCGTATCACCCGCGGCTCGATGATAGAAGTGTTGCACTCTAACTTTATCCGCACCGCGCGGGCAAAAGGGCTGCCGATGCGCCGCATTATTTTGCGCCATGCGCTGAAGCCGGCGCTGCTGCCGGTGCTCTCCTATATGGGGCCAGCTTTCGTGGGCATCATCACCGGCTCAATGGTCATTGAAACCATTTACGGCCTGCCGGGGATCGGCCAGCTGTTCGTTAACGGGGCGCTTAACCGCGACTACTCGCTGGTGCTGAGCCTGACGATCCTCGTTGGCGCCCTGACTATCCTGTTCAACGCCATCGTTGACGTGCTGTACGCCGTTATCGATCCGAAGATTCGCTACTGAAGCCGGAGTTCGCCATGATGTTAAGTAAGAAAAATAGCGAGGCGCTGGAAAACTTCAGTGAGAAGCTGGAAGTGGAGGGGCGTAGCCTCTGGCAGGATGCGCGTCGCCGCTTTATGCACAACCGCGCCGCGGTGACCAGCCTGATCATGCTGGTGCTTATTGCGCTGTTTGTCACCTTTGCGCCAATGGTGTCGTCGTTCTCCTACTTCGATACCGACTGGGGCATGATGTCCAATGCCCCGGATATGGCATCAGGCCACTACTTCGGAACCGACTCCTCCGGGCGCGACCTGCTGGTGCGCGTGGCGATCGGCGGGCGTATTTCGCTGATGGTCGGGGTGGCAGCGGCGCTGGTGGCGGTGATCCTCGGCACGCTGTACGGTTCGCTTTCCGGTTATCTCGGCGGCAAAGTGGACTCGGTGATGATGCGTCTGCTGGAGATCCTCAACTCCTTCCCGTTTATGTTCTTCGTCATCCTGCTGGTGACCTTTTTTGGTCAGAATATCCTGCTGATCTTTGTTGCCATCGGCATGGTTTCCTGGCTGGATATGGCGCGTATCGTGCGCGGACAGACCTTGAGCCTGAAGCGTAAAGAGTTTATCGAAGCCGCGCAGGTCGGTGGGGTCTCCACGGCCAGCATCGTGCTGCGCCATATCGTCCCCAACGTACTGGGGGTGGTGGTAGTGTACGCCTCGCTGCTGGTCCCCAGCATGATCCTCTTCGAATCCTTCCTCAGCTTCCTCGGGCTGGGAACCCAGGAGCCGCTCAGCAGTTGGGGAGCATTGCTCAGCGATGGCGCCAACTCAATGGAAGTCTCGCCCTGGCTGCTGCTGTTCCCGGCGGGTTTCCTGGTGGTGACCCTGTTCTGTTTCAACTTTATCGGCGATGGTCTGCGTGATGCCCTCGACCCGAAAGACCGCTAAGGAGCGCTGCCATGACCATGATTGAAACGGCAAAGGCGCCGCAAGCGCAGAGTCACAGCGGCCTGCTGCTGGACGTGAAAGATCTCCGCGTCACCTTTAAAACGCCGGATGGCGATGTCACTGCCGTCAATGACCTGAACTTCACCCTGCAGGCGGGCGAGACGCTCGGCATTGTGGGCGAATCTGGCTCCGGTAAATCGCAAACCGCCTTCGCTCTGATGGGGCTGCTGGCGGCCAACGGCCGCATCGGAGGATCCGCCACCTTTAACGGTCGGCAGATCCTCAATTTGCCCGAGCGTGAACTGAACAAACTGCGCGCCGAGCAAATCTCGATGATTTTCCAGGATCCGATGACCTCTCTTAACCCGTATATGCGGGTGGGCGAGCAGTTAATGGAAGTCCTGATGTTGCATAAAGGACTGAGCAAAGCCGAAGCGTTTGAAGAGTCGGTGAAGATGCTCGATGCGGTAAAAATGCCGGAAGCGCGCAAGCGCATGAAGATGTTTCCGCACGAGTTTTCCGGCGGGATGCGCCAGCGCGTGATGATTGCCATGGCGCTGCTGTGTCGGCCGCGGCTGCTGATTGCGGATGAACCTACCACCGCGCTGGACGTCACCGTGCAGGCGCAGATCATGACGCTGTTGAATGAGCTTAAACGCGAATTCAATACGGCAATCATCATGATCACCCACGACCTCGGGGTGGTGGCCGGGATCTGCGATAAAGTGCTGGTGATGTACGCCGGGCGCACCATGGAGTACGGTCAGGCGCGCGATGTCTTCTATCAACCGTCACATCCATACTCTATTGGCCTGTTGAATGCAGTTCCTCGTCTGGATGCCGAGGGCGATGCGTTGTTAACTATCCCTGGCAACCCGCCAAACCTGCTGCGATTGCCGAAAGGCTGTCCATTCCAGCCGCGCTGCCCGCACGCCATGGAGCAGTGTAGCAGCGCACCGCCGCTGGAGTCGTTCGCGCCAGGCCGCCTGCGCGCCTGCTTTAAACCGGTGGGGGATCTGCTATGAACGCCGTAACTGAACAACGAAAAGTCCTGCTTGAAATTGCCGACCTGAAGGTGCACTTCGATATCAAAGATGGCAAGCAGTGGTTCTGGCAGCCGTCGAAAACGCTGAAAGCAGTGGATGGCGTGACGTTGCGCCTCTATGAGGGGGAAACCCTCGGTGTGGTAGGGGAGTCAGGCTGCGGCAAATCGACCTTCGCCCGCGCCATTATTGGCCTGGTGAAAGCGACCGATGGCAAAGTGGCCTGGCTTGGGAAAGATCTGCTGGGTATGAAGCAGGAAGAGTGGCGCGATGTGCGCAGCGATATCCAGATGATCTTCCAGGATCCGCTGGCCTCGCTGAATCCGCGCATGACCATCGGGGAGATTATCGCTGAACCGCTGCGCACCTATCATCCGAAGATGTCGCGTCAGGAAGTTCGCGATCGCGTCAAAGCGATGATGATGAAGGTCGGGTTGCTGCCTAACCTGATCAACCGCTATCCGCATGAGTTCTCCGGCGGTCAGTGCCAGCGTATCGGCATCGCGCGGGCGTTGATCCTTGAGCCGAAGCTGATTATCTGCGATGAGCCAGTATCTGCGCTTGACGTGTCGATTCAGGCTCAGGTGGTCAATCTGCTGCAGCAGCTGCAGCGTGAGATGGGGCTGTCGCTGATATTTATCGCCCACGATCTGGCGGTGGTTAAACATATCTCCGACCGCGTCCTGGTGATGTATCTGGGCCATGCGGTGGAGCTGGGCACCTACGACGAGGTGTATCATAATCCGCTGCATCCCTATACCAAAGCGCTGATGTCGGCGGTACCGATCCCCGATCCTGATCTCGAGAAAGCGAAAACTATTCAGTTGCTGGAGGGCGAATTACCCTCGCCAATTAACCCTCCGTCGGGCTGCGTGTTCCGCACCCGCTGCCCGCTCGCCGGGCCAGAGTGTGCGAAAACCCGCCCGGTACTGGAGGGCAGTTTCCGCCATGCGGTTTCCTGCCTTAAGGTAGACCCGTTATAATCTCAGGGGCTGACGCAGGTCAGCCCTTTTTTTTGCGAGGTTAACGAAGTGGGTATGCTTTCTGCCGCTCGTCTGCGGCTTTATCATTTACTTTTCGATCAGAACCGACGTTCCGGCCGCCGCTTCGAAGGGCTGTGCGGACTTTTCGCCTTGCTCAGCGTGCTGGTGATTTTTATCGAGTCGGGGCTGGGCACGCAATATCATCTGACATTAGATGAATGGCATATTTTCGTCTGGCTGGAGCTGCTGGTGACCGCGGTTTTTACCGTGGAGTACCTGCTGCGTATCGCCACCTGGCCCAATCCGCTCCACTATATTTTTAGCTTTTGGGGACTGATTGACCTGGCGACGATTTTGCCGCTGTATGTGATGTGGCTGTGGCCGGAGATTAGTCTGAATTATGTCTTTGCCTGGCGAGCAATGCGAGCGATCCGCGCGCTGCGTATTCTCAAACTGTTGCGCTTTATGCCTTCGCTCAACGTGTTCTGGCGAGCAATCGTCAGTGCGCGTCACCAGCTGATTCTGTTCTATTCGTTTATCGCCATTGTGATGGTGATTTTCGGTTCGCTAATGTATTTGATCGAGGGGCCGGAGTACGGCTTTACAACGCTCAACGCCTCGGTCTATTGGGCCATCGTGACCATCACCACCGTCGGCTATGGCGATATCACCCCGCATACCCCACTGGGCCGCATTCTGGCGTCGATCCTCATCCTGATCGGCTACTCCATTATTGCGATACCGACCGGGCTTATCACTACCCATATGACCAGCGCCCTGAACCGTCGGCGTCAGCGTCGCCTGTGTCCGCAGTGCCAGCAGGGCGACCATGACGATAACGCCCGTTTTTGTCACGCCTGCGGCCATGCGTTGCCGAAATAAGCTGCCAGCATAAAAAAAGCCTGCCGGGTGAACCGCGGCAGGCTTTTCACTGGATAGTGAGCGTTATTCACGCCACAAAATATGACACAGCTTATGATCTTTTTCGCGGCACAGCAGAACACGGGCGAAAATGTCATTAATTTCCCCGCCATCGGTATCCGCCAGGCCAATTACCACTTCGGCGAAGAAATCCGGATTCAGATCGTAATCCACATGCTCTTCCCAGTCTGCGGACGGGTCGAACAGTTCGGCGCCCCCGCGCTCTTCAAACTGCAGGTTAAACAGAATGATGTCCGCCGGGTCGAGGTTGTCGGCCGCCAGCTCGAGGAAGATATCGTAAGCCTGCTCAAGCGTTTCGTCTTCGGTCAGGCGGTTGTTTAAATCCATATCCATGATTGCTACTCATTCGGTATCTGATGGGCACGTTTTACAGCAACGGGCTGAAGAAGTAAAACAGTCGCTCGACGATCCGCTGCCAGAGCGGTCGTTTTAGCCAACGACGGGCGTCAAGCAGGCGCGAACGCGAGATATAGTCATCCTGGACCGCCGCCAGATCGCTGCCAAAACCGGCGTCATCAATGACCAGCGTAATCTCAAAATTGAGCCACAGGCTGCGCATATCCAGATTCACCGTCCCCACCAGGCTCAGTTCGCCATCCACCAGCACGCTCTTGGTATGCAACAATCCGCCTTCAAACTGATAAATTTTGACCCCGGCCGCCAGCAGCTCGGTGAAAAAGGCCCGGCTGGCCCAGCCCACCAGCAGTGAATCGTTCTTGCGCGGTAAAATAATACTCACGTCGACACCGCGCTGGGCGGCGGTACAGATTGCGTGCAGCAGGTCGTCGCTGGGCACGAAGTAAGGTGTCGTCATGATCAGATGCTCTTTCGCCGCGTAGGCGGCGGTGAGGAGCGCCTGATGGATCAGATCTTCCGGAAAGCCCGGGCCGGAGGCGATCGTGTGGATGGTATGCCCGCTGGCCTCTTCGAACGGCATGATATTGACGTCCGGTGGTGGCGGCAGAATGCGCTTTCCGGTTTCGATTTCCCAGTCGCAGGAGTAGACGATGCCCATCGAGGTCGCCACCGGGCCTTCCATCCGCGCCATCAGGTCAATCCACTGGCCGACCCCCGAGTCCTGCTTAAAGTAGCGCGGATCGACCATATTCATGCTGCCGGTATAGGCAATATAGTTATCGATCATCACCATCTTGCGATGTTGACGCAAATCCATCCGGCGCAGGAACACACGCATCAGGTTAACTTTGAGGGCCTCGACGACTTCAATACCGGCGTTACGCATCATCGCCGCCCATGGGCTGCGGAAAAAGGCCACGCTGCCCGCAGAATCGAGCATTAGCCGACAGTGAACCCCACGACGCGCGGCGGCCATCAGCGATTCGGCGACGCTGTCGGCCATACCGCCTGGCTGCCAGATATAAAAGACCATCTCGATATTGTGGCGGGCCAGTTGAATATCGCGGATCAGAGCCTGCATCACGTCGTCAGATTCCGTCAGCAGCTGCAGCTGGTTGCCTTTTACGCCACCAATGCCCTGACGCCGTTCACACAGCTTGAACAGGGATTCTGCCACCGGGCTGTTATCTTCCGCGAAGATATGTTTGCAGGCTTTGAGGTCGTTTAACCACTTGGCCGTCGAGGGCCACATCGCCCTGGCGCGTTCCGCCCGGCGTTTGCCGAGATGCAGTTCGCCAAAGGAGAGATAGGCGATAATCCCCACCAGCGGCAGGATATAAATGATCAGCAACCATGCCATGGCGGACGGGACAGCGCGGCGTTTCATTAGAATTCGTAATGTTACACCGGCGATCAACAGCCAGTACCCCAGAATGACCAGCCAGTTCACCACCGTGTAAAAGGTTGTCATAGATGTAAAATCCTTTTGAATGACGTTATGTGATGAGTTTACGCATCAGTATTTTTCTGGCAAATAAAAACGCAGCGAAAGCGGTAGTCAGTTGCTGGCAGAGGTTTATAATGGAGGCTGTTTTCACTCGTAGAGTCGTTGCAATGAAGCGTAGTAGAACGGAAGTAGGGCGCTGGCGCATGCTGAGACAGGTGAATCGCCGTAAAGCGCGCTGGCTGGAAGCCCAATCGCGCCGCAATATGCGGATCCTTGCTATCAGGAAGGGACTGGTGAAACGGCAGCGTCATGCTCTGCTGTTTATTTTTCCCGACTGTTAAGCGAGCAGGCTAACGGCACCGTACGCGGTGCCGTTGTCGTTTTCTCAGCCCTGCGCTGAATTATCGTTATCATTGCCATCTTGACATCATTATTTTGCTCGACTGCGGTGCAACGACAGTTTGCGCCTGGCTTGCTTTCACGTCTCATTAAAATAGGCATGTCACGTTATTCCGGGCGGTTTGTTTCAGGCAGAACCTATTCCTGCCGCCACAGGAATTAATTGCCATGCAGTATTTATTGTTACCCAGACAGGTGCGGCGCTGTCGAATGCATGCCCACACTGGCCAGCAGATGCAGCCTGAAGTAAGTTGAGAAGAATGATGAAACAGGCGCAGTCAGATCATGGCGCATGAGGCTAAGCGTGCCGCTCCTGGTCTTAAATAATCTGCGCCTGTTTGTTTGCCTTTCAGAACGGTTGTCTGGATAACGCGCCTGAATAAAATGCACGCTATTACGCGTGCATTACTTTATTTTGCATAGGCTTCAGTGGATAAAGTGATGGTCACGTTATCACTTACCGCGGGCACATACTTATCAAGCTTGAAGTCTGAACGTTTGATTACCCCTGTTGCATCAAATCCAATCGCCTCTTTTTTCACCATTGGATGCATGTCCTGCTTATTGAGGGTTGCATGCAGAACTACCGGTTTGGTGATGCCTTTAATGGTCAGGTTACCTTCGACATCATATTTATTGTCGCCCTTGCTTTCCACTTTGGTACTCCGGAAAGTAGCCTCGGGAAACGTTTTGACATCAAAGTATTCTTTGCCTAAAAATTCATCGGTTAACGCTTTGACATGCGTGTCAATGGTTTTTACCGGCAGAGTAACGCTAACAGAAGATTTTTCAGGGTTTTCTTTGTCAAAAGATAATTTCCCTGAAACATCAGAGATATAGGCGGTAGGGTTAGAGAAACCGAAATGATTCCAGGCAATCACCACCGACGTGTGCTGCGGATCCAGGTTATATTCCGTCGCCGCAGCTTGTGATACAGGGATATATAAGGCAAGCAGAGAAAGAAATACTGTTTTTTTCAGAACGTTCACAAAAAAGTCCTCAAAATGGGCAAGTACACAAAGGGTAGCTTAAAAAGAGGGAAGTCTTATTGAAAACATTTGTTATTCCCTTTCAAAATTTTTAATCAAGCACGAATAACCCTACAGTAACGCAGCGTGAACTTTACGCAAGGCAATTAATAGAAGTTAAAAAATGATCATCGGCAATTTTAACCTGACGGTGAGATTTTTATTGGGCCATGTCAGGATATTGTGTGTGGTTATATCATTGCGGGGCTATTTTCCCTGGGGAGAGAAATCACCGCGAGCCTGAATGCAGGAAGGTTGTTTAAGACCGGTTCAGTACCTTGCGAAAACCGGACATTAATCCCCGTTTATTCCATGGTTTAATATCGGCAGGGAGAAATTACCCGCATCAACATGCTTATCCAGTCAATGTAAAAAAGAGCAATAACCATAAATTAGGCATTTATCCAATCTAATGTCGATGTGAAACGAATAAATGTCGATATATTATTCTGTGTTATTTATTTTTTGTAGTCATTTCTTTTTAATTCTTCCTGGCGTTTTTTTAGCTTTATCACAATAGTGTCGAGCAAAAAACAATCAATAAATAAATAAAATACAAGATCTTACATAACGGACTTACACAATTTATTAACAATTAAATATAATTCCCGACATCGATGTTTTATCGCCATTTTCTATCCCGGCATTATGCTTCATTTATGCCGTTTGGCTTACTGCGGGGAAAACATCGATAGTTAAATAAGAAATAGTTTTATTTCATGGTGTTATCAGGAGAGTTATTATGTCAGATACGAATCCCCGCTCATCCGGCTGGTTAGGCCTGTGGTGCCTGCTGGTCGGCGTGATACTGCTTGCGACAGGCCTGTTCTTTGTCATCGGCGGTTATAAACTGGTTTCCCTGGGGGGAAGCTGGTATTTCCTTATTGCCGGGGTTATTACCCTGCTCGCCGCGATTCAGTTTTTCCGCCGCAGGTCGTCCGCGGTGTGGCTGTTTGCTCTGGTATTCGTGGGTACCCTGATTTGGGCACTGTTTGATGCCGGCTTCGACTTCTGGCCGCTCGTTTCCCGTTTGATGGTACCCGCCGGGTTGATGCTGCTGGCGGCGGCCACCTGGCCTGCGCTACGTAAGCATGAAGGAAAGCCTTACAGCACCAAAGGGGCATGGGGGGTCTGCGTTGTTCTGGTTATCGCCATGGGCGTCACCTTTGTTCAGATGTTTCAGCCCCATCCCACAGTGGCGTTCAGCGGCGAGAAATTACCGCTGGTGCCGGTAAAAGAAGACGCTAAACAGCAAAACTGGGACCACTACGGTAATACTGCCGGCGGTAGCCGCTTTGTGGCGTTGGACCAGATCACGCGTGACAATGTAAAAAACCTGAAACCCGTCTGGACCTTCCATACTGGCGACACCCCGTTAAGCCCGGATGGCAATGGCGCAGAAGATCAGCAAACACCGCTGCAGGTAGGCGATCGTGTTTTCCTCTGTACCCCGCATAACAATGTGATCGCCGTCGATGCCGATAGTGGAAAAGAGATCTGGAGAACGGAAATTAATGCGAAATCCGCCATCTGGATGCGCTGCCGAGGCCTGGCGTATTTTGATGCGACGAAGCCACTGACGCAGCCCACTGTGGCAGGCTCCACACCGGTTCTGCCGGCACAGGTCGCGCCAGGTGCAGCATGCCAGCGTCGCATCCTGATGAATACGATTGATGACAGATTGATCGCCTTAGACGCAGATAACGGCCAATTCTGCCCGGACTTCGGGACGAACGGCAGCGTGAATCTGCGAGAAGGGATGGGCGCAGCGGCAGATCCAAGCTATGTGTTGACTTCAGCCCCGACGCTGGCTGGCACCACGGTGGTGGTTGGAGGCCGCGTGGCGGATAACGTCAGTACTGACATGCCTGGCGGCGTGGTGCGCGGTTATGACGTGATTACCGGCCAGCAGCGCTGGGCATTTGATCCGCGTAATCCGGATCCCAATCATGTTCTGCAACCGGGGGAACATTACAAACGCAGTTCCGCTAACTCCTGGGCGCCCATGTCCTGGGATGCGTCGATGAATACCCTCTTTATTCCGATGGGGAGCTCCTCTGTTGACCTGTGGGGCGCGGACCGTATTCAGGGCGATCACAAATACGCCACTTCAATCCTGGCGCTGGATGCGACCACCGGGAAAGAGAAGTGGGTATACAAGACCGTGCGTAACGATCTGTGGGACTTCGATGTCCCGATGCAGCCAAGCCTGGTCGATTTCCCGACCAAAGAGGGCAACAAACCCGCCGTGGTGGTGGGGACCAAAGCGGGTCAAATCTATGTACTTGATCGCCTGACGGGTCAACCGCTTACCGAAGTGAAAGAGGTCCCGGTGAAACCGGCTGATATCCCAAATGAACAATATCCGGCGACGCAGCCGCGCTCTGTTGGGATGCCGCAGATTGGGGCGGAAACCCTGAAAGAATCTGATATGTGGGGGGCAACGCCGTTTGATCAGCTGGTCTGTCGTATCAGCTTCAAATCGATGCGTTATGACGGGCTGTACACCATGCCGGGGACCGATGTTTCCCTCAGCTTCCCGGGCTCTTTGGGAGGAATGAACTGGGGCAGCCTGTCTACCGATCCGAACAACCACTATATCTTCGTCAATGATATGCGTCTGGGTCTGTGGGTGCAGTTGATTAAGCAGGACCCACAAAGCGCGGTGGCTAACACCGGTGGTGAAGCGGTGAACGCCGGGATGGGGGCGGTCCCGATGAAAGGAACACCGTACTCGGTCAACAAAAACCGTTTCATGTCGCCGCTGGGGATCCCATGTCAGAAACCGCCGTTTGGTACGCTGTCCGCGATTGACCTGAAAACACAGAAAATCGTCTGGCAGGTGCCGGTCGGTACCGTCCAGGATACCGGTCCGTTTGGCATAAAAATGCGTGCTCAGATGCCGATCGGTATGCCGACGCTGGGTGGAACCCTGGCAACTCAGGGCGGCCTGGTGTTCATTGCCGGAACCCAGGACTATTACCTGCGCGCCTTCGATTCATCTACGGGTGAAGAAGTCTGGAAAGCCCGTCTTCCGGTAGGAAGCCAGGGGGGACCCATCAGCTATGTTTCGCCGAAGACCGGCAAACAATACATTTTGATTTCCGCCGGTGGAGCCCGCCAGTCGCCGGATCGCGGTGACTACGTGATTGCCTATGCGCTCGATAAGTAACAGATAATTGGATCAGCGATAACGATCAGAGGCCCCCGCCGGACAGCGGGGGCTTTTCATATTAATGCATGGATGGTGAGGCATTGCGTTAGGCGACGATGTTGAGGCAGGAGAGGGGATCTGACCCTGTACAGGACATGTCAGTGAGAGAACAGCCAAATTTTTCGCGTGATGGAAAAGGGCGACATTTTAATGTTGTGTACCAAAATGCGCCCTTTAATCTGATGGCCTGGTGTCTTTTTATGGCTAACCAGAAAAATAGCAGGGAATATTTATCAAAACACTTTCTTATAAGGCTTAACAGAGACCTGGCGGTAGACGCCAGCCGCAATATACGGATCATCATTGGCCCAGGACTGCGCCGCTTCCAGCGACTCAAACTCGGCAATCACCGTTGAGCCGCTGAACCCTGCTGCGCCCGGTTCGTTGCTGTCAACGGCCGGCATTGGCCCGGCGGTAAGCAGCCGGCCTTCATCGTGTAAGAGTTGCAGACGCGCGAGATGCGCAGGGCGAACCGAGAGCCGCTTTTCCAGAGAATCGGCGATATCTTCAGCGTAGATAACGTAAAGCACGGCAAAGCTCCTTATCAATAATCAGGCGAATTACGTTAAGTTAAACCGCCCTGGACTGCAATGCAAAGATGCATACCGGTGTCGAATGCGCTGCCGACGCGGCTTTTTTCTGCAAATGGTGGCAAAAATTGACTCAGGTTAAGACGCCTTATTGAATATGATTGCTATTTGCATTTAAAATCGGAGCATCATTTTTCAACAGAAACGACTATGAGCGCAATGACTCTTGATTTACCTCGCCGCTTCCCGTGGCCAACGCTGCTGTCCGTGGCTATCCACGGTGCCGTTGTGGCGGGGCTGCTTTATACCTCGGTACATCAGGTTATTGAACAGCCTTCTCCGACGCAGCCGATTGAGATTACGATGGTCGCGCCGGCCGATCTTGAACCGCCCCCGGCGGCACAGCCAGTCGTGGAGCCCGTTGTCGAACCTGATCCTGAGCCGGAACCCGAGGTGGTGCCTGAACCGCCGAAAGAAGCGCCGGTGGTGATCCATAAACCGGAACCGAAGCCGAAGCCTAAACCCAAACCCAAACCGAAACCCAAGCCGGAGAAAAAGGTTGAGCAGCCGAAGCGGGACGTGAAGCCGGCAGCAGAGCCGCGTCCGGCCTCGCCGTTTGAAAACAACAACACGACGCCAGCGCGCACCGCGCCAAGCACCTCGACCGCGGCCGCCAAACCCACCGTTACTGCCCCGAGCGGCCCGCGGGCGATCAGCCGTGTCCAGCCGACCTATCCGGCCCGCGCCCAGGCGCTGCGCATCGAAGGGACGGTACGGGTGAAGTTTGACGTGACGCCAGATGGCCGAATCGACAACCTACAGATCCTCTCTGCCCAGCCGGCCAATATGTTTGAGCGCGAAGTGAAAAGCGCGATGCGCAGATGGCGTTACGAGCAGGCAAGACCGGGAACCGGCGTGACGATGACTATCAAATTCCGTCTGAGTGGGGTCGAGATCAACTGATAATGCGTTGCGGCGGACCAGGGGTCCGCCGTGAGTCTTGTCTAACGCGTTTTTTCCGTCAATACATCGTCCAGCGCCTGCTGGACCGTCACCAGGTGCTGGCCACCAAACAAAATCGCCCGGTTCAGCAGGGTGTACAGCTGATAGATGGGCTGGCGATCGAGAAAACCTGCTGGCAGCGGTGAAACGGACTGGTAGCCGTCATAGATCTGCGGCGGTTGTTCCGGGTGCATCGGCAGCATGGCTAAATCGCACTCGCGATCGCCCCAGTAGCAGGCCGGATCGAAGATATAGGGGCCATCTGGTCCTAAGGCGCAGTTACCGGACCACAGGTCACCATGGAGCAGTGAAGGTTGCGGCTGATGGTTGGCCAGCCGCTGCTGAACCACATCGACTAAGGTATCGATATCGCCAAAGTGCAGCCCTTTCTCCGCCGCCAGCTCCAGTTGCCAGCCGATACGCTGCTCGGCAAAGAACACCGACCAGCGACGCTGCCAGGCGTTGGGCTGCGGCGTGGTGGAAAGATCGTTGTCGAAATCCAGACCAAACTGCGGCTGATCGCTCCACTGATGCAGATGCGCTAACTGCTGGCCGAGCAGGAAGGCATTATGCGCATCCAGCGGACGGGGAGGGAGGTATTCCATGACCACAAAACTGTAGTCACGGTCGCTGCCGACCGCATAGACCTGCGGCACGCGAACGGTTTTGCTTCGCGACAGCAGTTCCAGCTGATCGGCCTCGGCGGTGAAGATGGGCAGAAGCTCACGTTCGTCGCATTTCACGAAGTAATCTTTCCCGCCGAAGCGTAAATGCCAGGCCGAATGGATTTCCCCACCGGGCAGCTCGGTTTTCAGTTCGATTTCAGCGTTTTCGGAATGCCAATCGCGTAAAAGTGTACTGATTGCTTGCCACATGCTGTCTCTCCCCATGTTTTCCACCATATCATAAGGTTAGCGCACTGCTACCGGGTAAACCTGGAACTGACGCACAACTGACGCTTTCCGTTGCGTTAAACGCACTTATTGAGCTTTTAACCACTCGGCGAATGTGCTGACCGTAATCTCTGCCGGGCGGCCCAGAGCCGATTCCGCCAGCCCTGCGCTGAGGGCCTTAACTTCATCAGCATCCTGGGCGCTGAGCAGGCCAAAAGTGTTGGTCCCCAGCTCATGGGGATTGCCGTCTTCATCATTGAGCGTCAGTACGAACCCGGCGCGGGTAAAGTGGTTGCTGACCTCGTTGATCTCCGTCAGCGCCTGTTCGTGAAAGGTGACGCTGACGACCCAGGCGGTTATCTCATTGCTCATCTCTACACCCCATTGTTATCCATAGCCTTTCCAGCATAGACCATCCAGCCAATATCGTGGCTCCCTCCGCCAGTGCGGAGGGGCAGGGAAGATCAGCGACCGCAGAGATAATCGTAGATTTTTTGCGTATTGGCCTGCGAGCAGAGACGGGTGCCCTGATTGATTGTCGCGGCGCTACCGGCAGCGACGCCAAAGCGAACCATATCTTCCAGCCCCCGAACCAGA
>OGPE01001023.1_pt1 | contig 19483 bp, 17 predicted proteins | sample 1552881 | NCBI WGS metagenome assembly OGPE01 (sample SAMEA2580236, study PRJEB22360) | human gut metagenome | biome: human gut; feature: human-associated habitat; material: faeces | place: Denmark | collected 2008/2010 | reverse complement strand
CGCCGCCAGTGGCGGAAACAGGGAGGAGTTGTTGGGGCAGCGGCCAGCAGGACACGAGTGCTTTGCACGATGTGGACGCTGGGTGCCGCAACCCGGACAGGTGGCATCCCGAAGGGATGACGGTGGGGTTATTCCTCTCCCCCGAAAACTTTTTTCAAAAAATCTTGAAAAAAAGTGAAAGGAATCTGCGTTTCATGTATTATAGAGAGTGAAACTGCGAAGATACAACACAAAACTGCGCGATATATCAATGCGGCGGGCGGTGCGGATAAGTTAGGCTGCGCTACTCCCCGCAATGATATTGCGACGGTTCATAACGTGCTGTATATCGCAGAATATTTTGTCCAAAAAGGGGAAGGGAAAATAAAATTTCACTATTGAAAATACTGGATATACATGCTATAATTACGATAATGATGTGTCTGGTAAAAATAACCTGCCAAGGGAAAGAAAAACGACAAAAGTTGAATATCTTTTCCTCCGGTTTTGCCAAAAATACTATGATGCAGGGAGGGCTCCACTGTGCGGAAAAATCATCACGGAAAAAAAGATAGGCTGGTGAAGCGCGTTTTTGCGCTTTGTCTGGCGCTTGCGGTCATCTGCACCTGCCTTGTGCCGGTGTTTGCAACGGAGGGTCTGATCGATCCTCAGGTTAATCAAGAGGCCTCCCGGCCCGTAGATGACGGCGTGGCATCCTATCCTGACGACGAATTTGCCGGTTTCGGCGAGGAGGAAGCCACCCGGCCTGTAGACGGCGGTGAAGCTGCCGGTTTCGGCGGGGACGAAGTTGCCACCCGGCCTGTGGAAGGTGGCGAGGACAACCTCGACGGCGGCCCCAACGTTAAGGAAACAGAGTGGGGCACCGTCATTGAGTACGACACCAGCACCAGTACCGACCCCAGCTCCAGCACCGAGACCCAGTGGTCCGGCGAGGACGACGTGGTGGAAAAGCCTGATGACAAAGTGGTCGTTTCCGGCGACGAGATCAAAAAGCTGCAGGATATGGTGGTCTACCGCTTCTGGCTGAAGGAGCTGAACACTCTTGACCTGCAGGACATTACCGCTCAGGCACAGATCAACAATATGACGGAGAGCGAGTATCTGGCCCGGAACGGTGAGGTTTAGTGGAACCTGTACTTTATTCAGGCTGTGCCCCGGGCAGAGACCATTGCAGACTACAGCAGCTACATCAAGAACCCCTCCTCCAACCGGGACCCCAAGGGCGAACTGCGGCAGTTTGACTACTGGTACACGCTGGACGAGTTTGGCAACCGGGTGCGCCTGAACCTCACCGACCCCACCAGCAACATTCTGGACGACAAGACCACCACCGTGAACGTCTACGCCGCATGGAAGGACGGTACCGTTGGCTCCGATGAGGAAGAGGACGTGGATCACGAGGATCTGGTGGACAAGAACCCCGTGCCTGTGGATCTGGAAACCAAGGCCTCTGCTTCCTACGTGGACGAGGACGGCAACACGAAGAGCGTCAATCTGCCGGTAGAAGTGAAAAACCTGCCCTCTGCCACTCACAGACTCAGCGTTACCCACATGGGTGATAATTCCATGACGGAGTTCTGCAATACCTACGTGAATGAGCTTCAGGGGATGCAGCCCCTTCTGGGCCTGAAGATCACGCCCGAAGATATCAACAGCGAGAAGGTGCAGCTGGCCAAGGGCCAGAAGGCCACCGTTACCGTTTCTGGTCTGGACAAACTGCCAGATATTGTGGCAATGGAAGAGGTGGAAGCGCTCACTGCCGATGCACTGAAGGTGCTCCACCAGAAAGATGACGGCACCGTGGAGACACTGGATGTCCTTTCTTATCAGAATGGCACCCTGACCTTTGAGACCTCCAGCTTCAGCCCCTTTGTGATTGCGCTGGAATATCCGGATCAGGGAAGTGAAGACTTCGATGATGACGGCATTGAGATCGTCAGCATTGAGATCGATGGCGTTGAGTACCCGAATGTGAATGATGGAATTGCTACGATCAGTAGCATTCAGGGTGATACAAAAGTTCCGGTTGGTGCAACGATTACACTGCATTCCAATAACGGAAAGAGTAGTTATTATCATAAATGGATAGTTACAAAAGGTACAGCTGAGTTTGTTGGTTCAGTTGAGGGAAGGGGCGATAAATATAAAACCGTGAAGCTAAAGCTTACCACGGCAGGCCATGTGCAGATTAAGCATCGCTATGGTAAAGCTAAGGATAAGCTAACTAATGGTGATACACTGGATGATATTGAGGTTGTGGACACTACAACGACATCTTCTCACGATCTTTATGTTTACACGCAGGTTTTGGGCTATTCGGGTGATTACTACGGCGAAAAAGTTGAAAATAAAGCGTGGAACGGCATGGCTGTTGGTACGATTTCAAATGTAGATGCTCCGAGTAAATACAATACACGTACCTCAATTTATGACACAGCTGACATTGATACGAAGTTGGGAACTGAAATTATAGTTGATTCCGGACAGTTTCCTGTGATTCCGATTAAACAGGATGGCAAATACAAGGATTACTATTACGAATCACTCCCGAAAGAAATCCAAGACGAAATTGAGAAGGATCCAACGAAAGCGAATAATGTAGGCACGTACACAATTGAATGGTACGAGGTCGTTGCTGCGGGTGGAGCCAATACTGGCAAAAACGGCGAGGATGGAGACTGGACGGGTGAAGAGAACTATAAACCCACATACACGAATGGCATATATAAATCTCCGATTTCGTCGGTCAGTGATAAAAAAATGACGTACCATCTGGATGGTCTGATAGTGCTCCATGATACAACGCACATCAACGTCCAATTTAAGGTTCAGGATGTGGGTAAAGATACCTTTGCTCTAGTGCGTGATTATGGCGGTGCATTTACTGTCCCAAGCACAGGTAGTTCAATTTCGCTGAGTAATATCGATCGTCCGGATGTTCCCCGCGCAGGTCAAACTCAAGCAGAGTATCCGTTAACAAAGCCAACAGCGGATGGAACTATTTATAAATTTTATGGTTGGTATACAAATCAGGACTGCACGGCTGATAGCAAGTTTGATTTTGATGAAGATACTATTGCAGAAGATACAACTTTCTATGCAAAGTATGTGCCTGCTTCTGCCAATCTGACCGTCTCCAAAACCGTTACCGGCAAACTTGGCGACACCAACAAAGCCTTTACCTTTACGATTACCAAGGCTGATGGCACACCGGTGAACATCACGATTGCAAATATTGAAATTAGTGAAGCAGATCGTGCAAAGGTTGAATGGCTGGATAATGGCAAGTTTACGCTGAAAGACGGAGCTTCGATTACCTTCAAGAATCTGCCGAGTGACGAGTACAAGATTGTAGAGGAAGATTATTCTGGTGAGAAGTACGAGACCAGCTGGCAGATTGGTACAGACGGTGTAGTACATGAAAAGAATAGTACTGCAACTGTAACAATCGGTACAACTGAGCAGACGGTTCACTTCACCAACCATCGAACTCTCGAGCCTGATCTTGGTGTCCTCCTCGACACCCTGCCTTACATTGTCATCCTTGCTGTGGTGGCTGGCGGCGTTGCCCTGTTGATGCTGCGCAAGCACCGTAAGGAAGATGACTAAAGGGGGCTGACCGCATGGCGAAGAAGAAAGCGCCCCAGCGGCTGGCCGGTGCAGAGAAAAGCTGTATCAGCCCGGAGCAGCAGGCGATCATCCAGTGGTTCCGGACGGTGAAATTCCGCAAGAACCTGCTGGGCGGCGTGGACGAAGCGGCAATGTGGAAGAAGCTGGAAGAGCTTTACGCCCTGTACGAAGCCGCCATCCGCGCCGAGCGCACAAGGTACAATGTGCTGCTGGAAACCTCTCCGTCAAAGCCTGACGGCTTTGCCACCTCCCCTAGTAGGGGAGGCAAGACAGGTGTTGCGCAGCCGGAAGCATCTGGCACCGGTGAACCCGGGAACGTAAACCTGGCTCCCACCAAAGTTGACAGTTTTGCCAAGGGCTCCCCTACTAGGGGAGCTGTCACGGCGAAGCCCGTGACTGAGAGGTTTAATCCGGAATCTGACAGCTCTGACCCCCAAAAGGAGGCGCATTCCGATGCACCCGCTGGACAATGAAGCCCTGAAGCTGGGGGCACGGGCGGTGCGCCGCCGCAGGCTGGACGCTGAGAACCGGCAGGATTTTATCAGCTTGCTGGGCCGCATTGTGGTGATCCTGCTGTGCGCCTGGGTGCTGTTCACGCAGGTGTTCCTGCTCACGCAGGCCAAGGGCAGCAGCATGTTCCCCGCGGTAAAGGATGGCGACCTGCTCATCTGCTACCGCCTGCAAAAAACCTACGCAAAAAACGATGTTGTGGTCTACACCCAGGGCGGCAAGCTCCGGGTGGGCCGCATCCTTGGGCGCGAGGGCGACCTTGTGGCTCTGGACGACAGCGGCACCCTTGTGGTGAACGGCGCGGTGCAGAGCGGCGAGATCCTCTACCCCACCTACGCAAAAGACGCGCTGGAGTACCCCTACACGGTGCCGGAAGGCTGCTTTTTTGTGCTGGGCGATTACCGCACACAATCCGAGGACAGCCGGGATTTTGGCCCGGTTCCGCTGGAGGATGTGCAAGCAAAAGTAATTACACTACTGCGGCGACGCAGTTTGTAATACCACGGAGGCCGGAAGAAGCTGCCGGCATCCTGCCTGTGAACCGCGGAGTTTGGGCTGCGGCACAGAAGTACGATCTTATTTCTTACTAGGGAGGAATTACAATGAAACTGAAGAAATTCTTCGCGGGCATTGTGGCTGCCGCCATGATGCTCACCGTCGGCGCAACCGCAGCGTTTGCGACGACTGGTAGTGGCAGTAGTACTAACTCTTTCGGTAAAAACGAAGGGGAATTGCGCTTACTGATAGTTTGACCCTTACTAAACACTATGAAGTTGTTAAGGGCAAGGCTCCTCTGAGAAGCTTTAAATTTGATATTAGTTATGTTGGTAGCAAGGATCTTGAGACTGGTAAGACGTTTACCGCACCGAGTTCCTTTGACCAGGTAGAGGCAGTATTTACGAAGGACAGCGGTCAAAATGGAACCGAAACTGGTCTGGCAGTAGGTAATTATTCTGCTACGTTTAATATTCCTATGAGTGCATTGGGACTTGGTAGTTTCAACGGCACTGGCAAGTTTGCATATAAGATTTCCGAGGTTGATGACCACCAGCCGGGTGTTACCTATAATACCGATGGTGGTAACCTGTATCTGATTGTTACTGTTACCCACAAGACCACGGGCGATAAGCATGAGATTGTACCGAATGAGTATAATTATTCTGCAGCTCTGTATCGTACAAATGGTGATGTTAATAGCGTCGATCAGGCAACAGCAGGTACGAAAGTTGAAGCAAAGGATGCTTTCCATAATACTTATGGCGACAATGATGAAGATAAAGTAAACGCAGTTGAGCTGAAGAAAATTGTTCATGGTAATTTTGCTGATCTGGGCAAAGAGTTTACTTTTGACGTGATCTTCAATAAGGGTGACGCTGATAAGGCATATGGCCCTATTATGCTGACGAATGCTGATAATGTTTCCATTAAGGTTGGCAAACAGGAATTTTCTGGTAACGAGTTGGCATATGGTACGACCTATACTGTGACTTTGAAACATCAGCAGAGCGTGACCTTTGGAAACCTGCCTCAGGGTATTACCTATACTATGACCGAGAATGACAAGGATTCTACTGGTAAGGTTGATGGTGTTTACGATGTTTCTGGTGAGGCAGAGGACACTGTTACGATGGGCAATGAGGATAAGGCTGTGACCATTGAGAACACCAACCAGGCTTCTCCCGATATGGGTGTTGTGCTGGACAATGCACCTTACATTGCAATGCTGGCCATCGTTGCCATTGGTGGTGTGGCCCTGATGCTGAACAAGCGCCGCCGCGACGAGGAGTAATTGCTCGCGTCCACGCCCTCTCCGTCAGTGCTCCGCACTGCCACCTCTCCCAAGGGGAGAGGCAAAAGTGGCCCGACCGATTGCAGCAGCTGACCGTGTAGATGCGTAGGCTCTCCCTCTGGGAGAGCTGGCGCGCAGCGCCTGAGAGGGCGTATCCATCCGAAAACCAATCAATTAGAATGCTTAACCGGAGGTGGGCTGTATCAACTGGCAGAGAAAAGCGTTGAGGGCAGCCGACTTTCTGGTGAGCACGGTGGTCGTGCTGTTCCTGGTGGTCGCCGGGGCGTATTCAGCCTATGCCCTGTGGGACAACTCGCAGGTGTACGCCGCCGCAGACAATGTTCAGGCAGAGCTTCTGCAGTTCAAGCCCAAGGCGGGCGCGGATAACGGCGCAAGCTTTGAGGAGCTGCTGGGCATCAACCCGGATGTCTGCGCGTGGGTCACACTGGACAACACCGCCATCGACTACCCTGTGGTACAGGGCGAGGACAACTTTACCTATGTGAACACCGATGTCTACGGTGATTTCTCGCTGGCAGGCAGCATCTTTCTGGATGTGAACTGCGACAAGAACTTCACCGACCCTTACTCTCTGCTGTATGGTCACCACATGGAAGAGAGCAAGATGTTCGGTGATCTGGATCTCTACAAGGACGCAGAGTTCTTTGCAGAGAACACCACCGGTGAGCTGATCCTGCCCGACCGCACCTATGATCTTCAAACCTTTGCATGTCTGCTGGTTCCAGCGTCTGAGAATGCAATCTTCGATCCGCAGCGCTGGGACAGCGACCTGCAGGGGTTGTACACCTTTGCGCAGGAGAATGCCCTGAACCTGAACACCGAAACGCTGGCCGCCATGAAAGCGGCGGGCGATGACGCTCAGGTGCTGGCGCTGTCCACCTGTTCAACGGAGTTTACCGATGCACGCACCATTCTTCTGGCGTGGATGATCCCGTCCGCGTCGGATTCATAAAGGAGAGGATGAAATGAGGTTCCGTAAAATCGCGGCAGTACTCCTGACGCTTGCGTTGGGGTTCTGCCTGTGTCAGCCGGCGGCATTTGCGGCCACCGCGGCTGACCAGCATACACAGCTGCAGGAGCTTCCGGTTTCCATTCAGTCCACGGGGGAAACACCTCTCCCAAAGGAGACACTGACTGTGGAACTTGAGGCTGTGGACAATGCGCCCCTGCCCCAGGTGACCACTCTGGAGATTACCGACGGCGAGACCGGCAGCTTTGGCCCCATCGATTATACCAAGCCCGGCTATTACGTTTACACCGTGCGCCAGCGCGCCGGTGTCAACACCCGCGGCACCTACGATGAAACCGTGTACTATCTGCGCGTTTCCGTGGTGTGGGACAACGACAAGCTGGTGGCCCGGATGGCCGTGCACACACAGGCCGACCTGATGGACGAAAAGGTGAGCAGCATCACCTTCAACAACAGCTACAAGGCCATCGAGACCCCGTATTACCCGGACCCGTATGACCCTGATCCCGTCACCCCGCCCACCCCTTCCACGCCGGAGAACCCGGCCCCGGCAGATGCCCGCCCGACCGTGACTGAAACCACCACCCCTAGTGCACCGGAGCCCACCGCCCCGGCCAGCGTGGTGGCGGATGCCCGCCCGGCCGAAGGCCCCAAACTGATCCAGACCGGTCAGCTGAACTGGCCCATCCCTGTTCTGACGGCAAGCGGTCTGGTGCTGGTGGCCGTGGGTGCCTATCTGATGGAGCGCAGCAAGAAACGTGAAAAGAATGCGTAAAGTATCCCCTGGGCTTGTCTGCATCGTGCTGGGTGTGGTGCTCCTGTTGGCGGCTGGCGGCCTGTACGCCCACAACCGCTACGAGGATGCCCACGCCGGTGCCGAGGCTCAGACCGTGGTGGCCGACCTTCAGCAGAAGGTGGAGACCCCGGAACCGGAGGCAGAGAGCGGCCCCTTGGACCCCGAGCTCCCGGTGGTGGAGGTCGACGGCAACGAATATGTGGGTGAGATCTCCATTCCCGCCATCGGCATTGATCTGCCGGTGATGAGCGAGTGGAGCTACCCCCGCCTGAAGATCGCCCCCTGCCGCCAGTTCGGCTCTTCCCGCACCGATGATCTGGTCATTGCGGCGCACAACTACGAGAGCCATTTCGGCAAGCTGACCTCCCTCACAGCGGGGGACAGCGTCACCTTCACCGATATGGACGGCATCGTGAATGAGTACGTCGTGAACAAGGTCGAAGTGCTTGACCCCCACAGTGTGGAGGAAGTGGAACACAGCGGCTACGCCCTGGTGCTGTACACCTGCACCTATGGCGGCAAGACCCGTGTCACCGTCTTCTGTGATCGTGCATCGTAAAAATCAAGGCTGAAAAACAAAAAGAAGCCCCGACATTCGTCGGGGCTTCTTTTTTACTATGTGGGAACTCCCTCCGTCATTGCTGACGCAATGCCACCTCCCTCTCAGAGGGAGGCTTTTCGCTGCCGTAAGGCTCCCTCCTAGAGGGAGCTGTCGCCGGAGGCGACTGAGGGAGTTACTGTTTTTTCCACCGCCGCATCACACCCATGCCCAACGCATAGGGGCCGGTGTGCACGGCAATGGTGCAGCCGATCTGCAGCAGGACCACATTGCACTCGCAGGTGGGGTACTTGGCGCGCAGGGCGGCGCGGGTCTGCATCCAGAGCCGTTTGCCCTCGTCGGCATCGTAGCCGTAGCCCACCGTGATGCAGTAGTCGTCGGGCGTGCCGTTGTGCTCGGCCAGATAGGTCATCAGCAGGTCGAGGGCCTTCTCAAAGCTCTTCTGGCGGCCGCGGGCCACACCAGCGGAGAAGATCTCGCCCTCCTTGAACAGGATCATGGGCTTGATGCCCAGAATGTTGGCGGCACGGCCCGTGACTTTGCCGATGCGCCCGCCCTTGATGAGGTAGTCCAGATTACCCACCGTGAAGAAGATCTGGTTGGTGATCTTTTCCGCTTCCAGCCAGGTCACGGCCTCGTCCAGCGTACAGCCTGCATCCCGCATGGCCACCGCGTTTTCCACCACGATGGATTCGGTCACGGTGGCGGCGGTGCTGTCAATGACCTCGATCTTAGCATCGGGGAAATCCTCCAGCACCAGCTCCCGGGCATTGCGGGCACTGCCCACGCAGCCGCTCATCTTGCTGGTAAAGCAGATGCAGAGCACCGGGCGGCCCGCCTCGGCATGGGCCCGGAAGGCGGTCTCAAAATCCTCCAGAGAAGGCAGGCTGGTCTTGGGGTAGGCCGCGGGGTTATCTACCATGAACTGGTAGAAATCGCGCACGGCGATCTCCTTGCCTTCCTTGCGGTAGTGCTCACCGTCCAGCGAGACATAGAAGGGGATGATCTCAATATTCAGCGTTGCGGCCGTCTCAGGGGTCAGGTCGCAGGCGCTGTCCGTGATGATATCAAACATAGTCACGTTTCCTTTTCAATGCGGCGGGTTCTTTGGCGCGGATCAGACGTTGTGGTGGATGTAGGCCTCACGCTCGGCACCCACGGAGATGTAGGTGATCTTGCAGCCAATAGCCTTTTCCAGATACTCAACGTAATCGCGGGCTTCCTGGGGCAGATCCTCCCACTTGCGGGCGGCAGTGATATCGCAGTGCCAGCCGGGCAGATACTCCACCACGGGCTGTGCGGTGTCCAGAGCCATGCCCATGGGGAAGCGCTTGGTGATGGTGCCGTCGGTCAGCTTGTAGCCGGTGACCATGGGGATCTTCTCCATGTAGTCCAGCACGTCCAGCAGGGTCAGGGCAACCTCATCGCAGCCCTGGCAGAACACGCCGTAGTGGCTTGCCACCAGGTCGATGGGGCCAACGCGGCGGGGACGGCCGGTGGCTGCACCGTACTCGTGGCCAGCCTCACGCAGGGCGTGCTTCTCTTCCTCGGTCATGGCCAGCTCAGTGACAAAGGGGCCGTCGCCCACGCAGGAGGAGTAAGCCTTCATCACGCCGATGCTGTTGGTCAGCTTATGGCCCGGGATGCCTGCGCCGATGGGGGCGTAAGCGCCGATGACGTTGGAGGAGGTGGTGTAGGGGTAGATGCCGAAGTCGATGTCGCGCAGAGCGCCCAGCTGGGCCTCGAACAGCACCTTCTTGCCGGCAGCATCTGCGTCAGCCAGATACTGGCCCACGTCGCAGATGTAATCCTTGAAGATGGCGGCATACTTCTCCAGCCATGCCCACATCTCGTCCACGCTGATGGGAGCGGAGTGGTAGCTGCCCTCCATCACCAGGTTCTTGGAATCCACCATGGTCACCAGGCGCTTCTTCACGCTGTCGTCCAGGTGGAGCAGGTCGCCCATGCGCAGGGTCTTCTTCATGTACTTGTCACCGTAAGTGTAGGCGATGCCGCGCTTGGTGGAGCCGAACTGCGCGCCGGTCTTGGCCAGGCGGGCCTCTTCCAGGCCGTCCTGATCGACATGGTAGGGCATGGTGATGGTGGCCCGGTCGGAGATCTTCAGGTTATCGGGGGTGATGGAAATGCCATGCTCCCGCAGATTGTTGATCTCGCCGTCCAGATGATGCGGGTCGATGACCATACCGTTGCCCATCACGCAGACAACGTTGGGGCGCAGGATGCCGGAGGGCAGCAGGTTCAGCACGAACTTGCCGCGCTCGTTCTTCACGGTGTGGCCTGCGTTGTTGCCGCCCTGATACCGTGCAACGATGTCATACTCCTGGCTGATCAGATCGACCATGCGGCCCTTGCCCTCATCGCCCCAGTTGATACCCGTAATTGCAGTAAGCATAATAAATGACCTCTTTATCATTTTTTCAAAAGACAGCCTTTTCCGTGCACCTTGCCCGGGATACGCCACCTTGGGAATCTGTACCGCCCGCGGAAATGTCCGCAACAATACAACTATAGTATAGCACGAAACGCGGAACAAAAAAAGAGGGAAGAAATACTTTTCTCTCAATTATCCGCCAGGCGCTCCTCTTCGTGATGCTGCTTTAGTTCTTCTTCCCCAGCTTGTGCACAGTGCCATCCGGCTCTTTGATCGAGGTGTTGTTCAGCTGGGCGCGCAGGCTGGCCTTTACGTCCGCAACATACTCCTGCCGCAGGGCCTGCTGCTCTGCCTTTTCGGCATCGGTCAGGCCGGTGGTCTTGCTCTTTTTTGCCAGCTCGTTGATGCGGGCAATCTTCTCGTTTGTCATCGCAGTTCTCCTATTAGATAAAATGTGATATAATATGACCGGGATGCCCCTTCCGGCAGCTGCGGCTCTTTTTGCGAGGCAGCAGGAGGGAGCTATTTGAATCAAAGCAAGTATAACAAAGGATGAAACCGATGTCAAAACAGTTGAATTTTGCACAGCAGATGGACGAAGTGTTGAAAACGCTGGGGCCGCAGCGGCCAAAGCTGCTGCTCCATGCCTGCTGCGGGCCCTGTTCCAGCGCCGTGCTGGAAAAGCTGTGCCGGTATTTTGAGATCACGGTGCTTTACTATAACCCCAACACCTGGCCTGCCGAAGAATACTACCGCCGGGGCGAGGAGCTGAAAAAGTTCGTGGCGCAGGCGCACCCGCTGGGGGTCACGGTCATCGAGGACCACTACGACCCGCAGGAGTTCTACACGGCTGTGCAGGGGCTGGAAAACGAGCCGGAGCGGGGCGGGCGGTGCACCGTCTGCTACCGTTTGCGGATGCGCCGGGCGGCACAGTACGCAAAGGAGCACGGCTTTGATTGGTTCACCACCACGCTCTCCATCAGCCCCCACAAGGATGCTGCCCGCATCAATCAAATCGGGCAGGAGCTTGAAGCCGAATTCGGCATCAGGCACCTGCCCTCGGATTTCAAAAAGCAGAACGGCTACCTGCGCTCCCTCCAGCTTTCGGAGGAGTACGGGCTTTACCGTCAGGATTACTGTGGGTGTGAGTTCAGCGCAAAGGCGAGGGGATGAACCGCTCAGTCGCCTGCTGCCTGCCTCTCCTGCCAGGAGAGGTGGCATTGCGATGCAATGACGGAGAGGTTTATTCCTCCCGCATTCTGGACACCAGAATTGCAAAGACGATCAGCCCCACGCAGGGCACGATGTTGGTTGCCATACCAACAGCAAGACCGGCGCTTTCAGCCACCTTGCCGATGACCCAGGGCATCAGGATCGCGCCGCTGGATGCCACCGGCAGCATGATGCCCATGCTGGTCACGGTGGTCATTTTACCGGCGCTGGCCACGGCGGTGGGGTTCATACCGGCCATGGAGAAGGCAAAGGCGAACAGCAGCAGGATGGCAGGCAGCTGGCTGTGGGTCTGCATCATGGCAAAGTAGAAGGCAGTGCAGAAAACCGCCATAAACACCATGGCCTTGCGGGGCTGTTTGAGTGGGAACACAAAGGCGATGAGCAGGCGGCCGATCAGGGTGGCACCCCACATCACGGTGACGGTATAGGCCGCCAGCGTGCCTGCAATGATGCCGCTGTCCTTGAAGTAGGTGACCATCCAGCCCACAACGCTCTGCTCGGCGGCGTTCTGGCAGAACAGCAGGCCGGTGAGCAGCCAGAAGCGGGAGGAGCGCAAAAAGCTCCAATCGATGACAGCTTCTTTGGCCTTGGCGCGGCCTGCCATGGGGGTGAACAGGTATACCAGCCAGAGCACCAGACCCAGCGCTGCCAGCGCCAGCACGGCCAGCGTGGTGCTGACCTTGGCAGCGGCAGAGATCAGAAAGGGGCAGAGCAGGGCACCGCAGGCGTAGCAGGCGTGCATGGTGTTCATGCCCCGGGTGCGGTCTGCAGAGTTGCCGCTGACAAGGATGGTGCAGGTGTTCAGGACACTGCCCTTGGCAATGCCCACAATGAAGAAGGCCAGCGCCAGCAGAATGGGCAGGCCGGTCAGGCCCATCAGGCCGTAGCCCACCGCATAGCCGATGGTCAGCAGCAGGACGCTGGGCTTCATGCCCATTTTTCCCACCAGCGCACCGGCCAGCAGGCCCGCCAGCAGGTTGCCGATGCTCAGCAGGCTGAGCAGGGTGCCGGTCATGCCGTAGGCAAAGCCGTATTCTTCCTGCAGCAGGCTGACCACCACACCGCTGGAAATGGTGCAGATGCCGCTGAAAAAGAAGGTGACGAAGCCCGCGTTCCGCAGGCGGGTGTTCCGTTGTTCCATGGGATTCTCCTTGCAGTATTCGGGGGCGCAGTGCCCGTGGTTGCTTTTATTAAAGCATATTCTGGTCAGAAAGCAAGGACTGTTGAGCCAGCAGAAGCAAAATCAGCGCCCAGTGGAAGCGCCCCGCCGTTCGTTCGGTGGGGCGCTTCTGTATTTTATTTTGCGTCTCCTATTGACAATGATCGAATCGTGCGTTATGATATTGTACGGCATCAAACAGTTTTAAAGGAAACAATCCTGTCACAAACAATTCAAAAGGGAAACCATTATGCACGATGAAAGCAACAAACAGCCCTGCTGCATTCCTCCATGGGAGCCGCCGCAGGTCATCCCGGCACAGGTGCGCCGGGTGAACAACCTGATCTTCCGCAAGATCAACCAGTTCCACCGGGAGAACAACGTGGACAACGTGACCCCCATGCACGACTGGATCATGAGCTACCTCTACTGGCACAAGAACGACCCCGTGTACCAGCGCGATATCGAGCGGGAGTTTTCCATCACACGCTCGACCGTGACGAACATCCTGCAGCTGATGGAGCGCAAGGGCTACATCGAGCGCCAGAGCGTGCCGCAGGATGCCCGACTCAAGCGGCTGATCCTGACGGAAGCGGGAGGCCGCGTCCACGAAAAGACGATGCTCTCCCTGCACCAGACCGATGAGTTTGTGGCCGGATTGCTGACGGAAGAGGAAAACGCAGAGCTTCTGCGGTTATTGAACAAGCTGCGCAAGGGGCTGGAATGACCCCTGCAAATAAACTTCAGGAGGATTACAACAGATGATCAAAAAACTTGTGTCACATCTGGGCGAGTACAAGCGCGCCGCGATCCTGACACCGATCTTCTCTGCTCTGGAAGCCATCATGGATGTGATGCTGCCCACCATCATGGCCTTTATCATTGACCAGGGCATTGAAAAGGGCGATATGAACGCCGTTGTCAAGTACGGCCTGCTCACCTTCCTGGTGGCGGCCATTGCCCTGCTGCTGGGCGTGCTGGCCGGCAGGTTTGCTGCCACGGCATCCACCGGCTTTGCAGGCAACCTGCGCGATGCGATGTATGAGAACATCCAGCATTTCTCGTTCTCCAACATCGACAAGTATTCCACGGCCGGTCTGGTCACCCGTATGACCACCGACGTGACCAACCTGCAGAACGCGTTCCAGATGATCGAGCGGATGTGCGTGCGTGCTCCCGTCCATCTGGTTTTCGCGCTCATCATGGCCTCCATGATCAGCCGCTCGCTGACCATGGTGTTCCTGGTGGCGATCGTGTTCCTGGTGGCAGTGCTGGCAGGCATTATGGTTCCCACCTTCGGCATCTTTGATAAGGTGTTCAAGAACTACGATAACCTGAACGCCTCCGTGCAGGAGAATGTCTCGGCCATCCGCGTGGTCAAGAGCTTTGTCCGGGAGCACTTTGAGAACGAGAAGTACACCAAGGCCTGCGAGAGCCTGTACAAGCAGTTCGTCCACGCCGAGAGCCGCCTGAGCTTTAACAATCCCGCCATGCTGGTCTCTGTGTACGGCTGCAACATCGCCCTGAGCTGGTTCGGCGCACATTACGTTCTGAACGGTGCAATCACCACCGGCCAGCTGAACGCCCTGTTCGGTTACATTATGAACATCCTGATGGCCCTGATGATGCTGAGCATGGCCTTTGTGATGATCGCCATGTCCGCCGCTTCTGCCCGCCGTATCGTGGAAGTGCTGGATGAGACCACCGACCTGCCCGCCCCCAAGGCACCTGTGCAGCAGGTCAGGGATGGCGGCATCGAGTTCGAGCACGTTACCTTTAAGTATCAGCACGGCTCCGGCCAGCCTGTCCTGAACGATGTCACCTTCAGCATCCGGCCGGGCGAGACGCTGGGCATCATCGGCGGCACCGGCAGTGCAAAATCCAGTCTGGTGCAGCTGATCCCCCGCCTGTATGATGCCGAGACCGGCTCTGTCAAGGTGGGCGGCGTGGACGTTAAGGATTACAGCCTGGATGTCCTCCGCCGGGAAGTCTCCATGGTGCTGCAGAAGAACGTTCTGTTCAGCGGCACCATCCTCGACAACCTGCGCTGGGGCGATGAGAACGCCAGCGAGGAAGAGTGCATCCGGGTGGCCAAGCTGGCCTGCGCCGATGAGTTCATCGAGCGCTTCCCCGACAAGTACAATACCTGGATCGAGCAGGGCGGCTCCAACGTGTCCGGCGGCCAGAAGCAGCGCCTGACCATTGCCCGCGCGCTGCTGCGCAAGCCCAAGGTGCTGATCCTGGACGACAGCACCAGCGCCGTGGATACCGCCACCGATGCCAAGATCCGCAAGGCCTTCCGGGAGGAGATCCCCGGTACCACCAAGATCATCATTGCACAGCGCATCTCCTCCGTGCAGGATGCGGACCGCATCCTGGTGCTGGACAACGGCCAGATCAACGGCCTGGGCACCCACGAGGAGCTGCTCAAGACAAACAAGATCTATCAGGAAGTTTACAACAGCCAGACCCAGGGCGGCGGCGATTTCGACAAGCAGGGAGGTGAGCAGTAATGGCACAGGTGAAAGAAGTAAAGGGCCCCGGTCCCCGTAGGATGGGCGGCCCCAAGCCGAAGGTCGAGAACCCGGGCAAGCTGCTCAAGCGGATCATGGATGAGGTGTTCAAGCACTATCTGCCCCACTGCATCCTTGTGCTGGTCTGCATCATCGTCAGCGCGCTGGCAAACGTGCAGGCAAGCCTTTTCCTCAAGACCCTGATCGATGATTACATCGTCCCCATGACCAAGCAGGCCACACCGGACTTCGGCCCGCTGGCAGGCGCACTGGTGCGCATTGGCTGCATCTACGCCATCGGCGTGCTGGCCGCATGGCTCAACGCCCGTATCATGGTCAACGTGACCCAGGGCACCCTGCGCAACCTGCGCGTCCAGCTTTTCACCCACATGGAAAGCCTGCCCATCCGGTATTTTGACTCCCACCCCCACGGCGACATCATGTCGGTGTACACCAACGATGTGGACACCCTGCGTCAGATGATCAGCCAGAGCATCCCCCAGCTGGTGTCCAGCGCCATCACCATCGTGTCCGTGTTCACCAGCATGTGCCTGATGAGCTGGCAGCTCACCGTTGTCACCATGCTGATGGTGGCCCTGATGCTGTTCTGCTCCAAGAAGATCACTTCCATGAGCGGCAAGTATTTTGTGGCCCAGCAGAAGGATCTGGGCAAGGTGAACGGCTACATCGAAGAGATGATGGAGGGCCAGAAGGTCGTCAAGGTGTTCACCCACGAGCAGAAGGCTCTGGATGGCTTCCGGCAGCTGAACGATAAGCTGAAGGAAAGCGCCGAGCAGGCCAACAGCTACGCAAACATCATCATGCCCGTTACCGCACAGCTGGGCAATATCAGCTATGCAGTCTGTGCTCTGGCAGGCGCGGCCATGGCCGTTGGCAATGTCGGCGGCATGACCCTGGGCACCGTGATGGCCTTCCTGAGCCTGAACAAGGGCTTCAATATGCCCATCAGCCAGGTATCCATGCAGGCCAACAGCGTGATCATGGCACTGGCCGGTGCGGAGCGTATCTTCAAGATGATGGACGAGACCAGCGAGGCCGACGAGGGCTATGTCACCCTGGTCAACGTCAAGTATGGCAAGGATGACGAGCTGGTGGAGACCACCGAGCGCACCGGCATCTGGGCCTGGAAGCATCCCCACCACGACGGCACCACCACCTACCACAAGCTGGCGGGTGACATCACCTTTACCGATGTCGATTTTGGCTATGTGCCGGAAAAGACCGTTCTGCACGGGATCAACCTCTATGGCCGCCCGGGCCAGAAGATCGCCTTTGTCGGCTCCACCGGTGCCGGCAAAACGACCATCACCAACCTGATCAACCGCTTCTACGATATCGCAGACGGTAAGATCCGGTATGATGGCATCAACATCCGCAAGATCAAAAAGGACGATCTGCGCCGCTCTCTGGGCATCGTTCTGCAGGATACCCACCTGTTCACCGGCACGGTCATGGAGAATGTACGCATGGGTGCGCCGGTCAGCCCGTGCGCACGGTGGGTGATGCGGGTGATTTCCTGTCCGTCTGGATCAAGCAGGGTGAGGGTGACTTCCACGGAGACGACCTGCTGTCCGGAGAGATTGAACAGGGTCAGCTCGCAGGAAGGGAAGCCAGTATTGGGCGCATCAATGCGCCAGACCTCGACGGGGCTATTCAAATCAATCTTCAAGGGCAAATGCCTCCTTTGCAGCGTGCATTTTTGTTACTTGATTTTTCTTGTTGCAGGGGGAATCGCCTCCGCGGAGGCGAGGAAGGGGCTTTCCATTCGCCACTTCCATGCTTTGGGGTATTGTAGCTTCTATATCCCGTTCCCAGATAAACACGCGGAAGAAATATGCAGAAGTCACCAACTCAATCGCGCGGAAGGGTCAAGGGAGGGGACTTCGTCCCGTTTCATTCTCCCTTGCGGAGTCCAGAGGCAGAGCCTCTGGCGCCTCTCCTCACTCAATATACACCATGATTTCAGAGAGGACGGAGGCGGTGAATTCAAGGCGCAGAACAACGCGCACGCCGTCATCAAGGACAAGACCAAAGCGCATGACCGTGCCGTCCACGGTGTACTCCACCACGCCGTACTGACCGCTTTCTTCGTCGCCGTAAAGATGCTCAGTGTCGTTCTCATCAATCGCGGTGTTGTCATTGCGGAAACGGTTGTATACCTGCGCGAAAGTGTCGCCGATGCGGCTCGCGCGCGGACCTTCCATGCCATCGGCGGCAATCAGCAGCATTTCCACCTGCGGGTTCTGCTTCTGCGCGTCGTAGAGGAACGTGATGTCGCACGCCGCGAACGTCATCGTGCGCACATAGCCGTCTGTGCCGTTCTCCACCCACACGTCGTCAATCACGTCTCCCAGCACGTCCGCGGCGGATTCCGGCGTCAGGCTCATGAAGTCAATGCCGGAGAACTGCAAGTCCGTTCCGTCAAACATGGGCAGCTCCGCGCCGTTGTAGCTCGACGGAACCTGCACATAGTCATCAAAAAGCGCATCAAAGCGGAGATTGTCGCGCACAGTGCTGATTTCCGCCTCGGTCGTGCGCGCGGACAGACCGTAAACGCGAATCGCGCTGACGATATTGTCCTCCATCGTAAAGATGACGCCCGTGTCCGTGTAGCCCTCGCCATCGGTTTCTACGCGCTCATGCACGGCGTATTCCACCGTCTGCACGCGCTGGCCGTCGCGCTTCACTTCGCCCCATCTCATGCTTTCCGGCAGCAAGTCCAGCACATACAGCACGGCGGATTCGCGGCTGCCGCGCAGAGACGGATTCTCGCTGTAATTCGCTTCCAGCACGATGGACAGTTCGTCGCCTACCTGAATATCGCGCGGGCCCTGCTCTTCGGCGCTCGTCAGGACGATGGAAAGCAGCTGCGTGTCAATGCTCATCGCGGGCGAATCGGCATAAATCGTGCCGAAGGAATACTCGAAGGCATAGCCGTCCTCGGTCTTGGCATCCGCCGGATCGTTCAGGGGCGTAGAGGCCATTGCCAGCGTCTGCATCCGCGCGGCGAAAGCTTGCAGTTCCGCCAGCGTCAGGGCATCCGCGCTGTTGTCCTGCGCATCTTCCGCCGATGCGAAGATGCAGCTTACCCCCATCAAGACCGTCAGCAGCAGACAGAACATCCGTTTCATCATCGTCAAGCGCTCCTTTTTTCGGAAACGATATGATTTACCAATGCTATTGTACCGCAAAAATCCGCCCTTGTACACCCTCGAAATGTGTGGAAAATGTAAACTTTGCGCAGAAAATCGCGGAAAAAAGACGATTTGCAGAAAAATATTCCACCTATTCCGCGGAAAATTCTCGATTTGCGCCACAAGGATAAGGAAGAATCCGACGCTGTTTCCAGCGTATCCGCCAATTTCCCCAAAATGCGCCAGCAACGAACATCCGCCCCCTGTCGTTGGATGGGTGAAGCGGAAAGAAACGCCGCTTCAAAAGCACAACCTTTCTTCCATGGAAAGCAAAAGGAGGCAACAATCCATGAACAAGAAGAATCTGACTCGTGTGGCTGGCCTGAGCGCGGCGGCGATGCTCGCGCTCAGCGGCATGGCGATGGCGGAAACGACCGAGAGCGCGCTCGTCAAGGGCGGCGCGCTGAACCTGCGCGAAACCGCGTCGCTGGACGCGAAGGTGCTGGGGCAGTACCCCACCGGGACGCTGGTGGAAATCATCAAATCGGGCAGCGAATGGCATCGGGTCAGCGTGAACGGCAAAACCGGCTACATGTTGGCAAAGTACCTGAATAGCGCTGACAGCGCTATCTCCGCGACCGTCCGCACCAACACCGGCACGGGGCTGAACCTGCGCGAGCAGCCGAACATGAACGGCACGATTATCATGGCGATCAAGAACGGTCAGTCCGTCAGCGTCCTGCAGAAGAGCAGCCC
>OGPE01001017.1_pt1 | contig 19558 bp, 10 predicted proteins | sample 1552881 | NCBI WGS metagenome assembly OGPE01 (sample SAMEA2580236, study PRJEB22360) | human gut metagenome | biome: human gut; feature: human-associated habitat; material: faeces | place: Denmark | collected 2008/2010 | reverse complement strand
GCAGTCAATAGCGGGCTATTGACAAAAATCAAGGGATTCAAGATGCGAGACGGGGACTCAATATGGCCGGAACATACCTGCTTGCAATGATAATATTATTTCCCAATAAATTTAAAACAGCTTCTAAAAAAAGTATGCCCAAAAGTATTTAACTTTCGAGCATACCCCGCAATATTCCATTGGATCTCTTTTATTTCGTCGTCTTTTTCCGGGCCGGTTTCTTTTTGGCAGGAGCCTTGTCGGCATCCTCGACAATCTTCATGCAATCGGCGAACGTGAGCAATGCCGGTTCGGAACCTTTGGGTAATTTATAATTCTTCTTTTTATAAGCGATATACGGACCGAAACGACCGTTAAGCAGTTCGAGTTCATCATCTTCATCGAACTTCTTGATAAGGCGTTGACTTTCCTGCTCACGCTTTTGCTGAATCAATATTATCGCATCCTCTAACGAAACACCCTGTGGGGTGAACTCTTTGGGCAACGATACATATTTGCCGTCGTGACGAATATACGGACCGAAACGGCCGATACCCACGACAACGGTTTTGCCTTCGAAATCGCCTAAGGTTCGGGGCAAATCGAACAGTTTCAAAGCCTCTTCCAATGTAATCGTGCTCATCGATTGTCCTTTGAGCAACGATGCGAACAACGGCTTCTCCGTATCTTCGGGCGTACCGATTTGTACCAACGGACCGAAACGGCCTATCTTCACCGATACGGGACGACCGCTTTTCGGGTCCGTACCCAATACCCGTTCACCCACTTTATGCTCCAACCGCAAAGCGAGAGCGCTCTCTACCACCGGGTGAAAGAGTTTGTAAAAATGATCTATCTCATCGTTCCACACGGTTTTTCCCTCGGCAATATCATCGAATTGCTGCTCGACATTCGCCGTAAAGTTATAATTGAGAATATCGGGGAAATACTCCGTCAAGAAATCGTTGACGACAACTCCTATATCGGTGGGAAGCAGTTTGCCTTTATCGGCTCCTGTGAGCTCGGTTTTCTCTCCCGATTCGATTTTCCTATCGTGCAGCGTCAACATACGATATTTCCGCTCCGTTCCTTTCCGATCGCCCTTCTCGACATATTCGCGTTGCTGTATGGTCGAAATGGTTGGTGCATAGGTAGAAGGCCGACCGATGCCCAGCTCTTCCAATTTACGAACCAGACTGGCCTCGGTATAGCGGGCGGGAGCTTGCGAGAAACGTTCCGTTGCCGTGACCGACGACAATGCCAGCACATCGCCTTTCGCCAATGCAGGTAACATCTTGTCGTTTCCTTCTGTATCGCCTTCGTCATCGGTAGACTCCATATACACTTTCAGGAAACCGTCGAATTTCAAGACCTCGCCCACGGCGACGAAGTGTTCTTTCCTTCCCGAAACGGCGATGGTCGCAGTCGTCTTTTCCAACTCGGCATCACTCATTTGCGAAGCGATCGTACGTTTCCAAATCAATTCATACAATCGTTTTTCCTGAGAGGAAGCATTGATTTCGTGATGGCTGATGTACGTGGGACGTATTGCCTCGTGCGCTTCCTGTGCTCCTTTGGTATGCGTATGGTAATTTCGAATATGCAGATATCTCTCGCCCAAAGTTTTTACAATCTCGTCTTTGGTCGTATTTATAGCCAACGATGACAAATTCACCGAGTCGGTACGCATATAGGTGATATGTCCCGCCTCATAAAGCCGTTGAGCCACCATCATGGTTTGAGCCACGGAGAAACCCAATTTCCGGGCGGCTTCCTGTTGCAATGTGGAAGTGGTGAACGGAGCCGCAGGCGATTTCTTTGCAGGTTTCACCGTCACGTCCCCGATAGAGAACCGTGCGGTCTTGCAGGCTTCGAGCAAAGCCTTCGCCTCGTCTTCGGTTTTCAATCGTTGGCTCAATTCGGCCTTCAACAATTCCCCTCCGGGTAACAAAAATTCCCCGATCACCCGATAGGCTGCTTCGGGCTTGAACGCCGAGATTTCTCGCTCCCGTTCTACAATCAAGCGCACTGCGACCGATTGTACACGACCGGCCGACAAAGCGGGCTTCACCTTTTTCCACAGAACAGGCGAAAGTTCAAATCCCACGATACGGTCGAGTACCCTGCGGGCTTGTTGGGCATCTACCCGATTCAAATCTATATCCCGGGGATTCTCAATGGCATGGAGTATGGCATCTTTGGTAATCTCATGGAATACAATCCGTTTCGTTTTCTCCGGTTTCAATTTCAACACTTCGAACAAGTGCCATGCGATAGCCTCTCCCTCGCGGTCCTCATCGGAAGCCAGCCAAACCATATCCGCTTTGTCTGCCTCCTGTTTCAGCGTTTCCACCAACTTTTTTTTGTCGGCAGGGATTTCATAAATAGGTTTATAGTTATGCTCGATATCCACACTGAAATCCTTTTTTTTGAGATCACGGATATGTCCGTAGCTCGAAAGGACTTCAAAATCCTTTCCCAAAAACTTCTCAATGGTTTTAGCCTTTGCCGGAGACTCTACGATTACCAAATTTTTTGCCATATGCGCAATGTTCGTTCAAATTTTGCGCAAAATTAGAAAAACAGATTGTAATACAGAGCTTTTTTCTACTTTTTTATTAAATAATGTATATCGCACACATTTCGAATCGATCCTACCATGTAGAGTTTTTGTCGCATATCCTCCCCAACGCCTTTCTCCTATACTATTCCCTCCGAAAAAGCTGACGGGATAAATCCTGTTTTTAAACTACCCACTCGTCCCGTGAGTACTCCCGACACGGTGGGAGAGGTTAAATCCTCCTTCTCCCCTGCCGCTTCCCGTAGTATTGCGGGGTGTGGCGTTAGTCATATAGGGGAAGTGGCACACATCGTGACGGAAGGGTTAAAAATGTCGAGAACAGACCTCTTACCCTCAAAATTTCAAATCGACCCCGAACATGAAATTGATGCCTTGTGCCGGCATACCGTAAAGAATATCGTATTTCCGGTTCAGCACATTGTCGGTAAGTCCGTAAAGCGAAAACCAAGAAGTGAAAGCATACGAGGCTTTCAAGTGAACGAGATGTATATCGGAGAGTTTTCCGAGATTTGAATACTCCCGACCCGCAGCAAACTCATATCCGGCTTCGAGCACGAACGGTCGAACAGGCATATAACGGATATTCGCTCCTCCTTCCCACTGCGGACGGTTATACGAAATCGCCTCACCCCCATCGGCGGTCTTCCATCGATGATACCCGACCTTCGCCGAAGCCTCCAATTTCGTACCGTAACGATAAGATACATCGAGCTCTGCTTTCAAAGCATTGGCATCGATACCCCAAAAACGCGACACACCTGTAAACTTTCCGTCCAAATCTTCGGGTAAAAGGAACAACGCCTTTTTACAAATTTCATAACCGCCCGAAAGCCCTATGGAAAATCCGGGCAATGCGTTAATGCGTATTCCCAATGAGGCATCCAACGGCACATACGTATTATCTACCTGTGCCGACGGATTGAAGTAGAGCGTATAGGCCGAAACACTTCGCCACGTATTCAGTTTCTTCCCACCCGTAAAAGCCGTATAAAACTGTACATCGGGAACTATCGTCCAATCGAATCGCACATCGGGAGAGAATCGCAAAATAGTCCCGTTATTGAACGAAACATCGGCCTTGACACCGACCGCAAAAGCCACGTGTTCATTCCGCCAGTCATACCGGGGATTCAATGAAATCATACCGTAATTCGCTGCCGACTGTAACCGGCTGTAACCCACATAATCGAAAGAACCGTCCAAAGAAATAGAGCTGCGTCTGTCGATCGGCGCAGACAGTGTAAAGTCTGCATTTACTAAATTCTCGGCAGCCCCTTTTTCATCTTGTAAATATCCCCGGTGATACCCGTACCGGTAATATGCCAATGAAACTTTATAAAGTAGATCCGACTCTCCGGCAGTCGAGGCTATATGGCTTTTCAAGAAGAACCGGTTTATCTCTTGGTTAGGCGAAGATATTCCCGTCAAACCGGGGTATCGCAATCCGTAATAGTTGAAGGAGTCGTAACGATAACCGCCGCTTATTCCCAAATCCAGCTTCCCGAAGGAGTGAAGATAATCGGCGACCACTCGCTCTTCGAGCCGGTGCATCTTCTTCGAGTCGGGATAGTAGTCCTCCGTTAACGATTGATTGTAGTCCACCGTTCCGCAAGTAGAGCGATGTTGCAACCACACACCCAACTTGTCTTTGTCATTCTGCAAAATACGATAACCGGCATTCCCGACCATATTCAGGTAATTGCCTATCCCGAAATCCACGTATCCCCTCGATTGGTTTTCTTCGGGTTTTTCTCCGAAACCGCCGGGAGCCAACAAGACAGCGCGAGGTTCGAGGGGAACCGGAACCGTCCAGTCGCTATACCGTATAGATTGTTTGGTGACCGTCGGTGCTTCCACTTCGGGCAATGTATTGATTTTAGACGCATCGCGCACGATAGGTGTAAAATCTTTTTCTATGGTTACTTCCCGCCGCAACGAATCGGAACGTACCTGTGCCGACAGGAAGAATGGGAAAACCGATATGATTAAAAAAGAAAACCGTTTCATAAGCCATACATATTGTATCGTTCAACTACTCTGTTTGTCCCAGCTCGCTCAACTTCTTGTCTATCCGGGAAATAATATCGTCGTCGCTGGCCGGATAGTTATTCCGCAAACTTTGCAAATATTGACGGGCTTGGAAAGTCTCGCCCCGTTTTTCATAAATGTCGGCCATGAGCAAGAATGCCCGAGCCAACCAATAATTGTGGGGAGTACCTTTGTCGATAAAAGTATTCAGCGTCTTTTCGGCCGTATCGATCGCTTTGTTGTCAAATTGATATTGAGCCAATAAATAGGCACTTTGCGCCCCGTAAATCGAACGGGTATCTTTCGAAAGCTCCCGCCAGTCATCGGCTGCATTTTCTCCCTTTCCCGTATGGAAATAGGCATCGGCACGAGCAAATAAAATCTCTTGACGCAAATCGGGAGAAAGTTTGCTTTCGCTCAACAACTTGTCGGCAACTGTTACCACCTCGCCATATTGCCGCTTATTTCGGGCAATACGAAGCATACCCAACCGGGCGGCCTGTTTGTTCTCTCCGACAGTCGCTTTCTTTTCCAACTCCTTGAATCCGGCAAAAGCCTCGTCATAACGAGCTTTCAAATAAAGTATCTCGCACTTGCGGGCCAATGCTTCTTCGGCAAACTCGCCGTCGGGACTGTTCGTCACCACATAGTCGAACGCCGGAAGAGCTTTGTCGTAGTCTTTCGCTGCAAACGATGCTTTCCCGATATAGTAATTAGCCGGAATCAAAAACGCGCCCGACGGATAATTTCGCACATATTTCTCCAACGAAGCGATACCTTTCCCCGTCATATAAGTGCGCTCGGCTGCCATATACGACAAAGAATCCAATTCGCTCACAGGAGCCTGCTCCGACCGTCCCACGCTGTTCAGATAGTTAGCGTAGGCATCGACGGCATCTTTCTCTACATATACCGATTTGAGGTCGGCGACCGCTATGCGAGCCTCCTCGCTGGTCGGATAACGCTCTATCACTTGCTGGTAAGCAGCCACCGATTCGTCTGTCTGCCCGTTATTGAAATAGACCATACCCAACTGCAAACCTCCCTTGCGGGCAATCGCGCTCTGGGGATAATCGGCGATTAACTGTTTGTAACATACGATAGCATCGTTATTCCTATTCAATATCGTATAAGCCTGTCCCTTTTCGAACCATGCGTTCGCCAGATACCCCGAACGGGGATAATCTACAATCAATTTGTCCAACAACTCTATTTTGCGTTCATGATTCCTCTGCAATCCCGCCATGAAAGCTTTTTGAAAAAGAGCATAATCTCCGTTCGCGACATCGGTCTCTTGGGCTCGGGCATAATACTGCTCGGCATCGGCGAACCGACGGGCGTAATAATAGCAATCGCCTATCCGGGAATAGGCATCGGCAAGCATGCTTCGATTTCCTCCGGTCTGTACAGAGACATACCGGGAAAAACCGTCGAGGGCTTGCGAGAAGTTATGCTGTTTGAATTGACAGTAGGCCCAATCGTACCAAGCCAGCGAATACATTTCGCTCCGCTTGTCCTTGCTGGAAGAAAGATATGCCGAATAATTCCGGGCAGCGATGTCGTATTGTTCCCGACGATATTGGCACTCGGCGAGCCAAAACGCAGCCTTACCCCGTATATCGGTATCATAGTTTCCCACAGCGATCGCCCGGCTAAACAAACTTTCGGCATCGGCGATACGGGCATTGGTGAAAGCCTCTGTCCCCAACTGGAAAAGAATGCGCTGCTTGGCGGCGAGTATTTTCCCGTCGGGCTTCCGTATTTTATCGATAGACGCCAGTGCCGACCGATAATTACGAGTCGTCATGTAAACCTCTACCAAATAGTCGTTAATCTTGTCGGCATAGCGAGAACCGGGAAACTCGTTCAAGAAACGTTCGAACACACCCACCGAGTTATCGAAAGGCGAAGCCGTGCGATCATACAGGCAAAGCGCATAGTTGTAAAGCGCCGTTTCCCGAACCTGACGGTCGTAATTTCCTTGTGAAGCCATCTCGAACGCCATGCGGGCATTATTTTTATCTCCCGCTCGCAAATAGGCTTGCCCGATATAAAGATAAGCATTTTGAGAAAGAGCATCGTCCACGCCGGTCACACGCCCCAAATAATCGATCGCCTCGCTATCTTCTCCCCGGCGATAGGCCATGACACCCATGACATAAAGAGAAGAGCGTTCGGGTTTGCGACATCGTTGCAAATACCTTTCCAAATATTCCGTCGCCGCTTCATCGTCACCTTCTTGATAAGCGCTTTCGCCGAGCAACCGAAGAAGCTCGGTGTATAAGTCGGCATCGGAAGACGGACGGGACAATAACGCTTTACCCTCGGACAATACCTGTGCGAAACGTTTTTGCCCGAAATAAATCTGCAACATGTGCAGCCGTGCGGCATAGCCGAAACTCCTGTCGTCCGCCACTTTCGAGAATCCACTTAAAGCGGCTCTATCGTCTCCCTCGTTCATCTGTATATACGAAAGGTAGAAAGTGGCTCCTGTCCGAAATCTCTCTTTCCCGATTAGAAGCTGAAACAGCGGTTTCGCCGCATCGGGATTACCGGTCTTCAACAAAGAACATGCCGTGCGATATCCCCACCGGTCCTCCTCGTCGCCGGTCAACAAACTCACATTTACCGTCTGATAGGCTTTCAAGGCTTTTGCATAATCTTGACTGTCGTAATAATAATCGGCCAATGCCAACCGAGCCTGCAAAGTATGTTTAGAATCCGGATAATTTCGCAAAAAATCCGTTAACCGCCGTACAGCCTGCGGCGAATAATTGCGAGCTTCCGAAAGAGCGATATACCAGTCGGCCGTTTCCCGCTGCTCCGGCGACAAATCGCCTTCACAAGCCTCTTTCATCACATCGGCACAACCCGCATAGTTCTTCTCTTGAAAGAGAAAGATTCCCCTATCTATCAAAGCCCTGTCATCGTTATAAGCCGGGATTCCCGGCTTGGCGGCCAAAAGCTGTCCGGTGCATACGATTCCACAAAGTATAACTATCGCCCGTTTCATGAACATCTTTATTTTGTATTAAGTTCCGAACTATCCACCCATTTAAATAATTTATCCGACGGTCGTATCTTCTCATCGATACGCATCGAGAACCGCTCTCCTTTTACCGTCTTTTGCACCGGTTTCAAATCGACTCGTATCTCCTCTACCTTGCGGATAAGCGCACCGGTCGTCGGGCCGGTGACGAGTATCTCGTCTCCCACGCTCAACGAACCGCTCTCCATGAGAAATTCGGCCACACCGAGGTTGGAAAAATACTTCACGCCCTTGCCTATATATATCTTTCGTTTCGTGGCTCCCGAGCCATAATTGTGAGTCCATTCGCCCAAGCGCTGACCTAAATAATATCCGTTCCAGAACCCTCGATTAAAGACGGTAGCGAGCCGTTCGTCCCACTGTGCGATCTTCTCGTCGGTAAAGTCGTTGTTCAAATAAGACTCGATGGCCTCGTTGTAACACGAAACGACCGTACGCACATATTCCGGTCCCCTTGCGCGACCCTCGATTTTAAATACCCGCACCCCCGAATCGATCAGTTTGTTCAGGAAATGTATCGTTTTCAAGTCCTTCGGCGACATGATGTAAGCGTTGTCCACTTCCAACTCGTTACCGGTCTCCTTGTCTTTCACTTCGTATGAACGACGGCAAATCTGCATACAAGCCCCCCGATTCGCCGAAGCATTCATTTCGTGAAGGCTCAAATAACATTTGCCGGACACAGCCATGCACAATGCCCCGTGACAGAACATTTCTATACGTACCGGTTCTCCGCCCGGCCCCACGATACGATCCCGCAAAATAGCTTCATGAATACGGGCTACCTGTTCCATATTCAACTCCCGGGCCAGCACCACCACATCGGCAAAACGGGCATAGAATCGCAACGCCTCGGTATTGGATATATTCAGCTGGGTCGACAAATGCACCTCTACCCCTATCTCGCGGGCATAGGTCATAGCCGCCACATCGCTGGCGATAATAGCCGAGAGCCCGGCCTCCTTCGCCGCATCGATAATACGATGTAACAGAGGTATATCTTCGTCGTAGATAACGGTATTGACCGTCAGATAACTCTTTATGTGATGCTCGTTACAAATACGCACGATCTCGTGTAAATCGTCTATCGTAAAATTATTCGACGAACGGGCTCGCATATTCAGCCCCTCGATACCGAAGTACACCGAATCGGCCCCTCCCTGTATAGCCGCCGTCAAAGAATCGTACGAACCCACCGGCGCCATAATTTCAAAATCGCTTCTCTTCATCATAAACAAACCGTTCTATTTCCCGGTGATTATTTTTCGTATTTCGTTCAGTTTATTCAATGCTTCTACCGGTGTAAGGTTATTGATATCGACCTGTAAAATTTCGTCCCGAACCTGTGAAAGCACAGGATCGTCCAGTTGGAAAAAACTCAACTGCATGCCGCCTCTCGACGAAGCGATTTCGGCGGTAGGCTTGGCGATACCGTTCTGGCGGTTCTCCGACTCCAACTGTTTCAAAATCTGGTTGGCCCGCTTGACGATGCTCTGGGGCATACCGGCCAGCTTCGCCACATGGATACCGAAACTGTGCTCACTCCCGCCGCGTACCAATTTCCGCAAGAATATCACCTTGTTGTCGACCTCTTTTACCGAAACGTTATAATTGACAATGCGTTTATAAGTACGTTCCATTTCGTTCAGCTCGTGATAATGGGTAGCGAACAATGTTTTGGCACGAGCTTTGGGGTGTTCGTGTATGTGCTCGACAATAGCCCACGCGATAGATATACCGTCGTAAGTACTCGTTCCCCGTCCCAACTCGTCGAACAGAACCAAACTCCGCTCCGACAGATTGTTGAGAATATCGGCTGCCTCGGTCATCTCGACCATAAAGGTAGATTCGCCGAGCGAGATATTGTCCGATGCCCCTACACGAGTGAAAATCTTGTCCACAATCCCTATCTTAGCGGCCTCGGCCGGAACGAAACTTCCTATCTGAGCCATCAGAACAATCAAAGCGGTCTGGCGCAACAACGCCGATTTACCGGCCATGTTGGGTCCCGTTATCATCATGATTTGCTGCTTGTCGTTGTCGAGCTCGACACTGTTGCTGATGTAGGGTTCGCCCGGTGGCAACTGTTTCTCGATAACCGGGTGACGTCCTTCCTTGATGTCGATAACCAGCGAATCGTTTACTTCGGGACGAATATACCGGTTTTCCACGGCCGACTTCACGAACGACAACAAGCAGTCGAGCCGCGCAATGAGATTGGAATCGAGTTGTATGGCAGGAATATACTCCGTCAATGCAAGAATCAAATCATTGAACAACTGGGTTTCCAATGAAAGAATCTTCTCTTCCGCCCCCAAAATCTTCTCCTCGTATTCTTTCAACTCTTGGGTGATATAACGCTCTGCGCTCACCAACGTCTGCTTTCTGATCCAATCGGAAGGAACCTTGTCCTTGTGAGTATTGCGCACTTCGATGTAATACCCGAATACGTTGTTATACCCGATTTTCAAGCTGGGAATACCCGTTTTCTCGCTCTCGCGCTGCTGCACGTGCAACAAATAGTCTTTCCCCGAATAGGAAATTTCTCGCAACTCGTCGAGTTCGTCGTTCACCCCCTTGCGGATAATTCCTCCCCGATTCACCAAATTGGGCGCATCGGGATTAATTTCATGCTCGATTCGGTCCCTGATGATCGTACAGCAATTCAGTTGTTCCCCGATACGTTGCAATACAGGTTCATCGCTCTGCTCGCAAACAGCCTTGATAGGCTCTATCGCCGACAATGCCACTTTCAACTGAACCACCTCGCGAGGCGAAATACGCCCCACCGCTACTTTCGAAATGAGGCGTTCCATATCGCCTATCGTATCGAGTTGCGGATCGATAACCTCCCTAACTTCGGGGTGGCGGAAAAAGAACTCCACTCCGTTCAACCGATCCTCGATAGGCTTCACATCTTTCAACGGAAAGACAACCCACCGTTTGAGCATACGTGCCCCCATCGGGGTGACAGTCCGGTCTATCACGTCGAGCAGGCTCTTTCCCCCTTCGTTCATCGGAGAAAGCAATTCGAGACTCCGCACCGTGAATTTATCCAATCGCACATATCGCTCCTCCTCGATACGAGATAGCGATGTAATGTGCGAAATCTGCGTATGCTGTGTAATATCCAAATAATGAAGCAGAGACCCCGCGGCGATAATGGCGTTGGGCATATTGTGAATTCCGAAACCTTTGAGGTTTTTCGTCTCGAAGTGACGCAATAAGCGATCCGAAGCGGCATCCTCGGTATAAACCCAATCGTCCAACTCGAAAGTAAAAAAACGGGAACCGAAATGCTCCTCGAACAATTTCCGTTTCGTGCGTTCGAACAGCACCTCTTTCGGAGAGAAATTGCCCAACAGCTTGTCCACATAGTCGAAATCTCCCTCGGCGGTCAAGAATTCACCCGTCGATATATCGAGAAAAGCCACACCCACTTTGTTACCTTTCCCGAAATGAACACCCGCCAAGAAATTATTCTCTCGGTGATCGAGAATATTGTCGTTAATCGACACGCCCGGTGTCACCAATTCCGTAATGCCGCGCTTGACCAATTTTTTTGTCAGTTTCGGGTCTTCCAGCTGTTCGCAAATAGCTACCCGTTTTCCGGCACGCACCAATTTGGGAAGGTAAGTATCGAGAGCATGATGGGGAAAACCGGCCAACTCCACATACTGGGCGGCTCCATTTGCCCGGCGAGTCAATGTAATCCCCAATATTTCCGATGCCACCAAAGCATCGTCCGAAAACGTTTCATAAAAGTCTCCCACCCTGAAAAGCAATATCGCATCGGGATGCTTGGCTTTCATCTCGATATACTGTTTCATCAGCGGAGTTTCGACAATTTCCTTGGCCACGATATATTTCTTTTATATTCGTATGAATAATCCCGTTTAAGAGAAACAAAGATAACATTTTCGACCGGAATTGTGAAATTAAAAAAATGTAAGAAACTGTTTTTATTTTTTTCTACTCCTCACTTCATCGCTGCCACTCCCCCATTCCCCACTCTCCCCTGTGTTTCGAAAAACAAAAAGTCAGCTCTTAAAAACGACGAGTAAGATTTATGCTTCTCTATTGAAACAGCTCTCTCCCTCCTCCCGCCAGACCTTGTAACATTCGAAACATTTCGCTCCTCCCCTTGCCGTGTCCCGTAGCACTACGGGTTGTTTTACAACGCAAAATATAGGAGAGGTGGCACGTAGGGACGGAGGGGTTAAAGAAATACCAGCAGTAAAAGCAACAGAGACAAGACTTCTCCCCCCCCGCTCATCGTAGATGAGATGGGACGAGTTCACCACCGACAAACTATACTTTCAGGAAAATATTTTTCCGATACAGAAAATAGAGGAAGAACCAGCAACAAGCGACATATCCTGCACGAAGGACGACCGCACCGGCAGGCTCACCGGCACATTCTCCCACCCATTGGGATATACCTCCGAACAAAAACTTATTCATGTGAGAAAATCCTACCACCTGCTGCGCCAGATAAATCGTTATCGAATTTAGTCCTATCACTCGGAAAAAGAGAGTCCACGATTTCCACCCTTTCACATCGACGATATAATAGAACAAAGCGAACAACAAGAACGAAAGTCCTCCCACGAAACAGGTAAACGAACTGCTCCAAAGCATTTTGTTAATCGGGAATACGGTATTCCAAACCAGCCCTATGGCGACCAACACAACCCCGATTCCCGACAAAAGCAAACTCTTTCTCTCTCCGCTTCCCAAGCGGGTGGAACGGACGATTTCCCCCGCATAAATTCCCAATAATGCCGTGACTATCGCCGGAAGCGTGCTCAGTAAACCCTCCGGGTCGAAATTACCGTATATCAATTTCCCCGGCAAACAATGCCGATCGATATATCCGACCAGATTCCCTTCGATAGAAAGAGGGGAAGCCCCCGCAGCATCGGGAGCCGGCACAAAAGCCAACAGCAACCAATAACCCACCAAGATAAAGACAATCAAACCATATTGTACCGACTTTTTCAAACTCATGTAAATGAAAGCCCCGAGCATCCACGCCAGCCCGATACGCCCCAAAACGCTTGCCAAACGCACATCGGGGAAATTCAACTGTAAGAATCCGTTATACAAGAATCCCAGCAAAACGAGGGTGATACCCCGGCGGAAAACCCTCAGGTAAATATGTTTGTCGCTCGATCCGCTCCCCCTTTGCTTGGCCAATGAAAACGGGAAAGATATACCTGCGATAAACAAGAACAAGGGGAATATCATATCGTGTTGGGTAAACCCGTCCCACGGGACGTGCCGCATGTGCCCCGCTATGACATCGCCCACCGCCGTCGGGTGCAAGGCATTCAAGGCGACTACCAACGGGGCGAAACCCATAATAAAAAGCATATCGAATCCCCGAAGGGTATCCAATGACAACAGACGTGTGTTTTTCTTTGTTTCTTTCTTTGTTTCCATATCCGAATTTTGTTTTTCTGTATAGTATACAAGCAACTCGGCTCGTTTATCCAATGATGCGTTATACTCCCTAATCCGCACCCGCAGCGATCCCGATCGAATGTATGTCTCTGCCTATTTCGACAACAGCTTTTTTATCCGTTCCACATCGTCTTCCCGTTCCGGTGGAATAATTCCCCGTCGATAGAAATCTTCGAAATCCGAGAGAAAGTCCTCTTTTAGCTCTTCCTTGTATCGCAGGTATATCTCTTCCGCCTCGGCATATCGACCTTGAAGAAGAAGGGATGCCGCAAGATTTGTATAAATAGTATGATGAGTAAAATCATATTTTGATCCCTCACGGGCATACCGTTCAGCTTCTTCAAAATTGCCCTGAGCGAGAAATAAGAATGAAAGGTTATTGCACGCTCGTACTAAATACGGCTCGTACACTTGTGGATTCACTGCCGTAAGCCGTTGATAAACCTCCAAGGCAGAGAGATACATCTCCTCGCTATCCTCATAACGTTGGATATTGTAATACAAACAACCTAAGTTATACTGAGTATCTGCCAAATCCGGCTCGTACACCTGTGGATTCGCCACGGCAAGTCGTCGTCGAATTTCCATGGCGGAAAGATACATCTTCTCGCTATCCTCATAACGTTGGGTGTCGCTGTACAAACAGCCTAAGTTATATTGTGTCATTACCAAATACGGCTCGTAAACCTGTGGATTTGCCGCTGCAAGTCGTCGTCGAATCTCCATGGCAGAGAGATACATCTCCTCGCTTTCCTCATAACGCCGGGTATCACTGTACAAAATACCTAAATCATTTTGAGTCTCCGCCAAATCCGGCTCGTAGACTTGTGGATTCGCCGCTGCGAGTCGTCTATAAATCTCCACGGCGGAGAGGTGCATCTTCTCGCTATCCTCATAACGTTGGATATCGCTGTACAAAAGACCTAAATTATTTTGAGCCCTCGCCAAATCCGGCTCGTACACCTGTGGATTCACTACGGATAACCGTTGATAAATCTCCACGGCAGAGAGATACATCTCCTCGCTCTCCCCATAACGTTGAGTATCTCTATACAAATTACCTAAGTTATTTCGAGTCCTCGCCAAATCCGGATCGTACACCCGTGGATCCACTACGGATAACCGTTGATAAATCTCCACGGCAGAGAGATACATCTCTTCGCTCTCCCCATAACATTGAGTATCGCTGTACAAAAGACCTAAATTATTCTGTGTCGTTGCCAAGTCCGGCTCGTAGGCATATGGACTAATAGCTGCAAGTCGCTGGCAAATGTCTAAATTTTCTCGATAACGAACTTCCGCCAAATCGTATCGTTTGTTTGTCTGTAAAAAACAACCATACTCAAACAAACTTTTTGCCAACTCTTCCTCCGAAAGGTTGGCACGGGTCAGCTCGATACCCTGCTCATAGGCATGGCAAGCCAATTCGAAGCGACGAGGCTCTGCATAGTCTGTCATCAAAGCCTTTGCCCGCAAAACATATTCCTCGGCCAACGAGCGTGTCTTTTGAAGTCCCGCCTCGATAAGCGACCGACCGGAATCGACCAGTAGTTTCCCTTGCTCTATCTCTTTGCAAGCCTGAGCGGCATCGGCGGCGATATCTTTTTCATTCAAAATCTCCACGACCCCTTTGCTGTTCCCTCGCTCGAACATCTCTATCGCCAACCGTTTGCGCTCGCTCACCGGCGTTCCGCTCCCGATCAGCTTGTTGATGGATAGAGCAAGATCGAACAGCCGGCTCTCCAATCGATTGAGACTTTCCCGTTTCTTGTATAGTTCCGCCTGTTTCTCGTCAATCATCGGTTGGAGCTCGGCGACACCGGTCGCTCTCAGTCGGGCGATCTCTGTATTCAATCGGGCGATGGACTCTTTCAACGAAAGGTATTCCGGATTCTCGGCGGCAAAAGAGAGATTGTCCAGTTCGGCTATCTTGTGGCCGTAAAGCGAAACGACTCCGTTCTCTATCTTAAAGTGGTTACCCTCGGTTACGGAAGCGTTGCCCGATACCGATGGAATGATCCGCTCCAACTGCATGACAAAATGCAACTTCATGGCATCGTCGGTAGCATAGTTGCACCAATAATGCCCCACCCGATCGAACAAATCTTCCTTGAATCGTTTCAATGCCTCGTCCTCCATTTCACCTTCTATCAAGGCTCGAATATAGACAAATGTCTTGGGGTGACTCTGATTCTTCACATATTCGTCTAAGGCTTGATTGAACTCCTCTATGGTGTATTCTCCCGCTTTGCGGTGAAACATACAGATACAAATATCGCTGGCACGTACTATGCGGTTGTAGTCGTCCTGAGTACGGCTTCCGGTGCAAAATGCCGAAAAATCTTCCCAACGTCTGCACCTTATGCGATACCCCCGAGGCTCGAAAATTTCGTCCAAAGAAGCCACCAATGAATGGAAGCTGTTACGGTCGTTTTTCAACTCGTCGCTGGATGCCAAAAATACGGTTATGTTCTTCATATCGTTATATCTGAGTTTCACTATACTTTAATATAGGTCTGCAAGACAAACAATTTCTACCTATCTCCCCAATTCTCCCGGTCGAGATTTCGGTAATTCACCGCTTCGTTGATGTGTTGCACCTGTACCCCTTCGCTACCTTCCAAATCGGCAATGGTACGTGCTACTTTCAAAATACGGTCGTAGGCCCGTGCCGACAGGTGGAAACGGTTCATCGCATCTTTCAGCCGTTTCAATCCCGCCTCATCGGGGACAGCGAATTGGTTCAGCAGCCGGGGAGTCATTTGGGCATTGCAATGAATGCCGGGATAGTCGGCAAAGCGTGCGGCTTGAATTTCTCTTGCGGCAATGACTCGTCGACGAATCGACTCGCTCGACTCCGCCGGACGGGTGTCGGAGATTTTCTCGAACGGGACGGGAACGATCTCCACTTGTATGTCTATGCGGTCGAGCAGAGGGCCCGAAATTTTTCCCAAATAACGTTGTATCGTTCCCGGGCTGCATATACACTCTTTCTCCGGGTGGTTATAATATCCGCAAGGACAAGGATTCATCGAAGCGACCAACATCACCCCGGCGGGATATTCTATCGAGTATTTCGCACGTGCTATCGTTATCTTGCGGTCTTCGAGCGGTTGACGCATCACTTCGAGGACTTGACGTGAAAACTCGGGCAACTCGTCGAGAAAAAGCACCCCGTTGTGTGCCAATGAAATTTCACCCGGCTGGGGAAAAGTCCCGCCGCCCACCAACGCTACCGGCGATATGGTATGATGCGGCGACCGGAACGGCCGTTGCGACAACAGCGAACTACCCCTCTCCATGCGTCCGGCGACCGAATGTATCTTGGTCGTTTCGAGTGCTTCCTGCAATGTGAGAGGCGGTAGTATAGAAGGCAACCGCTTCGCCATCATCGATTTTCCGGCGCCCGGAGGCCCTATGAGTATGATGTTATGTCCGCCGGCCGCCGCTACTTCGAAAGCCCTCTTGACACTCTCCTGACCTTTGACATCGCTGAAATCCAAATCGAAATGGATATATTCCCTGAAAAATTCCGCACGAGTATCGATTACCGTCGGTTCCAGCTCGATCTCCCCGTTCAGGAAACGAATCACCTCGGTGATATTCTCTACGCCATACACATCGAGATGATTGACTACCGCAGCCTCGCGAACATTGGCTTTGGGAATAATCAACCCCTTGAAGCCCTCCTCCCTTGCCTTGATAGCTATTGGCAACGCCCCCTTGATAGGAAGAATGGAGCCGTCGAGAGACAACTCCCCCATCAACATATACTCGCTCAATTTACCTGTTTCTATCTTCTCGTCGCTCGCCAAAATCCCCACGGCCAAAGGCAAATCATACGCCGCCCCTTCCTTGCGTATATCAGCAGGCGACATGTTCACGATTACCTGTTTCCTCGGAAATCTGTAACCGTTATGTTCCACGGCCGAGACAATCCGCTCGTGGCTCTCTTTCACGGCTGCATCGGGCAATCCCACCATAAAGAAACGGATACCCTGCGAACAGTTCACCTCGATAGTCACTACAAGAGCATCGATACCCTGCACGGCTGCGCCAAAAACTTTCACCAACATAGTAATAGATTTTGCAATAATAGGTTATGGTGTTACTAAACGTTCGATATAAACCCTCGAAGAGTCGGGCGAAAGCCCTCTGGCGACAATCCGCCCCAAAGAATCGGCGACCAACAGATAAGGTATGCTTTGGATATGAAGCTCTTTCACCCCCGGATAAAGATAACCGCCTTTCGCCCACCGCCGGGCCCATACGGCCGAATCGGCCTCGATTCGCTCCTTCCACACGGCGCTGTCCCTATCCAGCGAAATTTCCACGACCTGCACCAACGAATCGTATCGTTCTGTTATCTCCCTTAAAAAGCCGCTGTACCTCTGTGTTCCGGGTGTCTCGGCAGCCCAAAAACAAAGCAGGGTCGCTTGGGCTTCTCGGGGATTCAGTAGTTCGGTCGTATCGGCCACCGTAGTCAATGATAAATAAGGTAATACGGTGTCACTCTTCTGTATGGTTTCAAATTGTCGATACATTTCCAATGCTGCGGCCGGCGGAGCCGACAGTACACGGTCGTCCAACAAACCGATCAACGAATCGCAAAACGCATCGCTCGCCCTTCCCAACACATAATCATCTAACAAAATAGCGCTCACGGGCGAATCTTTATGTTCGCCTACATACTTTGCCACAACGCCTTGCAGCTCCTTGCTCAACTGCTCGTATCGCCGGGTTCTCATTCCCGATGCCGAAATGTTCCTTTCTGCCGACCAAGACTGCAACAACTCTTTATTCTCTTGATTGAACTTAAACAAATCCTTATTTAGAGAACTTCCTTTCACTCTCAACCCGAAAGGATCCTGCCCGTCGCCCGACAATTCTATCCGGTCGCCGTTCTGCACATATATCTTGGTCAAGGGCGTTTTATCGAAATAATAAAACTGTATGGGAATAACTGCCGAAGCCGAGTTTTTGAATGTGATAAAACCATTCTGCGGACGAAGCGTATCCACGACAATGCCGTTTTCAAGACCATAAACGGCATAAATAGGGCGTCCTCCTAAATTATTGATAGTTCCCTCCACGACAAACTCGTTATCCTTGCCGCCGCAACCCGACAGCAAAAGGACACAAATACACAGTACCGCACCTATTTTATTCATGCAAAAAACATTTTCATTTCTTGCAAATGTACTGGATTTTACGGGAGGAGCAAAACAATATCCGGGCAAAACAAAGTATAAAACCCGACAACAATGGAAAAACCGGCGAAAAAGAACGACCTTTTTACCTATAAAATAAAGCCGATATAGCATATATTTGCACAATTATCTATATCGGAATGTATCGGATATAGATGCGGTTCGAAATAAAAAAATGAACAAGTTCATTTTTCATTTCTCCCACCATTTGTTATATTTGTATATGAAACGATTGTTTATCTTACTGCTGATAGTTCTGCTCTGCATTCCGGGTTTTACCCAAATCCGAAACGATGTTCCCCGATACAATCCCGACAGCGTGCGCAAAGAGCTGGACAAAAGACCTTATTTTTCACTATACAAAGACAACTACTTCATCGGGGGTACGACCATCGGGAGCAAACCGACCAATAAAAATTCCGATGTAAAATTCCAACTAAGCATCAGCCAGAGACTTACAAAAAGTAAACTTCCATTCGACACCTACCTCTTTATAACCTATACGCAAAAAGCATTTTGGAATGTCTTTCAAGAATCTCTCCCGATGTACGATCTCAACTTCAATCCCGGCATAGGGCTATCGCATCTGGTCATACATCGAAATAGACTTATCGGACAAGTCTCGCTCCTGATCGAACATGAATCGAACGGGAAAGACAGCATTTGGTCTCGCAGTTGGAATAAAATCTCGTTTATGGGTGCGCTCGCCGTCGATCGCAATGTAGAGCTTCAATTCAAAACATGGATACCTATCATCGACAGCGGGAACAACCGGGATATCCTCAAATACTGCGGTATTTTTCAATTAGCAGGTAGTTACATAAGCGACAATCGTCGGTTCGGGGCTACCGTTATTCTCACCAAGCGGAGCGGCTGGAATTTCAATTTCAACACCGTTATCGAACTGAATGCCCGCTTATTCCCCAACGAAAACCAATATTTCTTTATACAATATTACAACGGTTACGGCGAAGGACTGCTCGACTATAACAAATTCCATTCTCGCCTGAGAGTAGGGTTCGTCATCAAACCCCAGAATTTCAGCAATTACTGATTCCTCCTTCACACATAGCTTTTTCAATCCGTGGGGCAGGCATAAATTTTATCGATGAATCACTTGTCGACAAACACACTCCGGACTTTTCGGTAAAAGGTCGGTTCTTGCTTAAATTTCTGTACAAAGCGCACTACTCCTCTGTGTTTTGCACAGCAAAATATAGGGGAGGTGTCCGAAGGACGGAGGGG
>OGPE01001014.1_pt1 | contig 19596 bp, 20 predicted proteins | sample 1552881 | NCBI WGS metagenome assembly OGPE01 (sample SAMEA2580236, study PRJEB22360) | human gut metagenome | biome: human gut; feature: human-associated habitat; material: faeces | place: Denmark | collected 2008/2010 | reverse complement strand
GAAATCCTCAACCAAGCGGTTTCGCTGCCCGAGCGCGACAAACTCACGAACCTCGTGTTCATGGGCATGGGCGAACCGCTCGACAACACGGACGAGGTGCTGCGGGCGCTCGAGATAATCACCGCCGAGTGGGGTTTCGGCTGGTCGCCGACACGCATCACGCTCTCCACGGCGGGCGTCGTGCCCGAATTGCGGCGTTTTCTCGACGCGACGAAGGTTCACCTGGCCGTCAGCCTCCACAACCCCTTCCACGAAGAGCGTATGGAGATCATGCCCGTCGAACGGGCGTGGCCGATCGCCGAAGTCGCCGCGATCCTGCGCGAATACGACTTCACCCACCAGCGGCGGGTGTCGTTCGAATACATCGTGATGAGCGGGCTGAACGACTCCCCGCGCCACATCCGCGAACTGACGCGCCTGCTGAACGGCATCAAATGCCGCATCAACCTGATCCGCTTCCACCGGATTCCCGACTCGCCCTACTTCTCGCCCGGCGACGAGGCGATGGTCCGCTTCCGCGACGCGCTGACCGCCCGCGGCATTCAGACCACGATCCGCGCCTCGCGGGGCGAGGACATCCAGGCCGCATGCGGGTTATTGAGCACCCGCCTAAAAGGCGGGATTTAGGGGGGGGGCCTTATCGCGCTGTCGGGCCAATTCTGCGCCGCTACCCTTAAAAGCCGTTTTTCAAACGGCCGGTTCGGTTTTTGCACCCATCACCGGAAAACTCGATTCGTATGAAAAAGCTACTTTTTTTGCTGACGTTCGCACTCGGAACGGGCGCGGCGCAGGCGCAGGTGAAGTTCGAGACCAAATCGACGGACGCCGTGCGCGAAATGGCGATCAAGCAGGGCAAGCTGGTCTTCATCGACCTCTATGCCAGCTGGTGTCCCCCGTGCCGGATGATGGAGAGGCAGGTCTTTTCGCGCAAGGACGTCGGGGAGTTCATGGACCAGCGGTTCGTGGCGGCCAAATACGACACGGACAAGACCACGGGCCGCGAACTGATGAAGAGATACGGACGCGACGCCATTCCGCTCTACCTCGTGTTCGACACCCGGGGCGAACTGCTGGGGCGCATCCAGGGCGCGGCCGACGCCGAGACCTTCATGGACAACCTCCGCACGATCATCGCCCGGCAGAAGCCGCACAAGCAGCAGCCTTAAAGGCTTCGGAACGAAGGCCCTCCCGACGCTTGTCCGCACAATCACGGCCGCCGGCAGCAACTTCCGCCCCGCACGAAAGAGATCCGGAACACCGGCTGCGAATCAAGCCCTACCTCGGGGTATAGACCACCTTCTTGGTTTCGAAGAACTCCTCGCCGAAAAAGCGCGGAATGTCATAGATATGCCACCGTTTGCCGGTTAGGGCCAGTTCTTCAGCCAGGTCGCCGCCCTTGAGGTAGAGAATGCCGTTGGGCAGCGACCCTTTCTGTCCCTTTTCGAGCCGGTTCCAGATCCAGCCGACAAATTCGGGCATGGCCGTCACGGCGCGCGAAACGACGTAGTCGAATCGCTCCGTCAGGGTCTCGACCCGCACGCAGCGGGGCGTGAGGTTCGTAAGCCCGAGGCCCGCCGCAACCCCTTCGACCACGGTTATCTTCTTGCGGATGGAGTCCGCAGCCGTGAAACAGGCCTCCGGAAAGAGGATCGCCAGCGGCACCGAAGGGAATCCGCCGCCGCACCCCACGTCGAGAATCCGCGCTCCGTCGCCGAACGTGCAGACCTTGGCGATGGCCAGCGAATGCAGCACGTGACGCAGGTAGAGCTGGTCGAAATCCTTGCGCGAAACGACGTTGATCTTCGCGTTCCAGTCGGCATAGAGGTCGTACAACGCCGCGAACTGCTCCTTCTGACGCCCGGTCAAGTCCGGGAAATATTTAATTATCAGCTCCAATTGTGAATTATGAATTGTGAATCGTGAATCGTTCATCGCTCGTCGCCCTGGGCGATGAGCCGGCACATCTGTTCGCGGGCGCGGTGTATCTGGGTTTTCACGGTCCCGAGCGGCAGCGAGAGCTTCGCCGCGATCTCCTCGTAGGAGTACTCCTCGAAAAAGCGCATCAGGATCAGCTGCCGGTAACGGGGCGCGAGGCGTTCGAGATAGTGCTCGATCTGCGACCGCTGCTGGAGGTTGATGACGCTCTCCTCGGGAGTCGGGGCGTTCGACGCCGGGGCGGCGAAACGCTCGTCGATCGGCAGGTCGTCCTGGCGGCGGCGCACGAAGTCGATGAACGTGTTGCGCGCAATGGTGTAGACCCACTGCCCGAAGGTGTAGTCCGCACTGTACCGGTGGAGGTTGATGTAGACTTTGATAAAGGTCTCCTGCAACAGGTCGTCGGCATCGTTCACACCGCCGAGCCGCTGCACGAACAACCGGTGGATGGCGTCGCGGTAGCGGTTGAAAAGGTACTCGAAGGCGTCGTTGTCCCCCTTGAGCACCCGGTCGACCAGCTCACGGTCTTCGGCTACGATATAGTCGGCTATCTCCATACGCGGTTGTCACGGCGGAGCAGCATCGCCCCCAGCGCCGCGGCCCACAGCGGGCCGAGCAGGTCGTAGATGAAGTAACGCCCTGCAATGCCGCCCTCGCCCAGCCGCCGCGCGATGCGGCGCACTTCGAACGCCACGACGACATAACGGATGACGGCGAGCAGCAGCGCGGCGAGCTTGTACTCGGGAGGCATGACCGCAAGGGCGCAGACCACCGTGGCGAAAAAGAGCACGCGCGAACCGATCTCCCAGCGGACGAAGGTCTTCACCGCGCGGGGATAGAAGCGGAAGGCCGAGCCGAAATAACGCAGCTGGCTCATCCACCAGCCCATGCCGCCCCACATTTTTTCGCGCAGCGAGGCGCGGGGCGAGAGGATCACGCTCACGTTGTCGCGCGTCATGACCCGCTGCATGAACAGGTCGTCCTCGCCGATGTTCATATTGAGGTGGCTGAAGCCGTTGGCCCCGAAATAGAGGCTCTTGGTGAAGCCGTAGTTGTGGAGCGTCCCGCGGTAGGCGCGGCGCTGCACGGCCCGGGCGATCCAGTCGGCCGAGTGCATCATCCGCCAGGTGCGGATCAGGTAGTTCGCGAACCCTTTCCCGCGCTCCATGCCGCAGTAGCCGAGCACGATTTCGCCGCGTCGGAAGCCGTTCGCCATGAGCGAGAGCCAGCGGTCCGAGGTGGGGTACACGTCCGGTGTGGTGAAGAGAAGGTGCTCGTAATGGGCCGATTTGATCCCGACGTTGAGCGCCATTTTGGGCGAGATCGGGAAGCGGGGATTCAGTTCGATCTTGGTGGCCGTGATCTGTGGGAACGACTGTTTGATGCGGACCAGGTCGTCGTAGAAGTCGGTGTCCCGGCCTACATAGACGATCACCACTTCGAAGTCGGGGTACTCCTGGGCGACGATGAGCGGCAGGATCTCCTCCACGAAGGCGTAATCTTCCGAGAAGAGGGGAATCACCACCGATACCGGAGGGGTTTCGGAGAGGATCTCCGGACGCCGGGTGTCCTTGTATTTGGGTATGCGCCCGTAAACGAACAGGTAGTAATATAACTGGATCCCGAACATGACCAGAAGGACGCCCGCGAGGGCCGTACCTTCCCAGCCGTAATGAGTGATGATGCGATTGAAAAATTCCATGGCGTATGCGTTATGGCGCGTCCGGGACGGTGAAGGTCGGACGCGGAGCCGAATTCGTTCGAATCGTGCCGAAATGCGGCCGGTCGATACGGAAAACGGATTCCACGCAAAGATAAGGATTTTATCCGAATCGGTGTCCTGCCGCCGGAAAATTCGCGGCGGTGGCCCGAAACGAACCACGCCGTCCCCGAGGTGCGGGAGAGGACGGTTTGCAGAGGCGGAAGCATGCCTTTGCGGTCGGGTCGGATGTGGTTACGCCGTTACCGAAACGGCTGTTTCCCGTACGGCGGCTTCGGCTTGCGGTGTCGGCTGCAACTCTTCGGGTCCGCGATGCCGGTTGCGGTAGGTCTCGGGTGTCATGCCGTATTGTTTGCGGAAGAGTTTGATGAAGTGCGAGGTGTTGGGAAAGGCGCATGCGGTGCCGATTTCGGCGATCGCCTTGTCGGTCGAGATCAGAAGCAACCGGGCATGGATCAGGCGTTGCCGGATGAGCCATTGGTGGGGCGAGGTCCCGTAGATGCGGAAAAATTAGCCTCACGGATTCCTTTTTGAACGAAGTCAGGGAGCGGTTGCAGCGTTTTGCGATCTCCTCGACCGAAATATCGGAAAAGATGTTGGAATAGACGATTTGCTGGAGGTTGTCCCGGGCCGCATCGACGTTGCCCAGCAGCTTGCTTTTGATGCAACAATCCCCGTGCGAAACGATCAGGTAGAGCAGTTCGGTCATTTTGAGGTTTTCAGCGGTCGGGTCGTCCAGGAGCGATCCTTCCGTGAGGCAATCGTCGATGTGGCTGAAAAAACGCCGGATCGAACTCCAGCCCGGCATCGTGGCGTGGTTCAGGGTACGGCAGTCGTCGCACTGGTGGTTGTTGGTGATATTCAGCTTGTAGGCGATGTTGAGGTGCAGCAGGATGCGTTGCAGCTCTTCCGAGGTATAGCGAACGAGGATCTGTTCGTAGGGATGTCCCTGCGCGGGGATGTTTTTGGTATAGTGGCAACCCATACCGAGGAAGAAAAGATCTCCCTGGGAGAACTTGTAGCATTTATCGTCGTAATAGACGTATTTTTCTCCGTGGAGGATATATCCGATCACGCAGCGGGTAAACTTATGGGTTTCGATACCGTTGTTGGAGGCCGATACATACTTTTCGATCGACGGATTAACGGTTTGGGTGTCGTAGGATTCGTTCATAATCGGAAGATTTTATGGCTCGATGAAGGCCGGTGTCCATAGCCTTTTATCGAAGATTATGAATCAAATATACAATCTAAGGTTGTATATTCAAATTAAAATAGGAAAAAATTAGATCGAAAATGTTAAAATATATACTATTTCAACATTTTACGCGTTTTTTATTGCAATATATTTACAATGCAAGTGATGTACAAAATGAGATACAGCAGAGTTCCGACGGTACGTTGGATGCGGATGAAGGTCAGGGGCATGAGCGGTGCTGCGGGTACGGCTGCGACAGCCAGCAGTCCCGGCGTGACGCTCGGTACTGCTATCAGGCAGCCCGTCACCGTAAAGAGCAGGATGGTGTAGGTCAGCATGCCCCGGGCTTTGATGCTTACCGTGCGGAAACTGATGAGTCCGAAGAAGATGGCGCAGAGTACGATGAAAAGGACGATTCCGAGAAGTGCGGGGACGAGCGGAGGCGTATTGGCGAAAATCCGGTATCCGCTGTCGCTGACGAAGGAGTGCCATAATCCGGCGGGGGTATCCAGGGGATTGGCTCCCTGCCCCCAGGCGATGTAGCAGACGGCCAGGAAAGGGAGTACGACGCTGCACAGCGATACGAAGACTTCGCGCAAGGTCCGTCGGAAGCAGAATGCTGCGGCCAGGACCAACAGCGGCAGGGGAAGCAGCGGGGCATAGAGCAGCGGCAGCAGCCCCAGGAAAAACGAAGCCCGGAACACGGCTCCGATCGCGTAGCCGTTGCGGAAGCAGGCGAAGAAGTTCTGGGTCGATAACAGCAGGACGAACGCTGCGACGGATTCCGTCAGATACTCCTGCCCCAGGAGGATTCCGCGGGCGACCAGTCCGTACAGGGGGATGGTCAGCGTACTGCTGACGGGGTAGAGTCCGTAGCGGACCGCCAGCCTCCCGCAGAGAATGCCCGTCAGTAGGAGCAGGCCGCCGCAAAGGATGCGGGAGCAGCGGGGGAATCGTTCCTGGAACAAGCCGATCAGGTCACCCAGCGGGGTGGAAATCATCGTTTCCGGAGCCGGTGAAATAGTTGTCCCGGTCGTCATGGCGGCTGCGATGACGACCAGTATGGACGCGATGGCCAGCAGTAAGGGTTGGCGGATAATGTCCGGTTTCATGGTTCGACGATGGTTTTGTCCGAATGCGGGCTGCGGTTTCTGTTCCCGGCAAGGTGCCGAAAATTCAGCATTGCGTTCGCTTGTCGGAAACGGCCGCTACAAAGGCAATTATATCTTTCGATGCACACTCTTATCCGACGATTGCAGCGCCGAATCCGAGGGGCGCTTATTCGTGGTCCGAAGCCGCGCCTGTAAGGCTGCCCTCCCCTAAATTTCCTCCTCGGAGGGAACTCGGGGCGCAACACTCCCCCAAAGGTACATTGGAGTATATAATCCCGGCTACAAAATTAGGAAAAAAGCGGACGAAACCGTAATTATTTTGGAACCATATACGATTTTATTCCGGATCTGTTTTTGGTCCCGGGACTTTGCCTCGAACGGCCGTTGTCTGCCGCCTTGGGCGGTAGTTACGGTTCCGTACTGAAGCCTGCCTCCTGCTTTTCGGAGGAATTTCGGGGAGGCTCCGGCAAATCCGGGGTGATCGAAACGTCGGTGTAAAATTGGATATGATTGCCGATATTTTTAATTTTGCGAAAATGCGTGCGGTATTTCGGGGAGGTCCGAAGCGTTTCGGCGCACACCCCGGGTTCCCTTGTTTTTGCGGAGATCGGCGCTGGCTTGTCGGTTTTCGAAGGGGGCATCGAAATCGTGCGATAATAACTTTGTTTCGGATGTTGGAGAATTGCTACCAGAAAGAGCTGCCCGAAGCCGGGTGCGACGAGGCGGGGCGCGGGTGCCTCGCGGGGCCTGTTTTTGCCGCTGCGGTGATGCTGCCTCCGGACTTCAGCCACCCGTTGCTGAACGATTCGAAGCAGATGACCGCGCGTCAGCGCGATTTGCTGCGTGCGATCGTCGAGCGCGAGGCCCTTGCCTGGGTCGTAAAGGCCGTTTCTGCCGAGCGGATCGATCAGATCAACATCCTGAACGCTTCGTTCGAAGGAATGTCGCTGGCGGTCGCGGAATTGCCGATCCGTCCGGGATTTCTGGCGATCGACGGCAACCGGTTCCGCACGACGCTCGACATTCCGTATCGCTGCATCGTCAAGGGAGACGGCAAATATGCGGATATTGCCGCCGCGTCGGTGCTGGCCAAGACCCACCGCGACGAATATATGGAGCGCCTCGCCGGGGATTTTCCCGAATACGGTTGGGAGCGCAACAAAGGTTATCCGACCCGCGAACATCGCCTGGCGATCCGCCGTTACGGGCTTACGCCCCACCACCGGCTGACGTTCAACCACGAGATTGATCAGTTGGAACTCCCTTTCTGACGCCCCTCCCCTCCTCTCTCTGACGTTTCCGGTGCTTGCGGCGTATTTGTCGCGTATTTGCCGCACATTCCCGGCATTCCCGGTCAAACAAAAAGAGCAGGCTGTAAGCCTGCTCTTTTTCAAAAAGAAATCTCCGGATCAGTAACCCAGCGACTTGGAAGCCGCATAGGAGAGTTTCAGGGCGTTGGCGCGACGCAGCTCCTGCTTGACGTCGGTCACGATACCCATTTTCGTAGCTTCGTCGGCCTTGAGGCAGATCGTCATCGAAGCGCGGTCGGCTTCGGAGAGTTTGTCGCGCTCGGCGGCAACGAAGTCCAGGATGTCCCGGGTCGATTTGTAAGAGTCGTTCAACTGGATGCGCGGCGCGGTTCCGAACTTTGCCTGCATCGTCATTGCCGGAGGACCGATGTGGATGAAACTTACGAGCGATTTCTTCTCGAGTTTCTGCACTTCGGTAGCTTCCGGAAGTTTGTATCTCACCAGCAGTTCCTGATCGCGCATGGTCGTCGAGACCATAAAGAAGAAGAGGATCATGAAGATCACGTCAGGAAGCGAAGCGGTCGAGATAGGGGGCAGACCTTTGCTGCCCTTCTTTTTCATTACTGCCATGGCTTACTTCTTAATGTTACGCGGTTCAGCCTCCGAAATCTTCAGAGGTACGGCCTTCGATACTGCATTGCGCAACTCCTCGGGAAGATCCGCGAATTTTGCGCCGAATTTACGCTGTGCCACTTCGTCGCGCACTTCGTTGAATGCGCGCGTGAGTTCGTTCTGCACCATGATATAGGACTGGTAGCCCGTATCCCGGGTCGTCTGCAACGAGACGACGCCTTCGCTCACGGGATATACCCACTTGCCGCCGTCGGGAAGTTCAATGTCCTTGTTCGCCTTCTCGGGCAGGTTCTCGTCATCCAGCGGATTGAGGATGAACTCTTTGGTCCTGTCCTTGAGTTGACGCAGGTCGATCGCCTCCTGTTTTCCTGCGGCTCCTGCCATGATGTCGCCCCTACCGTTGATGAACACCAGGAAGAGGTTGCGCTCCTTGACCTTGATTTCATCCTGGGGTTGATCCTCAGGAGGCATCGGCGGAAGCATGCGCACCAGACCCGTGTCGGTATTCATGGTAGTGGCCACCAGGAAGAAAATCAGCAGCAGGAAGGCGATGTCGGCCATAGAACCGGCATTGATCTCCTGGATTTTTCTTTTATCTGTTGCCATTGTGTCTTACTCGGTTATTTGAATGCGCCCCAGATCTCGGTTGCTACGGCCGTCACGAATGCGGCGACGCATGCAACATAGGTTACGAGGATGCTCGTTTCGGTAATTACGGTTTCACCGTGGCCGAAGAACCCGTTGTTCTGGAGGTCGACAATGTTCACCGTGTGGCCTGCCGAGTAGAAGTACGACACGCCCACGATAACGATGATCAACGCCAGGGACAGGATGGTTCCCTTGATGCCTGCCGGGTTCTGAATCATTCCGAAAACGGCGCAGAAAATGGCCGCAGCGACAGCGAACACGAAGAGGAAGTAACCCCACATCAGGTTCACGCTGATCGATGCGTCCGAGCCGCCGGTAGCGATCGCGTAGACCATGAGGACTACGGTGATAGCCATCAGAATACCCAGCAATATGTTTAAAATCTTTTTCATAATTGCTTTTGACTATTTCAGCGTTCGATTATTTCTTGTTGTAAGCCGTCAGAATATCCATCAGCGTGATGGACGAATCCTCCATATCGTTCACGAGCGAGTCGATCTTCGAAACGATATAGTTGTAGAACAGCTGAAGAACAACCGCCGCGATAAGACCCATGAGGGTCGTCAGCAGGGCGACCTTGATACCGCCTGCAACCAGCGTCGGGCTGATGTCACCGGCAGCCTGGATGGCGTCGAACGCCGCGATCATACCGACGACGGTTCCCATAAATCCCAACATGGGCGAAAGGGCGATGAACAGGCCGATCCACGAAAGACCCGACTCCATCTGGCCGGTCTGAACCGAACCGTAGGAAACGACGGCTTTCTCGACGGCGTCGAGACCCTGGTCGTAACGGTCGAGACCCTGATAGTAGATCGAAGCGATCGGACCGCGGGTGTTGCGGCAAACTTCCTTGGCAGCCTCGATGCCGCCGTTCTTGAGCGCCTCCTCGACGGATGCGATGAGTTTCTTCGAGTTGATCGTCGAAAGCGACAGGTACAGAATACGCTCGATGGCCACGGCCAGACCGATCACCAGGCAGAGGAGCACCGGAAGCATCCACTCCCAGCCGCCTTCGAGGAACTTCTGCATCATAACGTGGTGCATGCTGTCGCCTGCGATCTGGGTTTCAGCGACAACCGTTTCGGTTGCGGCAGCGGCATCCTGTGCGAACGCACTAACGGTACCCAATACGGACAGGGCAGCCGACGGAATCAAAAAAAGTTTTTTCATAGTTGTGTTGGATAAATTAAATTTTGATTAGTTGATTTTTTATTGTTGTGTTTTGGTTTCTTTCGTTTTTCCGGCCGGTCGGGGCCTCTTTTCTTTTCGGGCGTTTCCGCCGGGTTATTTTTTCGCTAAAAATAATTATTTTTTTTGTCTTTCGCAGCCTTTGCGGCGTCCTTTTGTGCTCCGGCGCAGTTGCGAAAGGTTATTCCTGCACGTAGAGCCGAATCCCGGATAATTCACCCCGGACCCGATCAAGTAGTTGTAAATCAATCTTTTTGCCTGTGCGCTACGCCGGCCTCCGCCCAATGGTCCCGGCGGAAAGGGTACGTTAGCAGTGCGAAATATAGAAAAAAAATTTGTTACGTGCAATGGCTTATGCCGTAAATTCTCCGCGCAGGGGCTTGCGCAGAAGCATGCGTGTCTCGTCGTCCGGAAGCCCCAGCCCGAGTACGTACATCAGTTTGGTCACGGCTGCCTCGGCGGTCATGTCGTAGCCGCACAGGACGCCGGTTTTTTGCAGTTTGAGCCCCGTTTCGTACAACTCCATCGAGACGCGGCCCCCGCCGCACTGCGTGATGTTGAGGAGGATGATTCCGCGTGCGACGGCCTCTTCGATGACGCGGATGAACCATTCGGAGGTGGGGGCGTTGCCCGCGCCGAAGGTTTCGAGCACCACGGCCCGCAGCCCCGGAGCCGAGAACATGGCCCGCAGGATCTCCTCGCCCATTCCCGGGAAGAGTTTGATCAGCTCGATGCCTCCGGAGAGCTTCGTGGCGATGCGCAGTTCCGCCGGCGACTCTTCGGGTTGCAGGATCGCCGGGAGGTTGTAGGCGATGTTGACGCCGACTTCGGCCAGCGGCGGGTAGTTGTAGGAACGGAAGGCGCTCAGGGCTTCGGCGCTGCGTTTGGTGGTGCGGTTGGCGCGGAAAAGCCGGTTCTGGAAATAGAGCGACACTTCGGGGACCTCGGGCCGGTCGCCGATGCGCGCTCCGGCGATTTCGATGGCCGTGATGAGGTTCTCGCGCCCGTCGGTGCGCAGCACGCCGATCGGAATCTGGCTTCCGGTGAAGACCACGGGTTTGGCGAGATTTTCGAGCATGAAGCTCAAGGCCGATGCCGTATAGGACATGGTGTCGGTTCCGTGCAGCACGACGAATCCGTCGTAGCGGGCGTAGTTGTCGCGGATCAGGCGGGCCAGGGCCACCCAGTTCGCCGGCTCGACGTTCGACGAGTCGATCACGGGCGACACCGTGTGTACGTCGATGTCGACGTTGAGGCGTTTCAGCGAAGGGAATTCGTCGTAGATGCCGCTGAAATCGAAGGGGACCAGCGCCCCGGTGGCGGCATCGGTCTTCATGCCGATGGTCCCGCCCGTGTAGATGATCAGAATGGAGGATCGCATAGCGTTTTTATTTCTCTAATGTTTCGATCAGAAAGCTCACGGGGCGAAACCCGTCGTTGCAGGAGATCATCGCCGAGGCGGGATTCTTCATCCAGCCGTCGTAGATGTTCGTGCCGCCGTGTGCCAGCGTCATGACGAACGGCGAAAGCGTCTGCCAGGCGCTGTCGCACAATCCGTCGGGTTTCCGCCAGCCGTCGGTCGTGAAAACCTGCCCTTCGTACAGATCGCAGGCATGTTCGATGGGATTTTCGTACTGCTCCATCAGATCCCTGTGGCAGGTCTTGCGCAAGACCGTGATCTTTATTTTTTTCATGTCCGGTGTCGTGTTATGCTCTTTCGGGCCGGGAAAGGCCGTTGTCTGACGAGGGGGATGCGTGGTCGGAAGATTCGTTCTCCGGAACCTCGACTCCGTTTTCAGGCGGCAGCTCCCGGGGGTCCGCCCGCAACTGCGTTGCGGGCAGGCCTCCCCCGGGCGAAGCGAGCCGGCCCTTCCCGGGCCATGCCCCGGATCGCGCTCCAACACCGGCCGTGCGCCCCGAACCGGCCTCCGGCCCGCCTCCCGGCGCATTGTTTTTTCGCCCCGAGGGCGCAGATTTGCCGAAAATCGCTATCTTTGCATCATGTCAATCGTACGCAACACGGAGAGCGATCTCGAATTCGAGAACAAAATCCGCCCGCAGGAGCTGGAAACCTTCTCCGGGCAGGACAAGATCGTCGAAAACCTCCATATCTTCATCAAGGCGGCGCTCATGCGCGGCGACTCGCTCGACCACGTCCTGCTGCACGGCCCCCCGGGACTGGGCAAGACGACCCTCGCGAACATCATCGCCAACGAAATGGGGGCGCAGCTGCGCGTCACGTCGGGTCCGGTGCTCGACAAGCCGGGCGACCTGGCGGGCCTGCTGACCAACCTCAATCCGGGCGACGTGCTTTTCATCGACGAGATCCACCGCCTCAGCCCGATCGTCGAGGAGTATCTCTACTCGGCGATGGAGGACTATAAAATCGACATCGTGCTGGACAAAGGCCCCTCGGCCCGCTCGATCCAGATCGAACTGGCGCCCTTCACGCTCATCGGCGCCACGACGCGCAGCGGCCTGCTGACTTCGCCCCTCAGGGCGCGTTTCGGCATCCAGTGCCACCTCGAATACTACGACGCCCCGGTGCTCGCGGGCATCGTGCGGCGCTCGGCACGCATCCTCGACGTCTCGATCGACGACGACGCGGCCCACGAAGTGGCCCTGCGTTCGCGCGGCACGCCGCGTATCGCCAACGCCCTGCTGCGCCGCGTGCGCGACTTCGCAATGGTCAAGGGCGAAGGGCACATCGACCTCGAAATCACTCGCATCGCCCTCGCGGCGCTGAACATCGACTCGCGCGGACTGGACCAGATGGACAACAAGATTCTCGGAACGATCATCGAGAAATTCAACGGCGGTCCCGTGGGTCTGAACACCGTGGCCACGGCCGTGGGCGAAGAGGCCGGGACGATCGAGGAGGTCTACGAGCCGTTCCTGATCAAGGAGGGCTTCCTCAAACGCACGCCCCGCGGCCGCGAGGCGACGCCGCTGGCCTACCAGCACCTCGGATTCACCCACCCGCGCGACGGAGAGGCTTCGCTCTTCTGACCGCGGGGAGTTGCCGACACGCCCGGAACACCTCGGCCGTCACTATGACAAACGCTCCATCAGCAATTTCGGCGTGCATTGCGACATCGGCTGCGAATACCGCATCTCCTACCGCGTCGGCGTCAGTTACACCTTCTACGCCGGCTCCTGCCGACTCCCGGGCATCCAAAGCCCCACCCGCACCCGGTCGGGCATCAACAGCGGCCGGCGGTTTTATTTCTAAAAAAATTTCCGAAAATTCTAAAATTTGTTAAGATCGGAGCAGTTTTTGTGTTATATTTGCCGTTAGAGGTTAACAGGTTACTAACGGAAAATGAGAGAGATGAACACAAAAACGCAACTCGACGACGCGGCGCTGCGCTACCACAGCGAAGGCCGCCCCGGTAAGATCGGGATCGTCCCGACCAAACCCTATCATACGCAGTACGATCTGTCGCTGGCCTACTCGCCCGGCGTGGCGGCTCCGTCGCTGGCCATCGCCGAAGAGCCGGACGACGTTTACAAATACACGGGCAAGGGCAACCTCGTGGCCGTGATCTCGAACGGCACGGCCGTCCTCGGACTGGGCAACATCGGTCCCCTGGCGGCCAAGCCCGTCATGGAGGGCAAAAGCATGCTCTTCAAGACCTATGCAGGCATCGACGCCTTCGACATCGAGGTCGACACGACCGATCCCGAGGAGTTCATCCGCACGGTGAAAGCCATCGCTCCCACCTTCGGAGGCATCAACCTCGAGGACATCAAGGCCCCGGAGTGTTTCGAGATCGAGACCCGCCTGCGCGAGGAGCTGGACATTCCCCTGATGCACGACGACCAGCACGGCACGGCGATCATCTCCTCGGCGGCGCTTCTGAACGGCGCGAAGATCGCCGGCAAGGAGCTGGACAAAATGCGCGTTGTGGTCAACGGCGCCGGAGCCGCCGCCATCGCCTGCGCGCGCCTGTTCGTGGAGCTCGGCATCCGCCGCGAGAACATGGTGCTTTGCGACAGTCATGGAGCGGTCACGGTCTACCGCGAGGACATCAACCCGATGAAGCGCGAATTCGCCACCACGCGGCGCATCACGACGCTGGCCGAGGCGCTGCACGACGCCGACGTGTTCCTGGGCGTCTCGAAGGCCGACACGCTGACGCCCGAGATGCTGCGCACGATGTCCGGCAACCCGATCGTCATGGCCCTCGCCAATCCCGATCCCGAAATCGCCTACGATACCGCGATGCTCTCGCGCCCCGACATCATCTTCGCCACGGGCCGTTCGGATTACCCGAACCAGGTCAACAACGTGTTGGGGTTCCCCTACATCTTCCGGGGTGCGCTCGACGTGCGGGCCACGAAGATCAACGAGGAGATGAAACTCGCCGCGGCGCATGCGCTGGCCGAACTGACCCGCCAGCCGGTTCCGACCATGGTCCTGCGCGCCTACGGGGTCGAGAAGCTCGAATTCGGGCGCACCTACCTGATCCCCAAGCCGCTCGATCCGCGCCTGCTGTGCACCGTCGCCCCCGCCGTTGCGAAGGCCGCCGTCGAATCGGGCGTCGCCAAACAACCGATCGCAGACTGGGACACCTATGCCGAGAGTCTGCGGAAACGCTATCAGGAATAAGCAAAATCCGGTCGAATGATTCGACCGGATTTTTTTTGTATCTACCGCACACCCGACCCTCTCTGTACCGAAAGCGCCGGAACCAGCTCTAAAACAACGCCGCGAAGGCATCCATCGTCATCGGCCGCACCTCGCAGTCGCCGATCCCGACCGGCAGGACGATCCGCAGCATGCCGTCTTCGTTTTTCTTGTCCTTGCCGACCTCTTTCAGCAGGCGTTTCACCTCCACGGGCGGCGTCAGGTCGAAGCCCAGCGCCGTCAGCACATTCACGATCCGGTCGCAGTCGGCCTGCGTCAGCGCACCCAGCTTCACCGCCGCCCCGGCGATCAGCGCCGTTCCCACCGCCACGGCCTCGCCGTGGTTCATGCGGTTGGAGGCCTTCTCGATGGCATGCGCCAGCGTGTGCCCGAGGTTCAGCTTGCGGCGGTCGCCCGACTCGCGTTCGTCGCGCTCGACGATGTCGGCCTTGACGCGGATCGCCGCCGAAACGGCGTCCGACAACAGATCGGTATCCGTGCGCAGCGCCTCGAAGGTCGTCCGCTCGATACGCCCGAACAGATCGGCGTCGGCGATGATCGCCGCCTTGACCACCTCGGCCAGCCCGGCCCGGAACTCCCGCTCGGGCAGCGTGCGCAGCAGCGCGGGGTCGCAGATGACGAACTGCGGCTGCGTGAAGGTCCCGGCCATGTTCTTGTAGCCGTCGACGTTCACGCCGTTCTTGCCGCCCACCGAAGCGTCGACCTGCCCCAGCAGCGTCGTCGAGACGAATCCGAATTTCACGCCGCGCATGTAGGTCGATGCGGCGAATCCCGCCACGTCGGTGACGATGCCGCCCCCGACCGCCAGCACGAAGGTCGAACGGTCCACGCCCAGCTCGATGAAACGGCGGTAGATCATCTCGACGGTCTGCATCGTCTTGACGCTCTCGCCCAGGCCGATCAGCACGGTGTCGTACTGCGCCAGCACCGAATGGTACAGCCGGTCGATCGTGGAGTCGGAGACCACCACCACGCGCCCTTCGGGGAGCACCCCGGAGAGGATGTCGGCCAGCGGGCCTATGAAAATTTCGCTCTGCTGGCGAACGTTGAAGGCAGGTTTCATTATTTAACTTTTTTAAGAATTTTGAGAAACAAGCAAATTTAGTATAATTTCCCGAGAATTTGTTACCTTTGCAGCACAAAATATACTTTTATGCAAAAACTGCGCAATATTGCGATTATTGCCCACGTCGACCACGGCAAGACGACGCTCGTCGACAAAATGATTCTGGCGGGGCACATCCTCCGCGACAACGCCAAGCCGGCCGGCGAACTCATACTGGACAACAACGACCTGGAACGCGAACGCGGCATCACGATCCTCTCGAAAAACGTTTCGGTCATCTACAAGGACTACAAAATCAACATCATCGACACCCCGGGCCACGCCGACTTCGGCGGCGAGGTCGAGCGCGTGCTGAACATGTGCGACGGCGTGCTGCTGCTGGTCGACGCCTTCGAGGGCACGATGCCGCAGACGCGTTTCGTGCTTCAGAAGGCCCTTGCGCTGGGCAAGAAGCCCATCGTGGTCATCAACAAGGTCGACAAGCCCAACTGCCGTCCCGAGGTGGTCAACGAGCAGGTTTTCGACCTGATGTTCTCGCTCGACGCCACCGAGGAGCAGCTCGACTACAAGACCATCTACGGCTCGGCCAAGCAGGGCTGGATGTCGCACAAATGGAACGAGCCGACCGACTCGATCGTTCCGCTGCTCGACGCCATCATCGACGAGATCCCCGAGCCGAAAATCGTCGGGGGCACGCCCCAGATGCTCATCACGTCGCTCGAATATTCGGCCTACACGGGCCGTATCGCCGTGGGCAAGGTCACGCGCGGCTCGCTCAAGGCGGGCCAGATGGTGACCCTCGCCAAGCGCGACGGCGTGACGATGCAGAAAACCCGGATCAAGGAGCTGATGGTTTTCGAGGGCCTCGGCAAGAAGAAGGTCGAGGAGGTTCCCTGCGGCGAGATCTGCGCCATCATGGGCATCGACGGCTTCGAAATCGGCGACACGGTCTGCGACTACGAGAATCCCGAACCGCTGCCCCCCATCGCCATCGACGAACCCACGATGTCGATGCTCTTCACGATCAACAACTCGCCCTTCTTCGGCAAGGACGGCAAATACGTCACCTCGCGCCACATCAAGGAGCGGCTCGACCGCGAGCTGGAGAAGAACCTCGCCCTGCGCGTGACGCCCGGCCCTTCGGCCGACTCGTTCAACGTCTTCGGGCGCGGCGTGCTGCACCTCTCGGTGCTGATCGAGACCATGCGCCGCGAGGGCTACGAGTTACAGGTGGGCCAGCCCCACGTCATCGTCAAGGAGATCGACGGCAAGAAGTGCGAGCCGATCGAGGAGATGACCGTCGACTGCCCGGAGGAGTACTCGGGCACGGTGATCGACCTCACGACGCGCCGCAAGGGCACGCTGACGAACATGGCCTCCGACGGCGAACGCACGCGCCTGGAATTCGACATTCCCTCGCGCGGCATCATCGGCCTGCGGTCGAACATGTTGACCGCCACGGCCGGCGAAGCCATTATGACACACCGCCTGAAAGGGTTCGAACCGTGGGTCGGCGAGATCGAGATGCGCACCAACGGTTCGATCATCTCGGGCGAGACCGGCACGGCCTACGCCTATTCGATCGACAAGTTGCAGGACCGCGGCCGCTTCTTCATCAGCCCGATGGAGCAGGTCTACGCCGGACAGGTCATCGGCGAGCACACGCGCCAGAACGACATCACGGTCAACGTCACCAAGGCCAAGCAGCTCACGAACATGCGCGCTTCGGGATCGGACGACAAGACGTCGATCGCGCCTCCGAAGGTCTTCACGCTCGAAGAGGCGCTCGAATACATCCAGGGCGACGAGTATGTCGAGGTCACGCCGCACTCGATGCGCCTGCGCAAAATCCTGCTCGACGAGAACGACCGCAAACGCGCGGCGAAATAACCCGTCCGCTTCTTATCGAGCGAACGCGACCCGACTATACGAAAAAAAACGGACTCCGGTCCGTTTTTTTTGTGCCAGACCGTGCAGTATCAGGGTGTTGGCTCCGTTTTTAGGAAAATCACCGACCTCTATGAAAAAATGCTTCGTCCTGCTTTTGCTGCTGCCGCTCGGGTTCGGCGGCTGCGACGACGGCCATGAACCGCGCACCGAAACCTGGACCGTCGCCCCCGAAAAGGGCGTCGCGGGCATCGTGATGAGTTTCGGCCACGTCCCGGCCTACATCGTCAAGACCGCCCCTGACGCCGAATGGCGCACGTTTTCAGGCTCCATCGCGAATTTCACCTTCGAAAAGGGGTACCAGACCGAAATGCTCGTCCGCATCGACCCCATCCCCAATCCCCCGGCCGACGGCCCCGAACGCCGCTACACGATGGAACGGCTGATTTCGCGCACCCGGATGCAGCCGGCCATCGACCCGCTGCAATTCAGTCCGGAGTTCGAGGTCACCATCGCCTCCCGGCGCGCCGACAGTCCGGCAACGAGTGGTTATTGGATCAAGGACATGCGCTACACCGACCCGCAGTGGGAGCCGTTCCCGTGGGAGATCGAAGGCTTCGATTTCGAACCGGGCTTCGAGACCCGGCTCCTCGTCCGTCCCGTCGCCGAATACGACGACGCAAAGGGCGGCTACGAGGTGAAATACCGCCTGACGAAGCTGATTTCGAGCGAGGAAAAGGTTTCCGAAGGAATACCGGATAAATGAACCGGGGACTGCGCAGATCCGGACCGGAAACGAACCGTCCCGCCTCCGCCTCTAAAACCGGCTTTTTAAGCCGGGAAATCACTTGCGCAGCGTTGCGAACGAAAGGATGTGCCATGTGACGCCGACGGCCACGGCCAGCAGGCCGACCTGCGCCCACCACCTCCCGTCGAGCAGTCCGAAGATGCAGTAGAGCATCGTGCCCCACATCAGGGCTATGGAAACGACCTTGGCGCGCAGCGGTATGGCGCGGTTTTCGCGGAAGTTGCGGATATACCCGCCGAAACAGCGGTGCGCCAGAAGCCACTCGTAGAGCCGCGGCGAGGAGCGAACCCAGAGGGCCGCGGCCAGCAGCAGGAACGGCGTCGTGGGCAGCAGCGGCACGAAGATGCCGACGACGCCCAGCACGAACGCCGCGCAGCCCAGTATGGCGAGAAAAATCTTCACGGTGCAAAAATAACACAAATTCGGGACCGGGAAATGCCGTGCGACACGATTTTTGTTTATCTTTGGTGCCGGGACCGCAACGCTCCTTTTCGGAGTCGGAATGTCTTACCGTGCCGGGCAGCATGCAATCCGGTTTGACAACCGCCCGTTTTTTTGTATCTTTGTAATGCCGAACACGAATAAACCGAAATACGATGAAGAAAATAGGTATCGCCAGCGACCACGCCGGCTATGAAATGAAAGAATTCCTGGTGGGTTACCTCAACGCCATGGGCTATGAGGTGCTCGATTTCGGCGCACACTCGCCCGAGAGCGTCGACTACGCCGACTTCGCCCACCCGCTGGCCGAAGCGATCGAAAACGGCGAACTGGAACGCGGCGTCGCGCTCTGCGGTTCGGGCGAAGGGATGACCATGACGCTCAACAAACATCAGGGCATCCGCGCGGGTCTCTGCTGGGACACCGAGATCGCGTCGCTGATCCGCCGCCACAACGACGCGAACATCATCGTCTTCCCGGCGCGTTTCATCACCAACGACGAAGCCGTCAAGATGCTCGACGCCTATTTCGCCGCCGAGTTCGAAGGCGGACGCCATATCGCGCGCATCGCCAAGATGCCCGTGGCGGGCTGCAAATAGAGCCGCTCGCTCCGAAGAGCCGGAAATGGCGGAAGCAGGCCCCTTGCAGCACGTTGCCGACGGCATCGCCGACACCCTCAACGAGGGGCGCGAAACCGACGGGACCAAAGCGGATGAGACCGAAACGGACGGAACCGTAACAGACGGGGCGCGAAACTGACGGAACCAAAGCGGCGCGGCAGCCCACGGATTCGCTTCCGGCAAAACAGCAGGAAACCACCGCCGGAAGCCCCGGCGCAGCGGTTTACAGACCGAATACGAAAGGCGAAAGGCTGCACAGCCTTTCGCTTTTTTCATGCCCCGCGAACAGTCCGAAAACCGCCGAGCCGCTGCCCGACATCGAGGCGTAAACGGCCCCTTCGGCCAGCAGGCGCTCTTTGGCGGCACGGATGGCCGGATGCGCGGCGAAGATATGCTCTTCGAAATCGTTGGTCACCAGCCCCTGCCACTCGGCCAC
>OGPE01001009.1_pt1 | contig 19635 bp, 16 predicted proteins | sample 1552881 | NCBI WGS metagenome assembly OGPE01 (sample SAMEA2580236, study PRJEB22360) | human gut metagenome | biome: human gut; feature: human-associated habitat; material: faeces | place: Denmark | collected 2008/2010 | reverse complement strand
GCCGGCCGCAATTTCGTCGAGATTGATGGACTCGCTGTAGTGGCTGTAAATATAAGACACCATATCACGCTGTACGAGAAGATCCGGCTCCTTCGGTTTTGCGGCCGCCTCATTTGGCATCATCGGATGGCTGCGCAAAAGACGGCACCATAAAAGCGATAGAAGTGCGGCGGCTTCTATTTCATAGGCGGCCGGATGCTCTTTTTTAATGCGGAGAATTTCAGGAAAAAGCTGCAGTGCTTCGGCATCCTCCGGAAACTCCGGTTTTAAATGAAGATATTCCAGAGACGGATTCGAGAGGACCGGTGCAATATACGACTGGTACAGAACACTGTTCGTGATGAAAATTTTGGGATGACACAGAATACGGATAAAATCGCAGTCCTGCCCGTTTTCGGAATATCCGTAGTGCATTTGGCGGGAATTGACCATGAGTGCTTCACCGGTGTTTAATAGAACACGTTTTCCATTCATATAATAGTTCATCTGTCCGGAGCGGATATACACCCATTCGATGTCTTCATGCCAGTGGCAAAGTGCCCTGTGATTCGGGTAGGCGGAAAGAAGTCCTTCCCGAATAGAAAGCGGAATGCCGACTTCATCGTAACGGACGATTTCAGATGCATCCCGCATGATTTTTGTTATAGGATCATTGACCATAAAAAGCTCCTCTTTCGTCTTGTTAAAAAATACAATAATTATAAAATACGGAATGTTGTCATTGAAAAAACGCTAAATTCGAGATAATATGATTATAACATATCATAATGTTGAGGTCAAAAGGTGTTTAGCCCACTTTGATACTATAGCAATCCCCGAAAACAATATGCACAAAGAAAAGGAGAAAAGGGAAAAACATGAATCAGGTAGAACGAAGAAAAAAACAGATGGCTTACATCGCGGATCAGGAGTGTGGGGAAGAGATGAATGCATGTAAACGAATCCTGCACGAGCTGAATACGGTAGACCGTACCGATGGCGATGCAATTTGCGAAATTGTAAAGCGATTATTTGGAAAATCAGATGGAGCGTTTGTAAATCCGCCGTTTTACTGCGATTACGGAAAAAATATCGAGGTCGGTAAAAACTTCTTTGCAAATTATAATTGTATGATTATCGATGTGGCAAAGGTTACCATTGGGGAGAACTGTATGATGGCGCCGAATGTTGCAATTTATACCGCTGGTCATCCAATTCATCCGGCAGCAAGAAATTCTGCTTATGAATATGGGATTGAGGTAACGATCGGTGATAATGTATGGCTTGGCGGAAACACGGTTGTTGTGCCGGGGGTACATATCGGAAGTAATGTGGTTATCGGAGCAGGAAGCGTCGTGACAAAAGATATTCCGGACTGGAGCGTTGCCGTGGGAAATCCGTGCCGTGTGGTAAAAAAGATTACAGAAGAAGATAAACAGTATTATTTCAAGGACAGAAAATTTGATGATGAGGCATGGGAAGTCATCAAAGATCTGTAAAAACGAAAAGCTTTCTTGGGCAGTCATGCGATGAAAAAACTCTGTACCGTATCCATCTGGGAATTTCCGGGGATGCGATGCAGAGTTTTTTACTTTACCTATGCGATAGGAGACAGGAAATTCTGCCGGATTTTGCTATGGCAAAAAAAATGTGAATCCTGTTTTTGGGCAACAAAAAATGCCCAGAGCCGGAATCGAACCAGCGACACGAGGATTTTCAGTCCTCTGCTCTACCAACTGAGCTATCTGGGCATTTGGATTTCCTGTTGGAAACCTTTGTTAATATAACATGAATTCACGAAAATTGCAACTGTTTTGTTGGAAATCGTGAAAAAATTGTGCTTTTGGGGGAATGGCGGTGTATTTTCGTTCGAGAATGTGGTAGTATAAAAGATATGCAAAGAGGAAGCAAGGAGAAGTATTAAAAAGATTATGAAAATTATTCTGACTGCGGTCAACGCAAAATATATTCATTCCAATCTCGCAGTTTACACGCTGCAGGCGAGCGCGGAGAAAGCCGGTGTGTTCCCGGAGATCCGTGAGTTTACGATCAACCAGTCAAAAGATTCCATGCTGCGGAGTCTGTTTCTGGCGCATGCGGATGTCGTCTGTGTGTCGTGTTATATCTGGAACATATCTATTGTGGAAGATTTGATTACAGAATATCACAAAATCAGCCCGGAAACGAAGATCTGGCTTGGTGGGCCGGAGGTGTCGTACCACGCGGAGGAGATGCTGGAGCAGTATCCGTTCCTTGACGGAATCATGAAGGGTGAGGGCGAAATTACCTTCCGTGAACTGGCAGTGTATTACCAGAATCAGGAGAACGGCACGGAGGGAAAAACGCTTGAAGAGATCCACGGCATTACATACCGTGATGCAGAAGGAGCCATCAAAAGCAACCCGTGGCGTCCGGTCATGGATCTGTCCGAGGTGGATTTTCCGTATGCGAATTTGAAAAAATTCGAGAACCGCATCATTTATTATGAGTCAAGCCGCGGTTGCCCGTTTTCATGCAGTTACTGTCTTTCTTCTATTGATAAGCGGCTTCGGTTCCGAAATCTGGATCTGGTCAAAAAGGAACTCGCCTTTTTCCTGGAACAGAAAGTACCGCAGGTCAAATTTGTGGACCGTACGTTCAACTGCAAGAAAGACCATGCAATGGCGGTCTGGAAATTCATTGCGGAGCATGACAACGGCGTGACGAATTTCCACTTTGAGATTGCCGCTGATCTGATTACTGAGGAGGAACTGAAACTCTTAAATACCCTGCGTCCGGGGCTGGTACAGCTTGAGATCGGCGTTCAGTCTACGAATCCGCAGACGATCGAGGCGATCCACCGGAAGATGGATTTTGGAAGAGTCACAGAGATTGTAAACCGGATTGCGAAGGGAAGAAACATCCATCAGCATCTCGACCTGATCGCGGGCCTGCCGTATGAGGATTATGACAGTTTCCGCCGTTCGTTTGCGGATGTCTATGCACTGCGTCCGCAGCAGTTACAGCTGGGATTTTTGAAAGTGCTGCGCGGTTCTTTCATGCATGAGCATACCGAGGAATATGACTGTCATTATCAGGAGCGCGAACCATATGAGGTACTGTACACGAAATGGCTGCCGTACGACGATGTGCTGAAGCTCAAAGACGTGGAGGAGATGGTGGAAGTCTACTACAACAGCGGCCAGTTCGTCCACACACTGCCGATGATCGAGCGTCTGTATGAGAACCCGTTCGATTTCTTCCAGGAGCTCGGCGATTTCTACCGGGCAAAGGGCTACAGTGAGGCGGCACATAACCGGATTCAGCGGTATGAAATTCTGCTCGAGTTTTTGCAGGACGAAAAACAGCAGGACGAAGCATTCTTCCGTCAGATGATGGTGCTCGATCTGTATGCGCGTGAAAATATGAAGACACGGCCGCGCTTTGCAAAAGATCCGTCCGAATGGAAAAACGAGTCGCGTGACTTTTATCAGAAAGAAGCCGAAACGAGAACACTTCTGCCATCGTATACGACATACGATTGGAAGCAGCTGCAGCGCATGACGCATGTGGAAGTTTTTGATTACGATGTGCTCGGAAACGGGGAAAAGGCGCGTATGGTACTCCTGTTTGATTATCAGAAGCGCGATCCGCTGACGGGAAATGCGGAGATGATCGACTGCAGTGAGCTTTTTTACGCTTGACATTTCAAAAGAACATGAGATACTAGAAAAGGTAATAAAAGATGAAAATACAAGATTTTGTAGTGCTCGATCTTGAGACAACGGGTCTTTCTGTAAAGGAAGACCAGATTCTGGAGATCGGTGCAGTAAAAGTGCAGGGCGGAGAGGTCACGGCATCGTATGAGACTTTCGTCAATCCGGGCAGAAAAGTGCCGGAGCGGATCACGGAACTCACCGGAATCCGGGATGAGATGATTGCGGATGCGCCCGATGTGGAGACTGCTGTCCGCGGCTTTCTGGATTTCTGCGGCGCCCTGCCGCTTCTGGGGCACAATATTCTGTTCGATTACAGCTTCATCAAGCAGGCAGCGATAAATGCCCGTCTGGACTTTGAAAAAGAAGCGTGGGATACGTTGAAAATTGCACGGAAAGCCCTCCCGGATCTGGAGAGCAGAAGCCTTGAAGCACTCTGCGGCTACTATCAGATCCCGCGGGAACACGCACACCGTGCAATGGACGATGTGCTGGAAACGCTGGCACTGTTCCGAAAACTGGAAGAAGGATTTTCGGAAGATCACCCGGAATGGTTTGCCGCAGCGCCTCTGAAGGCCAAAATGAAACGCGAGGTTCCGGCGACGGAGGCACAGAAAAAATATCTGGCGGACCTGATCCGGTACCATGAGCTGGATCTCGAACCGGAGTGGGGAGCACTCACAAAAAGCCGTGCATCCCGCATGATCGATCAGATTATTCTGGCACATGGAAGAATGGAAAAACGACAGAGAACTGAGAAAAAATAGAAGAGAAAAAGAAAGGATGGAACGATGAGTAATAAAGTCAATCGAAAAGCCCCGACAGAGGCACAGAAAAAGAAGAAAGATCCGCTGGCAAAGAAGAGAAATGCAGCAAAGATGCTGGCATTGATTCTTGCAGTGGTTATGGTGCTTGGTATGGTTCTTCCAGCACTTTTATGGCTGGTGTAAAGAGATTCTGTAAAAGACAGATTGAAATGGGAAACGGATCAAGAAGAGGCACAGTATGAAAAACAGCAGAAAAATGAGAGGCCTGCTGGTGATGCTTATCGCATTCGCATTCTGCTTTCTGGCAGAACCAGTCAAAGCGGATGACCGGACAGCGCTGGACGGAATCTATGTAGAAGACATTTCCGTCGGCGGTATGACCGAAGAGCAGATCACACAGGCAGTAAACGACAAAATTGAACAGTTAAAACCCTCGGTTATCAACCTGTCTGCCGGAGAGCAGAATGCACAGGTGACAGCAGGGAATCTCGGACTTTCCTGCGCCAACCCGGAGGTGGCAAGAGAAGCCGTCACAATCGGGCAGGAAGGCAATGTACTGAAGCGGTTCCTGACACAGAACCGGCTCAAAAATGGAGAGACGGTGACGTTTTCCCTGAAATATACAGTCGATGGCGAGGCAGCGCGCCAGGCGGTAGAAAACAACACGGCCGTGCTGAACCGCGAGGCAACAGATGCAACGCTGACCCGCGAAAACGGCGAATTTATCGTCAATCCGGGCCAGACCGGATGCAGCGTCAACGTGGATGAGTCCACGGCGAAGGTTGTCAATTACCTGACGACAAGCTGGCGGGGCGGCATCGGCGGCGTAGAACTGGTAACAGAAGAAACACCGGCAGGCGGCAATCCGGAGCAGCTTGCACTTGTCAAAGATCTGCTCGGCGAGGGTATGACGGAGTATGGCAACGGTACGAGCGGCAGAAAACAGAATGTCGCAGTCGGCGCAGAGAAGATTAACGGAACGCTGGTACAGCCGGGCGAGGAATTTTCCGTAGAGGCGGTCGTTGTGCCGTTTGATGCGGAAAATGGTTATGCACTGGCAGCATCGTATGAGATGGGCAAGGTCGTCGATTCGTACGGCGGCGGTATCTGCCAGGTTTCCACAACGCTCTATGTTGCTGTCTTAAAAGCAGAGCTTGAGGTGACGGAGCGGTACAGCCATTCCATGATTGTCCACTATGTGGATCCGTCGATGGATGCGGCGATTGCAGAGGGATTGAAAGACCTGAAATTCATCAACAATACGGATGCGCCGATTTATATTGAGGCGAGCGCGGACGGAAGCACCCTGCATTTTGCCATCTACGGCCATGAGACGAGAGATCCGAACCGCACGGTCCGCTATGAGAGTGAGACGACAAGCACGGAGGATCCGACGTCGAGCCTGACGGAAGATGCGAATGCATCGTTTGGAACAATTGAACAGACATCGTACGGCTATCAGGGTTCGACGGCGCGGCTGTGGAAGATTGTGAATGACAATGGAAATGAGACGAAGGAGCAGGTGAATTCCAGCACTTACCGCATGACATCGGATGTCTATACCGTGGGAACAAAGACGGACAATGCAGCGGCGCGTGCGGAAATGCAGGCGGCGATTGCGGCAAATGATCTTGCAAAAGCAAAGGAAGTTGCAGCGAAATACAGCCAGAGCAGTTCGTCATCGAGTTCTTCGGAGAAGAAGGAAGACAGCAGCGATGATTCGGATTCGGATGGTACGGAAAAGACGGACGACAGCAGCGATACAGAGAAAACGGAGGACGATGAGGACTAGGCGTTTTCTGGTTAAAATTCGCTGGGAACCAGTGAACTGTAACATTTTCCGTGAAAAATGGGAAAGCAGAGGGAAAAGGAGTACGGATTCCGTCTGCTTTTTCGTTTGAAACAGGAAGTTCGAGGAGGACAAGGGATGCGAAAGGGTAAATTACAGCAGAGCGTGCTGGTGCGCTCGGTGTTTAAGATGCTGGGGCAGAAAAGAGAGGACGCAGCAGGGCCGGCGGTCGGACGCGGGGTATCGGCACTTGCAGGAGAAAAGGAGACGCAGGTGTTTTCGTGTGCGCCGGTGCTGGTGAAGGATCCGGAGGACGCGGTGCTCGCGGTCTGCCGGGTGTGCAACAGTATGGCTGCGGCGGGGGCATCGGCAAAAGGAGTGCTGGTGTCGCTGATGCTGCCGGAGGCGATGGAAGAAAAGAATTTAAAGGAGCTGATGCGGGCGGTTGACGGTGCGTGTGTGCGGTATGGAACTGCGGTGATCGGCGGGCATACGGAGGTGACGGACGGGTTTTTGTATCCGGTGCTTACCGTGACGGCGGCAGGCGGGACAACGCGTGCGGGGCTGTTTGATCCGTCGTGTGTGACAGCGGATTTGGATCTTGTCGTGACGAAGGGGATTGCGCTTGGCGCGGTGTCTTATCTGGCAAAGACAAGAAGGGATGAGCTTCTGACGAGATTTTCTCCGGGATTTATCCATGGGGCGGCGGATTTTTCGGAGGATTACTCTGTCTGCCGTGAGGCGGAGATTGCGATCGAGCACGGTGCGGCTGCGATGCAGGATCTCTCGGAGGGCGGGATTTTCGGGGCGCTCTGGGAGATGGCGGACGGCGCGGGTATCGGGCTTGATGTGGCGCTGAAGAAGATTCCGATCCAGCAGGAGACGGTGGAGATCTGTGAGTTTTTCGGGGTGAATCCGTATCAGATGCTTTCGACGGGGGCGCTGCTGATTGCGGCGGCGGACGGCGCGGGGCTGGTGCAGAAAATGGCACTCGAAGGGATTCCATCGGCGGTGATTGGACGGACGACATCCGGGAAGGAGAGGATTCTCCGGAATGGGGAAGAGGTCCGGTATCTGGATAAGCCGCAGATGGATGAGATGTACCGGGTTGGCAGATAAGGCTTAAATATACGACAGGAGTGATTGGCAAAATGGCACATTTGAATATTGTTCTTCATGAGCCGGAGATTCCGGCAAATACAGGCAACATCGGACGGACGTGTGTGGCGACGGGGACGAGGCTGCATCTGATTAAACCGCTGGGGTTTGATATTTCGGACAAGGCGGTCAGGCGCGCGGGGCTGGATTACTGGTCGAAGCTGGATGTGACAGTGTATGAGAGTTACGAGGATTTTCTGGAGAGGAATCCGGGGGCAAAGATTTACTATGCGACAACGAAGGGGCCGCAGACGTATGTGGATGTGCAGTATGAAGAGGACTGCTTTATCATGTTCGGAAAGGAAAGCGCGGGGATTCCGGAGGATATTCTGTACGATAATCAGGAGACGGCGGTGCGGATTCCGATGATTAATGATATTCGGTCGCTGAACCTTTCAAATTCCGTGGCGATCGTACTGTACGAGGCACTGCGGCAGAATAACTTTGACCATATGCAGCTCGCGGGGCATTTGCGGACGCATGAGTGGAGGTAGACGGACGGGACTCTGGTGATCGTAGACGGAACTGCATTCTTTTTATAAGGAAGAAGTTAAGATCATTTCCAATTCGGCGAAGACCTGCTCGGCGTAAAGCTGTTTGATTTCGTGGCGGGTCATGCCGGAGACGTTGGTCTGGAAGGTGAAGGTGTGGGCTTGGGTTTTGTATAAAATACAGAAGTACACGACGCCCTGTACGCTGTCAGCGTTGTTGGGGTCGAGATTTCCGGTTGTGCCGGTGATTCCGATGGCGATGGCGGTGTGCAGGTTTTCTTGTACTGTGCGGGCCATGGCTTCGGCGCATTCGGGGGAGTAGACGCCGTGGATTTCGATGACGGAAGGGTCGACGCCGACGAGGACTTTGGTTTCGTTCAGATACGTGACGTAGCCGCCGGGGAAAATGGCGGAGGCGCCTTCGGTGTCGGTGATTAGGGAGGCGATCAGGCCGGAAGTGCAGCTTTCCATGGTGGAAATGGTGGTGTGGGATGCAATGAGCTGTTTGATGATGGAATCAATGGTGTTTGGGTTCATAGTGAAAATTACCTCCAGAGTTAGTTTGATATGTCTGGCAAAAAAGCCCCTCGGCGGAGGGGCTTATTTTGGTGCTTCGCCTTTGGCGAGTGTAAAGATAAATTCGGTACCAACGCCCTCTGTACTGATGACATTGATATTCTGGTTATGCGCAGTGATGATCTCTTTGACGATCGAAAGCCCAAGTCCCGTTCCTTTGCGGTCCTTGCCGCGGGAGGCGTCGAGCTTGTAGAAGCGCTCCCAGATTTTCGTGATGCTTGCCTTTGGAATGCCGCAGCCGGTGTCCTTGACGGAGACGAAGACTTTACCGTGCTTCTCCGTTGTCTCAACTGTGATGGTGGAATCGTTGTTGCTGAATTTGATTGCATTATCAATGAGATTGTACAGCACCTGCTGGATTTTTCCCATATCGGCGCAGACGTATAAGGTGCGCGATGCGAGGATCAGTGAAATGGAAATCCGCTTTTTTGTGCAGGTTCCCTCAAACGAAGCGGCGGTATCCTTGATGACGGCGTTGATGTCAAACGAGGTCAGATCGAGCATATTCCCTTTATCGTCGATGTCGTTCAGCGTCAGCAGGCTCTGCGTCAGCTTGTGCAGCCGTTCTGTCTCAAACAGAACGATTTTCAGATATTTTTCCTGCATTTCCGGCGGAATCGTTCCGTCGAGGATTGCCTCCACGTAGCCTTTGATCGAGGTCAGCGGTGAGCGGAAGTCGTGAGAGACGTTCGCCACAAATTTCCGCTGGTATTCGCCGGTCTTGTTCAGCTCGCCGGACATGTAGTTCAGCGTGGAAGCGAGATACCCCATCTCATCGTGAGATTTAACATCAATTTTGTGGGTCAGGTTGCCGGAGGCATACTCCTTTGCACCGTTGATGATCTTTTTCAGCGGCCGGTACACGACGAGGGAGAAAAAGATCAGAATCACAAACGAGAGTCCGAACACGAGCAGGAACAGAAAATCAATCCGTGCCAGCAGACTTTCCCTCTGCTGATAGACGTCCTGCAGCGGAAGGTGGATGGCGACATAGCCATTGATCCGGAAATCGGAGGTGACGGGAACCATGACGCTCAGCATTTTGTCTTCGAAATAGCCGAAAAACGTTCCCGTGCTGTAATACTCGCTGCCGAGCGCAACCGGATCAAAACCGTCGATGATCTCCGGGTTTTCCTCATCGAGTGCAGCTGCCGTGTTCAGCAGAATTTCCCCGTCTGCGCTGATGAGCCAGATCTGGGAATTGTGATAGGAAGCCAGTGCACTGAGCGAATTGTAAAGATCCGTCAGGGAACGCTCACTGTGGTAATAAAGGTCGCCCTGTTTGGAAGCGATCTGCGTGGCCTCCCGGTACAGACTGGTGCTCGCGCTGGAGACCAGACTGTCCTCCACCATGCGGGAGCCGACCGTTGAGATCAGCGTAAAGCCGGCAATGGCGAGAATGACATAAATGAGAATTAATTTCCGGTAAAGCGTGCGTCGCATTATTTTTTAACCTCAAACTTGTAACCGATGCCCCAGACCGTCGTGATGGCCCAGGAGGCATGGTCCTTGATTTTTTCGCGGAGACGTTTGATATGAACGTCTACCGTGCGGGTATCGCCGATGTACTCATAGCCCCAGATATGGTCGAGGAGCTGTTCTCGCGTAAAGACCTGGTTTGGTGAGGAAGCAAGGAAGTAGAGAAGCTCCAGTTCCTTCGGCGGCATATCGACGGTGCGGCCCTGGTAAATGACGGAATAGTTCGTCTGGTTGATGATAAGATCCGGGTACTCGACACATTTTCCTGCGGTCGCGGACACCGGGATCGTGCGTGATGGCTGAAATCTCCGCAGCACTGCTTTCACACGGGCAACGAGCTCCTTGGAATCAAATGGTTTGATGATGTAGTCATCCGCGCCGAGCTCCAGGCCGAGGACTTTGTCGAACACCTCGCCCTTTGCCGAGAGCATGATGATCGGAACATCGGAATCGTGCCGGATTTCGCGGCAGACCTGGTAGCCGTCCATGCCGGGCAGCATCAGGTCGAGCAGAATCAGGTTCGGCTGGAAGGAGTGAAACTCCCGGACAGCCTCTTCTCCATCGTTTACAATTTTTGTGTCATAGCATTCCTTGGTCAGATAGAGAGAAATCAGTTCTGCGATATTGTTATCGTCATCGACGATCAGAATTTTCTGTTTGGAAGCCATAAAAGATTCTCCTTCACTGGGGACAGGACGGAACCGCATACAGTATGCGTTCCGTCCCATATTTTCCTGAGTTTTTATTTCTTAAACGTAACAATCGTAACGCCGGCATCGCCCTCGCCGAATTCCGCTAAATGGAAGTCCGCTACGTGTTTCTGGCGGCGCAGATAATTGTGAATGCCTTTCCGCAGTGCGCCCGTTCCTTTTCCGTGGACAACGCGGACACTCGGCAGATGGGAGAGATAAGCGTCATCGAGATATTTGTCGAGTTCGGCAACCGCTTCATCCACCGTTTTTCCGAGCAGATTGATCTCGGTAGAAATCGTGGCAGCCTTGGAAAGCTTCGATTTTCCGCTGCTTGTGCGGGAGATGGACGGGCCGGTGATGACAGCCTCGTCGATCAGCACAAGGTCGGAGATATGCACTTTGGTCCGCATGATACCCATCTGGACGAAGAGATTTCCCTTCGAATCCGGGCGGGTGCTGACAGTACCTTTGAGATTCATGCTTAAGACTTTGACGGCATCGCCGAGATGAAGATCCTGCGGGCGGAGATTTCCGGTGCGCTTCGGCACTTCCTTCGCCTTTTTCTTATCGAGCTTGTTCATCTTTTCACGCAGAGCGGTACGTTTCTGCTCCATTTCGCGGACGGAAACATTCTCTTTTCCAAATTTCTGGAAATCGCGCATCGTCTGGTCGGCGTATTCCTTCGCCTCGCGGAGAATTCTCTGTGCCTCCTCGGTTGCATTGGAGATCATCTTTTCTTTTCTTGCGTCGATCTGTTCCTGATTCTTGGCAAGGCTCTGCTTCAGGGATTCGACTTCCGCGCGGGTGCGGGCAAGCTCTTCTTTTTCGCGTTCCAGCGTGATCCGGTTCTGCTCGAGAGTGGTCAGAACGTCCTCAAACGATTCATCCTGCTCGCTGATTTCGTCTTTTGCCTTGTTGATGATGTAGTCCGGCAGGCCGAGTTTGCTGGAAATCGCAAACGCATTACTCTTTCCAGGAACGCCGACGAGCAGGCGGTATGTCGGGCTTAAAGTCTCGACATCGAATTCACAGCAGGCATTCTCCACGCCCGGTGTGGATAAGGCATAGATTTTCAGTTCACTGTAGTGTGTCGTTGCCATGGTGCGGATGCCGCGCTCGTGGAGCGTAGAGAGGATCGCGATGGCAAGCGCCGCGCCCTCTGTCGGGTCGGTACCGGCGCCGAGCTCATCGAACAGGACGAGGGAATTGCGGTCTGCCTTGTCGAGGAAGGAAACCACATTCGTCATGTGGGAAGAGAAGGTACTCAACGACTGCTCGATGCTCTGCTCATCACCGATATCGGCGTAAACCTCGTCGAAAACGGAAAGGGAGGAGCGGTCGAGTGCCGGAATGTGAAGTCCGGACTGGCCCATCAGTGTTAAGAGTCCGACCGTCTTTAAGGAAACCGTCTTACCGCCGGTATTCGGTCCGGTGACGATCAGAAGGTCGAAATCTTCGCCGAGCGACAGATCAATCGGAACGACTTTTTTCGCATTGATCAGCGGGTGGCGTGCCTTGCGCAGGTGGATTTTACCTTCGGTGTTGAAAATCGGTTCATTGGCGTTCTGCTCCATTGCAAGAGCGGCGCGTGCGAAGATAAAGTCGAGCTCCACCATATTTTCGAGATCGTAGCGGATCTCATCGCGGTGCAGGTCCGCCTGAGCACTTAAGGTGGAGAGGATGACCTCGATTTCTTTTGCTTCTTCGATTTCCAGCTCACGGATATCGTTGTTCAGTTTGACAACGGCCATCGGCTCGACAAAGAAGGTGGAACCGGTCGAGGACTGGTCATGTACCATGCCAGGAACCTGGCCTTTGTACTCGGATTTGATCGGGATACAGTAGCGGCCGTCGCGCATCGTGATGACGGCATCCTGCAGATACGTGCGGTAGGAACCGTTGACGAGCGAGATTAACTGGCTGTGGATTTTTTCCTCACACGATTTGATGGAACGACGGATGCGGCGCAGATTCGGGCTTGCATCATCGCTGATTTCATCCTCGGAGAGAATACAGCGGCGGATTTCCGTGGAAAGCAGCGTCAGAGGCTCCAGTGTTTCGAAGAGATCTTCGAGGCTGTCCGGCGTCTGGTCCGCATTTTCGCGGCGGCCGTACGCTTTGACGCGTGCCGTGTTTTCCAGAAGTGCGGCGGTCTGCAGAAGCTCCGTGATGTTCATGGAGCTGCCGATTTCGAGACGCTTTAATGCGCCGCGGATATCTTTGGCATCACCAAAGGAAATGTGGCCTTTTTTAAAGAGCCGGGTGAGCGCGTCGTGTGTCTCGTGCTGCATCCGCGTAATCTGGGAGAGGGAAGAAGAAGGAACGAGCTCCAGACATTTCTTCCGGCCCAGCGGAGAACTGGCATACGAAGCCAGTTGTTCGGTAATTTTGTCGTATTCGAGCGTTTTTAATGCTTTCTGATTCATAATACTTACCTTTTCGTAATTCATAATTCAGTCATTGTCTACAGATAACGCGGTATTTTTGATGCAATACCGCACGGATCTGATGTTACAGTTTACAGGTACCCTGCGAACTGTAACATTCGCAGCCCTTATTTAAAGTTTTGCTTCGCAAAAGGAGGGCTGCTCACACCTGAATCACTTTCTTACGCAGCGAAACAGCAAGTGTTTCACTGCTGAGCGAACCGTAACTTGGATTATAAAAGAAGGTTGCGAAACAGAACAAAAAGCTATATACTGAATAGGCTGGAGAAAATATTTTGACATGCCTGTTCCGTACACAATCCGTACAAAAAGGAAGAGGTGCGTCTATGAAAAGAGAAATGATCCTGCCGGTTCTTCTTTCCTTTGGCATCAGCCTGGCGCTGGGGCCGGTTCTGATCCCGTTTCTGCGAAAAGTCAAAGCGGGGCAGAAGGAGCGGGAAGAGGGTGTGCCGAGCCACCAGAAAAAAGCGGGAACCCCGACGATGGGCGGCGTGATGTTTCTGGCGGCGTTTACCGCAGTTTCCCTCCTTTTCCGGAAAGAGGGAGCGGAAGTGGTTCCGGTGCTGTTTCTGACGCTTGGTTTTGGCCTGATCGGCTTTCTCGATGACTATCTGAAAGTCGTGCTGCACCGCAGCGACGGGCTGTACCCGAAGCAGAAAATGGCACTGCAGGCAGTGATTACAGCAGTCTTTCTGTGGTATTTGGCGCGTTTTTCCGGAATTTCCCTCCGGATGCGCATTCCGTTCCTTCCAGGCAAAGAGCTGGACGCAGGGATTTTTACGATTCCGTTTCTCGCTTTTGTGATTCTTGGAACGGTCAACGGGGTCAACTTTACCGACGGCCTTGACGGGCTGGCGGCGAGTGTGACGATTTTAAATGCTGTTTTCTTTTCCGTGGCATCGATCGGCCTCGGAAACGGTGTTTCCCCGTCCTCGCTTGCGGTTATCGGGAGTCTGCTGGGGTTTCTGGTATTCAATGTATTTCCTGCCCGCGTCTTTATGGGCGATACCGGAAGTCTGGCACTCGGCGGTTTCGTCTCGGGAATGGCGTGTTTCTTACGTCTCCCCTTATTTCTGCCGCTTGTGGGATTCATTTATATGATGGAGATTCTCTCTGTGATCCTGCAGGTGTCATTCTTCAAACTGACGAAGGGAAAACGGATCTTCAAGATGACGCCGATCCATCACCATTTCGAGCTGATGGGCTGGTCGGAGACACAGATTGTGACGGTGTTTGCTACAATCACAGCGATATTATGCCTGATCGCATTGATGGGGCTTTAAAATATGGAGGTAATCAAACATGATTTTCGCAGGAAAAAAAGTACTGGTTTTCGGAACCGGAAAGAGTGGAATTGCAGCGGAGGATCTGCTGCACAAGAAAGGTGCTTCTGTCGTTCTTTACGATGGAAATGACAAACTCGAAAAAGAAGAAATCTTAAAAAAATTAGAGAGCCGTGACAGCGTGGAAGTTGTCTTAGGCGAGCTCCCGGAGGAGATGCTCGACAGCCTTGATCTTGTCGTTTTAAGCCCGGGCGTTCCGACGGATCTGCCGGTTGTCCTTAAAATGAAAGAAAAAGAGATCCCGGTCATCGGTGAAGTGGAGCTGGCGTATCAGGTAAGCCGCGGAAAAGTGCTTGCGATTACCGGTACCAACGGAAAGACCACCACAACATCGCTGCTCGGCGAGATCATGAAAACATATCAGCCGGAAGTAAAAGTGGTCGGAAACATCGGAACCCCGTACACATCCGTAGCACTCGACACGACAGATGATACCGTAACGGTTGCCGAGATCAGCAGCTTCCAGCTGGAAACCATCAAAGAGTTCCATCCGGCGGCAAGTGCGATCACAAACATTACCGAGGATCATCTGAACCGCCATCACACGATGGAAGAGTATATCCGCGTGAAAGAGTGTATCACCGAAAATCAGACGATGGATGATCTCTGTGTGCTGAATTATGAGGACGAAATCCTGCGCCCGTTCGGCGAAAAACTGATGGCAGAGAAGAAAGTACAGGTGATGTACTTCTCGAGTCTGCGTGCGTTAAAGGACGGCATCTATTATCAGGACGGCGAAATCCGCATTGCAAAGAACGGCGAGACGGAGCTTCTGACCAGAACCGACGACTTAAAACTGCTCGGCTTACATAATTTTGAAAACGTCATGGTTGCTTCTGCGATGGCACTTCATGCAGGCGTGCCGATGGAAACTGTCCGCAAAGTCATTCAGGAGTTTGCAGGGGTAGAGCACCGCATCGAGTATGTCTGCGAGAAGGACGGCGTGGCATATTACAACGATTCCAAGGGAACGAATCCGGATGCGGCCATCAAAGGCATCCAGGCGATGAACCGCCCGACTCTGCTGATCGGCGGCGGCTACGACAAGCAGTCCACCTACGAAGAGTGGATTCAGGCATTCGATGGAAAGGTACGCTTCCTGGTTCTGATCGGAGATACGAAAGAGAAGATCGCAAAAGCGGCAAGAAGCGTCGGATTCAACGACATTATCATGGCAGACAACTTAAAAGAAGCCGTACAGATCTGCCACGACAAGGCAAATGCAGGGGATGCGGTTCTTCTTTCCCCGGCCTGCGCAAGCTGGGATCAGTTTAAGAGCTATGAGCAGCGCGGTGAGCTGTTTAAGGAGTACGTAAGAGCACTGTAAAAATGGTTACTGTTCACTCAGCAGTAAAACACTTGCTGTTTTACTGCATAAGAACTGTAACTAAAAACGTCATATCAGGAAACTATCCCGCATAAGCTGAAAAAGAGCGAACGGCGGGTGTGGCGCGGATGCGGAAGGAAAAAGAGAAAAAAATAGATGGGACGCTGCTGGTGACGGTATGGATTCTGCTTGGCCTTGGCCTTGTGATTCTGTACAGCGCCAGCGCGTATAACGGCCGGGTCAGATTCCATGACCCGGCTTATTATTTCAAGAAGCAGCTCTTTGCAAGTGCGCTCGGTGTGATCGGTATGTATGCGGTTGCAAAAATAGATTACCGGCGGCTGTTTGCACTGGCACCGTGGTTTTATGCGGCTTCCATTGCGCTCTCGACGGCGGTGCTCTTTTTCGGAAGTGAGTACAACGGCTCGAAGCGGTGGTTAAAGCTTGGCCCCTTATCGTTCCAGCCCTCGGAATTTGCCAAGATGGCGGTGATTCTCTTCCTGCCCTGGGTGATGGAGCACACGAAAGGCCGGTCCGACAGTCTCTGGTTTATGACAAAGGCGGTGCTGTGCACCCTGCCGATTGCAGCGCTTGTCGGAAGCAATAACTTAAGTACGGCGATTATTTTGCTCGGAATCTGTGCGTTTCTGATCTTTATTTCACATCCGGGCTACCTGCCGTTTCTCGGAATCGGAGGCGCCGGCATCGGGTTTATTGCCGCTTTTCTGATGATGGAGAGCTACCGCCTTGAACGCCTTGCCATCTGGCGCAACCCGGAAGCGTACGAGAAGGGGTTCCAGACCATTCAGGGACTCTATGCGATCGGCAGCGGGAGAATCTTTGGCTGCGGGCTTGGAAAAGGCCTGCAGAAGCTTGGCTTTGTGCCGGAAGCGCAGAATGATATGATCTTTTCGATTATCTGTGAGGAGGGCGGACTGTTTGGCGCCTGCCTGGTGATCGCCGTGTTTGCGGTGCTGATCTGGCGCTTGATGGTCATTTCGATCCATGCGCGGGATCTTGGCGGAGCACTGATTGCGGGCGGAATTATGGGGCATATTGCGCTTCAGGTGATCCTGAACATCGCGGTTGTGACAAATACGATTCCGAATACCGGCATTACGCTGCCTTTTATCAGTTACGGCGGCACCTCCGTGCTGTTTCTGCTCGGCGAGATGGGGCTTGCCCTGTCGGTCTCGAGGGACACCGATTAAAAAGGCGGAAAAGCGCTGCAGAACGGGAACAAAACGGGAGTGTAATGCATACCGTAAAAAGAGAGGCCGGATGGGAGAGAACAGGTGGGAGTATATCAGATTCTCGGCGGAAGGCGGCTTTGCGGAACGGTAACAGTCCAGGGTTCCAAAAATGCCGTTCTTCCCATGATCGCGGCGGCGGTTCTGACAAAAGAGGAGGTCGTGCTGGAAGGCTGCCCGAAGATTTCCGATGTGGAGGATATGGCGGAGATTGTAAGAAGCCTTGGCGGAACAGTCTGGTGGGAGAGGAATGCGCTCCACATGAACTGTGAAAAGATCGAAAAAAGCCGTGTGGAGGGAACGCTTTCGAAGAGACTGCGCGCCTCTCTTTTGTTTCTGGGAAGTCTTCTTGCAAGGACAGGGGAGGCATACCTTGCAGGGGCCGGCGGCTGCCGGATCGGAAAGCGGCCGACGGACCTGCATCAGAGGGCAATGGAGCTTCTGGGAGCCGAGGTCTTCGAGGAGGACGGCACCATTCGGGCAAAGGCAGATCATCCGAAAGGAGCCGTGCTCTGCTTTCCGAAAAAGAGCGTCGGGGCGACGGAAAATGCGGTTCTTTTTGCTGTCGGAGCGGAAGGTGCAACAAGGCTGGAGCACTGTGCGCGGGAGCCGGAAGTGGTTCATCTCTGCCGGTTTCTTAAGGCCATGGGAGCGGAGATTACCGGCGAGGGGACGGAGCAGATTACCGTTTACGGAAGGCAGGGAAAGAGACTGCTGTCCGGCTGCCGGTATCGTGTTCCGGGTGACCGGATCGCGGCAGGGACGTATCTGCTGATGGGCGCGGCGACGCGGGGGCACCTGACGCTTTCCGGCGCGCCGCTGGACGAAATGGGGGCGGTTCTGTCCCTCTATCAGAAAATAGGTGGACAATATACAAGGAAGAGTGGTACACTGGTAGCAGACAGCAAAAACGTGCAGCATGCTGTTCCGTACGTGGAGACAGAGGAATATCCCGGTTTTCCGACGGATCTGCAGTCGCTGTATCTGGCGGCAGCGATGACGCTGGAAGGAAAGAGCTGTATCTGTGAAAATGTATTTGAGGACCGCCTCCGGACGGCAGAGGAGCTGCAGAAAATGGGCGGTACGCTGCAGATCTGTGGAAAATGGCTGACGGCCGAAAAAAGCCGTCTGCACGGTGCAGAAGTTGTTTCCCAGGATCTTCGGGGCGGCGCGGCACTCGTATCTGCGGCGCTTGCCGCAGAAGGATTTTCCACAATCCGGCAGACAGAACTGATTGAGCGGGGGTATGAACGGTTTCCAGAAACGCTCCGGGAACTCGGAGCCAAGATTATCGTAGAAAAAGAAATATGAGACAGAAAAAAAACAGAAAAAAGAAGAAAAACAGAAAAATACGGATTCTGACCGGGGTGGTGCTTGGCGTCGGCCTTGCAGGTGCCTTGTTTTTTAATGTGTTCAAAATCCGCAATATCCAGGTGGCGGGGAACACCCGGTATACAAAAGATGAAATCAAAGAGATGGTCGCGGGCGACAAGTGGATGAAAAACACGGTGCTTCTTACGACGTTTCATTCGAAGGTTGATATGAGCGATATTCCTTTTATGAACTCCGTGGAGTTTACGTTTGTAAGCTATGACACCATCTGCATCCAGGTAAATGAGAAAAAAGTGGTCGGTTATGTCGAGTACGAAGGCCAGAAGGTCTATTTTGACAAGAACGGCATCGTGCTGGAGTGCGTGGACGAGGAGCAGGAAACACCTGCGGAGGGTGAGTCTTCCGACGGAACTGCCTCCGATGGAACGAGTGCGGATGGATCCCTTACGAGTGAGCCGCTTGCATCCGAAAGCAGTACGTCCGACGGTGCGCTCTCGGCGGATACGATTAAAAGTGCACGTGTGACAACGACAGACTTTCAGCCTACCCTTTCCGATGTTCCGCTTGTAACAGGACTTACGTTTGACTATGTGACCGTGAACGAGCAGCTCCCGGTTGAAAAACCGGCAGTTTTCCGCACCATGCTCGCACTTACGAGAATGACGGAGAAATACAATATCACGCCGGACAGTGTGGAATTTAATGAGAACAGCGAAATTATTCTGCATTACTATGATACCGTGCGGATTCTGCTTGGAACCGATACGGCGTTAGAAGAAAAGATGACGCGCGTAGCAGCAATCCTGCCGAGCCTTTCCGGTCTTTCCGGAGAACTCCATATGGAGGATTACAAGGACGGCGACAGCAGCTTTGTCTTCTCGAAAGATGTATAAGAGGAAAGGAAAGCCGTCAAAAAAACGCAATAATCCTGAATTTTTTATGAAATACGAAAAAAACAGTTGATTATTTTCCGAAGAAATTATATTATATCTTTATGTATGACCATCAGAATATCAGATTATTTTGAGATAGACAGCAGTTCATAATCAAAAGGAGGAAGTTGAAATTGTTAGAGATCATGACAAATGAGGCAGAATCATCTGCAAAGATTATCGTAATCGGTGTAGGTGGTGCAGGAAATAATGCTGTAAATAGAATGGTGGAGGAATCCATCGGCGGCGTTGAATTCGTTGGAATCAACACCGATAAACAGGCGCTGACTCTCTGTAAGGCACCTACCATTCTCCAGATCGGCGAGAAGCTGACCAAGGGACTGGGCGCAGGAGCAAAACCTGAGGTTGGAGAGAAAG
>OGPE01001008.1_pt1 | contig 19641 bp, 16 predicted proteins | sample 1552881 | NCBI WGS metagenome assembly OGPE01 (sample SAMEA2580236, study PRJEB22360) | human gut metagenome | biome: human gut; feature: human-associated habitat; material: faeces | place: Denmark | collected 2008/2010 | reverse complement strand
AACCTTGCTTGATAGAGATTTCACCATATCCACCTCTATGCCAATTATGGTCTTTAATGGTATCTTCTTTACAAATATAAATGCCATCACCTACATTTATTGTATTAGCTAATTTGACTTTACCTGTTTCCAATGCTGCCAATATGGATATAGGGTGCATCAGTGCTGATTTGTATGCTTGGGAGAAGTTCTCGCAAGGTTGGTAGTCTGTACTGTCTTTCCTTTCAAGTCCAACCATAGTCTTTATATACCCTGTCTGAACTTCCATAATGATAATTTGCCCGGATAAAGCATTAAGTTCAGATAGCTTATTCTCTAAGATAGAAGTAGCTTTGACTTGTAAAGTACTGTCTATATAGCTACTTAGTTGTTTATTTTTGTATTCTTTATATTTACATGAATATAAAAATGTACACATTATTACCAATAGTGTAAATGTTATTTTAGTCTTTCCCATATTTGTAAGTTCTATCAAACAAATTACTCTTTATTCTTGTCTTTTAATGCCATGAGTAGTGGTATTATTATAGCACATAGCAAAGCGAATATTATATCAGTAAAAGAAAATGGTTCTTCACGCGATAATTTATCTCCAGCATAAGAAGCTAAAGGACATATTATAAATAGTGTATTAAGTAAAATTCGTTTCATTAGATAAAAAATAAGAAGTAATCAATTTCTCCTTCACGTAATAAACTGATGTATTTATCACGTTTAGCTAAAGTATTATAACTTCTATCAATATAATCGGGGATAATAATCTTCTTTATATTAATAGGAGTAAATGTGCTATTCAATAAGCTTGCCGTATTCCATTTGTTTTTAAACCTATAATATAATTCTTCATTCCATGGCAATGCAGGGGTTCTGCTGAGTGCATCCCAATCTAAACGTTCTTTATATCTATCAATAAGTTTTTCATTCCATTTGATTTTCTTATTTAAGCTGTCGGTCTGGCTGCGGCCCGAGTGGGTGAACAGGATCTTGCCCAGATGGCCCACCACCAGCGTCAGCGGCAGCAGCTGGGGGGCTTTGGTGTCGTAGTGGTAACCGGCATCTCTGGCGGCCTTGTAGATCTTCTGAGCCGCAAAGCTCCAGCTCAGCAGGCCGCGGGTCTGCTCTACGCCCAGGTAGCCGTACAGTACGCCGGGGCCGTCGCAGATGACAGGAAAGGGGAAATCTGAGCCGTGGGTGGCCTTAGCCACCGCCTGCGCCGAGGAACGCACCACACAGACAAGCCGTGCCCCCTTGAGCTGGGGCAGCGTTTTCAGGTAGCGGGTGATATATTCGCGGCTGACAGGGTGGTCGAACCCGGGCAGGAAGATCATGCACAGCGGATGCTCCCCCTCGCACAGGGTGTAAAAATCATTGCCCGGCACCGTGGGGGTGTCGTAGGTGAAACGGGGGATGCTCGTCCCCACAAGATGTTCGCTTTTCATACCGCAATGCACATCCTTTCCATCATCACCAAAACCTCTCCGGCATCGCTGCACAATGCCGCCTTCCCTGCTGGGGTGCGGGGGCATCAGCGCCTGAGAGGTCGTCCTATAAAAAAATCCACACACTGGCCTTGTGGCAGGCCAGCGGTGGATGCAATGCTATAAAAAGATCCCGCCCGGTCGTCTGCGGCAATCAAACCTACCCTTACGGACAGGTGGGTGCCCTGTCGCCGGATTCACGCTTCCTCATCGAACCTCCATGGTCGACCCATGGCGGGGAGGTCTGCAATCCGCCGGAGAACTCCGGGCTCCCGTTGAATGATTAGTAGGATCATATAAACCGCAACAAATCGCGCCGGGCAGGAAGTCTTGCCTGGGAATCTGTCTGTGCAGGGGAATTACTCGATCTCGAACTGGTCGCTCAGGCGCTGCTCAAACAGCTTGCTGACTTCCATCAGAGTCTCGTCATCCTCCACAACGTCCAGATATTCACCCTCGCTGTCCTCGCCCACGCTCAGGATGACCAGCTGTGCGTCCTCGTTGACATCCTCTTCATCCTCTGCGTATTCGACAACTGCAAGGTAATGCACGCCCTTATGGTCCAGTGCATCGATCACTTCAAACGTGACCTCATTGCCGTCCTCATCCTCAAGAGTCATCAGATCGGGCTGATATTCCTCTTCGGTGTTCGGGTTCTTGATCTCTTCTGCCATAAGATACGTTCTCCTGTCTATCCAAACCCAATCAAAGGGATGGTACTCAAATAAAATTACGCACACAGCCCGGGATCTGCTGCGTTCCCGCCGTCCCTTGCTGTGCTTATAGTGTAGCGTTTTTTTGCCTGCTCGTCAAGATGTTTTTCGCACAGAAAATGCACGACAAATTTTCACGCATTTCCCTCTCGCTTCCCGGGCAGAAATATGCTATACTGAATTCTGCGTATCTCCCGCGTGCGGGGGAACTGCTATCAGAATATGAACGGAGGGATCTGTTTATGAATAAGACCCGTGTCCGGCTGGCGGCGCTGCTGCTGGCCGTGAGTTTTGCACTGTCCGGCTGCAGCCTTGTGAAAAACATCGGCGGCAGCAGCGGAGCCGGAACAAAGACCATCACCCGCCCGGCGGTGGAATCGGCCGAGCTGCAGTTCACCCACCCGGCGGCGGGGGAACCCGTGGCGGTGTTCGATACCACGGCGGGTGTGTTCCGGGCGGTGCTCTTCCCGGAGCAGGCCCCGCAGGCCTACGATAACTTTGTGGGTCTGGTGCAGGCGGGCTACTATAACGGCCTGACCGTGACCCGTGTGGAGCAGGACTTTGTGATGGAGGCCGGTCAGGGTGCTGACGGCAAGGGCACCACCATCTGGAACGGCAGCCGCTACCCGGCTGAGGCCACCGACAAGCTCCACCATTATTCCGGTGCCCTCTGCATGGCGGCGGACTCCTCCGGCAAGTGCGCCAGCGTCTTTTATATCATGTCCACTCTGCCCGGCGGGGATTCCGTCACCCAGGAACTCACCGACCAGATGAACAGTGCAGGCTATCGCGCTGAGGTCGTCTCGGCCTACCAGACCGCCGGCGGCGCGCCTTACCTCGACTACACCGATACCGTGCTGGGCCAGGTGTACGAGGGGATGGACGTGGTGGACACCATCGCTCAGGCCGCCGTGGATGAGAACCAGAAGCCCACGGAAACGATCACCATCAACAGCGTCAGCATTGAGACATATCAGGCGCAGTAACAACTGAAAATGACAAAACCGGCTTTCCTGTGGCAGTAGGAAAGCCGGTTTTGTGCTGAATGGAGAGAATGGGGGATATATCGGTCAGCGGGAAAGGCCGCTGACCCCACTGGCAATGACACCGCCGTCCATGACGATGTCCGTGCCGGTGAGATAACCGAGCCGTTCGTCCAGCAACAGGGCATACAGCGCGGCAATCTCTTCTGGTTTGCCGTTCCGCTTGAGAGCGGAATGGGCGGTAAAGGTCTGGGCTTCGGCGCTTTCCAGTTGGCCCATGGGGGTATCAAAGTTGCCGGGGGTCACACTGAGGCAGCGCACCCCTTTGGCACCAAAGCGGGCGGCATCGGTTTTGGCAAACCAGATGACGAAATGCTTGCTGATGGAATAGGCCACACCGGTGCGGGCGTTTTTGGGCATCAGGTTGATGCGAGCCATCATCTTTTTCAAAAATTTTTCCCGGTCGGTACGGGCGAGGGGATAGACCCGCTTTGGCATGATGAAGGAAGGCGAGAGATAAGCACTCATGCTGGAAGTATCGATGACACAGCCGCCCGGGGCCATGACCGGGTAAAAGGCATCATTGATGTTGACTGTGCCCAGCGCGTTGGCGCGCAGGATGGCTTCCGGGCTGCCCATGTGGGGGCTCATGCCAGCAATGTGGAGCAGAGCTTTCACCTGCCCACGTTCCACGGCGTGCCGTGCCAGCTTTTCGCAGCTGGAACGGTCAGAGAGGTCGCAGGCAAAGGCTTCGGCTTCGTGTCCGGCTTCGGTCAGCTCGGCCACGGCGCTTTCCAGTTTTGCGGCAGTGCGGCCTACCAAAATCACATGATATCCGGCTTCACAGACCAGCTTGGCCGTGGCGCGGCCCATGCCGCTGCCGCCGCCGGTAATCACACAGACAGGTTTCATGGTGTACCTCCTCAGTGGATCTTGCCGGTGGCTTTGAGCCAGGCAGCGGTGTCGTGGAGTGTTTCGGCGTAGGGACGGGGTGCAAAGCCCAGCTCGTTCCGTGCTTTGGAGCAGTCAAAGCAGTTGTTCCGTTCCAGATTGTAGACGGCGAACTCCGTCAGAACCGGCTTTGTGCCCTTTTTTGCGGCCGATTTTTCCATCTGCTTTGCGGCAAGGTGGGCGAAGGAAAGGGGAAGGTAGAACTTGCAGCCCTTGCAGCCGGTATCCTCTTTAAGCATCCGGCACATTTCCTTCAGGGTGACTTCATCATTGCTCAGGATGTAGCATTCACCTTTGCGGCCCTTGTCGGCGGCGGCAATGGTGCCTGCGGCCAGGTCCCGGACATCCACCATGTTGAAGCTGCCCGCCATGCCGATGGGCATTTCACCGTTCAGGATCTGGGTCAGGGTGCGGGTGGTCTGGCCGATGGCCGGGTCGTTGGGGCCGATGATGCCGCTGGGGTGGACAACGCAGACGTTCAGGCCAGCGTGGGCGGCATCCAGTACCTTCTGGGTGGCCATGGCCTTGCTGCGGCTGTACCAGCCTACCACCTTTTCCTCTTCATAGGGGACGAACTGATTCACTTCCCGGATGGGCTGCCCGGCGGGCAGCTCAGGAATAGCACCGGTGGAGGAAACGTACACGAACTTCCTGCATTCCGGGTGGTGCTTGGCGGCGGCAAGCATATTCTCGGTGCCGCCCACATTGACGGCAATTAGCTTCTCGCTGTAACCCGGGTCGATGGTGACCATGCTGGCACAGTGGATGCAGACGCTCTGGCTGCCCTCGGGGATGTTGAAGAAAGCTTCACAGTCCTCTGCGCTGCACAGATCGCCCTCAAAAACCTCGACCTCAGCGGGCAGATACTTGCGGGCAGGATCCCCCTTGAGGACGAAGGCCCGGATGTGCTCGCCCCGTTCGATCAGCTGCGTGCAGATGTTGATGCCCAGGAAACCGGCCGCGCCGGTCAGCAGATAAGTGGTGTTGATGTTCATATTCATTTCCTCCCGCTTTTCTCTCAAAGTGTACGATACGGTTTACAGCAGTGCGGCCAGACCCAGACCCATGCTGTCGAACCCCTCAGAGACAGCCAGATAGGCATCCATCGTGTCCTCGTCGATGCGGACGGGAGAAGAGGTGTTCCGGTTTTTGAGGCTGTTCAGAGTGGCAGCGAGTGCCAGACCGATGCCGTAGTTTACACCGCCCTCAGTCAGGGTGTAGTAAGCGTCCAGTGCGGTCTCGTCCAAGGTGGAAGCGGTCATGTTCTTGCGGTTCATCATGGTAAGTGTCCTCCGTTTTATGTTTGAATGTTTGTTGTTTGTTCTGTTGTGGAGCTCCGTGCTCCCTTGCGATGGCTAAAGGATACCCGACCAAGGTAAACGCAAGGTGAATATTTCTGTTTATCTTTTGTTTATCTTTGGGTGTATAATAGAGCCATACCATAGAAAGTGAGGAGAACGCCATGCTGAAAATTCTGGTTGCGGAAGATGACGTGAGCACCAACAAGCTGCTCTGCGCCATTTTAAAGATCAGCGGCTATGAAGCAATCCCGGCCTTCAACGGCGAAGCGGCGCTGGACATCATCGACCACCAGCACATTGACTTGCTGCTGTGCGATGTGATGATGCCTAAAATGGATGGCTTTGCCCTGACCCAGGCCATCCGGGATGGCGGCAGCATGATGCCCATCCTGATGCTGACGGCCAAGGCCCTGCCTGAGGACAAGCACACCGGTTTTCTGGTGGGCACGGATGACTACATGACTAAGCCGCCGGATAAGACCGAGCTGCTGCTCCGCATCAAGGCTCTGCTCCGCCGGGCCCGCATCGTGGATGAGCATAAGATCACGGTGGGGGATGTGGTGGTGGATATGGACAGCCGCACGGTCCGTCGGGGGATGGAGGTGCAGACCCTGCCGCCCAAGGAGTTTGAACTGCTGTACAAACTGCTGGCCTACCCGGAGCGGACCTTTACCCGGATGGAATTGCTGGACGAGATCTGGGGCATCGACAGCGAGAGCGATGACAAGACCGTGAATGTCCACATCAACCGTCTGCGCAACCGTTTTTATGATTGGCCGGAGTTTGAGATCCAGACCGTCCGTGGCCTTGGCTACCGGGCCGTGAAGAAAGTGTGACCCAATGAAAAACGCATTCAACCGGCTGCGCAGCGGCATGGAGACCCTGAACCTGACCATGCTTCTGATCCTGAACCTCTTTTTCATGGTCTTTCTGCTGCTGGCCGTCTGCACCGTGCTGGTCCTAGCCGGTGTGGACGAGGGATTTCTCTATCACGATGGACAGGTCGAGCTCGGTGGTGCACTGGCCTTTGTCTATACCGTCTGCATCCTGATCGCTGTGAGCATGGTGGTGATGATACGGATGGTCTTTATCCACCCATTGCAGCAGAACATTGAGGCTATGAAAAAATTGGCAAATGGGGACTTTACCGTGCGTGTAAATCACGCGGAACACGGCTACGTGCCCCGGGAGATGGTCGAGTTTGAGCAGAGCTTCAACAAGGCCGCCGAGGAGCTGGGCGGCACTGAAATTCTGCGGAAGGATTTTATCAACAACTTCTCCCACGAGTTCAAAACGCCCATCGTCAGCATCAGCGGTTTTGCCGACCTGCTGCTGGAAGAGCAGCTGCCGCCCGAGGATCAGAAGGAATACCTGACCATCATCCGGGACGAGAGCAGGCGGCTGGCCGACCTGGCAACGAATATCCTGACCCTGAACCGGGTGGAGAGCCAGACGATCCTGACCGACAAAGCAGCCTTCCCGCTGGATGAACAGCTGCGCCAGAGCGTGCTGGTGACCCAGCAGAAGTGGCGGCAGAAGGAGCTGGATTTTGATGCCGATCTTGCCCCGGCAGAGTACACCGGCAGCGAGGGGCTGCTGAAAGAAGTCTGGCTCAACCTGCTGGACAACGCCGCCAAGTTCAGCCCTGAGGGCGGCACCGTGGCCGTGAACCTGCGCAAAGCAAAAAACGCCCTGATGGTCTCGGTGACCGATCAGGGCGAGGGGATGAGCGCCGACACGCAGGCGCACATCTTTGAACAATTCTATCAGGGCGACACCAGCCACACCACTCAGGGCAACGGTTTGGGCCTTGCCATGGTGAAAAAGGTGCTGGAGCTCCACGGCGGCAGTATCCAGGTGAACAGTGCCCCCGGGCAGGGCAGCTGCTTTACCGTGACATTACCCATATAAACGAAAAAGAGACGCTGAAAAGCGTCTCTTTTTGCTTCCGGTTCAAATTTCGCCGGGGTGCTCCTTGCGCCAGGCAAGGTAATCTTCCAGGATGACCGTGGCGCTGACGGAATCCAGAATGGCCTTGCGGTGGGCACCAAAAGTCCCCACCTCGTCCAGGATATCGGCGGCTTCACAGGTGGACTGCCGCTCGTCCCACATCCGCACGGGCAGGCCGCTCCAGATCTGCAAAGTCTTGCCCAGCTTGCGGCTCTTCTCGGCGCGCTCGCCCTCGGTGCCGTCCATGTTGAGCGGCAGGCCCACCACAATGAGCTCTGCTTTCTGTTCCTGGGCAATGCGGCAGACCTCGGCGGCTACCTTGGGCCGGGCCTTCAGGGTGATCTGCGGGGTGATGGGCGTGGTCAGGAACTCGGTGGGGTCGCAGACCGCAAGTCCTGTGCGGCTGGCACCGTAATCAACTGCTAGAATCTTCATGGGGAGAGCCCCTCCTGTTTTGCTGTTTTTCCTCAGTTTACCACAGAATAGATTTTTCTTCAATTTTGCGGTAGAATAAAGTGATTAAACCTCTCAGTCTCGCCTTTGGCTCGCCAGCTCCCCTAGTAGGGGAGCCCTTGGCATATTGGGTCAGTTCGGTGGCTTGGGCTGAGATGCAGAGAAAGTGAGAAAACAATGTTACAGCTACTTCTGGGCGGTTCCGGCAGCGGAAAAACAACGCTGCTGTACCAGCGCATCCGCGCCCGGGCCGAAAAAGGGAAAAAAAGCATCCTGCTGGTGCCGGAACAATTCACTTCCAGCACCGAGGGCCGCATCTACCGTGAGCTGGGGGATGCCCTGTCCGGCATGGTGGAGAGTTTTTCTTTTACCAGTCTGGCAGAAAAGATCCTTTCCACCGAGGGCGGCGCGGCGGTGCAGACCCTCTCTGACGCAGGCCGTGCCGTGCTGGTGCGCCGGGCGCTGGAGGAACTGCAGGACAATGTCCACTATTATCACCGCCACCGGCGCAGTGCGGCCTTTTGCCAGATGGCGGCTCAGACCATCGACGAGCTGAAGAGCGCGGGCCTTTCCGGCCAGCAGCTGGCACAGCTGGCCGGTGCCTGCGGAGCCGAGAGCGGTAAGCTCAGTGAGCTGGCTCTTATCTTTCAGGGCTACGAGACCCTGCTGGCCCGCAGCGGCATGGACCCCTCTGACCGGCTGGAGCTGGCCGGAGCCCGGCTGGAGGAAGCACTGGCCCGGCACAGCCTGCCGGAGTTTCTGCGGGACCGGGCGGTGTTCATTGATGAATTCGATACCTTCAACGCGCCCAAAAAGCGGCTGCTGGGGGCCATGCTGGCGGCGCTGCCCAGCGTAACGGTGGCCCTCTGCGATGACGGTGCCCCCCTGCTGCCCGGTGACCTGAGCCTGTTCTCCGGGGCCAAGCAGGTGGCGGCGCAGCTGCGCCAGCTGGCCCGGAAAAATGGGGCGGAGGTGGCCGTTCCGCAGCTTTTGCGCAAGGATCTGCGCCACCGGAACGCCCCGGGCCTTGCCGCAGTGGCAGAGCTGCTGGAAACCGGCAGCTGCACCGCGGATGCCCCGGCGGGCGAGGTGCGGCTCTTTGCCGCGCCCAGCCGGGAGGAGGAGGCCCGTGCCGCTGCCGGTGCCATCCGGCGGCTGATGCGGCAGGGCGTGCGGTGCGGAAAGATCGCGGTGGTCTGCCGCGATATCGCCAAGTATCGTGCCGCAGTCCGGTATGAATTCCGGATGGCGGAGATCCCTCTGTACTGCGATGAACCCACTACCCCGGAATTCAGCGCCCCGGCCACGGCGGTGCGGGCCCTGCTGGAGATCGCCCGGGGAGCCGACCTGACCGAGAACCTGACCACCCTTGCCAAGACCGGCCTGTGTGCCCTGAGCGAGGAGCAGGTCTGCGCGCTGGAAAACTATGCCTACACCTGGGCCCCCACGGCGGCGGCCTGGCGGGAGAAGTTTGAGCGCAGCCCCAAGGGTTTTGGGGAGCAGGAGCTGACCGAAGAGGATCTCCGCAACCGGGAGCAGGCAGAATATGCCCGTGCCCTGCTTGTAGGGGCGGTGGATGCATTCCGGGCCAGGGTGCGCGGGGTCAACGCAGAGGCCATCAGCCGGGCAGTGTATTTCTGCCTGAAAACGCTGGGGGCTGAGGAACAGCAGGCTGCTCAGGTAAAGGCCATCCGCGCGGGCCGGGGCATCCCGGCGGCGGAGGAAGCCGCCCGGGAGTGGAACGTGGTCATGGGGCTGCTGAACGAGATGGCCCATCTGCTGGGGGAGCAGACCGTGACCGTGGCCGAATACGAGGATCTGTTCGGGCTGCTGCTCCGCTCGTCCGACCTGGGGCACATTCCCCAGACCCTGGATGCGGTGGTGCTGGCCAGCGCAGGCAAGATGCGTCTGGACGCGCCGGACTATGTGTTCGTGCTGGGGCTGGCCGAGGGGGAATTCCCGGCCGCGCCCGGCGAGGTGGGTCTGCTGACCCACGCCGACCGCGATGCCCTGATGGCGCAGGAGATCGACCTGCCCGACTGCTTTGAGAACCGTGTGGTGCGTGAGCAGGTCTGCTTCTACAAGGCCCTGACTGCCCCTGCAAAGGGGCTGTGGCTCAGCTGGCCCAAGGGACAGGGGCAGACCCTCTGCGCTGCGCTGGAACCCCTCGTGGAAGCACTGGCCCCCGCTGCCCCGGAGCTGGAACTGACGGACCTTGCGGCCACTCCCGCAGATGGGCTGGACTGTCTGGGCGGCGGCTGGCCCCTGACGGAGACCGAGCGTGCCAGCCTGACAGAAGCTTTGCACACCCCCGGCGAGACCGAGCCGCAGGGCCTTGCCCTGCTGCGCCGGATGGCCGACACTGCCCCCCGGCAGGTGCATGACCTGCCTGCGCTGGAAGCGCTGCTGGGGCGGAAACTGCGCATTTCGCCCAGTCAGCTGGAAAAATATTATACCTGCCGCTACGGCTACTTTTTGCAGTATGTGCTGGGGCTCAGGCCCCGCCGCCGGGCCGAGCTTTCCGCCGACCAGAGCGGTACCCTGATGCACTGGGTGCTGCAGATGGCGCTGGACCCTCACCCCGGCCCGGACAACCCCATGGCGGCGCTGCAGCCCTTTATGGAGCTGGACGATGAGGCCATGGCGAGCCTTGCCGCGCTGCTGGTGGACGAGTACGCCAAACGCTATCTGCCCGAGGATACCGCCCGCTTTGCCTATCTGCTCTCCCGCCTGAAAAAGAGCATGACGAGCCTGCTGCTCTACCTGCGGGATGAGCAGCGGCAGTCCAGCTTCAAGCCCGTGGCCTGTGAGCTGAAGATCGGCCGGGGCGAGGATGCCGTGCCTGCCCAGGTGTATCACCTGTCGGACGGGCGCACCGTCCAGCTGGTGGGCACCGTGGACCGTGCCGACGAGTGGGTGGAGGAAGACGGCACCCGCTGGGTGCGGGTGGTGGACTACAAGACCGGCACCAAAAAGCTGGACCTGAAGGAGGTCTACTGCGGTCTGGACTGCCAGATGCTGCTCTACCTGTTCAGCCTGACCCGGGATAAAAGCGGCCGCTTTACGGGGGCGGAACCGGCTGGCGTGCTCTACCTGCTGGCCGACCCGGCCCCTGAGACCACCACCCGCGAGAAGGCGGCCCACAGTGTGGAATACAAGCTGGACGGTCTGGTGCGGGACGAGCAGAAGCTGTTCGATGCCATGGATGCCGACGAGACCGGCAGATACCTGCCCTTCTCCTATTACAAAGGCGCGCCCAGCCCCTACCAGAAGGACAAGCGGGCAGACATCGCCAAGCTGAACCGCATCCAGCTGCATCTGGATGATCTTGTGACCCGGATGGGCCAGCAGCTCTATGAGGGTCAGATCGCCGCCGAGCCGCTGGTCGCGGGCCGGAGCCCCTGCCAGTGGTGTGATTACGGCTTTGTCTGCTGCCACGAGACCGGCATCGGGGAGCGGGCGCTGGAGGCCCCCGCAAAGCCATTTGAGGCTCCCGGGCAGCCCGAAGAGGGAGAGGAGGAACAGGCATGAGTGAACCCAAGTGGACCCCCGCCCAGCGGGCCGCCATCGAGGACCGGGGCGGCGCGCTGCTGGTGAGCGCGGCGGCGGGCAGCGGCAAAACGGCTGTTCTGACCGAGCGGGCTGTCCGGCTCATCACCGACCCGGAGCATCCCGTGGATGCGGACCGTCTGCTCATCGTCACCTTTACCAATGCGGCGGCGGCAGAGCTGCGGGCCCGCATCGGGCAGGCGCTTCTGAAGCGCAGCCAGGCGGAACCCGGCAATGGCGCGCTGCGCCGCCAGCGGATGCTGCTGCAGCGCGCACCCATCTGCACCATCGATGCCTTCTGTCTGGACCTGCTGCGCAAGCACTTTCAGGCGCTGGATATCCCGCCGGATTTTTCCCCCGCAGACCCCGGCAGTGTGGAGCTCCTGCGGGCTTCTGCCCTGAGCGAGACGCTGGAAAATGCCTACCGCGACCCGGATTTCTGCGCCTTTGCCGACCTCTACGGCAAGGGCCGCACCGACCGCGCGGCGGGCGAGACGATCCTGCATGTCTACGATTTCCTGCGCGCCCTGCCCGATTACGACAAAAAGCTGGACGAATTTCTGGCTCCGTGGCAGGAGGAAAATGGCTTTGCTTCCACCTGTTGGCATGATCTGCTGCTGGCTGAAGCCGCCCGCAGTGCCCGGGCGGCAGGGGAGCTGTTCCGCGCCGCGCTGGCTGACTGCCCGGGCGACCGGGAGCAGGAGCTGGCCGATGCCGAGGAAAAGAAAACGCCCTCTGCCCGGGAAAAGGCAAAGAATGCCGTGCTGGAAAAATATACCGATGCACAGGAACGGCTGGACAAGGCTGCCGCCCTGCTGGGCAGGGTGGAACAGCTGGCTGTGGCGGGGGAATGGACCCCGCTTTACGATCTGCTGACCCCCTATGTGCTGGGCATGGAGGAGCTGCCCGGCCTGAAAGGAATGAAAAAGCGGCTGAACGGCGAACACAAAAAAGTCATCCGCACACGCGCCGATGAGGGCGCGGCCCTGTTTGCGCAGATCCTTGAGCTGATCCCCTGCAGTGAGGAGGAGGCTGAGGCAGACCGCAGGGCCGCAGAGCCCCGCCTGCGGGCGCTGTTCGCGGCGGTGCGGGATTTCGATGCCCGGTTCTCGGCCAAAAAGCGGGACCGGAAACTGCTGGAGTTCAGTGACTTTGAGCATCAGGCCCTCCGCCTGCTCCGTGACCCGGACGGCACCCCCACCGCGCTGTGCGGGGTCATCCGGCAGAACTACGCCGCCGTGATGGTGGATGAATATCAGGACACCAACGCCCTGCAGGATGCCTTGTACCGGTGCCTTGCATCCCCGGCGGGGGACGACCTCTTCCTGGTGGGAGATCTGAAGCAGAGCATCTACCGCTTCCGACAGGCAGACCCCAGCATCTTCCGGGAAAAACTGGACAGCTGGCCCGCCCTGCCCGGCGGCGCAGCGCGGCCCCGCCCGGCAGAGGGAACCCCCGGCACCGATGCCATGCTGGCGCTGGATGCCAACTTCCGCTCGGCTCCGCAGGTGGTGGAAGGAATCAATTTCCTGTTCGAGCGGCTCATGTCCCCGGAACTCGGTGACACGGCCTACGGCGACGGCCAGCGGCTGATCTGCGGGGCACCCGGGGAATACACGGGCAGCGTGGAGGCGCATTTCCTGCCCGATGACACCGCCGAAACGGACGCGGGCTGGATCGCCCGGCGCATCGAGGAGATGGTGCAGAGCGGTGAGCCGGTGCGGGATGGCAGTGCCACCCGCCCGGTGCAGTACGAGGACTGCTGCATCCTGCTGGCGGCGCGCAATGATTTTCCGGCCTATGTGGAAGCGTTGACCGCCCGGGGCATCCCGGTGTATGCGGATGCCCGCGAAAACCTGCTGGATGCCCCCCACATCCGGCCCCTCATCGCCCTGCTGAAGGTCATTGACAACCCGGCGCAGGATATCTATCTTGCCGCTGCCATGCTGGGCCCGCTGTTCGGTTTCACCGATGACGACCTTGTCCGCCTGCGGGCCAGAGCCGAAGAGATCCAGAAGCAGCAGGGGGAAAACGCCCCCCAGCGCATCAGCCTCTACGGCGCGCTGCTGCTCACCGTGAACAGCGGGGAAGACACCCCTTTTACCGGAAAAGTCCGGGCGTTCTATGCCCGGCTGACCGAGCTGCGCCGGATGGCCCGCAGTGCCCCGGCAGAACAGCTGCTGGAGGAGATCTTTGCTTCCACCGGCTACCTTGCCGCACTGGGCGTGATGGAAAACGGTGCCCGCCGCCGGGAGGATGCCCGGCGGTTTGCTTCCTTCTGTGCCGGGGCGGGCTCCGGCGGCATCTCTGCGCTGGTGCGGGCCATTGACGCTGCGGCGCTGGCAGGCTCCACGGGGCAGGATACCGTGCCCGGCGGCTCCCGCCCCGGCTGTGTGACCGTGATGACCATCCACCGCTCCAAGGGGTTGCAGTTCCCGGTGGTGTTCGTGGCCGACACGGCCCGTCGCTTCAATGCCGCCGATACCCGCCAGCCGGTGCTCCTGCATCGGATGTATGGAGCGGGCCTGCGCCTGCGCCCCGAGGAGGGCGAGGGCGCGTACAAGACGGCGGCTTACACGGCGCTCTCCAATGTCCACGCCGCTGAGATGCGCAGTGAGCAGATGCGCCTGCTCTATGTGGCGCTGACCCGCGCGCAGGATAAGCTTATCCTGACCGTGCCGCTGGGCATCGGGAAGACCTCCAACCCCTTTACCAGAGCGGCGGCCTTCCTCGAAGCCGGGGCGGGGCAGACGCTCTGCCGGCAGGCGAACAGCTTTGCCGACTGGCTCCGCGCGGCCCTGCTCGTCCACCCCAACGGCGGCCCTTTGCGCCGACTGGCCGAGGATCTGGAACTGCCCTTTGCGGATACCGGGAGCACCATCACCCTGACGGTGCAGCAGGCGCTGCCCGAGGGCGTGGAGCCGCCCGCCCCGGAACCTGAGGAAAGGCCGATGGCCCAGGCAGACCCGGCCCTGACCGAGGCACTGCGGCAGGGCTTTGCCTGGCAGTACCCGGCGGCAGAGCTGGCCCAAGTGCCCGCCAAGGTCAGCGTGACCGGCATCGTCCACAAGGCAGAGCAGACCACGCTGGAGCGCCCGGGCTTTCTGGCAAAGGACGGCCTGACCGCCGCCGAGATGGGCACGGCCCTCCATGCCTTCCTGGAGCACGCCGATTTTGCGGCCCTTGCGGCGGCAAAGCAGGCGGGCACGCTGGAAACGGCGATCCCTGCCGAGCGTGACCGGCAGGTGGAAGCAAAGCTCACCGCGTCCGAAATTGCGGAGAAGCTGGATGCAGGGCGCATCCGCCGCTTTGTGGAGAGCGAAGCCTTTGCGCGCATCTGTGCTGCGGACGAGGTGCTGCGGGAGCTGGACTTCATCACGGCCCTGCCTGCCGCCGAGGTGCTGACCGCCCAGGGCACTGCCCCCGCCGACAGCGCTGCCGTGGCACAGGCAAAGGTGCTGGTGCAGGGCATCGCTGACCTGGTGCTGGTGTTCCCGGACCACCTGGAGCTGCTGGATTACAAGACGGACCGCCGAAAATCCGAGGATGACTTCCTTGCCGCCTATCGCGCCCAGCTTGACCTCTATGCTCTTGCCATCAGCAAGCGCTTTGCCCCGAAGCCGGTGACCTATAAGGGCATCTACTCGCTGGAGCTGGGGAAGCTAATTGAGGTTAAGTAATATTTTTCCCTGAAATCGCGTAAAAGTGCTTGACAGGGCTTTGTGGGTGTGGTAAACTATTCCGGTAAAGAAAGCAGCTACGGCCTGTGCCGCGCTCGCCTTGTGGGGTCGGAATCCCCGGGCTATACCCAAACACGGTTCGATTCTTTGAACGAACTGCGTTTTTGTGTGAAATTTCGCGCGGCTGTCCTGCAAATGGGCGGCCGCGTTTTCTATGCCAAATATTGCAACACTATGGATTATTGTTTGGAGGTGCATTCATTATCGCTACCGCTGGAAAGTCGAAGGAACTGGAGATCAACGGTCAGATCCGTGATCGTGAAGTTCGCCTGATCGGTGCCGATGGCGAGCAGAAGGGCGTTGTGTCCATTCAGGTGGCCATGCGCGCTGCAGAAGAAGCTGGGCTCGATCTGGTCAAGATCGCACCGCAGGCTACCCCGCCTGTGTGCAAGGTGCTGGATTACGGCAAATACCGTTTTGAACAGCAGAAGAAGGAGAAGGAAGCCAAGAAGAACCAGAAAGTGGTCGAGGTCAAGGAGACCCGCCTTTCGCTCAATATTGACACCAACGACTTCAACACCAAGCTGAACCAGACCGCCAAGTTCTTGGCCGCTGGTCACAAGGTGAAGGCTTCGATCCGCTTCCGCGGCCGTGAGATGGCGCACAGTGCTCTGGGTGCTGACGTGCTGAAACGCTTTGCCGAGGCTCTGCCCCAGGCAAGCATGGATAAGCCGCCGGTGCTTGAGGGCCGCACGATGTCCATTCTGCTGATCCCGAAACCCAATAAGGACTAATTTTAGGAGGAAACTAAAATGGCTAAGATGAAACTGAAGACGCATTCCGGCGCTAAGAAGCGCTTTAAGCTGACCAAGAACGGCAAGATCAAGCGCGGCCACGCATTCCGCAGCCACATCCTGACCAAGAAGACCACCAAGCTGACCCGTGGCTACCGTCAGCCCAACTACGTTGACAAGACCAACGCCGCTACCATCAAGAGCATGCTGCCCTACGCCTAAGTGCGAGCCGCAGGCAAAGACATTCTAAGAGATAACTAAAGGAGATATAAAAAATGGCACGTATCAAGGGCGCAACCATGACTCACAAACGTCGTAAGAAGATGCTGAAGCTGGCTAAGGGCTTCTATGGCTGCAAGAGCAAGCACTTTAAGATGGCCAAGCAGCAGGTCATGAAGAGCGGCAACTACGCTCTGGCTGGCCGCCGCATGAAGAAGCGTCAGTTCCGCAACCTGTGGATCTGCCGCATCAACAATGCAGTTCGTCCCCTGGGCATGAACTACTCCACCTTCATGGCTGGCCTGAAGAAGGCAGGCATCGAGCTGAACCGCAAGATGCTGAGCGAGATGGCCATCAACGATCCTCAGAGCTTTGCTGCTCTGGTCGAGACCGTGAAGAACGCCTGATAAAGACCTGAAAGACGCCCGCGCGTAGTAAAATACGCGGGCGTCCTTTTTGTATATTTTTGTATCTTCTGGAGGACCGCATGGAAAAGATCACCAGCCGGGAAAACGCAAAGATCAAATATGCCTGCCGCCTTGCTTCCAGCGGGGCGTTCCGGCGCAGTGAGGGGAAATTTCTGGCCGAGGGCCGCAAGCTCTGCCCGGAGCTCTGCCGCGGCGCGGCGCTGGAGACCCTGTTCTGCACCGAGGCAGCGCTGGAAAAGTGCCCGGAGCTGGCCGGGCTGCCCGGGGAGCACTATCTGGTGGAGGACCATGTGGCCGATAAGCTGGCCGATGTGGGCACCCATCAGGGCGTGTTCGGCATCTTCCGCACCCCGGTGCACACGCTGGACGAGGCAAAGACCGGCGGGCGGTATCTGGCACTTGAGCGGGTGCAGGACCCCGGCAACGTGGGCACGCTGCTGCGCTCTGCCGCCGCGTTCGGCTTTGACGGCGTGCTGCTGAGCGATGGCTGCGCCAGCGTGTTTGCCCCCAAGACCCTGCGGGCCTCCATGGGGGCCGCTGTGCGGGTGCCGGTGATGGAGGTGGGGGCAATGCCTGCCGCCATTGCCGCCCTGCGGGCAAAGAACATCACCTGCCTTGCGGCGGCACTCTATCAGAGCCAGCCCCTGAGCGCGGCCCGGCCCGGCTACCCGGGCGGTGTCTGCGTAGTCATCGGCAGTGAGGGCCAGGGCCTGACAGAAGAGACCATTGCCGCCTGCAGCGGCACTGTGCGCATCCCCATGACCGACCGGGTGGAAAGCCTGAACGCCGGCATTGCGGGCAGCATCCTGCTGTGGCATTTCCGGGAGGAGAGCCTGTGACCGGGCCCGGCTTCGGCCAGACCAGTCTTTTCCCGCCCGAACCGGCCCCCGACCCGCTGCTCTGCTGGCTCTGGCTGGCAAACACGCTGGGGGCGGGCAGCAGTCATGCAGGCCGGGTGCTGGATGTGTTTGGCGGGGCGCAGGAGGCCTGGGAGAACCGGGATTCCGATGCGTTCCGCAAGGCGGTGGGCAGCCCGGCCTTTGCCCGGGCCAACCTGCCCGACAACACCCCAGCGCATTACCGGGCCTTTGCGCGGCGGTGCGCGGCACGGAATATCCGCATCCTGCCCTATGACGACCCGGATTACCCGCTGGCGTTTTCCCGCATTCCCGATATGCCGCTGGTGCTCTACTGCACCGGCGACCCCCTCTGGCTCAATGAGCCGGGGGCTGTGGGGATGGTGGGCAGCCGCAGGCCCACCGAGTACGGCCTGCAGGCGGCGGCAGATCTGGGCAGCGGGCTGGCCAAAAACGGGGCCATCATCGTCAGCGGTCTGGCCGATGGGCTGGACAGCGCCGGGCACCGGGCCGCAGTGAAGGAAAACTGCCCCACCATCGGGGTGCTGGGCGTGCCCATTGACCGCACCTACCCGGCCTCCAACCGGGAGCTGCGGAAAAAGATCGAGCAAAAAGGCTGCGTGATCAGCGAGTACCCGCCCGAGAGCGGCCCCGTTGGCCCCAATGGCTTTTTGCAGCGCAACCGGCTCATTGCGGCGCTGTCCTCGGCGCTGGTGGTGGTGGAAGCGCAGGAAAAGAGCGGCACCATGTCCACAGTCAACCATGCCGAGCGGTATGGCAAGCCGGTGTTCGTGGTGCCGGGCAGCATCTACTCGCCCAACTCGGTAGGCACCAACGCCCTGCTGCGGGAGGGCCGGGCCAAAGCCGTCTGCAAACCCGGCGACCTGTTCGGGGTGCTGGGCCTGCGGGGTGCGGCGGCTCCGGCGGCGGTGCGCTCTGCGCCTGACCCCATGAGCGAGACCGAGCGCAGAGTGCTGGCCTGTATCGGCCCCAAGGCAAAGGGCGTGGAGGAGCTGGGCGCGGCAAGCGGCCTGCCCACCGGCCTGCTGCTGGGCACCCTGATGAAGCTGGAGCTGGCGGGCCGTGTGACCTGCCTGCCCGGCAAGCGGTATATTCTGCGCTGAACTGCGCAATTTAAGTTGAATGAAACCTCTCAGTCTCGCTGACGCTCGCCAGCTCCCCTAATAAGGGAGCCCTTGGCATTTCGTTGGGTTTTACTACCACCGTCAGGCTGGGAGTTTATAATATAGGAGAAGAGAACCATGGCAAAACTGGTAATCGTGGAGTCGCCGGCAAAGGCGAAGACCATTGGCAAATATCTGGGCAAGGATTACGAGGTCACGGCCAGCATGGGCCACATCCGGGACCTGCCTAAGTCCCAGCTGGGCATCGACGTGGAACATGACTACGCCCCCCAGTACATCAACATCAAGGATAAATCCAAGCTCATCAAGGAGCTCAAGAGCAAGTATTTCCGCGCGCTCGACACCAAGAACTGGGATGAGCTCGAGACGACCATGACCCCGAATATCTCCACCGCTTACTCCAACGGCAAGCTCGTTTTCCACGGCCCGAAGGAGATCACCAACTACTTCAAGGAGTCCATGCCCCATACCGAGATCACCCTGCATCAGGGCCACAACCCGGTCATCTGGTTTGAGAGCGACACCGTTGCCTACGGCAAGTGGTACCTGCAGGACAACCTGATCTTTGCCGAGGGCAACCCCTACTGCGGCACGCAGATCCAGGGTTCGGCCATCTACACTGACAAGTATGTCAAGGTCGACGGCCAGTGGCTGATCGAGGACACCGGCTATCTGCGCGTGTATGAGGAATCCTTCCAGCGCGACAACACGCACCGCATCCGCATCAACATGTTCCGCCCGAAGAAAAAGAAAGTCGTCAAGAAGAAATAAATAACCCGCTTGATTCAAGCCGTCGTACACCCGATGTATGGCGGCTTGAACCAAAATGGCCGAAAAATCCCTGCAAACGGAGCGTGATCCCTGTGCTGAAAAAACTGCGGCGCAAAATCTACCGCAAGATCCGCTTTCAGACCTGGTACCGCAAGGCGAACTACTACCACTGCAAGCGGCACGACCTGAACAAGACCATTGCCCAGTACCGCGGCGTGGACGTGCTGAGCAACAAAAAGCGCCTGCACCGTCTGCGGCGCGACATGATCCGGAGCCTGTTCCGGTACGGCTCGTACTACAACGAGTACTTTCTCTTCGGCTACGAGGGGAAGGACGCCGCCTATCGCGACGGCTTCATCACCGAGGGCG
>OGPE01000999.1_pt1 | contig 19725 bp, 18 predicted proteins | sample 1552881 | NCBI WGS metagenome assembly OGPE01 (sample SAMEA2580236, study PRJEB22360) | human gut metagenome | biome: human gut; feature: human-associated habitat; material: faeces | place: Denmark | collected 2008/2010 | reverse complement strand
TCAATAACTGTTAAGCAAAAAACGGCCCTCTGCCAATGAAAAGGCAGAGGGCTGAGTTTTAATCTAAGGGTTTACATTCAGTTACAGTTTTTAGATAAGAAAAAGTAATGCTATCAACACTATTGACTAGTAAAGCTTATCTCAACCTTGGCTCCACTAGTCTCATTGGAATTAGCAAGAACAATCTTTCCTCCGTGCTCCTCAGCTACTTTTTTCGCAAAGAACAATCCTATGCCATAATGAGAGCCGCCGGTTCTGCTAGAATCATCCATGAAAAATTGCTCTGTGCCATGGGCAAGCCCTTCAGGCGTAAAGCCGCTTCCGGAATCCTCAACGGTAAAGGCAAGTTCTCCGTCGCTGTAAGTAACTGTAATATTTATCACACTGCCCTTGGGCGTGTGCTCAGCAGCATTTCTCACAACATTCATGACAGCCCTGACAACATGGTCGTACACGACGCTTATAACAGAGTCGCTATTTTCACTTTCCAATTCTTCCTTCCAGTTAATCTGATGCTGATAAATTTCCGATAGTCCCAAGGTCTGCTTTTTAATATCAGCCAGAACATCATAGACATTCACGTTAACAGGTGCCTGCGAAATCCCCTCCTGAGACTTCGTAACTTCTATGAGAGTCTGCACATAATTCTGAATCTGAAGTACGCTTCCTGAAATATAGTCCGCATAATTCTTCTGTTCATCCGTAAGCTCTGTCTCTAATAAAAGCTCGGAATTGCCACGTACCACCGTAAGAGGCGTCTTGATGTCATGGGCAAGCGCTGACATCTGCCTGTTCTTTTCCTGCTCGGTCTCCCACTGCTTCTGAAGTGAAGTCTTAAGCGCATATCGCATATCATCAAGCGCCACCAAACATTCATCAATCTCACGAACACCTGAATAATTGATTTCAAAATCCAAATTTCTGTCGCCAATCTGCACTAAAGCCCCCCTCATGGGAGCCATCTTCTTTCTGATTCTATATCCGAATCTCTTTGCAAAAATCTGCATAATTCCGATACAGCAGAAAAGAACGAACAACATCAAAAGTATTTCCGGGTTTGGCATATGTTCATTCATCCACAAAGATTTATACTGAGGCTTAAGTCTATACTGCAAGACAACATATTCATCCGTCCGGGGAATAACTTTATAATATTTGCCATCGCTATAATTCTTATTTGCTAATACCTTCCGTGCTGTTTCCACATCCTTTTCGCCAAGATTGCCAGAGATTACTTCCCCATCCTCTGAAAAAACAACATAATGACATACATCAGGAATTATATCCTCTGTCACTTCGTTTGCTGTTTCAATCTGTTCAAAGACTTCATTTATTCTATATTCCGCGTAGTTAGCCGGGTATATAGCACCAATATTGATAAGCACGTTAAAAACAAAATAAGAAATGATAACCCATATAACGAGTGCAAATCCCATTAAAAAAATATAGGCCTCGAACATACTTCCAAGACCCAGCGTACCTCTCTTGTTTTTTTTATTCTTACTCTTTACTCTTCCCATTTATATCCAATCCCCCAAACTGTCTTAATTGGCATATACTCGAAGCTTGAAAGCTTTGTTCTAATATTTTTGATATGTGTAATGATTGTGCTATCGCTACTCTCACTGTCGTAACCTAACACCTTTTCCAATATCTGTTCCTTTGAAAAAATCTGTCCGCGGTTCTTTGCCAAAAACTCGCATATGTCATACTCTGCCTTTGTAAGACTTATTTCCTTTTCATCAATCATCATCTTTCGTGCTTCAAGCATAAAGCATATTCTGCCAAGAGCAAGTCTTGCCACATGCTCACGTTTTTCTCTTCGAAGGTGTGCTCCAATCCTTGCACGAAGCTCCATTACTCCGAAGGGCTTACAGATATAATCATCTGCACCAAGGGCAAGTCCATTTACAAGACTTCCCTCATCCGTCTTTGCAGTGATAAATAAAATCGGACAATCAACCACATTTCTTATCTTCGAGCAAAGCTCAAAACCGTCAATTCCAGGCATCATCACGTCCAGTAATATTAGGTCGAAGTGTGAGAGCTTACCCATCTCAATTTTCGTAGGTTCATCAATTTTTGTAACGGTGTGAGAGTCTTTAACAAGAATACTCTCAATCATGTTTAAAATGGCTTTTTCGTCGTCAACCGCAAGTATGTTTGCCATATTCTTTTTTCATCCTCTATTTCATTATATTTGAAGCTGATTATTCAGATATTTTACTACCCTCATAGTTTGTAGCAAAAGCAAAATATCCTGCAAAGCATACAGCAACAACTACCAGGTAAATCGGTGCATGCGACTTTATTTCAGAAAGTGCTCCCCTATCCGCAAGCTCGTATACAAGGAATGTTTCAGGAATTCTGGCTGTCCATGAAAGTGGTACAATCTTCCAGACATACATTCCAATATCAGTAAGGAAAAGTGCACTGATAAGTCCCGAAATCAAACCTGCACCTATTGCAAAAGCTTTTCCAAAAACAAATGCAAAAATCTCAAATATCAGATAAAGTGGGATTGCGGAAAGCCACATCACAAGGACTGCTCTAACAAAAAGCCCCATTGAAGCGATACTATGTCCATGTATCATGTTAAAGCCAAATCCGAATATAACCGCCGTAAACAACAAGGCAAAGAGACCAAACACAAGTAATGTCACTACCTTAGAAAAGAGCGCTGCTGTCCTACTTCTTAAAGTAAGAAGATTTTGGAATGCCCCGGCATTTTGCTCCTGCTCCATTATACTAGCAGTGAATATTCCAATCAATACAGGAAATGCAGATCCAAGAGTCTCATAAAAAGCAGTTATCTTATCTGTTTCATTCCATCCGGAAATCGCATAATAAGCAAGAAACACTGCACTTACCACAATCAGGATTATAATATGAGCAATTATTACGGAACTTCTTTTCATCTTATAAAAATCTGCGCGAAGACATCTGGTAAACATTATTATTTCACCTCTCTTTTTTCAAACCAGTTAAGGTATAGATAAGTTAAAAGCATAAAATGGGCGAGTGCAATGAGAATTCCAGGAAGAATTACGAAGGAACTAAGAAGTGGTTCCCCTGCCTGCGCTCTCAATCCATTTGGAAGTACATGCAAAAGCGGCGTAACAACTCTCATGGATATCGCAGAGACCAGTATAAACCATTTTTCTGAAGGTGCTACGATAATTCCAAGCACATTTATAAACAGACAAACCATAAGTTCTACTACCATTCCAAATTTTTCACTTAAGAATAAGAACAGTGGTATCTGCCAAAGCTCTGTGATAGTTAGAACGACAACCGTTATAGCTGCTCCAATTACAGGAATACTTGTTGTTAAAATAGCTCCCCCCACGGTAGCTCCTGCAAAAAGTACTACATTTGATACAAGAACAAGGATTCCAAGATAAGCAATTTTCCCAAGCATCAGTTTTCTTTGTTCCATTGGAAGTGTCTTGATGTTGTAGTATCCGTTTTTCTTTTCTCTAATTACAGAAAGGTAGCTTACGATAGCAATCATACCAGGAAGAAGAAGTACATACCACCAGTTCCATGCGCTCTCTGCGTAGGCATTGGTCATTCCTAACGTAAGCACAAATGCCATTACAAGTGTAATTATTGGAAATACAACTATGAGTTTACTACTCATAGTTCTCTTTGATTTTAAAAATTCCGCTCTTATTATATTAGTCATTGCTTTAGTCCTTTCATCTAATCTGTCAGATAGTTAGTAATTTACGTTCTTTATTCGATATTCTGAAGCTTACGATTTTTCTTAACAACATCCATAAAGAGCTCTTCAAGATTCTGTCCCGGAAGAAGCTTACCTTCATATCCAAGTACTCCGTCTGAGATTATTCCGATATAATCAGCACACATCTGAACCTCTGAGAGAATATGGCTTGACAAAATCACGGTAATTCCCTGCTCAGGGAAGGTTTTTATAAGTTCTCTAAGCTCTTCAATTCCGATTGGGTCAAGTCCGTTTGTAGGCTCATCCAGAATAAGGAGCTTGGGATTTGCAAGAAGTGCAAGTGCGATTCCAAGTCTTTGCTTCATTCCCAGCGAAAACTGACCAGCCTTCTTTTTTCCTGTATTTGTAAGTGAAACTGTTTTTAAAACTTCATCGATTCGGCTCTTTGCCACCCCAAGAAGAATAGCTCTTACTTCAAGATTCTCTCTTGCTGTAAGATTTTCATAGATTGGAGGATTTTCGATGAGTGCTCCAATCTCTTCAAGAATTGCTCTGCTCCATGGCTTTCCGTCATAGATTATCTCACCATCTGTAGGCTTCATGATTCCGGTTATCATCTTTAGTGTTGTCGACTTTCCTGCTCCGTTTGGTCCAAGGAGGCCATATACACAACCCTTTGGTATACTCAGCGATACTTTATTTACCGCCTTCTGATCTTTAAATGTCTTACAAAGTTCGTTAGTTTTAAGCATCATTTCCATTATTTTTCCCTTTCCTATACCTATATATAAATTTGTTTTTTATTTTGTTGCCATAGATATTTTTCAATCTGAAAACAGATTACAAAGAAAAAATAAAGATTTGATGAAGATTATTAGAAAAGCTTTCATATATCCATAAATAATTTGTCGCAAAAAATTAGAGGCACTCTATAAAAGAATGCCTCTTTTTATCATATCATCTTAAAATACTTAAGTGCTTCTGTGATAGCTTTCTCCTTTTCCGGAGTTGTACCCGGTCGTCTACTATTCTCTGATTTTGGCCTATTGTAATTCTCTCTTTCTATAATTCCATACTTCTGTTTCACCTGCGCAATGTTCAGGTTTGTTACATGGAATCCGTAGTGCTCCTGCACCCATTACTCGATTTCTTTGTATGTAGCCTTCGTCTCAGCACTTGTCGCATCAATCTCATCCAGATTAATCTCAATCTCGATATGATCATCCGGTTTTTTGTTGGGACAAAAGAACTACCGTCTCCACATGTCCCCCCATCGGGAAATTGTCAAACGCCCTGCCGCATTTTAACTCATAGCCCTGGCTGCAGAGATATTTTAAGTCGCGGGCGAGCGTCGCGGAATCGCAGCTGACGTAAACCAGGCGCTTAGGGCGCATTTTTAAAATGGTATTGAGGCACTCTTCGTCACAGCCCTTGCGTGGAGGATCAACAACGATAACGTCCGCAAAAATTCCTTCTGTTTCGTATAAGTGCGGCAGCACTTCCTCCGCTTTTCCGACATAAAATTTCGCATTGTCGATGCCGTTGCGCACTGCATTCTGGCGCGCATCATCGATTGCCTGCGGGACGATTTCCACGCCGTAGACCTGTTTCGCCTGGCGCGCCAGGAACAGGGAAATCGTGCCGATTCCACAGTAAAGATCCCAGACTGTTTCATTTCCGGTCAGTCCTGCATAAGAAAGCGCCTGACTGTAAATATTTTCCGTCTGAACCGGATTGACCTGATAAAAGGACTGGGGTGAAATTGTGAAAACAAGCCCGCCGATCGTGTCCTCAATGCGATCTTTTCCGCGGATCGTCCGGGTTTTACTGCCCATAATCACATTTGTCCGCTCTGTATTGGAATTGACCGAAAAGCTGGTCATTCCGGGCACCTTTTCAAACAGCCTGTCCGCAAGCTCCTGCTCTGCCGCAAACGAACTGCCGTTGAGAATCAGGCAGACCATAATCTGTCCTGTTGAAAAGCCTTTACGGATCAGGACATGGCGCAGCAATCCCTTTCCTGTCGTTTCATCGTATGCTGGAATTTTCTTTTCCGTACAAAAATCCAGCACAATATCCAAAACGATTTTGTTTTCCGCAACGCCGAGCGCACAGTCCCTGTTTTCAATAATCGTGTGTGTCCGTCCGGCATAAAAGCCCGCAATCAAACGACCATTTTTGTCCATTCCGACCGGAAACTGCGCCTTGTTGCGATAATGGAACGGATGCTCCATCCCGACCGGCGCTTCCATAATTTCCTCTACAAAATCCGGGGCAAAGCCGCCGATCCGGATCAGGTTGTTTTTGACCTTGCGGTCCTTAAAGGCGAGCTGCTTTTCATAGGAAACCGCCTGCAGCTGACAGCCGCCACACTGTCTCGCATACGCACAGACCGGCTCCACGCGGTCGGGCGACGGTTCCAACACTTCTTCCAGGCGCGCAAAGGCATATCCCTTTTTCGGTTTTACGACTTTTGCACGCACCGTATCGCCCAGAACCGCGTCCTTGACAAACAGCGTATAACCATTGCCTGAAAGGGCATCGGAATCCTCCAGATGTCCGATGCCCTCTCCGTCAGTTCCCATATCTGTAATTTTCACTGTAAAAATCTGATTTTTCTGTATATTCACGTCATCCTCCATGCTTCGGCAGCTGCGCTGTATTTTTACCGCTGCAGCTGCGTAGAATGCACGCCGGTCGTACTTTCTACGTCCGGCTATGCAAAACCTGCGCAGCTGCACTGCGTCCATTCCTTCGGCTGAGCCGTCTTAGTCCATCCGCGTCATGCGCAGATTGGATTCAAAGAGCCGGTTGTAACCCAGCCATCCGGTTTCAGAAGTTCCCTCCAAAATCTCCGTAAAGGTTTCCAGCTTCGCATCTGCATTATCCGCCAGGTTCAGTGCCATCGCTTCCATGAGCGCAGGCTTTTTGGGAGAACCGTATTCATATTCTCCGTGGTGCGCCAAAATGCAGTGTTTCAATTCCGAAGCAAGCACAGTCGGAAAGCCCGGGATCATCCGAATTTTGTCGCTGACCATCTCCGTTCCGATTACGATATGACCAAGCAGCTGTCCATCGTCCGTGTAATCGTTCTGTGGGAAAAGGGAAATTTCTTTTGTCTTGCCGATATCATGACACATCGCGGCAGCCAAAAGCAGATCCCTTTTTAACATCGGGTAGGATTTTGCAAAATAATCGCACAGCTTCACAACGCCAAGCGTGTGCTCCAGCAGACCGCCTACAAATCCATGATGTACGCTTTTCGCTGCGGAAGATTTTTTGAAGTTTGTAAGAAACGCCTCGTCTTTTACAAAGAACGCCTCCATCAGCTTTTTGAGCCATTCATTTTCCATGCTGTTAATATAGGAAAGCAGCTCCTGATACATCACGGAAATGTCCTTTTTGCTGACCGGAAGATAGTTGGCAGGCTCGTATTCGCCCTCGCGGCACAGGCGGATTCGTTTGATATTGATCTGGTTTGCGCCCTGAAAACAGGTCACATCGCCATAGACCTCAATATAATCCAGGCTGTCGAAATCATCGATGCCCGCACTGTTGGGATCCCAAATTTTGCCGTCTACCGTGCCGGTCTTATCCTGCAGGATGACGGTTTCATACGGCTTACCATTCTTCGTCACAGCAGACTGTTTATGCTTACACAGATAAATATCGAATACTCTGTCGCCTTCTTTATAATCCTTAATAAATTTCATTTTCTTTTCCTCTTTTCCAAAAATCTCTATTCTGTTAACAATGCTAGGCAAAACCGAAAACGGCAGCCCTGCATCAAAAGCCTTTCGCTATCCTCTACGCCTTACTCCTGCAAAAGCACCTCAATCTCCATTTCCTGATATTCTTCCTGTCCCTGCCGCATCACAGTGACTGTCACCGTCGTGTCCGGCTCACAGGAAAGAAGCGCCGCATGGTAGTCCGCAAACGAAGTGATCTCTTCTCCTTCCATGCCAACGATTACGTCGCCGCTCTGGATTCCCGCTTTCATCGCGGGAGAATCCATTATGATTCCCGTCACATATGCACCGACCGGCACATGCTTTTCCAGATGGATTTCGTCCGGTACATCCGTCCCGGTAATGCCCATATGGGCGATTTTCTGACCATTCGACAGCTTGCCCACCGTTGTCAGCAGATCGGAAATCCCATATGCGCTGAGCACATCGGAGCTCTCTGCTTCCCCGGCGTGCACGATGCCGAGTACCTTTCCGGAAAGATTGATTAAAACGCCTCCGGTTCCCTGCAACCCCATCATATCTGTCTTTAACAGGCGGACATTATGATCCGTAAGATTTTGATAATAATCTGCAGAAGTTACCATTCCGAAAATTATCGTTTCCGCACCCTGCGAACGTCCGATTGCAATCACCGGCACAGCCTGTACACTACTGCCGGAGCTTCCCATCGTCGCCGATCCGACATTTTTCCGGATATCCTCCGGAATATCCTCCAGCGCCACACTCAAAATGGCGAGCCCCGTTTCCTCATCCTTTCCTTTCAGTGAAGCGGACACACTCCGTCCGCTGTAAAAGGAAACCTCCAGTTCCTCCGCCTGACGGATGGCTGCATCGTCCACAAGAATCAGCAGCTCCTTACCGTTATCCGCAACGATCAGCCCTGCCGTCTGTCCCTGGTTTTCATAAGTGTTATCAAACCAGTCCACATCCGACACCACACCGGTCACTGTTACCATCGAATGATCTGCAAATGTCTTCGCCACCGTATACATATTCCGGTACAGCTTCTGATAATCCCCGATTTCCAGCGCAACTTTTTCCACAACGGTCTGCAGCTCTGTCGTTGTCTCCGTTTCCGTCTCTTCTTCCAGAATCATATCCTCCGGGCGCATCTCGTCCTCGATATTTTCTTCCTTCAGCTCCACCTGCTGCGGCTCTTCCTCCGGGTACAGCAGATTGGAAAATACCGGTTCCAGCACAAGGAAGGTCACACAGGCGATCAGCCCGAAAATTGCTGCCATGCTCGCCGTCAGTAACGTTCTTTTGAACAGTTTTCGGCGGTTCAGCGGTCGTTCTTTTACCTTTTCTTTGATAAACTCGATATCCTGATTCGTCAGATCCTGATTCGGTCTGTTATCCTCCATAAGTATCGGTTCCTTTCTGCCCGTTTGGGTACTTTTCAGTATACCTCATCTGCCCGCCTGCACACAAGTGCCGGAAAGACTTTTTCCGGGCGCAAAATTTTTCCCCGGTTTCTCTCTCTATATGGTATGATAGGAGTAGCCGCCTGTACCACAAGACAGCAGCATCAATCCTGTGTAATGATTCTGCTGTGCAGCATTTTATGGAACGAATAGGAACGAATATAGGTGCCTTTTGGCACTGTGTTTTGAAAAACGAAAGGAACTATTATGAACGCGAAAGTTTTACGCGTATTGGAATATGATAAAGTCATTCATATGCTGGAGCAAAAAGCAACCTCGGACCCCGGACGACAGCTTTGCCGGGATCTCATGCCCATGACCGATCTTACGCAGATCGAACAGGCTCAGACCGAAACTGCAGATGCCCTGACCCGGATTTTCCAGAAGGGCAGCCTGAATTTCGGCAGCAATAAGTCCCTTGGCATGTGCCTGCGCTCCCTCGAAATCGGCAGCACCCTGTCCTCTGAAGAGCTGCTGCGCATCGCCGGTCTTTTGGAAAACACCGCCCGCGTCAAAAACTTCGGGCGCTCCGACAAGGACGAAGAACAGCAGGATTCCCTGACAGAATATTTTCACTGTCTCGAACCCCTCGCACCCCTTTCCAAAGAAATCCGCCGCTGCATCATCGACGTGGATGAAATCGCGGATGACGCCAGCCCTGCCCTCAAAAAAATCCGCCGGAGCATGGTATTAACCGGGGAAAAGATTCACAACCAGTTAAACAGCATGGTAAACGGTTCCGCCAGAAACTATCTGCAGGATGCCGTGATTACCACCCGCGACGGACGCTACTGTATCCCCGTCAAGGCGGAATATAAAGGTCAGGTGCCCGGCATGGTGCACGACCAGTCCTCCACCGGCTCCACCTTTTTCATCGAGCCCGCAGCCGTTGTCAGCTTAAACAATCAGCTGCGTGAGCTGGAAATCGAGGAGCAAAAGGAAATCGCCGTTATTCTGGCAAATTTGAGTGCCGAAGCAGGTGCACACACCCTTGAGATCGCAGAAAACCAGCGGATTATGACGCAGCTCGATTTCATCTTTGCAAAGGCTTCCCTTGCGATGGATCAGAATGCTTCCCGTCCGCTTTTCAACGACGAGCATATCGTTCGTATCCGTCAGGGACGACATCCGTTGCTTGACCGCAAAAAAGTCGTTCCGATCGACGTCGAGCTTGGCAAAAATTTCGATCTTCTCGTCATCACCGGTCCCAACACCGGCGGTAAAACCGTATGTTTAAAAACAGTCGGACTGTTCACACTGATGGGGCAGGCAGGTCTGCACATTCCTGCCCTAGACCGCTCGCAGCTGTCTGTCTTTACAGAGGTTTTTGCAGATATCGGCGACGAACAGAGCATTGAACAGAGTTTGAGTACCTTTTCCTCCCACATGACCTCCATCGTCTCCATTCTGGCAAAGGCAGACGCAGATTCCCTGTGCCTGTTCGACGAGCTGGGGGCCGGAACCGACCCGACCGAGGGTGCGGCGCTGGCGATCGCAATCCTGAACTATCTGCATGACCGCGGCATCCGCACAATGGCGACCACACATTACAGCGAGCTGAAAATCTACGCCCTTTCTACGAAATTTGTTGAAAACGCCTGCTGTGAATTCGATGTGGAAACGCTGCGCCCTACCTACCGGCTGCTGATCGGCATTCCCGGAAAAAGTAACGCCTTTGCAATTTCCAAAAAGCTCGGTCTTTCCGACGAAATCATCGAAGCCGCCAAGGAGCAGATCGACGAACAGGACGTCAGCTTTGAAGACGTTATTTCCGATCTGGAAAAGAGCCGCGTTACAATTGAAAAGGAACGCCGCGAAATCGAAGATTACAAAAAAGAAATCGAAGCCCTCCGGCATAAGCTGCAGGAGAAAAACGATAAAATCGACCAGACGCGGGACCGTATCCTGCGCGAAGCAAATGAAAAAGCACGGGATAGTCTGCGCGAAGCAAAGGACACCGCAGACGAAACGATCCGTATTTTCCAGAAAGCCGGTCCCGGCGCTTCCATGAAGGATCTGGAACAGGCGCGTCAGAAGCTGCGCAGCAACATCGACGACAAAAACAGCAAGCTTTCCGTCGCTGCAAAGGACAAGCCCAAAGCTCCGGCATTAAAGCCCGAACAGCTCAAAAAAGGCGATGCCGTGCGCATTGTTTCCATGGGGCTCAAGGGTACGGTCAGCAGCCTGCCTGATGCAAAGGGCAACCTCTTCGTGCAGTGCGGCATCATGCGCACCTCCACGAACATAAAAGACCTTGTCCGCATCGAGGAAGCGACGATTACCACGCCTACGATGTCCAAAACAAATACCGGCAAGCTCCGGATGTCCAAGTCCTTCTCCGTTTCCCCTGAGATCAATCTGCTGGGCAAAACGGTAGACGAAGCCCTCGCCGCCCTCGATAAATATCTGGACGACGCTTATCTGGCACATCTGGAAAACGTCCGCGTCGTACATGGCAAGGGGACCGGTGCCCTGCGCAAGGCCATCCAGCAGCATTTAAAGCGCATCAAATATGTCAAATCCTTCCGACAGGGCGAATACGGCGAAGGCGATGCCGGCGTAACGATTGTAGAATTTAAAAAATAATCCGCAGGACGGCAATCATCTGCCGCCTTTGCAAAAACAAATAACGAGGTTCATTATGGTAAATAAACAGAAAATTCTGATTGTTGACGACGATGCCAATATCGCCGAACTCATTTCGCTGTACCTGACCAAGGAATGCTTTGATACGATGATCGTGGAGGACGGGGAATCCGCCCTCCGCGCTGTGGATACCTTCGCGCCGAACCTGATTCTGCTTGATCTGATGCTTCCCGGCATCGACGGCTATCAGGTCTGCCGTGAAGTCCGCAGCAGTTCCTCTGTTCCCATCATCATGCTGTCCGCCAAAGGCGAAATTTTTGACAAGGTGCTCGGCCTGGAGCTTGGTGCGGATGATTACATGGAAAAGCCCTTCGACTCCAAGGAGCTTGTCGCAAGAGTCAAAGCGGTGCTGCGCCGCTACAAGCCAGCTGCTGCTGTTCCGGCAAAGCCTGCTGTGGAATGTGTCGAATATCCCGATCTGACAATCAATAAAACCAATTATTCCGTTATGTATATGGGAAAAAATGTCGATATGCCGCCAAAGGAGCTGGAGCTTCTCTATTTTCTGGCAGCTTCGCCCAACCACGTTTTTTCCAGAGAACAGCTTCTGGATCAGATCTGGGGCTATGAATACATTGGCGACACCCGCACGGTAGACGTACACATCAAGCGTCTGCGCGAAAAGATCAAGGATCACGCCAACTGGAAAATCGCCACGATCTGGGGAATCGGCTACAAATTCGAGGTAAGATGACATGCGCAAAACCCTGTATCTGAAATTTGTACTCGGCTACCTGATCTTCGGATTTTTCGGATTTTTAGTCGTAGCAACGTTCGTTTCCAGTATGACGCTGGAGCATCTGAAACGGGAAAAGGCGGACTCCCTTTATAAAGAAGCTACCCTGATCGCAAATACCTACGCTTCCGACTTATACAGCAGCAATGTTTCCCTCGAGGAGGTCAAAAAACAGCTGGATGCGCTCAGCACCTACCTGTCCTCCCAAATCTGGATCATTAATCCATCCGGACGTATCATCATGACAACGGAAACACCGCTGGATGTGAAGCATGAGTCTCGCGTGGAAAATTTTGACTCGACCATCACCGCCGGTTCCTTTTATACGGTTGGTGACTTTTTCGGCTGCTTCCAGGAGGAAATGCTCAGTGTATTTGCGCCCATCACTTCCAATTTTAAAGTGCAGGGCTATGTTGTCATCCATATCCCCATGGCAAATATTCGGGCTTCCAGCGAAAGCCTGCTGAATATTTCCTATATTATGCTCGTGATTTTTTTCCTGCTGTCGCTGATCATTCTGATTTTCTTTACAGAAATGGTCTATCTGCCGCTGCGCAAGATCACGGCAGCCACCGAGCAGTACGCGGCAGGCAATCTACATTACGAATTTCAGGTAGACAGTGAGGATGAGATCGGTTATCTGGCTGCCTCCCTGTCTCTCATGGCAAGTGAGATCGCACGCGCCGAGGATAACCAGAAAAAATTCATCGCCAATGTTTCTCACGACTTCCGCTCTCCGCTGACTTCAATCAAAGGGTATCTGGAGGCGATGCTGGATGGAACGATTCCGCCAGAGCTCCACGAAAAATATCTCGGCATCGTCTTAAACGAGACGGAACGCCTGACAAAACTGACCAACAGCCTGCTGACCTTAAATAACCTGAATATGAAGGGCATGATCCTGGAAAAATCTGTTTTCGATTTAAATTCGGTCATTCGCTCTACTGCCGCTTCCTTCGAAGGAACCTGCCAACAGAAGCATATCGGCATCGAGCTGCTTTTAACCGGCGACCGTATGCCCGTTCTCGCCGACAAAAGCAAAATCGAGCAGGTCTTATACAACCTGCTCGACAACGCAATTAAATTTTCCCACCCTGACTCTGCGATTCGCATCGAGACAAACGAAAAGCATGGAAAGGTTTTTGTCTCCGTCAAGGACAGTGGTATCGGAATCCCGAAGGACAGCCTGCGGCTGATCTTCGATCGTTTCTACAAGACCGACCTTTCCCGTGGCAAAGACAAAAAGGGAACCGGGCTGGGACTTTCCATTACAAAAGAAATTATCCAGGCGCACAACGAAAATATCAATGTCATCAGCACCGAGGGCGTCGGGAGCGAGTTTATCTTCTCCCTGCCCGTGCAGGACAACGAAGCGTAGGGCGGGCTGCCTTACGCTTTCCAGTGCAGCCGGTGCAGTTCTCCACCTTCCTGTAACCCTACGAAATGATTCTGGCGCAGCGCTTCATACAAAACGATCGCTACGGAGTTGGACAGGTTCAGGGAACGGATATCCTGTCCCATCGGAATGCGGATACAGCTCTTTTCATACTCCACAAGGATTTCCTCCGGGATTCCGGCACTCTCCTTGCCGAACATAATATAATCGTCCGGTCCGATCTTTACATCGCTGTAAACCTGATGCGCTTTCGTCGTCGCCATCCAGAGCTTCGGCGCATCCGGCCCGCCGCTTACAAGCGTCGGATTTTTTTCCAGAAAGTCCGCAAAATTGATGTAGCGGCGCACATCCAGCAGATTCCAGTAATCCATGCCTGCGCGCTTTAACTGCTTTTCACTCAAAGAAAAGCCCAGCGGTTCAATCAGATGCAGAACCGTCCCGGTCGCGACGCAGGTTCTTCCGATATTTCCCGTATTCGCCGGGATTTCCGGCTGATGCAATACGATGTTCAACATATCTTTATCATTCCTTTTCCGCTTTCAGTTTTTTTACAAAATGCGACAGCCGTCCGATCGCAACTTTCAGATTTTCCAGGGAATAAGCGTAGGAAATACGGATGTAGCCCTCGCCGCTGTCCCCAAACGCCGTGCCCGGCACGACTGCAACCTTTTCTTCCTGCAGAAAACGCGTCGCAAACTCATCGCTGGTCATGCCGAATTCCTTGATACAGGGGAACACATAAAACGCGCCGTAAGGCTCGAAGCAGGGCAGCCCCATTTCTGCAAAGGCATGCAGCAGATAGCGTCTGCGCTGATTGTACTGTTCGCGCATTTCCGCTACATCGTCATCGCCGTTTTTCAGCGCCTCTACCGCCGCATACTGGCTCGTCGTAGGAGCACACATGATCGCAAACTGATGGATTTTGAGCATCTGTTTTAAAATCACTTCCGGTCCGCAGGCATAGCCCAGACGCCATCCGGTCATTGCATATGCCTTGGAAAATCCGTTGATCAGAACCGTCCGCTCCCGCATCCCCGGAATCTGTGTGATGGAAACCGGATTGCCTTTATAGGTCAGCTCACTGTAAATTTCATCCGATATCACAAACAGATCTTTTTCTTCCACGATCTTTGCGATCGCTTCCAGATCTTCCCGTTCCATGATCGCACCGGTCGGATTGTTCGGATAGGGTAAAATCAAAATTTTCGTCTTTTCCGTGATTGCATCCAGAAGCTCCTGTGCCGTCAGGCGGAACTCGTTTTCCGCTTTCAATGGGATGATAACCGGCTTCGCACCTGCAAGCACGGCGCACGGCTCATAGGAAACATAGGACGGCTGTGGAATCAGCACCTCGTCTCCCGGATTTACCATCGCACGCAGCGCAATATCGATGGCCTCAGAGCCGCCGACTGTAATCATGATTTCATGCAGCGGATCATAGGACACCTGATAGCGGCGTCTCAAATAATGCGCAATTTCCTCCCGCAGCTGCTTCAAGCCGGCATTGGAGGTGTAAAAGGTACGTCCCTTTTCCAGAGAATAAATGCCCTCGTCGCGGATGTGCCAGGGAGTATCGAAGTCCGGCTCGCCGACACCCAGAGAAATCGCATCCTCCATTTCGCTGACGATATCGAAAAATTTCCGGATTCCGGACGGTTTAATCGTAACGATTGTATCAGAAAGGGGATTTCTCATGGCGTAATCATCTCCCTCTGATCCTCGCATTTGCGGGTCAGGATCGTTCCGTGATCCTTATATTTTTTCAGGATAAAATGGGTCGCTGTGCTCAAAATGCTATCCAACGTGGAAAGCTTATCCGAAACGAACGCGGAAACTTCTTTCAGGGATTTGCCCTCCAGTGTTACGAGCAGATCGAAACCGCCGGAGATCAGGTACACTGCATGTACCTCCGGATACTTGTAAATCCGCTCCGCGATGCTGTCAAAGCCCTGACCGCGCTGGGGTGTTACGCGAACCTCAATCAGCGCGGAAACCTTTTCGATGCTTGTTTTTTCCCAATCAATCAGTGTATGATAGCCGCAGATAATGCCCTCTGCTTCCATCGCTGCCATTTCGTTTACCACGTCAATTTCCTCTACGCCGAGGATGACTGCCAGCTCTTTTAAATCGATCCGGCTGTTTTTCTCAATAATTTTTAATAATTCTTCTCTCATTTTTTTCTTCCGTTCCTGCCGGATATCCGGCAACTGTTCTACTACTCCATCCGATAAATCGCATCCGTATTCGCCGGTTCTAAAAATCTTCGTTCCTCTCCGTTGACAATCACGCGATCGTTGTCCGCCGACAAAAATCCGATCACCGCCGCCGGGATTTTCTGCTCTGCCAGCATCTCGCCCTGATCGGTCACAAACAGCAGACTGCCGTTTCCGGACAGCTCATAGGGATTGACGTCCAGCTCATTACAGATTTCTACCGTTTCCTGTCGGATGGGAATCTTCTTTAAAGATACCTCCAGTCCGGTCCCGGCCTGCTCTGCCAGTGTCCAGAATGCATGGAATACACCGCCTTCCGATACTGCACAGGCAAGTCCGACGCCGGACTTACCGGCGACTGCAGCCTCCGGTAAAATCGAAAAGTGCTGCTCCAGCTGTGCTACGTCGTCCAGAAGCTGCGCAGGATAGCGCTTCAAAAGGGCTTCCCGGTATGTTTTTTCCAGGCGGACAGTTCCTGCCAGTCCCGCCCATTTCGTCATTACAATCTGCTGACCGGCGCGCGCCGACAGCGCAGCGCCTGCAGGCGCCGGCCCCACCTCTGGTCCGGAGCGCCTGCAGGCGCAGTCCACACTTCTGCGAGTGCCTCTGCTGTCGCAACAGGCGCAATGACTGCACCGGACACATGCACTTTCACATCCGCGAGCGTAACCTGCAGCTTCTGCGCTGCTTCCTGCGCTGCGACAGTCATCTTCTGCAGCTCCTGCTCTTGACAGTTTGCCGGAAGCATCAGCTGCATGGACACCATGCGCACCTTTGCTTCTCCTTTTCCCACTGCTGCCGCTGCTGCACGGTTTACTGCCTCATAAACGCAAAGTTTGGCTCCCTCTGCTCCGGACCAAACAGACAGACTCTGCGCCGTAATCCACAGCTGCTTCGCTTTTTCCGGCGCTTTATCCACATTTTCAGACGTGAGAAAGGCGCAGCCTTCCCCATACTCTGCGCCTTTCACCCCTATGCCGTTTGTTTCTATTTTTCGATGAACGCTGCGTTTATAAACGTTTCCCGTTACGTTCCCTGTTTTCATAAGCTTTTCTCCATTCCGAATACCATCGTATCAAAGCATTGCAGAGCCGGACCTCCAGCCCGGCTCTGCCATCCGCTCTGCTTTAGGATCCGGTGCTTAGTTTCCCGCCGCTGCGTCCTGCTGCGCCTGTGCAGCCTGCGCCTGAGCCTCTGCGATCGCCTGCAGCTGCTCCGGTGTCAATGCCGCCGCTGCTGCCTGCTGCGCTTTGATATTGGAAATGGTCGCTTTGACCGTATCAATGCTGCTGGTCGCAATGGCCGCCTGCATCTGGCTGGTCGCATTCGGATCCGGAGAAGCAATTCCAACGGTTGCCGTTCTGGGGCTCATCTTGTAGTTGCTGCTGTTGACCTGCTCCCGGCTGACTTCCACACCGTTTTCCTTTACAATCTTCCAGAGTCTTGCCTTGTAGCCGATATGTGCGCTGCTGACGCTGATGACGCCGATAGGCTGGGAAGCGTCCGCTATGATCTGATCCGCTTCCGGAACCTTTTTCTCAATCACTTCACTCTCATAATCTACGGCGCGGTTTTTTGCTCTCGTCTCTACACCATAGATCGTAAATGTAATCTTTTTATCAGCCGTATGTCCATCGATATAAATCGGATAATCCGTATTATTCACAAATACAAAATCCTTGCCGGAGGATTCTGCAATCGCCGCATCCGCAGACGGATCTACATAGGTTACGATCATAGAATGATTGTGACGTTCTGTCACTTCCAGCTCTGCCCGCAGAACCGCATTGTACAGCGTCGTAGATACCTGACAGATACCGCCGCCGATGCTGTCTACCACCTTGCCGTTCAAATAAGAACCCGCCATCTCGTAACCGTTTTCGGTAGAGAAGGGCTTCACTGTATTATAGGTAGAAAACGTATCGCCGGGATACAAAGTTGTTCCGTTGATCAGTCTGCAGCCATTTGCAACGTTTTTGCTGCGGGACGCACCGGAGGTCGAATAGCTTGTCGTAAACGTTCCAAGCACATCTTTTACCATCGCAAGCTCTTCTGTTTTTCCCTTGGGCTCATCCACTGCCATTACGAGGGCAACGTTTCCGTTTTCCCCTTTGACCCAGGAGCCCGTAAGATAATCGTAGATCGCGGCTACGGACGCATTTTCATCCACCACATATCCGGTCTGTCCATCTTCGATCTGAAAGGATCCGTCAACCCGTGTCAGGTGCGCATCGATCGCTTCCACATTAAATTTACTGCAGCGCTCCGTCACAGCCTGACGAATCGCTTCTTTATCAAAATCCAGAACAACGGGGTAATTCTTTCCTTTATTCTGCAGATCCTTTTCCGCCTTATAGCGCGCTACAATATTTCCCTTTTTTCCAAGGGACACTGCTTCCGAAACAAGCTCCGGGTTTTTCCAGGAAATTCCCAGCTCAGAAAGGCTGATAGATACACTCTGTCCATCCTGCGCCTGCAGCTGCACCTGCGCCTGCCCAAGTTCGTTCACATAGCTCTGAACCGCCCCCTGCGCCTGTTCCTGTGTCATCCCGGAAAGATCCATGCCATCTGCCGAAATCCCGGTCTGGATGGTATCGTTCGGCGCTGCGTATACAGTCTTTCCTGCCACCGCCGTGCACGCAAACACGCACACCAGCATGGCTGCCGTCATCAGTACGGTTTTCATTCGATTCATTTTTAAATTCCTTTCTATGCCGCTTATAAAAACGACAGCAATGTAGGAACAATCATCGCCAGCACCAGAATAAGGATGATGATCGACGATATAATTTTCTGTGTCTTTTTCTTTCTGAAATTCATGCTCTGCTCCTTTATCCGCAAACTTCCCTATAACGTCTGACAAATAGCATTAAAGCACCATCTTCCATGGCTGCGCTTCCACACATTATAAAGCACTTCCCTCACTTTTGCAAGCTTCCATATGCCGCAAGAATCCGGTCGATCTGACGGCTTGCCTCGTTTTTCGTCAGCATGGAAACGTCGTAATCCGGCGTCAGCTGATGCAGCGCAAGAAGCTTTGTCAGACGTTCCTTCTGTGCCTTCGTCGCAGGCGATTCGCGTTTTACCTTGCAAATCAACGGAACCGGCTCAAAATCCTTTGCCCGGTCCGGGTCTGTTCCATAAAGCTCCAGCAATTTTTCATATAAAATATGCGTTGCCCTCGCGTCCTCCAGCGCCCGATGCGCCTGAATCGGAATTTCAAAATGTTCGCACAGGGCGGATAGTCTTCTGCTCGGAAGCTCCGACAAAAACTGTCTGGAAAGCTTCAGGGTATCCACGCCGCTCCGTTCAAAATCCAGCCGCATATTCACCGCCGCGCGCTTCAAAAATCCATAATCGAACAAAATCCGATGTCCCACAAGGGGCAGATCTCCGGCAAACTCCAAAAAGGCAGGCAAAACTCTTCCCATCGTCTCTGCCTCATCTACCTGCTCCTGTAAAATCCCGGTCAGCTCTGTGATATGCGCAGGCAATATGCGCCCCGGATTGACAAAGGATGTAAAGCTTCCGACAATCTGTCCGTCCCGGACGCGCACTGCCCCGATTTCTATTATTTTATCCTGCTTCGGCGCAAGCCCGGTCGTTTCCACATCTACGCTCACATATTCTTTCACTTCTTTTTCCTGCTCTCCTTTTTTTGACGGCTCTGATAATCCTTACACCATTCCGTCAGAAAACATTCCCCGCATTTCGGCGTCGGCGCCTTGCAGATGGTCCGCCCCAGCGTAATGATCTGAATATTGTACAAAATCCAATGGTCCTTCGGCAATACCTTCATCAGCTCATATTCCACTTTTTCCGCACTTCTTCTTCGGTACAGTTCTTACCCAGACCATAGATGAGTTTGGCATC
>OGPE01000993.1_pt1 | contig 19815 bp, 16 predicted proteins | sample 1552881 | NCBI WGS metagenome assembly OGPE01 (sample SAMEA2580236, study PRJEB22360) | human gut metagenome | biome: human gut; feature: human-associated habitat; material: faeces | place: Denmark | collected 2008/2010 | reverse complement strand
GAGTAGTCGCCGGTACATCGGCGAATTGCGCTTGCGGGATGTGGTACAGCCTAATGCGATTCCGGCGCTGGTATCAGGTGAACTTGTCGGGGCAAGGCCCCTCCATCTTGCTACGCAAGACCGTTCTGTTGCTTAAAAGCCCCACTGGGGCTTTCATTGCTCCGCTTCGTTGCGCAAACGCGAACCTGTTCAACAAGGTGCAGGAAAAGCTGGCAAAAAACAAAAAGGCCCCTGCCCGTCATTGAACTGCACCCCATTTGTTAGACAGTATGGTATACTGTTTAGGAAATGGGGTGTTTTTGTATGCCAAAGGGACAACGAAAGTACAACGGAGCTCAAAAGGTAGAAATCATCAAACAGCTTCACAATGAAAAATTAAGCTTTTATGAAGCGTCCAGCAAGTATGGAATTCCAAGACGTACGCTTCAAGATTGGGAGCGCATCTATCTGGAAGAAGGCGAAGAGGCACTTCTGGTAGAACGTCGAGGTCGAGCCTGTGCCGCCAGTGGGACACAGAAAGGTCGGAAGTCAAAGCTGGATAAGCAAGTAGAAGAAGATCTGATTGCAGAAAATCAACGGCTTCGGATGGAGATCGATTACTTAAAAAAATTGAACGCCTTGGTACTGGAAGAGGAACGCCAAAACAGAAAGCACAAGTAGTTCAGGAGCTAAGGCAGAAATATCCATTGAAAGCATTGCTGCAACTTGCCGGACTTCCTCGCAGCACATTCTACTACTACCTGCATCGGTCTCAAAATCCTGCGAAGTACCAGATGGTAAAAGAACAGATCATTACAATCTTCAATGAGAACAAGAAGCGATACGGATATCGCAGAATTACACAAGAACTACACAACAACGATATTTGTGTGAATCACAAGACGGTTCAGAAACTCATGAAGCAGCTGGGCTTAGTCTGTCAGGTTCGCGCAAAAAGAAAGTACAACTCCTACAAGGGTGAAGTCGGAGAAGTTGCGCCAAACTTGCTGGAACGGCACTTCAAGACAAACCAGCCAAATCGAAAATGGGTCACAGATGTTACTGAATTCAAAGTGAACGACCAAAAACTCTATCTGTCTCCAATTCTCGATCTGTTCAATGGCGAAGTTGTCAGCTATAACCTGAGCCGTCATCCAAATTTCAAACAGATCACGGAGATGCTGGAGGGCGCTTTTCAGAAGCTGCCAAATAAGGTTGACAATCTGATTCTGCATTCGGATCAGGGCTGGCAGTATCAGATGAAATCCTACCAAAATCTGCTGAAAGCAAAAGGAATTACGCAAAGTATGTCTCGGAAAGCCACTTGTCTGGACAATGCTGTTGCCGAGAACTTCTTCGGACTGCTCAAGACGGAACTGTTCTATCTGGAAAAATTTGATTCCATTGACCAGCTTGAAAAGGCTATTGTCGATTACATCGACTATTACAACAATCGCCGAATTAAATTAAAACTAAACGGCCTGAGTCCTGTGCAATACAGGATTCAGACCGTTGGAGCTGCTTAATTCAATTTTTGTCTAACTTTTGGGGTTCATTTCAATTCGGGGGCGCACCCTGTTTTTGTTTTGTACAAGGCTGTACTCAGCGCATTTCGTAAATGTTACCGCAGTGTCTTATAGGTTTCTTCTGCCACAGGTTCGCACCATTCGTTGGAGGTATCCTCGCCGGGCACTTCCACGGCCAGATGAGAGAACCAGCAATCGGGTGCAGCACCATGCCAGTGCTTGACCTCCGGGGGAATGTTCACCACATCGCCCGGATGCAGCTCCAGCGGAGCTTTGCCCCATTCCTGATAGTAGCCCCGGCCTGCCACGCAGACAAGGATCTGTCCGCCGCCCTTTGCAGCATGGTGGATGTGCCAGTTGTTCCGGCAGCCCGGCTCAAAGGTGACGTTGTAAATGCCAACCTGTGCGGTGGACAAGGGTGCCAGATAGCTTTTTCCGCTGAAATATTGTGCAAACCCGTCGTTGGGCTCACCGATGGGGAACACCATTTCACTCTGGTGCTTTGCCTTGGCATCCTCTGCAGCGTCCTCTGCCCAGACTTCCTTGGCCATGCGGAAAGCCGCCCACGCCTTGGGCCAGCCTGCATAAAATGCCGCATGGGTCAGGATCTCTGCAATCTCAGTCCGGGTAATACCGTTGTTTTTCGCTGCCGTCAGGTGATACCGAAACGAGGAGTCCGTCAGTCCCTGCGCCATCAGTGCCACCACCGTCACAAGGCTGCGGTCCCGGAGGGAGAGTTTATCCTCTCGGCTCCACACCTGCCCGAATAGTACCTCATCGTTAAGTTCTGCAAATTTTGGTGCAAATTCGCCCAGAGCATCACGCCCTGCTGTCTGTTTTACTGCCATTATACGTTCCTCCCCATCTCGTAAGCCTGTGCCATGGCAGGCGTACCGCACACTGCACCCGGCTCGTAAACGCCACATGCTACAAGGACTCCCTTTTCCACGGCTCCTTCCACGCAGTCTGCATAGCCCCGGAAGCAGGCCAGCGTAGTGTCCGCAGAGGCTTTTTTCTCGTCTGCCATGGTGGTGATGTAGTAGAACTCTTTGTCTTTAACCTCCTGCCACCGTGCCACGGTACGGTCGATCACTGCCTTCAACTGGGCACTGATGGAGTAGAAGTATACCGGGCTTGCCAGCACAATGACATCGGCATCGATCATCTTTTGCAGGATGTCTGCCATATCATCCTTGTGGACGCAGGCTCCGCCGTGGGTGCTGCAGTAGTAGCAGCCGGAACAGGGAGCCACCTTTTTCTCAGCGACCCGGATCTTTTCTGCTTTGTGCCCGGCATCCTGCGCTCCACGCAGAAATTCGTCGCATAGAATATCAGAGTTACCGCCCTTCCGGGGACTGCCAGACAAAATCAATACCTTCTTGCTCATAGGAACCTCCTTGACAGCGGAGTGCATCCGCATTATGATGTTGATAAAGTTTGATTTTATCATACAACTTAAAGCGTACTTTAAGTCAAGGGCTTTTTGAAAAAACGGAGGTTTCAGATGATCTATACCGTAGGTGAAATGGCACAAAAGCTGGGCGTACCTGCCTCCACCCTGCGCTACTACGACAAAGAAGGGTTACTTCCCTTTGTGGAGCGTTCCTCCGGCGGCATTCGGATGTTCCGGGAAAACGACTTCGAGTGGCTGCAGGTCATCCGCTGCATGAAAAAAGCCGGAATGTCCATCAAGGATATCCGGCAGTATATTGAGCTTTCCATGCAGGGAGACGACACCATTGACACCCGGCTGGAAATGTTCCGGCATCAGCGGGAGGTGCTCACCCAGCAGATCCAGCAACTGCAACACACGCTGGAAACGGTGGAGTATAAGTGCTGGTTCTACGAGACAGCCAAAGCCGCCGGAACGATAGATGCCCCCGGTGCTATGACGGATGCGGATGTCCCGGAGCGGTTCCGTGCCATCCGGCAGGAGCTGCGGGGGCAGAGTGAAGAATGAAAAAGCAACGCTAAAACGCCGTTCCGATTGCTTCCGGAACGGCGTTTCTCTTAATCTTCTAATCCGTGACTTCCTGCCACATTTCGCAGATATTCTTCCGGCTCGCCGTTCAGAATCAAATCTGCATAGCCTAGCGGGTCATTGTAGATGAGATAGTCTAATTCTGACCTCTGCGCCATAGTCACATCCAACGCATCCTCGACCCCAGTGCAGTCGATGGGAATTTTTCACCCATCCCGGAGCAGCAACTCCACGCAGCCGGTGTCCATGTTGAATTTGCAGACTCTTGCATCGTACTTCATGTTTGTGTCCTTTCTGCCTTACGGCACCTTTACAGTTGTGACTTTTGTTATACGGTTCTTCTGATAAGGTTTTGGACACACAGCCGTCGGGAAGGAGCCTTCATTTTGCTTTCCGAAGAAAACAAAAAATCCGAACCCTTCTCCTATCGAGAAAAGGTTCGGATTTTCATGGTTTGGTGCGATGGAAGGGACTCGAACCCCCGGCCTACTGATTCGTAGTCAGTCACTCTATCCAGCTGAGCTACCAACGCATACGTTCCGGTCGGAACAAGATGTATTTTATCACGCAGGGCGGGGTTTGTCAACAGTTTTTTGCAGATTTTTTGATTTTATTTTCGTTTTTTATTTTTCCACACAGAAAAGTACGTCTTTTCGTTTTTTCAATATTTCCCGTGCGGACCTCAGGCTTCCTCTGCCAGTCGCTCAGCGATACGGACACCGGTCGGCGTTGCGGCGAGGCCGCCCTGGCCGGTCTCCCGCAGATCAGGGGAGAGCAGACTGCCCACGCGGCCCATGGCATCGATGACTTCATCGCAGGGGATGGCGTAATCCACCCCCGCAAGTGCCATATTGGCGCAGGAAACGGCGTTCACGGCACCAACAACATTGCGCTTGATGCAGGGCACCTCCACCAGACCGGCCACAGGGTCGCAGACCAGGCCCAGCAGGTTGCCCAGTGCCATAGCGGCAGCGGCGGCGCACTGCTCCGGCGTGCCGCCCTTCAGGTGGCAGAGGGCGGCGGCGGCCATGGCACTGGCGGCTCCCACCTCAGCCTGACAGCCACCCTCGGCACCGGCCAGAGTGGCCCGGGCGGCGATGACCTGCCCGAAGCCTGCGGCCACATAGAGGGCATCACAGATGGCTTCTTCATCGGCCTCGCCTGCACGGGCAAGGGGAAGCAGCACCGCCGGGAGCACACCGCAGCTGCCCGCTGTGGGGGCAGCAACGATCCGTTTCATACAGGCGTTGCACTCAGCGGTCTTGAGGGCTTCGGCGGTCACCTTGGCAAGGTAATCCCCGCCATAGCTTCTGCCCGCCTGATGGGCCTGTTCCACCTTGGCGGCATCGCCGCCGGACAGGCCGCTGCGGCTGCGCTGAGCAGGGTCATAATCCCGGCTGGTGGCCTCCATCACATGCCACAGGTGATGCATGGCATGGCGGCTGGCCTCTTCGGTCAGGCGGCTCTCGGCCAGATCACTGCGCAGGATGGCCTCGGCAAGGGAGAGGTTCTGGCCGCGGGCAGCGGCCAGCATTTCTTCACAGGATAAAAAGGACATGGTCATTCCTCCGCGTCTTCTTCGGGCTCGTCGATGTTCAGGCAGGTCACCTTCAGGATGCCGGGCAGGGTCGCCAGCTTCCGTTCCAGCGGGTGGGGGATGTGGGAATCGCACTCCAGTACCATAACGGCATAGCCGCCGGTTCCTGCGCGGAACACCTGCATCGATGCAACGTTGATCCTGCGCACGGCAAGGCAGGTGGTCACCTCGGCGATGCAGCCGGGGGTGTCCTCATTGTGAATGATCAGGGTGTTGCTGTCGCCGCCGAAATCGGCGGGCACGCCGTCGATTTCGGTCACGCGGATGCGCCCGCCGCCCACCGAAGCGGCTTTCATGGAAAGCACCCGCCCCTCCCGGCCTGTCAGGGTGAGAACAGCGGTATTGGGGTGCGCAGAGCGCAATTCCACAGGATGGATTTGGAATGCCATGCCCTGCTCTGCGGCCAGGGCAAAGCTGTCGGGCAGGCGGGGGTCATCTGGCCGCAGGCCAAGCAGGCCGGCGACCAGGGCTTTATCCGTGCCATGTCCCTTTCCGGTGGTGGCAAAGCTGCCGTACAGGCCGATATCCGCCTGTGCCGGGATCTCGCCCAGAAGCTTCTGGGCCGTGTAGCCGATCCGGGCGGCACCCGCTGTATGGCTGGAAGAGGGGCCGATCATAACCGGCCCGAGAACGTCAAACAAGCGCATCCGATGCACATCCTTTCGTGCTCCGCCGGGCAAAAATCGCCCGCTTCGCACTTTTTTCTCTCTTTTATTATACCGCTTTTGCCCCACTTGTGCTATAATAACTTTACTAATGTTTGAAATCGCTCCTTTTGGGGCAACACGGAGGTTGGATTCCTATGAAACTGGTAAGCGTGGAAACTCCCGAAAAGAGTGTCTGCAAGATGACCTTCAGCGCAACGGCTGAAGAGCTGGAGACCGCATCCAATGCGGTGTATGAGCGCACCCGCGCCAGCTACACCATCAAGGGCTTTGCCAAGGGCGAGGCCGACCGTGCTCAGATCGAGGCCGACCGCGGCGAGCACACATTCTGGTATGATGCCATCAACGACCTGATGGATCGCGATGTTCCTGCCCTGTACGAGGCCGCCATGGCCGAGCACGGCTTCAAGGCGGTGGATGAGCCCAGCTATGACCTGGTCAGCGTCAAAAAGGACGAGGGCTTTGTAGCCACCGCCACCACCCCGCTGCAGCCGGAGCTGAACCTGACCCAGACCACCGGCTTCCATGTGGAGTGCGTGACCCCCGCCGTCACCGACAAAGAGATCGATGCCGTGCTGGAGCGCCGCCGCAATGCTGCTGCCGAGCTGGTGCCCCACAAGGGCCCGGCCGTCAAGGGCAACATCGTTCACATCGATTACGAGGGCCTGCTGGACGGCAAGCCCTTCCAGGGCGGTTCCGCACAGAACCAGACCCTGCAGCTGGGCAGCGGCCGGATGATCCCGGGTTTTGAGGACGGCATTCTGGGCCACAAGGGCGGCGAGGAATTCGAGATCAACGTCACCTTCCCGGTACGCTATCACGTCAAGGACCTGGCCGGAAAGCCCGTTGTCTTTAAGATCAAGCTGATCGATGTCTGCGTCCGCCAGCTGCCCGCCCTGAACAGCGATTTTGCCAAGAAAGTGGGCAAGGTGGACACCATGGAAGCGTTCCGGGAGCAGGTGCGCAAGCAGCTGCACGACGGCAAGCACGCCAGCGCCCTGAACCGCGCCAAGGATCAGGTGCTGACCCAGCTGGCCTCTGCCGCTGAGGGCGAGCTCCCCAGCGTTCTGGTGGAGAGCACCTACCAGCAGGAGATGCAGAACATCCAGCAGCAGCTCCAGATGCAGCGCATGAGCCTGGACCGCTACCTGAGCCAGATCCACCAGACCCGCGAGAACTTCACGGCCAACGTTCACGCCGCCGCCGAGAAGAACACCCGCGCCCGGATGGCTCTGCTGCAGGTCGCCCAGAACGAGGGTCTGGTGCCCACCGATGAGGAGATCACCAAGAACCTGCAGGAGCGCGCCGACCGCACCAAGAAAACGCTGGAAGAGGTCAAGGCCAACGCCAACATCCCCGCCATGCAGCGCAGCGAGGCCATCCGCCGCGCCGCCGACTGGGTGATCGAGCACTCCACCATCGAAGAAAAGTAATTTCCCAAAGTACAACAAAAAGAGCCTGTCTCCAAGGAATTTCGGGAGACAGGCTCTTTTCTTTTGCAGTTTATTTTGTCAGAAGATTGAAGCCCATGACCACGATGCCCAGCACGACCAGAACGATGCCGGTTGCACGGTTCAGGGTCTTGGCATCGGCCTTATTGGCAAAGACAGCGGCGATGCGGGCCCACAGCAGGGTGAACAGGACGCAGAGGATGAACACGGTCCAGTCCGGTGCGCCGCCGATGGCAAAGTGGGAGACCGCGCCGGTCAGGGCGGTGAAAGTCATAATGAACACGCTGGTGCCCACGGCAGTCTTGAGCTCGTAGCCCAGCACACTGGTCAGGATGAGCAGCATCATCATGCCGCCGCCGGCACCAATGAAGCCGCAGATCATCCCGATGACCACACCGCAGACGATGGACTGGAGGGCACGCTTCTTAGCAGAGACCCCCTGCATGGCTTCTTTGGTGGTCATAACGGGCTTGACGATGAATTTAATGCCCAGCAGGAACGTCATAAACACCGAAAAGCTGCCCATGGTGGTGGAAGGCACCAGGCTTGCCACCCAGCTGCCCACCACGGTGAACAGCAGCACGCTGGCCATCATAATCAGGCCGTTCTTGATATCCAGGTTCTTGTTTTTGTGGTAGGTGTAGGCAGATACCGCACTGGCCAGCACATCCGAGGAAAGGGCAATACCGACTGCCATATAGGGATCCATCCCCAGGAAGGTGATGAGCATCGGGCTGATGACCGCGGCAGCGCTCATGCCCGCAAAGCCGGTGCCCAGGCCCGCGCCCATTCCGGCAAAAAAGGTAACGATGATGGTAAACAGCAGGTTCATCTTATTCTTCTCCTTCTAAAATCGCATCCAGGTTTTCGTTCATCGTATCGATGACTTCAAAAAATATCTCGAGTTTTTCTTCCTCCAGCCCTGCCATCAGGCGGCGGATGAAATCATCCTGCATCCTGCGGCCCTGTTCGATGATGGACTGCGCCTTTTCGGTGCAGGCAAGCTCCGTTTTGCGGCGGTCGCCCGGCACCGGGCGGCGCTCCAGAAAGCCCTCCTGCACCAGCTTGTCCACATTCACCGAGACAAGGTTCGCCTTGATGTGGCGCACCTCCACGATATCGCGGGCGGTCGTGTAGCTGGGGTTGTTGGCAAGGAACATCAGGATATCAAACGCTGTCTGCGGCAGGTGCAGCTTCTGGCACAGCGGCTTACAGACGGCGCTGTACACAAGCCCCGTCTTGTTGGCAAATTCCACACTGGGGTTCAGCTCACGCATTGCGCGCCCTTCTTTCTCTCTTTTTGAATTGTTCATTTTTGAAGTATTTTAACATAAGGAATCTCTGTTGTCAAGGGCAGGCGGCGTAAAATCTCCTGATCCATATACTTTGTCCAACGCAAAAAGCCCGCACCATGAAAATTTTCACGGTACGGGCTTTTGATATGCTTCAGGACAGGGTCACAGCACCGCCACGGCGAGGAACCGCACAACGAGCGCGGCAAGCCATGCCACAACGCACTGGTTTACGACCATAACGGTGGCCCAGCGGCCGCCCATCTCCCGCTTGACCGATGCCACAGCGGCGATGCAGGGGGTGTAGAGCAGGCAGAATACCAGCAGGGGAGCCGCTGCCGCCGGGCTGAGCGCCGCGCCCAGTGCGGCAGAGGAGCCATACAGGATGGTAAGGGTAGAGACAACGCTCTCCTTTGCCATAAAGCCGGTGATCAGCGCCGTGGACACACGCCAGTCGCCAAAGCCCAGCGGTGCAAACAACGGCGCGATGCCGCTGGCGATCCAGGCCAGAATGCTCTCCTGCGGGTCTGCGGTCAGGCTGAGCTGGAAGTCAAAGTTCTGCAGGAACCAGATGATGATGGTTGCCAGGAAGATGACCGTAAAGGCACGCTCGAGGAAATCCCGGGCCTTTTCCCAGAGCAGCTGGGCCACATTTTTCAGGCCGGGCAGGCGGTAGTTGGGCAGCTCCATGACAAAGGGCACGGCCTCGCCCTTGAACAGCGTTCCCTTGAGCAGAAAGGCCATACCGATGCCCACAAGGATGCCCAGGAAATACAGGCCCACCATGACCAGTGCGGCGTACTCCGGGAAGAAGGTCACCGCAAACAGGCTGTAGATCGGGAGCTTGGCCGAGCAGCTCATAAAGGGCGTAAGCAGGATGGTCATTTTCCGGTCCCGCTCCGAGGGCAGCGTGCGGCTTGCCATCACACCGGGGACCGTGCAGCCAAAGCCGATGAGCATGGGCACGATGCTGCGGCCCGAAAGACCGATGCGCCGCAGCAGCTTGTCCATCACAAAGGCCACGCGGGCCATATAGCCGGTATCCTCCAGCAGGGAAAGGAAGAAGAACAGGGTCACGATGATGGGCAGGAAGCTCAGCACACTGCCCACACCGGTAAAGATGCCGTCGATCACCAGCGAATGCACTGCATCGTTGACGTTCCACGCCGTCAGGGCATTGTCTACAAGAATCGTCAGGTTCTCAATGCCCCGTTCCAGCAGGCTTTGCAGCCCCGCGCCGATCACGCCGAAGGTCAGATAGAACACCAGCGCCATGATGCCCACAAACGCCGGAATCGCCGTATATTTTCCAGTGAGGAAGCGGTCGATCCTTGCGCTGCGCAGCTGCTCCTTGCTCTGGTGGGGCTTTACCACAGTCTGATTCACCAGCTGGTGGATAAAGTGGAACCGCATATCTGCAATGGCGGCGGCGCGGTCCAGGCCGCGCTCCTGCTCCATCTGCAGGATGATATGCTCGATCATCTCTTTTTCGTTCTGATCCAGCTTCAGGGCCTCCTCAATGCGGGGGTCGCCCTCCACCAGCTTTGTGGCAGCAAAGCGCACCGGGATCCCCGCCGCCCGGGCGTGGTCCTCGATGAGGTGGATGATGCCGTGGATGCAGCGGTGAACCGCACCGCCGTGGTCATCCTCGCCGCAGAAGTCCATCCGGCCCGGACGCTCCTGATACTTTGCCACATGGATGGCGTGATCCACCAGCTCATCCACGCCCTCGTTCTTGGCGGCGGAAATGGGGACAACCGGGATGCCCAGCATCGCTTCCATCTCGTTGATGTTGATGGTGCCGCCGTTGCCGCGCACCTCATCCATCATATTCAGTGCCAGCACCATGGGGGTGTCCAGCTCCATCAGCTGCATCGTTAAGTACAGATTGCGCTCGATGTTGGTGGCATCCACGATGTTGATGATGCCCGTGGGCTTTTCGCCAATGATGAACTGGCGGGTCACGATCTCCTCGCTGGAATAGGGCGACATGGAGTAGATGCCGGGCAGGTCGGTGACTTCGGTATCAGGGTGCTCCCGGATGGCACCGCTCTTGCGGTCCACCGTCACGCCCGGAAAGTTGCCCACATGCTGGTTGGAGCCGGTGAGCTGGTTGAACAGGGTCGTTTTGCCGCAGTTCTGATTTCCGGCCAGCGCAAATGTCAGCACCGTTCCATCCGGCAGCGGGTGTTCGCCCTTTTTGGTGTGGTAGCGGCCGCCCTCACCCAGGCCCGGGTGCTCCACCATCCGGCCGGCCTTCCGTGCCGGGGCCGCTGCGGGTGCTTCCGCCGGGGTAATCTCGATCCGTGCCGCATCGTCCAGCCGCAGGGTCAGCTCATAGCCGTGGATCTGCAGCTCCATGGGGTCCCCCATGGGCGCGAATTTCACCAGCGTGACCTTCTCGCCGGGAATCAGCCCCATATCCAGAAAATGCTGGCGGAGCTCTCCCGTTCCGCCCACTGTATCGATCACGGCACTTTCGCCGATCTTCAGTTCCTTTAATGTCATGGCAGATGCCTTTCCTTCGACAAAATGTTAGTGTATGTGAACATCCTTAATATATGCTAACGCAAAGGCATTGTCAAGGCAGGAAGCGGCAAAAATTCTCGCCTGTCCCCGCTGTTTTTTGTAGAAATCTTTCTCCTGTTCCGGCAGATTTCCGGGCAAAAGAAAACGCACCTCTGAATTTTCACGTTCAAAGGTGCGTTTTGAGAACAGTTCTGTTTACTTCACGGTGTGATAGCCATCGGGGTTGTTCTTCTGCCAGTTCCAGCTGTCGGCACACATCTCCTCGATGCCGTACTCAGCCACCCAGCCCAGCTCGTTCTTGGCCTTGGTGGGATCGGCATAGCACTCGGCGATATCGCCGGGGCGGCGGGGATCGATCACATAGGGGAGCTTCTTGCCGCAGGCCTTCTCAAAGGCATGGATGACATCCAGCACGCTGTAGCCGTGGCCGGTGCCCAGATTGCAGATGAACAGGCCGCAGTTGGTCTGCAGCTTCTTGATGGCGCAGACATGGCCCCGGGCCAGGTCAACCACATGGATGTAATCGCGCACACCGGTGCCGTCGGGGGTGGGGTAGTCGTTGCCAAAGACGTGCACCTTTTCCAGCTTGCCCACGGCCACCTTGGCGATGTAGGGCATCAGGTTGTTGGGGATGCCGTTGGGGTCCTCGCCGATCAGGCCGGACTTGTGGGCACCGATGGGGTTGAAGTAACGGAGCAGGGCCACATTCAGGGTGGGGTCAGCCTTGCAGACATCGGTCAGGATGCGCTCGGTAAAGGCCTTGGTGGTGCCATAGGGGTTGGTGGTGGCACCCACGGGGAAGTCCTCGGTGATGGGCACGCTGGCGGGGTCGCCGTAGACGGTGGCGGAGGAGCTGAACACGAAGTTGCGGCAGTTGTGGCGGCGCATCACGTCCAGAATGACCAGCGTGCAGTTGAGGTTGTTGTAGTAGTACTCGATGGGCTTGGAAACGCTCTCACCCACTGCCTTATAGGCGGCAAACTGGATGACGGCATCGATATCAGGGCACTCGGTGAAGATCTTCTCCACGTCCTCGTGCTTTGTCATATCAGCCTGATAGAACCGGAAGTCCTTGCCGGTGATCTGCTTGACCCGATCCAACACCACGGGGGAAGCGTTGTAATAGTTATCTGCCACCACGATGTCAAAGCCAGCGTTCAGCAGTTCGATACAGGTGTGGCTGCCGATATAACCGGCACCGCCGGAAACCAAAATTGCCATAAAAGTACCTCTCTTCTCGTCACCAAAATTGCTTGCGCGGGGCAGGCCCGCCTTCTGCCACAAGGATACAACGTTTTGGCCCCAGAATCAAGTAACGGGAATTTTATAAGGATGGATTTTTGTTTCCATTTATTTTTTCGTGCATTGATTTACAAGCGTTTTTTGTGTTTTGCGCATGGAGTGATGGAACGCTTTGTGCAAATCAGAAAAAAGGCCCTCCCGGGCAAAGCTGTCAGGCTTTGAATGAGAGGGCTGCATTTTACAGTTTCCCGCACTGTTTGCCGGTGAAGAACCGCAGGGTGGTGTTGGCACGGAACACTTTCCCGGCCCGCAGGGCGGTGGAGGGGAACTCCGGGTGGGAGGGGCTGCAGGGGAAATGCTGGGTCTCCAGCGCAAAGCCGCCGTATTTCTGCATCGGCACGCCGCCCTTGCCGGGGGCGGGGCAGTCCTGCAGGAAATTGCCGGTGTAGAGCTGCACGCCGGGCTGGGTGGTATAGACCTTCATGCTGATGCCGGTCTTATCGCTGGAAGCCCAGGCGCACAGGCTCTGGCTGGCCCCGCGGCCCCTGTCGATGACAAAGCAGTGGTCATAGCCGCCGCCCACCATGGTGGTCTGGGAAAAGCCGGTGTCGATGTCCCGGCCAATGGGCTTGCCCGCCCGGAAATCCATCGGCGTGCCCGCCACGGGCAGGATATTGCCGGTGGGGCAGGTCTCGTTGTTGCCCTCCAGATAGCGGGACGCATAGATGCGCAGCTTCTGGCCCAGCACATCACCGCCGCCATCCAGATTGAAGTAGGTGTGGTTGGTCAGGTTGATGATGGTGTCGGCATCAGAGGAGACACGGTAATCCATCCGCAGGGCGTTGTCCTCAGTGAGGATATACCGCACCGAGATCTTCAGATTTCCCGGGAAACCATCCTCTCCATCGGGGCTTTCGGCCTCCAGAAGCAGGGTATCACCAAAGGCCTTTACCTCATACAGCTTGCGCGGGAAGGTGCCGTGCAGGTGGTTTTTGCCGTTGTTGGCTTCCAGCTGATAGGTCTTTCCGCCCACGTTGAACACGGCGTTCTCGATGCGGTTGGCGTACCGGCCCACGAACGCACCGCAGCAGGTACTGCCGGACGATTCAAAGTCCTTGACGTAATCGGCGTAGGTGTCGTGGCCCAGCACCACATCCACCGGCCCGCTCTTGGTGGGCACCCAGATATTCTTGATGATACAGCCGTAGTTCAGCACACTGACCGCCAGCCCGCCGGGGTTCGAGATGATGTATTCATTGATCTTTTCGCCGTTTGGAGTCATGCCAAAGGGCTTGGAGAGAAACTGTGCCATAGGGCTCGCCTCCTTTTGTATTTTTTGGGGACAGCACACTCTCTGTTTTATCCTTTATTGTTTTGATTATATCACAGTTTTCCCCTTCTGTGTTGGCATTTTTTAAGGGAATCTATCCAATATTTCGAGAGATTTTTTGTAAGTTCTGCCCCATAGGCAGAAAAAAGCCCCGGAGGGCCAGGGGTAGGCGCTCCGGGGCTTGTATGTCAGATTAGATATTACTGCTGGGGCTTTGCAGTAACCTCATAAGTCATTGCAACTGCAACGTAAGTCTTTCCATTTACAGTCTTAGCTGCAACACCAATTTTCGTAATTTTGACAGACACACCATATGCACTTGCCATTCCATCCAGCAAATCTTGCATAGTATCCGTACCCTGATTCAGACTTCCAATGTTATCTGCAGTAATTTCCATTACTTCATAGATGCCATTCTGCATTTTGCCATCCTTCATCAGAGGCAATGCCATCGTCATAGAACCCTTACCAGTCGAAATATCTTGCTGGAACTTTTTGTAATCCTCAACGGAGTAGGATTTCCGAGAATCAAAAGTGCCCTTCTCGGTGTCGATCAAATCAATCTTGCTCTCAGCGAGTTTCTTCAAATCTGCATCATTTACCTGAATACCTGTGGCCTGCTTCATAGCACCAAAAGCTGCATCTTCAGTCTTCTGTGCGAAAGAAGGTGCGCTGTCATCGCCGCAAGCGGTGAGCAGTGCCAGAGCCATTACGCCGACCAGCAGAAGGGCGGCCATTTTCTTGAGCATTTTCATTTGTAGAACCTCCAATGTAAAATGATATTTTACCACACAGAAAGCATACCCCTACACCTTCTGCATTGTGACCTCATTTTACATCTCCCCCTCCCCCCCTGTCAATATTTTTTATTGAATCCCCCAATTTTTGGAGACTGTGCCAAAGCTGCGGCAAATTTTTTAGCAGATTGACAAAAAGCACCCCTCACATGACTGTGAAGGGTGCTTTGGGGAAGTTTTCTTATGCAGAACACGGTTCGGTAATTGCCTCCCGCACCTGTTCTAACGAAAGTTCGGTGGTCTGGGCGATCTTATCCAGATCATGCTCTCCGTTCTTCCAGAGATTGAGCGCAATGCGCTTTCCCTTTGCCACCTCGGCATCTTCTCGTTCCCGATCAACGATCACCTGCATTGTCTTGCACATAGCTGCCACTCCTTCCGTTTCTTCTTTAAAGTATTTTACTCTTGCCCTTATTTTGGGGTTCCGAATATCCCGATAGTCATCACAGCGGAAATCCTGCATCAGCGCGCCGACCTCATCCGTTCCCCGATATGCGCCGTTCACATATACGATATGTGCACGGTCGTGGAACAGCTTCCCGGTTTCCTGAATCGTCCGTTCAATATTGTAAACCGGCAGACCATCTCCCAAAACATCATTTGCCGTAATAAATATGATATATGTCTCAGGCAAGTCAGAATATTTTTCACCAGAAGTCGTCAGGCGGGAATCAAACATCGCACTGTTCAGCCGCGCCCGTTCCGGAGCAGCTCCCTTATCTTCCTGCTGTACTTCGATATCATACTGCTTGCCTGCATCATCCGTTGCATAAATGTCCAGCCGTACAGAACGGCCAAACAGATTGCCGATCGTAAGCTGTGTTGCAGACCTTGCGACGGTCAGGTCCTTTCGTTTCAGGATGATGCGAAGCAGCTCCTGTGTACTCTCTTTATCTCCTGAAAACACCTGTGTCATAAAGGTGTCATCCATCAGGGTGAATTTACGGATAGCATTCATGCGTTCTTCATTCTTCTCATCCAACTGTACGAACCGCATTTCCGCCATCCTTTCGTTTCAGAAAAAGAGTACTTTTCTACGTTTATATTTTATCATCATTTTATCTATACTGCAAGTATCAAAAAAGCACCCCTCACATGGCTGTGAAGGGTGCTTTGGGGAAGTTTTCTTACTCCGGCTGAGCGGCGTTCTGGGCGATATACTCGGCGGCATCATCGGGGATGTCGTCAAGGTTCTCATCGCCGATATCCACGTTCAGCGGCGGCTTCTTGAAGAGGATGTCGTACATCAGGGGCACAACGTACAGGGTCATCAGGGTGGCGTAGGTCAGGCCGAAGATGATGACGATGGCCATGCCGCTCATCAGCTGGCTGGCCATATCGCCACTGAACACCAGCTGGAGCATGGCCAGAACGGTGGTCAGGGTGGTCATCAGGATGGGGCGCATTCGTGTTTTGCCGGTGGCGATCAGGGCCGCGCGGCGCTCCATGCCGCCGATGCGCAGCTGGTTGGCGTAATCTACGAACACGATGCCGTTGTTGACGACCGTGCCCATTAGAACGATGAAGCCCATCAGGGAGATCATGGTCAGCTGCTGGCCGGTGAGCAGCAGGCCCAGCAGACCGCCGGTAAAGGCCAGCGGAATGGTGAACAGAACGATGAAGGGGGAGAGCAGGCTCTGGAACTGGGCCACCATAACAAGGTAGACGAAGGGCAGAGCCAGGAACATCCACTGGCCCATCTGATCCACCACCATGCCGTTGATCTCAGAGCCGCCGCCCATATAGAAGCTGCAGCCCTCGGGCATTTCATCGGATGCGGCAAACTCGTTCAGCTTCTTTTCCAGCGCGCGGGTCTCGGTGGTGGTATTGGTGCCCTCCACCGCGTCCGCCGTCACACTGATATATCGGGTCTGGTTCTTGCTGGTGATAGAGTCCGGGGTGGAGCCGGTGACCCAGGTGGCCATATCGCCCAGCGTACAGGTGCCGGTCTCGGTGGTGCCGTCGGCGGCCATGACGGAGGTCGTAAAGGTCATATCCATCATGTTTTCCTTGGTCATGGGGTCCAGATTGTTGCTGATCTGGACGTTCATGGTGGAGCCATCGATGGCAACGGGGGTCTGGGCTGTGGTGGTGGTGGTCAGCTTGGCGGCGATCTGCTGGTAGACCTGCGCCACGGTCAGGCCGTAGGAGCGGACCTTATCCCGGTCGATCTGCAGGTTGATGGTGGCATCGCCGCTGCCCAGACCGTTGGTGGCATTGGTAAAGCCGTCCATCTCGTTGACCATATCCACCACCTTCTCGGAGAGGGCAGTCATGGTATCAATGTCGTTGCCGGAGATCTGGACGGTCAGGCCCATATCCAGCTGGCTGGTCAGCTCCTGCATTCCGCTGATCTCAACGGTAGCAGTGCAGTTCTCCACGCCGTTCACAGCTTCCTCCAGCGCCTCACGGGCCTGTTCGATCTGCCGGGAGGAGAGGCTCTCGTCCAGCATCACGTTGATCTGGTAGGTGCCGTAGCTGTTGGCGGCGTTCAGCAGGTCGGTGATGGTCTTGGGCAGGCCCAGCTGGCCGACATCCATTCCGGCCACGCGGCTGTCGGTGGTAACGCCCACCTCTTCCACGTTGTCCACAGCCAGCAGGGCATCAATGACATTCTCGGCCACAGCATAGGATTCTTCCTTGGTCAGATCCTTCTCGGTGGAGAGGGTGACGATGGCCTCGTTGCTGGTGATGGTGGGCAGCATCTCAACGCCCATGGACATCACGCGCCAGCCGCAGAACACCAGCAGCACCACTGCCGCGCCCAGCGGCGCCCAGCGGTGCTGGAAGCACCATTCCAGGCTCTTGACGTACTTTTCCTGCACCTTGTCGAACCACTTGAGCTCTTTGGGCTTGGAGTTTTTCAGCAGGGTAGAGGAGGCCGCCGGGGCAACCGTCAGGGCCACGATGAGGGAAGCAGCCAGACAGTAGCCGATGCACATGGACATGGGCTGCAGCAGGCTCTTGATGACACCCGATGTGAAGATGACGGGCAGGAACACGCAGACAGAGGTAAGGGTGGAAGCCATGATGGCCATGCCCACCTGCTTGGTGCCCTGGACCGCCGCGCGGGCAGCGGGCACGCCGCGGCTGCGCAGACGGTAGATGTTCTCTATGACGACGATGGAGTTATCCACCAGCATACCAATGCCGAGGGACAGGCCCGCCAGCGTCATAATATTCATATCCAGACCGGTGAAGTACATGAGCACCACGGCAAACAGCACCGACAGCGGGATACTGATGCCGACCACCAGCGTGGGCTTGATATCCTTGAGGAAGATGGCCAGCACGATGATGGCAAGGGCCGCACCGATGAGCATACTGCTCAGGATGCTGCTGACGATGATGCTGATGTAGTTGCCCTGGTTGGACAGCACGACCACATGCAGGCCATCGTATTTCTGTTCCAGCTCCTTAAAGGCAGCCTTGCAGTTGCCGGAAACTTCACCGGCGCTGGAAGAATTGCTCTTGAAGATCTTCAGCACCACGGAGCGCTCGCCGTTCAGGCGGGTAAAGCTGTCCTCCGCGTTATCAATGATCTGCACATCGGCCACGTCAGACAGGCGGACATCGCCAAAGCCGTCCACATGGAGCAGCAGGGCACCGGAGATATCCTCGATGCTGTCGTACTCCTCGCCGACCTTCAGCAGCCAGGACTTGTTGCTGGAATCCTTGACATAACCGGCGGGCATGGAGAAGTTCTGGGCATAGATCAGCTGTGCCAGCGTGTCGATATCCAGCATCTTGGCCACGTCGGAGTTCTCCATGGCCATCTGCTTGGCATCCTCGTACTGCTGCTTGGCATCTTCCAGCTGCTTCTCGTAATCGTTCAGCATCTCGCGGGCCTCGGTGAACTTGATATAGGCCTGCAGCTGCTGCTGGGAATAGCTGCCCACGATCTGGGTGAACTGATCCATCAGGCCGGGCACGTCGTCCATGGCCTTGATGGTGCTCTCCAGCGTGTTATAAATGTTGCTCAGGCTCTGCTGCACCTGCAGATCATCGACCAGCTCCCCGGCCGTTGTGCCGGCGGTGTCGCCCTGCGCGTTCAGGCGCTGCTGCAGATCCTGCAAAGCGGTGGTCAGCTTATCGGTGATATCGCGCAGCTCCGCCACGATCTCGATCAGAGAATCGATATCCTGCATTCCGGTCTCGTTGAACTTGTCCACGACCCGCTGCAGGCCGTCCCGCACATCGATCAGGGCCTGCTGGATCTCAGGCTCGTTGACCACGGCAATGAGCTGGTTGACGCTCTCCAGAAGGGCCTGTGCCTGCTTCTTGACCAGCATGAAGGAATCCTGCAGTTCGCCGGAATACTGGCTGTTGATGGTATCGCTGACCAGCTTGTCGTAATTGGCCAGCTGGGTCTCGTACTCCTTTCTGCCTGCCTCGATCTGGGCCTCTGCAGCATCCAGCTGGGCCTTTGCATCGGCCAGCTGCACGTCAATGACTTCCAGCAGCTTTTCATTGATGGCATCGATCTTTTCCTGATCGAGCTGCACCTGCACCATCCGGGTGACCAGGCCATTGGCGGAAATATTGGAAACGCCGCCCTGACGCTCAATATAGGGGACCATGGTGTCGTTGACGAAATCGGCCAGCTCATAGGAATCGCTGCCCTCGCGGCTGACGGCCACGGTCATAAAGGCGTTCATGTTCAGGGTATATTCAATGATGGAGGGGGTCATGCAGGTGCTTGGCAGGCTGGAGGTGGTCTGATCCACCTTGTTGGACACCTTGACCACGGCACTGTTCATGTCCGTATCATCCTCAAACTCCATCAGCAGCAGACTGTAGTTTTCTGCCGAGGTGGCGGTAACGTTTTTCACGCCCGAGATGGTGCCCAGCGCGCTCTCCATCACGTCGGAGACCTCGTTCTCCACACGCTCCGGGCTGGCACCGGGATAGACCGTGACCACCATCAGGTACGGTGTGTTCACGTTTGGCAGCAGATTGGTCTGCATGTTCTGCACGGACACAAGGCCCAGCATAATGACCATGATGACTGCAACCAGAACGGTGAACGGTTTTTTGACGCTGAATTTTTCCATTTCTTCCTACCGTTTCTGTGTTTTCCCACGCATTGCGCGGCTGCTCTTTTTCTCAGAGCGGATCAAAGGCGATACCCCTATTATACACCCGGTTCCGGGGCTTGCAAGGCTTGCCCGGAGATTCTTTCGCAAATCTTGAGAATCTTTTGTGAAATCCGGATGATACCTCAGTTTTTTGACGTTTTTGAGATCAAATTTCAGACGGAGTTCAAGTGGGATACGAATGAGCGGGGCGGAATGTTGCAGAGGATGAAATTTTTTACGCTTCAAACCTCTCAGGCGCTGCGCGCCAGGTACGGGTTGCGGCTCCCAGCATCCAATTCGTGTTGTAAACAACACTTATGTCTTACTGGCCGCGGCCCCAACAGCAAC
>OGPE01000989.1_pt1 | contig 19863 bp, 17 predicted proteins | sample 1552881 | NCBI WGS metagenome assembly OGPE01 (sample SAMEA2580236, study PRJEB22360) | human gut metagenome | biome: human gut; feature: human-associated habitat; material: faeces | place: Denmark | collected 2008/2010 | reverse complement strand
AAGATCCACCGGTGTATGTTGTGGAGCTGTATGATGCGGAAAATAATGGACTTTTTGCCATTTCTTCAAATGATACAAAACTTTCATTTAGTATTAAACTAATTTTAGGATCCTCAAGATATTTCTTTGCTGTTCCTGGTTGAAGTTCAGCAAGAGATATATGAGGTGTATAAGAATACTCAGAAACAACTTCATACTTCGTTCTTAATCCTTTATTGATTAATCCAAGTGTTTTATACAATTCACTAGTTTGTTTCATTTTCAACACTATATAATCACTATCATTCTCAAAAGATCCGATCTCAAAATTATTTAAAATTCTTTCAGTATTTTCAGATCTTATATATTCAATAAAATTATCAAATTCGGGTTCTCCTAAGATAGTTTCGATATCTCCTAGAATATTCATCCTAGGGATTTCTTTTCCTTGAGCGTATAATAATGTTATATGTGATTCATTTTCAATTCCAGTATCTTTAAGATCTTCTCTACTAAATATAGCAGATAAAGATACTGGAAGATAGAGCGAGCAATTTAGCATTAAACAGCTATTATTTTCCATATCAATTACCTCCCATATTTAATAGGTTATTTTTACGACGGAATTTAATCTTTAAATCATTTAATTCTTTTTTTAGACTTGCTTACTAATTATTATCTCTAATAAATTTTAGTACTAGACTATATCTTTTACAAATTAGATTTCAATTTATAATTGTTCACATAGTCGTTGAATCTAGTTTTATAAATCTAGACTGCTAATTAAACTTTCTCATTAAGTCTTTCTAGCAATTCTAACAATTCTTAAGTTATATCTCAAACTTTGGACCATTTTATTTTTAATCCACCTTGATTAAATCCCTTATCATCTACTACGGTTAATCCTAGACCAAGTAAATTATTTAAAAATATTTGATTATCTTCCTTCGCAGTGTCTTTTCTAGCACCGCTGATAAATTGATCCGCATTTCTAGAAAGTAATACGGCCAATTCCATCTCACCAATTTTCTGTCCTGTCTGTCTATAGCGTCCCTTTCCAAGTATAGGTTCATCTCGTTTAGCATTAATATCTACGCCATATAGACTTGATGTAACCTTATTACTATATGATGGTATATGGTATAACTCTTCAAGGGTCATGAATCCCGCCTGCAAAGGTTTATCTACTTCTCTAAACTTACCAGACATTCCAGAAACTAATTTATCATATTCTTCTGGTTCTAGATTTTCTTTTAATTCATCGAGATCTGTTAATTCAGTCTCAGGCATAAGAATTTTACTCTGACTTTCTACACCTAAATCTTCAGCCCATTGATTTACAAGTTCTGGAGTAAATTTAGTAGAGAAGCAGCCAACATTGAAATAATACATATCCTCGATTTTACTAGTATTATGACGTTCTATAATTTCTTCTACATCCATACTAGTAAAACGTCCGGGGTAATATGTTTCAAGAAGGGGCTTAATCTTCTTTTGCCCTGTTTTTGTTTTCTTATAATTATCTACAAGATCGTGCAGTTTGTGTGCTATATTTCCGAGTTGTAATTCCATAAGGACACTTGGAATTTTACGATTTATTGTGCTGTAGGGGTTCCAAAGTTAACATATACTAACACTATATGATTTAGACTATATCATCTTCGGTTTTCACATCCAAAGTTATACATTTAGTCGTTGAACATCTCGCTTTCGCTCAATGATGCTGATTGATTTACTTCTCTTTCCAGCATTTTAGTATAATTTTCCTAAATAATATTTTATTAATTTAGGTGACTTTTTATTAAATCACAACCTCTACTCGTCTTTGTTTCCCATCCTTATCTACCATTATTGGCATCATATCGTCGGGTTTCACAGCACTTACAACCATTACTATTACTAGATTATCCTAGTAAATTAGAATATAAATTTAGGTATTATTTCAACCTAGTAAGTCTTTATTCGTTATACTAATAAATTATTATATTTTATTAGCTTGGTATTAGAATTTTACTTCCTTCACCAAATTTACTTACTGATTATTTAAGATATTACTACCTTAAACGGCCTTGTAATTTGACCTTTGCCTCCATCGATAATACTTTACTTAATTAAGTAAAGTCTAGACTATATCTTAAGGAAATACTCCTTCTTTGTACATAGTCGTTGAATATATTTTATTTAATTATTTTTATATCAATGAGCGATTGATTTTTTAAATGTATTTAAATCCTTTTTCTGGATGATGTCTTCCCAGATTAACCTTTCTTAATTTTTCTCTGGTTTCTTTTGAAACGATTTTTCCAGTATGTACTTCTGAAGCTCTTCTTCTATGTTCCTCAGATGGACTCCAACCTTTATGCGATTCTGACATCTTTTTTCTAGATTCCTCAGAAAGAGGCTTTTTATGAGTTTTCAAGAAAAGCTTATATTCTTCTGCCTCTTTAGAATTAGAAAATGTTTTTACCTTCTTCCCATTTTCTATTTTAATATGTAGCATTAAATATATAGAAGAATGTAAGTAGTAATTATCTGGGTATAATTTACACAATAATTTATGACAAACTATATGTTCTCTATAAGTTAATGCAACTAAGTTATCATTTTCATCAGTTCCTCCTAGGCATTTAGGTAGTATATGATGAATTTCTACATAAAAATCAATTTTATTTTTATCCAAACCTCTTAATCTAGCGCGATCAATTATTTGGAAATATACTTTGCGATACCAATTTTGATTATGTATTAATATTTCTTCTTCGCTCATTGTTCAATTTATTATTAAAAATTAATATCGCTCATATTTTACTCATAATTAAACATAAATATACTGCTGATTTATCTATCCATCTATTTTATTTAGATTTTTCCAGCAATTCACAAAATTTAGTTAACTTTTATTGAAAATTAACTAGACTTATATTAAATCTAGAGGTAATTTTACTTCCGATCATTCCCACAGTTCTTTTGATGAGTCTCACGCGAACAGTATACACAATCTTATACGCTTCTGGATCCATATTAATAGGATCTAATGTATCAGCTGCAATATACTCTGGGTATTTCTCGTAGATAATTTTTCGAGATTTTGTTTTTTCATATTCATCTATAACATCCTGAGAGGTATGTGTAAATGAATAGTCAGGTGATTTTACTGATTTAGGAATTTTAGGTTTCTTCATTTCCTGTATCATTACATCAGAAACTATTGCCTCGTCTATATTATTAGGCACAACTAAATGATCCTCGATAGTATATTCGGAGAGATCATGTCCTTCTCCGAAAAGTCCTCCGAGTTTTTCTTGTAGTGCCTGATTTATAGCATCAAGACGAACAGCTTTATATAATGTCACTACTGCATCTTTTGATTTAACCTTTGTTCCAATAGGGGCGATCCACTTAATAGCACTAGTACTCTTAACATTAATCATTAAGTCAATTATACTATAAGATGCTATACGATTTGCAAATGATTCTGATATCACCAAAGCATCCTCATTTACTAAACCATAATAGGCGTGGAAAAGTACCAGAGCATTAACGCCGGCCTTATATGTTTCAGGAGTATGTCCAACTGCACCAGTTATAATATCTCCCTGTTTTACTTTTTGGCCGATTTTTACTTTAGGCTCTGTAAATACCGCCACGTCATTTATACTCTGAATCGCTGTTCTTCGTAAAATATTTGTCTCAGTTCCATCAGGCAATTCAATTATAACTTCATCATTAGTTATTTCTTTTACTTTACCCTCTGGATAACTGAACTTTTCATTTAATATATTATCTTTCAACTCTTCATTCCTTCCAGTGTCAACAAGTGCACGCTCCGCATTAATTAGAGGTATACTCTGTTTAAGCATTGATGTCAAATCTTCTATAATATACTTTTAATTATAGTTTAGAATATAAATTTAACCTTTATTTTGGTTAGTAAGTCTTTATTCGTTACACTAAAGAAATCTATTATCTTTAGCTCGGTATTAGAATTTTAATTATTCCTTCACCGAATTTACTTACTAATTACTTAAAATATTACTACTTTAAGCGGCACATAAATTAGTACCCATGCTTATTCTGACACTATCTGTATACACTTAAATTATTTTTAACTTAAGTAGACTATATCATCCCAGGTTTTAGTTCCTAGGTTATACATTTAGTCGTTGAGAAAGGATTTATATTAGTAATCCTTTTTGCTGATTTGAATCTATCTTTCCAGCATTTTAGTATAATTTTCCTAATCTACTATAAAATTAGGCAACTATTTTATAATTGACAAAAGGAATTCTTCGAGTTGTACTAGATAATCTATAATCAGGCGCCAAATCGATCAACTCTATTTCTTCGACTGGAACCATTTTTCTTTTCATCCTATATTTAACTTCTACCTGACCATCTTTATCAGGTTTTAAAGTATTAGTTTCATAATCTACATACTCACTGGCAGCTACTTTTTTATTAAGATAGTCTATATATGGTATCGTAACCTTAATAAAATTTGGATCATATACATCAAATAATACATCATCATCTGTGATATGACACGAAACTGTAAGTGAGTTCTGGAGGTTAGTATTATTATTTATAGGAGTGTCGGCAATATCGACTAACGAATAGATAAAGTTTTTTACTTTATCACTAGACTATATCTTAAGGAATTTCCCTCTTTGTACATAGTCGTTGAATATAAAATAAGTATTAAATTTCATTACATTGAAAGGAATTTATAGTAATGATAAATTTTTTAATCAATAAATTTAAAGCCTTTTTCTGGGTGATTTTTAATCCAGCTTCGAAGGGTATCTCTATGAATATTAAATTTCTCACAACAAAGTTTCATAGATTCGTAAATTATTCCATCAGGGCCTTGAACTCTTTTTCTCTTAACGCTAGTATCAGACATCATTTTCTTTGTTTTTTCAGTATGTGGATGTCCTTTTCCCATCTTACTTTTAGATATGTTTTGTCTGTGTTCTTCGCTAAAAATTTTTCCAGTATTAGCTATAGAAATCTTCTTTTTGACTTCTTCAGAATGTTTTCTTCCAGAGGACGCTAGAGATCTTTTTCTTAGTGTTTCCTCGGATAAATTCTCTCTTTTTCTAGCTTCTGACATCTTCTTTCTCGTTTCAAGTGAATGTTTCTTCCCTAAATTAATAGATCTTAACTTCTCTACTAGTTCTCTAGGGATAACTTTTCCTTTGTTAGATTCAGAAATTTTTCTCCTTGTCTCTTCTGAATGATGAGATCCTATTCTAGACTTTTTAAAATCTTCTCTAATTAATGCAGCTGTATTCGTAGATACAACTGAATTATTCACTGAGACTAGAACATGTGCTGCATAAACTAATCCATTTATTTCTGGATATACTTGTGCTAACAATAAATGTGCCATTATATGATACCTAACTGGCATTCTTACTAAGTTAGACTCATCATTTGTCCCACCCATACATTTAGGTAGTATGTGGTGAACCTCTGTATACATATCTTCAGGATAACCTTCAGACTCCATCTGTATACACTTATCTATTAACTGATTGTACGTTTTATAATACCATAATTGATTGTGGTATTTAATTTCTTTTACATGCGTCATTCTTAAATTCCTTTCAAAAATTTTTCCTCTCAACGCATAAATAATTATACTTATTTTATACTGCTAATTAACTATCACTAGTTTTCTAGCAATTCTCAAAGTTTTTATTATAAAAAATATTCTATAATCAGACTTAATCTAAATCTGTAAAAGTCGAATTAAAGGCTACACTCGCAGGAATAACAATTTTTTGGGAGATTGCCTCTAAGTTAATGGAATTTACTCCAGGGGGGCTTTATTGTTAACTATATAAATAAAGTTCTACTTATATAGAACAGAATATAAATTTAACTTATATTTTAATTATAAGTTAGTAAGTCTTTATTCGTTACACTAAAAATTTTCATTATCCTTAGTTCGGTATTAGGTTTTACCCTTCACCGAATTTACTTACTAATAATTTTATAGATTTCTCCATAAAACGGCACCTTTATATTTTGTACCTGTACTCCTGAATCTCCTTTGTTATCGCTACTTCCTTTAAAAAATCTAAAACACAAAGTACTAATTGCAGTAACTTGATCTTGAATTTTACCATACTTTGTAAAATATGATGTAATTCTTCGTCTAGCTGCAAAATAGTTACGTCCATTATTATTCCTAAAGATATATTGCATAAAACTATTAGGAACTGATTCTAATGTTTTGTCAATGATTAAGTCTTTTAGTCTATCATCTCCAAAGGCCAAACATTCCTGTATTAGTTTTTGTGTAATATACTCAGGTTTATAATCCAAGTCAAGTTTGATCATTAATTTCTTGGTTTGTCTTTCAGTTAACTTCAAGATCTCCTTTTTATCGGTTTCCAAGTATTTATCAATGTCTTCAAACTTTATATCAATTGGTTTATCTGCAATTCCAAGTTCCGGATTAATTCTTTTTATCTTCAGAATCTGTTTTTGAATATCGTAAACTCTATCATAGTCGAAATTAACTTTATAATCTCCTGTACCAGACATTTTAATACGACAGTCATAATCAGATCCCATTCGATTAGTTGAAATACGATAAGCGCCTTCTATAATAAATGCACCATCAATTTCTTTAGGAACTTCGAATTCTGCATACTTCATTTCAGGATCTTCTTTCCCATCCGTTATAGTTGTATACTCAATTCTTACTTTATGTGTAGCAGTTAATCCATTTTCAATATAGTAAGAAGCTGGTTGAGGAGGTTCTTCTATAAATGAATATCCAATTTTTCCAACTTTTACTTTAGGATTATATGCATCAACTTTATTAAAAAATCGATCTACTATAATTTTTGCTCCAGTGTTTCTGAAATATTGATTAAAATTACTCATTATACTAATGGTTTTATATTTAATTGCTTATATTCGCAATCTACTGAATTAAAAAATGTTTCTAATTCTGATTTAATACTATCTTTTAAGCTACGAGCCTCTACATATTCTCCCATAGGTTTACCATCAAGAGATCTAAAAAAAGCTTCATAAGTAACAAGATAATTGAAGTTATCTTTAAGTTGATGTAATGTAAGCTTTACCGAAAATCTTTCATACTTCGGAAAAATATCATCTCTAAGTTTTTCATATAATATTTCTCTTGCCTGTATAATATTCGGATCTTGACTGTCTAAAATGTTATATGGAATTTCATATGATAGTATAATTTTATAATAATTATCGTTCATAACAAAAAATTCTCTTCTCTGGTTTTAATCATCATATATCCAAGTTCATCAAGTTTCCTCCCCTTCGAGACGTAGTTGATGCTTTCTTGGGTTTTTCTTCTTTTTGTTTATCTCCATCCACAGAGATACATTTTTCTTGCTCGGGTTTACTTCCAAGGCTCGATAAAAGATTAGTATTATTAGATTTATCCACAGAGGGAGATGAGGTAGTAGTATAAACCACCTCACCGTCTCTATGAATAGTTACATTAATACTTAACTCTTTTTCAAATTCTGGAAGATCTATTTCAAATTTAATAGTTCCCATAATTTGTTTTTACTTTTGTTTTTCGTCAAGTTTATTATTTAAAAGTAATCCTAATATAGTTTCTGTCATTACGTCACCAGAAAGATTTAATTCCCCTTTGAGAGCTTTAGACACGACTCTAGAGCTATAACCGTAAGACAAAACAGTATAGAATGACTTCTTATTTAAAACACCACTTTGAGTCCCTAGATACTGAATGTCTTCTATCTTCTGTGTTTCTGGATCTACACTTACATCAGTTAAACCTGTAAATAAAAGTTCAATAAGTTCTTCCTGTGTAGCATGAAGATCTGATAAACCAGTTGATACAAATCCTCCATCCGTTAAAGTATAAAATTGTTTTCTAAAGATTAAGTAAATATCATTAATATTAGAACCCAACTCTGCAATAACATGATTCATATTGCAAACTCCGCTGGAAATTCTTTGAAACTTCTTAACCTCTGTACCATCAGGAAAATAATACATACAATCTGGATTATAATCATACTGAGTATCACTAATCCAAACTTCAATATCACCTTCCTTAGTCTCTTTGTAATGAATAACCCCATCATTCAAAGCATAACAATCAGATACAATAACATTATCCTTCTCAAAATATCTTGTGCCATCACTCAATTTATCTATAATTTTCTTATTATAGTTTAGAATATAAATTCAACTTATAAAAAAGTTGGTAAGTCTTTATTCGTTATACCTTAAGATTCTAATTATTAATCCAAGGCTTGGTATTACTAGTTACTAGCTTCACCAAATTTACTTACTTATAATCTAGAGAATTACTTCCTTAGACGGCAATTTTATATTCACCTTTGGCACGCATTAGCTTAATTTTCTGATAATCAATCACTTAGATTGATAAGATAGACTATATCATCCCTATAAAATAAGAGTCCCATATATAGTCGTTGAATGTGTAAAATTTTATAATTAATTCAAATACCTAAATCCTTTTTCTGGTTTCCGTCTACACCAATCTCTTAAAGTATCTGTACAGATATTATGAAAATGTGCAGCTTCTTTTACAGTATCAAATACTCTTCCATCAGGATCTATAATTTTTCTTGCTTTATTATTTTTCCCACCTAGTTTTGATTTTGACATATTTTCTCTACATTCCTTAGAAAACGGAGCTCTCTTTTTACCTAATTTTGATTTAGATATCTTATCTCTCGTTTCCTTAGGAAGTGATTTTCCAAAATTAGGGTTATTAGGACCACTATTTTTCTCTGAAATTATCTTTTTAGTTTCTTCAGAATGATGTTTTCCATAAAATGTATTCTTAGTTCCTAATTTTGCCTTAGATTGCTTTTCTCTAGTTTCCTTACTTGGAAATACATTTTTATGAGAATTTGACATCTTCATCTTAGCCTCTTCTGAATGATGTTTTCCTTTAAATGGATTTTTTCCTTTTGTATTTATCATAACTTCTTCTCTAATTAAAGATATTAATCTAATAGAAATTTTACTTAATTCAAACTTTCTAGATTGATCTTTATTAGTGGATAACATTCTTTTAGCTGCATATGATAATTTACTATTATCAGAAAAAGCTTTCATTAAAAAGATATGAGCAAATATGTGATATCGGATAGGCATTCTTACTAAATTATTCTTTTTATTTGTTCCACCCATACACTTAGGTAATATATGATGAACCTCCGTATACACATCTTCAGGATAACCTTCAGACTCCATTTGTATACATTTATCAATTAATTTATTATATTGTTTATAATACCACAATTCTGTCATAATTAATTTTATTTTTACACACTGCTGATTACTTCACAGTTTTCCAGCATTATAATGGGTATTTTCTTAGGTTTTTATTTCCTAAGCCTCAATTAATTTTTTAAGGCATTGAGTTTATATCGATAATTCATATTAATTTTTTCTTAATATGTCAGACTATATCATTGGAATAATTATCTTCCATTTCATTTATAGTCGTTGAAGAGATATAATAAATATCTCCTGCTAATTAGATTTATTATCTTTCTAGCATATTCCTGAAATTGTCATATAAGAATTTCTCCTATATTTCCGACATATAATTTATCGGTGAGGTAGTATTATAAGCTCCTCCGATCAAGTCACCTTTCTCGAATTTTGTCTTACCTACTCCTACCCAATTATTAGGTCTCGGATATTTTAATTCCCCTCCTCTAACTTTTAGGTAAATCCATCTACCTTCTTCTCTAAACTCACATTGTTTTGGTGCTTTCAATAAGCCTTCTAAGTTAAGCACACGTTCCAATTACTCTTATAATATAATTTATAAGTTAGACTATATCATCCAGAAATTCATCTAGTTTCATTTATAGTCGTTGAAGGGATTTTATTTTCCCCTGCTGATTTATTTTATTACAAATATTTCCAGCAATTATTGAAATTATACGCCACAAATATAATCTATGGCCACCATGTTTCAGACCTAATGCTGCAAGATTATTCATCCTTTTAGAATGAATTTAGACTATACCATTCTTAAATTAATAAGATCTTTTTTTATAGTCGTTGAACAAGTTATTAATATATTCCTTGATGCTGATTATTTTTTTTAATTTCCAGCATTTTACAAAGATTTTCTATATAATACTATTTTATATAGCAACCAATTTTAATTGAGTAGTACCTTCAGTTAATGATGTAGCAAATGATACGATTAAACCTATACAAACTTTATATAGATTACTAGACTATATCTTAAGAGTGTTTTAATCTCTCCTTCACACATAGTCGTTAAGAAGATATATTTTCTATATCTTTTGCTGATTATCTCTCGCTATATAATTTTCGCCTTAAGTTTTTTATTTTACAAGGCGAAGAATAAATAGCGATAATACTCCCAGCAATTCTTGAAGTTTAATAAAAGTCTATAACAAACTTTTATGGACAATTCTAAACTTATCCTATTGCTGCTCCATCAGTAAAACTAAATTTCTTTCCAATCAGGTCTGGTGTAATTGTGCTTAAATCTCCAGTTCTTTTTGTAACAATCGAACGTACTGGAACAAGATCATCCTCAGAACCATTTACTATTGGTTTGTCTGGGTATACCTTTCCGTTCGGTGCTGTTCTTCCTAATGCTTTATATCGTGGAATGAGTAATCCTGTGTTTTCTGGATCTTCTCCTTCATGATATATAAAACTATTTAAAAGGAATGAAATTTGTCGTGTTAAATATCCTGAACTAGGCCATTCAAAGAGATTAGATATTATAATTTTTAAAAGACGTCTTCTAATCTCTTATCCTGCTTACGCTTATTCACGTAAGATTAGACTATATCATGATTAAAGAGTTTCCTTAATCTAACAATACATAGTCGTTGATCTTATCTTTGTTTTCTTCTACTATTATACCTTTTTGGTCTTGGTAGATATTTTACATTATTTTTCTTATTCTCTCGATAAGCTTTTGTTTCTTGAATTTTTCTATATTCTTCAATTCCAGAGAGTATAGTTCTTGCTATACTTCCAACAAGCCTTAGAGTTTCTAAGAATTTTTCAAATCTACACATTAAGTTTTAAAAAGTACTAATAATTCATCTTTTTCTCGTTGATAAGTTGCTGATTTTAAAAAACTTTGACTTCGTCTGTCTATTATTATTTCCAGCATTTCTTTGTTATTTATAGTGGGCTACCATAAAGTTCAGGTTTTATTTCTAACTCCACTAACTTTGATACTTTGCAGTGACCTGTTCTCACTTTTATAATTAAATTTAACGAATTTAATAGTAGACTGTATCATTTTACCTCTAGTTACAGTCGTTGAACTTCGGAATTTAACCGAAGATGCTGATTCAATTTTTATTATTCCAGCATTTTTTAGAGTTTTAATGCGACCAAGATCAGGTCAAATCAAGAGATCGCATGAAGCTGATAATCTTTTTCTGTATATCCCGAGAGTAAAGTTCCTCGAGTTATAACAGGACGTTCATCTACCCCTGACGTAATAAATTGGGGCATACTCATAGCTACAATTGAGGCTAGTTTTACACGATTTGCGCGTGCTAGTTCATTCTTTAAGTCTGAACTAAAACTTTCAGAAACTTCTTTCTCATATTTTTTAAATTCCTCTGTCATTATAAGAAGTTTCTGTTTATCAGTAAGATCTTTTGAATCCGCAACATTACAAATTCTCTTATAAGTTTCAGTGTCACAATCTGCATATAACGTTTTATAATCAAAAGTTACGACACCTGCTAACGTAACGACTCTAAGCGCAAATTTTGTAAGAGCCTTTCTTTTCTCAACTCCGTCAGGGAATTGATTTAGGTACAGGCTTAATTTTGTTGCGCTCTTTGCTCCGATACGTTCAAACTCGTTAGAGAATATTCCAATCTTATCTATATCTGCATCAATAATCTTCGAAATTCTAAGGCGACCATAAGAAGTAACTTTTGATTGATACTCCACATTGCCTATTTTTCCAGTAAATACAATTGGTGTACCTACTTTTATTTTCTTATCTATTTCTGCATCTTTAAGTAATTGGACATAATCTGTATAAAAATACCTCGGACTCTTTAACTCTTCCTGATCATCAAATACATATTCCGTCGCTACCGCTACAATACTAATCATTATTTCTAATATTTTTAGTATTAGACTATATCTTCTTTAGTTGTTCACATAGTCGTTGGAGAGAAATTTTAGATAATTCCTCTTGCTAATTGGGTATTAATAACCTTTCTAGCAGTTCTAACAATTCTTAAGTTGTATCTCAAACTTCGGACTTTATTAGAAAATCCGTTAAGCGTTTCGTGATTAAATTTATAAATAGGTTCATTATTCTTTTTATAAATCGTAACATATCGCTTTTATCTAATATAAATTATATATTAGAAAGACTATATAATTCTCTTTTTCATTTAGAGATTTCATTTATAGTCGTTGGAGGGATTTTATTTTCCCCTGCTGATCTTTCTATTTTTTAAAAGTTCCAGCAATTATTGAAATTTTAGAGACCCCAGATTTTTTCAAAGGACTCATTCTCTCGTATGTTTCTTCAGCTGCTTCAGGTGGTACTAATTGACATCTTAAAAAATATTTTTTAAGATAGACTATATCATCTAAGCCGTATTTCACACTTAGTTCTATATTTAGTCGTTGAAAAGATAATTTTACTATCTTCTGCTGATCCATACTTTATATTTTCCAGCATTTTAATAGAATTTTCTTAAAGTATTTTAGCTTTAAGCTACTCTATTATGAATAGAAACAGTATCACCATCAAACAATATTAATAATTATTTCTAATTGATTTAATATTAGACTATATCTTCTAATAGTATTACTCCACCATTAGTTGTTCACATAGTCGTTGAATCTAGATATTATATTCTAGACTGCTAGTTATATTTTTACATAATTTCTAGCAATTCTAACAATTCTTAAGTTATATCTCAAACTTCAGACTTTATTAAAAATCTGCATTTAAAGGTTCACAAACTTGTCGTTAATCTATATAGTATTAATATATAGACAGACTATATCATCTAAGACATTCTCTTAGTCTCATATTTAGTCGTTGAACTTGGTTTAATTCCAAGATGCTGATTTCTATTTTTAGATTTCCAGCATTTTGTGAGATTTTATTCCCACAAAGTTTGTTTATGGGAAAGTGTCACTTTTATATAAAATATTTCATTTACTAAGTAGACTATATCATTGGTTTTAATCCATATCATTTATAGTCGTTGAAGGGATTTTATATTTCCCCTGCTAATTAGATTTATTATCTCTTTCTAGCAATTATTGATATTTTCCTAATATCTCTTTTATTAGGCCACACTATTACATATGGTATAGTCATCATGGATTTTCAATTTCATGGCAAAAATCGAATATTCATGGAGACTTGGTTGGCGATTAACTCTGTGATAATCAATACTTTAGCCAACTTATATTGATTACCCAAGATATCATTCTATCTTGCAAAGACTATATTTTCCATGGTTAAAACTAGGTTATCACAACACTAGCCTGGTTTTGTCCATAGTCGTTGGGTTGAATAGTTTATATTTACAGTGAGTTTTGTATTAAAAATTCTAGGTCTTTATTTTCAGAAACTCTATGTTTTAGGAAGTCGTATACTTGTTTTTTGACTTTTAGATCTAGAAATTCAGTATATTTTGTTCCGGTTTCATTAAGTTTCGTATAATCTTGAAATTTAATAAGTGTATCAAATTCTAGGTCAGCTAATTCGGTTGTAGGTCCAGAGATGATTGCTATAACCTGTCCACCCAAGATATGATTCATGTGTGGAAATTGATAGTTTATGCGCCTATCCCAGTCCTTAGAGAATCCGATTTTAACTGACTTAGGAAATTTAACGAAGTACATATATCCTTGTTCTCCTTGAAATTTATTAAAAAGGAGGTTTCGGTTATTTACTCTCATTGCATATTCAGATCCATACCCTTTAGCATTTTTATCTAGGGCATTTTTAGTCATAATCTGAGCCATTCTTAATCTTTTCTCTTCGCTAGAATTCCACAGCCCAATTTTAGAAGTTCCGGTATATCGTCCTTGTGCGTGAAGCGCTTTCATATGTTCGGAACGATTCCAGGGGCTGTTAGAAGATAGCGAAGATGAATATAATTTTCTTTTTATCTTCATAAGCTCTTCTTTTTTAGGGTTTTGTTTTCTTGTAAATATAACTTTCAACTGCTGATTAGAAATGAGATTCTTCCCAGCAATACACAAAATTTAATACTACAGCTTTCAGGTACTGTAATATTCTAGGATTTACACCTAACGTACCAATTAGGAAACCATTAGTACGATTTGTTTTTCCGCATACTCTTTAAACATTTTCAGAGTTTCCGGATTATTATATTCTTCTTTTGTTGCTTTGAGTGCTTCGTTTTTGGTAAAATTCAGCTCTTTCATTAAGTAATCTAAGAAACCTTCCCGACACATTTCATAAGCGATATGTACCGGAACAGAGATTTCATCGATAGCTAATGTAGTACTAGGTATAATAGGACATCTAGCAGAATTTTTAGTACGGACAGAATACAAGTCACGTGCTAGATTTTCTTTAGATGTATTAAGTAGTGCTGTAGCTTCTTTTTTTCCAGCATTTAGGAGAGCACGTAGAAGGGCTGTATATCTAACTCTTTCTCCAGGGGTATTAAATTTAGATGTAACTTCCTCATAGTTCAAGTCATTAGATTTTTTATCTTCTACGCAACAAAGTCTGATAATAATAGAGTACCAAATACTAAGTTTATGAGATCCCATTACTTTTTTCCCGTTTTTAATTTCGAGAGTAAAAGGTCTCATCATAGCAGGTTGTACTAGGTAATACCGATTAATTAATTTTTTAAATTCTGTAAGACGAGCGGGAAAATGTTCTTCAATAATTTTAATTAATCCTTCGTAAGAACATAGAGCTTCATCAGTAATAAATTCTGATATTTTTAGTTCTTTTGTTGTTGGATTATATTCGAACTGGCAGGTATCAAAAACTTTAATACCTAATTTCTTCGCTCCTCTTACACTATAACCATTTCTTCGAAGATCGTCTCCAAAGAAATCTAATACAATTTTACTATCTTTAAAAATATCTTCGAAAAGTTCTTTAAAGATATCAAAACGTAAATCATTCAAGTAATAGAAAGGAAGTTCAATTCTAGCAAATCTTCTCAATCCCTCTTCTCTTGTAAATACTCTCGCCCCGCAATGAGGACAAGGTTCAGCAGAGGGTTGTCGAATTTTTCCACAAATACATCTATCTTCCATGGGTGAGCCAAAAATATCGACATCATAGACTCCACCGGCGATAGGTTGTATTCCATTGTACTTCAGGTCCAAGTCTCTATGATTAAATAGAACTTGATCTTTTCCATCACTTTTAGTATAATCGATGATAGCTTCATCGGTTAGTAACTCAAGAGATACTGACATAAAATTTTAATATTTTTTACTGTTTAACCATTCCTTCGACATCTTTCCAAATTATCTTAGTAGCTAGTTCAGAATCGTCAGGATTATTTTTTGACCAATCTTTATATACTTGTTTTACATCTGATATTGCATCTGATCTGGTCTTGTCTTTTAATCTTTCATAAACTCCTGCTTCTTTATCTATAACTACCTCAATCATATCTGAAATAATATCTTGAGTAATAGCTCTTGATGTATTAGTAAATCTGGATCTATATTCACGATAAACCAATACGTCATCATAAGTAAGTTCGAGATCAGAGTATTCGGCTGATGATCTAATTTCGGCTGGTTCTTTATTAAACCATGATAACTGTAACTTTCTAACTCGATCTGCCACAGCCTGTCTACCCATTTCTTCGTACTTCTTTGCTAATTCTTCGACGATATCATACTTAGCTTTTAGGATTTTTCTCATTGCTTCTTTTATCTGAGTTGCATATTCTTCGGGCATAGTAGGACATTCAACAATTAAGTCATACATACCAGAAGAAAATAAGAAAATAATAAAAGCTGGAATTTGTCTTTGTTTTCTTCGCTTGGATATAATAGAGTCTTTGCTAATATCTCGAGTAGCCAAAAATTCTATAAATCTTGCTATTTGGTTTCTCGCTTCTTCAGCATATCTCTTATTAAATCCAGAGTCATCCTCATCTTTAAAGTCTATATCAACATCTTCTCCGCGTAAAGGAGTATCAGGTGTATAGAGGCTATTAACCATACGAGAGTGACCTTGCTTATGAAACAAATCTTTAATAATATTTCCGACTGTATTAACTGAAGTATGTTTAGGATTAGCCCAAACTATAGTAGTAACAGCATCTTCAATTGCATTATCTTTATCCAATTTTCCTGCTGCTATTATGTCATCGTATGCTGTAGATAACCAAAGTTCGTCCTTAGTCATCTTACCTTCATACTGAGACTCATCTACTTTAATTTTCTTCTCATCCTCGTCATCTCCAATAATACTCTCATCAGAACCTTCAGAGTCATCGTCGTCAGAATCATCTCCTGTTTCGTCTGGACCTAGATATCCTTGATTTTCTAGGTCTTCTTCTTCTTCATCTAACAAATAATCGTCTTCCATTCTTTATTAGCATTATTATTTTTAATTAATTAGTATAAACCTTGAGAGGACCTGAAATTTCCTCTCAATTATTAGGGATTGACCCTTGTTTTAGCGCGTTTTGAAGGTAAAAAAGGAAGAGAAATAACTCTCTTCCTTAATAAAATTACTCTATAAGAAAATCTTTTGCTGTTCCATGACCTAAAGATAAAACTAATTCAACTGCTTTAGGTCCACGCATATAGTAATTTCCATATTTATCTAACTTATTCTTATTTAAATAGTTATCTCTTATTGCGTCTTTTTGTAAAACTTTTAAATTATCATTGGATTTTACTGACTCCACTGAAGTAAAAGCCCCTAAAACTTCTGTCTTATCTTTATTAAAAACATATACAATAGTTTCCATCTTCTTATATAAATTGAAACTATCCCCTACCTCAATACATATAAATCGTTTACTTACTGTATTAGAATATAAAAATCCTGTTCTATTAAATTTATTACTTTCTTTTGACTTATTTAATACTTTTTTGCTAAGTTCTTCTGAAGAAATATAATCTAAAAAATCTCCATATAAATTACAAAGTACTATATTCTTAAATAATTTTTCTCTGGTCGTTTGATTATTCATATTTCCTTTCTGATTAGTTACTCTAAGATTAGAAAATCGATTATCATATGGAATTGTATTAATGTGATCTACTACTTCACCATCAGTTAAATTTCTTTTTAAGATAAATTCCATAATAATTCTATGAACTCTTAGCGAATCCTTATTAAATGTAATTCTAACATATTGGTCTTTATCAAGACTATATAATAACCTTTCTCTATATTTTAAAAATCCTTCCTTACATACATATAATCCAGGATATTTCCAATGTTCATACCATTCATAATCATTTAAATTCCCGGAAAATCCATGAATAATACGATCTTTTTTGTTCTCTACTTTCCAATAATATCCTTTATATTTTCTATTATGTTTTATAGCAATTCGTATTGATTCTAAAACATAATTCCCATTATTTTTTCTATTAAATCTAAACACTTCTTCTCCACTATCATTCAATGCAATAAATTGAATTAACTTATTAATATCGATTGAAGTACTTTTACCACTAACTTTATTATTATTTTCAGCTGAAGTAACCCATTCAAGATTAGAAAGATTATTATTCTTAGGATCATGATCTATATGGTTAACTACCGAATAAATATTTAAATCTGGATTTTTTTAAAAACGTAGATGCAACCAATCTATGAAGAAATATATTATATCTTTTATCTGAAAATTTTAAAAATACTCTACAATAATTCTTATTAACAGTGATTTTTAAAATTTTTCCTGTTTTTATATTTTTTACTTCACCGATTTTATTAATTACATAAATATCGCCTGGAATAGTTACTCCACTTGGATGAATATATTCGATAGGTATAAATTCTTCTTGTGAAATATTAGGATATTTTTCTTCCCTAGGAAGATAATTATTACTTAACATACTATATTTATAATTCTTTAATTAAACGCTGTAACTTTATTTATTTTCTTTTTAATAATTCATAACCTTTAATCTGTTTTCTAGATCCATTTTCTTTTCTCTCGTACATAACTATGGGCTTAACTTCAAAATAATTTTCTAGATCTTTCGCCTTAGGTGTAGCATCATAATTGATATTAGAATATAAATAACCTAACCTATCCTTTATACTAGATAATGTTAACTTATCTCCTACCTTAAACTCTGAATAAATGCTAGATTCTAACAGTTCATAGGAAAATGTTACTATTCCAAGTTCTTTCTCTATATCGTATCTATTATATCCTAATGCTTTTAATCTTTCTGGGCCTAATGATATATAATAAGACTTAATATTATCATGCTCCCCAATTTGATCTAATACTACTCCTATTACTTGATCATTAAAACCATATTCACAAAGTAGTTTAAGTTTAGATTTAAATGTACCTAATTTTTGATACTCTCCCAAAAATTCAGATACCTTCTGATTTATTATATCATCCGAAGATAAAGTATTATGAATAGTACTAAATACAGTAAATCTATCCTTATAATCTATTTGTTGTATTCTGAAAGCTCTAATCTCGTTAACTAATACTAAATTGTTAAGTACTGGTATTAAAGTTCCACCCTGATGTTCATTTACTGCTATATAATTATTTTTATAATTATAAGATTGAGTATTTTCTTGATAAGTTTTGGCTAAAGTCAATTTAGCATTATCTGGTGTAGAATTAAAAGCAAGTAGTAAATCACTAGTAGCCTTCTTTTTTCTTTCTAGCTCTTTATCAAACTCTTCTTGACTAACCTTTCTATAGTCACATATTGATCTATAATAAAAAGTAGCTTCATTTTTCCATGGATTTTCAAATAATCTTTGCCTTCCCAGAATTTGAGGTAAATCTTCACTAATATCAACCGCTAAGGAGTCTATATTAGAATCCGAAAAAATGAAAGATCTAGCACATGTAGAATAAAAATCAGCCCCTAGGTAAACGGTTCTAGTACAGAATGTAAACATCTTAGGTTTTTCTTTTTCTAATGGTACTTTTCCTATAATAAACTTCTTTCCTAATTTCTTTTGTATTCTCTTAAGATTTTCAGGAGTATTACTACAGAGAATATTTACTTCTTCCGGTTGAAGGTTACATTTTTTGATTATGGATGTAATATGATTAACAGAGTTTACATAAAATACAGCTTCATCACTAATTATTTTAGTAGGATATCCATTAACCATTCGAATTGCAGACTCAAAGTTACCTTCTTTATAGGATTGAATAATTTCTGGTAACTTAGTCCCCACACTCATCATACTAAGTACTTTTAAAGCAGGTTTAAGAATCCTACTGGGATCTTCAGAACCCCAATCCATATTAATATAAGGTAAACCATCAAATTCATCTAACATATTTAAATATTCCTCTAACATGGGTGTAGCAGATACAAATAATGCGCTATGAGATTGATGTAGATGATAAAGGAAGTCTAGTTCTGTATTAGACTTAAACTTAGAATCATGTAAGATTGTCTGAAATTCATCTATAATAGTATAAAAGGATTGAAATATACCTAAACTCTCTAGAATATCTTTTACAATTCTATATGAATCATAGGTTACCAGAATTTTACAAGGCTTATCTCCTAGGTATTTTCTCTCACTCAAATAATCTTTTATTTCATTCATTAATCTATTATAAACAGTATCTTTTCCATTAACCATCTCATCTAATTTTTCCATAAATACTTGAGATCTAGTTTTATCTA
>OGPE01000975.1_pt1 | contig 20000 bp, 13 predicted proteins | sample 1552881 | NCBI WGS metagenome assembly OGPE01 (sample SAMEA2580236, study PRJEB22360) | human gut metagenome | biome: human gut; feature: human-associated habitat; material: faeces | place: Denmark | collected 2008/2010 | reverse complement strand
CCGGTACTGCGGCTTCCGCAGATCCAGCATGCGGATAATGCCGTCCGGTGTCAGCTGGAACACGTCCAGAACTGCCTTGGAAAGGGCTTCCTCGGAAACTGTGCCGGTGCCAAATGTATCCACCAGAACGGAAACCGGATGTGCCACGCCGATCGCATAAGCCAGCTGTACTTCGCAGCGTTTTGCCAGACCGGCAGCCACGATATTCTTGGCGATATACCGTGCAGCATACGCACCAGAACGGTCCACCTTCGTCGGATCCTTACCGCTGAATGCACCGCCGCCGTGACGAGCCGTGCCGCCGTAGGTGTCTACGATGATCTTCCGTCCGGTCAGACCGCTGTCACCCTGCGGGCCGCCGACAACAAAGCGACCGGTGGGGTTGATGAAATACTTGGTGTTTTCGTCCAGCAGTTCTGCCGGAATCACTGCCGGAATCACATAGTGCATCATATCGCGGCGAATGGTTTCCAGCGATACATCTGCGGCATGCTGGGTGGAAATAACAACGGTGTCCACACGAACCGGCTTGTCCCCGTCATATTCCACAGTCACCTGTGCCTTGCCGTCCGGACGGAGATAGGTCAGTGTCTTATTCTTCCGCAGTTCTGCCAGCTTCTTGCAAAGCTTATGGGACAGCGAAATTGCCAGCGGCATCAGTTCCGGTGTTTCGTCGCAGGCATAGCCAAACATCATGCCCTGATCTCCGGCACCCGTTTCGGTAGATTCACCGCCTCTGGTTTCGATAGCATCGTTAACGCCCATCGCAATATCCGGTGACTGCTTGTTGATCGCCTGCAAAACGGAGCAGGTGTAGCCGTCGAAACCGTACTTGGCTCTGTCGTAGCCGATGTCTACGATCACGTCCCGTGCGATCTGCTGAATGTCCACCTTAGCAGTGGTGGAGATTTCGCCCATGCAGAGCACCATGCCGGTTTCCACAATGGTTTCACACGCTACGCGAGCCTTGCTGTCCTGTTCCAGAATTGCGTCCAGCACTGCGTCAGAAATCTGGTCGCAGATCTTATCCGGATGTCCTTCTGTCACAGATTCTGATGTAAATAAAGTTCTTGCCATGAAATTCTTCCTTTCTGTGTCGTTGGGAAAAGTATCAAAAAAAAGACACCCGTATAGGGTGTCCAAAATTTTTGTACAAACCCCTCATCTCTCGGTTATACCGCAGGAATTGGCACCGTATCGCATCAGCGATTGGTTGCCGGGCTTCACAGGACCTGTTCCTCCACCACTCTTGATAAGGTATAAGGTATTTTGCAGAGCATTGCTCTGTTTTTATTATACAAGATTCGCGTTGATTTGTCAATAGGAAATTTCGACATTTTCCGTAGATAGGGCAATACCGCACAAAGATTGTGCGACAGATGCGTCGTCAAATTTTTCGTCAGATGAAACAAAAAGCGGAGTGAATACTGGATGTATTCACGAGCATTTTTGTGAAATATGACGGGAAATTTGCAAGCAGATGGCGTGCAAAGTCGCCAGACGCTCTTTGTGCGGTATTGCCTTAGCAAAAAAGGCACCGCAGCCATGCAGCCGCAGTGCCTTTTTTATTTGTGAAACTCGTTTAGAATAACGATTTCATTATGCGTTCATGCTGGAGTTTTCCGGCAGACCCTTCAGAATGTGAACGAGGAACTTCAGCAGAGCTGTTGCGTCGTTGCCGTCGATTTCACCGTTCTGATCGTAGCAGTCACCATTCAGCATCTGCTGTGCGTTGAAGGTTACAACATTTGCAGCCTTCTTGTTCAGCAGAACTGCGTCTGTAACGTCTACAGCGCCGTCCAGATTGGTATCACCAAGCAGCAGCTGACCCGGAGTGATGGATGCAGCAGTTACGCTGGTGGTGGTAGCATTGCTGTCAGTTGTGGAAGCGTTGCTTGCATCTGTAGTAGCATCGCTTGCATCAGTGGAAGCTGCGGTAGTAGCAGCGGTTGTTGTAGTTGTATCCTTTGTGTCGGTAGAAGAAGTAGCTGTAGTAGTAGAAGATGCATCACGTTCGATGTACGGAGCTTCGTCATCCAGGAAGGAAGCAACCCAGCACAGCGGAGAGTTCCAGTTGATGGTGCACTCGTTTACAGACCATGCTTCTACGTTATCCAGATAGCACCTCATCGGAGCGATAGAACCTACCTTGTAGCCCTGACCCTGAACCATCGGGTCTTCCATGTTGGAGTTCGGACCACCGGACAGAACGCCGTACGGAGCATACGGGAAGTCGTCGCTGTTCAGCTGACCAGACCACCATCTGTGGTGCGGGTAAGTGGTAGAGTGTTCACCGTAACCGGTTACATAACCCTGTTCCAGCGGGTTGCGACCCATCAGGTAGTCCATTGAAGTGGTAACACCGTCAATGTACTTTACTTCCTTAGATGCGTCATATGCCAGAGCCAGTGCCATAGAGTTGTTGATTACCATGGAGTTGGAACCCCATTCGTAACCGCCACTCAGAGTCTTGGTTTCAGAATCGCCTGTACCGGAAGCAGCATTGTACTTCCATACAGTGGTATCATAGTCATGACCTACATACGGGATACCATATGCAGATTTGTCCTGTACTTCCAGAATGGAGTCAGCTGCCTTCAGAACTTCTGCCTTCAGGGTGTTTACTTCATCCTGAGTCAGCAGGCCCTTATCCAGCATAGCCTGAGAATTTACATACAGGGAGATAGAACCAACGGAGTTCAGAGTACCCCATGTGAACAGGGAGAATGAACCGTTGTTTTCACCACCAACCAGAGTTGTGGAGATTTCCAGAGCCTTTGCGTTGTCAGTACCATAAGCGTTGGTACCATACTTCATCAGTTCATCATAATAGGTCTTGTCGCCTGTTGTGATGTACAGTTCGCAAGCTGCCCAGTAGAATTCGTCGCTGACTTCGGTGTCACCGTACGGGCCACCGCCCTTGTTCTGATCCAGCGGAGCATACATGAGGTCAGCAGAGATACCGCCTTCACCCTTGGTGTCGCCACCCCAGCCAGAGAACTTCTTGAAGTTCTTCTGTGCTGCTGCATAGGTCTTGATTGCTGCATCTTCCATGGTCTTTGCATAAGCTGCATCGTAATCCTTGAACAGACGAGCTGCCTGTGCAAATGTTGCAGAAGCGTTCAGAGTTGCTGCATAGGTAACCGGCTTAACGATTCGCATCGGAGCCTTGTTTTCCTTGTCGCCTTCGTTCTTGTCATACGGAGCAACAGCCAGACCGGTCCACTTGTAGTCGTGAGCCTTGTGGTATACCATACCATCGTCACGCATCATTTCGAGGAAGAAGTCCAGTTCTACCTTGCACTCGTCCAGAATATCCGGAGTACCGTTTCCTGCTTCCGGAATAGACATAACGGTGGAGTTATCGCCGAACTTATCAGCCTTGCCTACCATGAGGGATCTCTCATACATGTTCATCAGAGTCCACAGAGAGATACCGCCGTTTACAACGTACTTACCATAGTCACCAGCGTCGAACCAACCGCCAGCTACGTTAATGGACTGGCTGTAGGACGGCTTGGAGGTGTAGATGTAAACCCACTTGTCTGCGATGTAAGCGTTATCAGTCGGCCAGTGCTGAGAATCCTTACGAGCCAGAGTCTTCTTGCTGCCTTCCTGGCTCTGCGGAGACGGAATGTACTTGTCTTCAGTATCCATTGCACGGTTCTGATAGAAGTAGTTCAGTGCATAGGTCAGCATGCTCTTGTCGTGGTGCTTTTCATACAGGTTCTTGTCGATGTCAAAACTCTTAGAAGTCTTGCCGGCAACAGTCAGGGTGTAGCCCTTGCCTTCTGTAGTGAAATCTGTGAAGTCGATCTGCTGGGTGTAATCCCAGGCACCAGACTCATCATACTTGGTGTTGCCGTCGGTAGTGCCGCTGTAAACAACGCTGCCGCTTGCGTCCTTGATCTCGTAGTCATACTTGGTAGTATCACCTTCGGACAGAACAACAGTTGCAACCTTCTTACCATTCGGATAGTAACCAACCTGGTTTACTTCAACGCCGGTCGGCACATAAGCAGCTTCTGCCTGATAGTCAGATGCATCATCGGTCATATCGATGAGTGCCAGGTTGTCGAACCGGATGATGGTATCCTTCGGGAAGCAGTCCATCTTCGCGTAGTTACCCTGACCGCCCATGTGGAAGGTCCATTCTGCGGTACCCTTAACGGTTTCAGTAGCCTGGAATTCATAAGCAACTGTGGTCCACTGGTTTGCCGGATATTCCTTGTTGTACCAAGCATCCCAGCCCTGACCGTAGTCTACCTTGTTACCGGTCTTGGAAGCACTCTTCAGCTTTTCTTCCAGCTGTTCCTGTGTCAGACCTTCTTCGTAAGACAGGGACAGTTCGTCACCGTTGCTGTGCCACAGTTCCTGATCATCTTTGGACATGTTGCCCAGCTTTGGGTACATGTGACCGCTGTTAGACGGGTTTACGCTGTAGGTAATACGATAGGTGTGACCGCTTTCAATGGTCAGATTTCTGTGACGGAACTGGCAGTCCCAACGGCTTTCACCGCCGTTTGCAGTACCACCGATGTTTTCCAGCTTGATCGCATAGATACCGTCGGTGATGTCGAACTTCATGACAGCAGTTGCATTTTCACAAATGTGCCAAGGCAAGCCCTTTCCGTTTTCGAAGGTACCTTCGCCCAGCTCCTCGCCTGCGAACGCTGTCATAGACAGTGCAGTCAGACCTGTAGCGGTAGCAGAAACTGCCATCACTGCAGCAGAAGCGAAGGCAAGTGCCTTCTTGCCGAGTTTTTTCTTCAGCATAAATATCCTCCTTGAAAATTAGAGATTTTTTGATGTTGGAACAAGGGTACGCATGTTCCACTTTCAACGATTGTTTTCGCCGAACACGCCGGCAGATATACGCCGCACCGGATAGGATTCAGACGCAACTATCCCTTACAGGGCATATCTTTCTCGTTTCATTTATTATAGCACATGAAAAATTCATTGTAAAGTGGATTTTCAAATTTCAGTAAAACATGCTAAACAGTTTCCATGCTTTTTGTGCAACTTGCCATATGTAACGACAGATTTTTCGGAAAAAACAGAAAAGAAAAAGGATACAGGCAAAATTTGCCCGTATCCTTTTTGTGAAAATTGCCGATTTTTGACAGAGATTAGCCCTCAGCCGGCAGAGTCCTTACGATCGAAACGAGGAACTGGAGCAGTACCGTCGAATCTGCCTGACCAACACCGTCATCGGTGCAGCAGTCAGCATTTGCATACTGCTGGTCGTTCAGGATTACCACGCCGGCAACCTTCTTGTTCAGCAGAACTGCGTCTGTGATGTCCACACGGCCGTCCAGATTTACGTCACCGTACAGGCTTGCCTTTACGCTCGGCTTCGGACCGTTGGTAGCGGTGGTTGTCTTCTTGGTGGTAGTTGTGGTGGAAGCGGTGGTCTTTTTGGTAGTTGTCTTGGTTGTAGATACAGTGGTAGTGATCTGACCGCTGCCGTTGTAAGCGTCTGTGTAAACTGTGATAGAATCGATAGTGAACTTGTTGCAGTCGATCCACCATACGCCGAACTTCAGTTCGCCGCCGTACTGGGTCTGAATGATCGCAGAAGTTGCAGAATCCACATCCCATACGATGCTGCCGGTCTTTCCGCTGATGGTCTGTTCCATATCCTCGGACTGTGTCCAGTAATCCGGAGCCACGCTGGTAGAAGAACCGAATGCACCCTGCCACTTGCCGATCTGCTTCTTGCTGGTGGAGAGGTTGATCTCAACCTTGGTGACCTTTTCGCCTGCCGGAACGCCCAGATCGGACCACTTCCAGCCCAGCATCTTATCGCTTGCCGGCAGCTCATCATAAACAATTGCCTTATTAATATCCTTGGTATACTTACCGCCGCTGGAAGGCTTTGCAGTAGTAGTGCCCGGTGTTACGTTGCCGTAGTGCAGAACGACCTTGTCGATCTTGACACTGCTTGCATCCGGATAGAAGACCATTGCCTTGACAGTCTGACCCACGTTGGACGGGATCACATAGTCTGCGGTGCACTGACCGTTCGAACCAACGGTTACGTCGAAGTCGGTCTGTTCCCAGGAACCAGTCCATGTGCCGAATGCACCGCTGGAGTTGGTGTCCTTAGTAGAAATGGTGTAGTACAGCGTTGCAGACTTTGCACCGTTGGGAGCAAACTCTGCGTACAGCTGCTTGTCGCCTGCGGTACCAGTCTGTGTGCCGGTTGTAATGTTTGCAGTCTTGTCATCGCCGCTTGCCGCAGCAGTAGTAGCGGTTGTAGTCGGGTTCTGCTTGGTAGTAGTTGCATTGGTTGTCGGGTTGCTGCTGCTTCCCTCGTCCAGAACGACCTTGTCGATCTTGACGCTGCTTGCGTCCGGATAGAAGACCATTGCCTTGACAGTCTGACCTACATTGGACGGAATGTTATAAGTTGCCTTGCACTGACCATTTGCACCAACGGTAACCTCAAAGTCTTCCTGCACCCAGGAGCCTGTCCATGTGCCGAATGCACCGCTGGAGTTGGTGTCGCTGGTCTTGACCTTGTAGTACAGAGTCGCAGTCTTTGCACCGTTGGGAGCAAATTCTGCATACATCTGCTTGTCACCGTCAGTACCAACCTGTGTACCGGTGGTGATGTTTGCAGTCTTACCGCCGGACGGAGCGGCAGTGGTAATTGTAGTGGTTGTGATATTCTGCTTGGTAGTAGCCTGTGTTGTGGTTGTAGTCACCGGCTTATTGGTGGTGGTAGTGGTAGTTGTTGCCTTGGTGGTGGTAACAATGCTGCCGCTGACACCTTCAATGTTGGAGTCTACAGAACCGGTTTTGTAAATAGAATACAGACCTGCTGCTGCACCGACCAGACCTGCGTTATAGTCCAGGGCAACTTCGTTTGCCTGATAGTCGTTTACAGAGTCAGTATAAGTGAAGTTGGAGTCTGCCGGACCGCCGACCAGAGCACCGACCAGCGTGTGGCCATTGCTGCTGTAGCCGGTCTTGCCCTTCATTTCGTCAAAGCTCTGATAGCCGGATGCAGCTCTGTGGTGCGGATACTTTGCAGAATTGCTGTCCATGCCGACAACGAAATTCACATTCTTCGGGTTGTTGCCCAGGATCATGCCCATCTGTGCCTTGCACCAGCTGGAATAATCCATGCCGCTCTTTGCGGAATATTTCGTGGTAGCCAGTGCTGCCATCTGCAGTGCAGTGTTATAACGTGCACTGCCCCAGTCGCTTTCGCAGTAATATGTGCTTTCGCTGGTGCACTTGCCGTTCAGATATGTGGTGACCTTTGCCCAGTCCATTGCATCGCCGGTGATCTCACTCTGGAGGATCGCAGCACCGAGGCTGACATTATTCCAGCACATGGTGGAGTATACGCCCCACTTGCATCCGGACTGACCGGACTTACCGGCATTGGTGTCGTTCATGAACTTGTCCAGGAACGAGCTGTAGGTGCTGTCCTTGGTTGCCAGATACAGCCAGCCAGCTGCCCATGCCTGATCGTCATAGTAATCGTAAGATCTGTAGAAGTTTTCAGCCTCCGGACAATTTGCCTTATTGGTCTTGATAGAATAATTGTACAGTGCCTTTGCATACTTCAGGTCTTCTGCGTTGCCGAAGTTGATGTAGTTGACAGCCAGTGCTGCTGCATATTCTGCGGCGATGTCGCTGGCATCATCAGAAGTCCAGTAAGCAGTACGCAGACTCTGGTCATTCTGGGACTCCGGAGAGCACCAGACATCATGGTCAGCCTGTCCTACGCCTACCTGATAGCAGAAGCTGGTTACTGTATCGCCGCTCAGCTTTGTGCTTGCCTTAAAGAAATCACAGAAGCGATCGGTCAGTGCCTGCAAATGAGCTGTCTGTCCCAGTGCATCATAGCTGTCCTTGAATTCATAATAGCCCCAGCCCAGAGTAGAAGCGGTGTAGCCAGCCGGCAGACCAAACTTTACGTGATCGCCTGCATCGTGGAAGCCGCCGTCCACTTCATCGCTGCCGTGGCAGTTATCTCTCCAGTCAAACTGAGAGGCACTTCCCACATCAGAGCCGCACATATTGCCGTCGTAAAAATACATGGAGTACTGCAGCAGCTTTGCGTAGTTGTCATAAGACGCAGCAGATGCCGCCATGCTTCCCAGCGTTGTCAGTCCGGACAATGCTGTAGTTCCGGTCAGTAACGTCGCAGCACTGGCAGCACACGCCAGTACCCGCTTACCGAGCCCAAGTTTCTTCATAAAAAAACTCCTTTCGTAGTTCGCATTTTTCTGCACCGTTCTGCCCCAACTTCAGGACAATTCTCAAAAAGTGCAGACATGCCCGAAATTTATTCTATCATACCTCACAAAAAAAATCAACAGTTTTTTAATCTGAGATAGCCAGGGCGTTCTGTCACCGACCATGCAGTATTATCAGGATTGTGATTCCACTGCCATTCGAGATCAAGCTTGTTGGAGCTGTATGTGAAATCGTCGTCTTTTGCAAGTTGAGTGCCGGCATAATCACTATCAATTTCAAGTGTCAGGGGTACTTCGCCGTTTACGCCCATCATCGGCCAGTTATTTTCCCATGTCACTGGAACAAGCACAGGGATTCGTCCTACACTGCCGTGATCCTGAAACAGAAGTCCGTACCACTTTCCATCAGGCGTATCTACAATACCGCCCTGTGCAACACCACTGCCATAAGTGCCAAGTCCGGAATTCAGAATCGTTTTTCCCTCATATGTGCCAAGCAGTTCCTTACTTCGATAACAAAGCTCTATACGTTTGCTGTTTGAAGGCCATGCAATAACAAAAATGTAATAATATCCGTTTATTTTCTGGATATGCCAGCCCTCTCCGGCAAGATTGTCCAGTCCTGTGGAAAACAATGTCTGTTCCACACCGTCTTTCTTAAAGCCTGTCATATCTGAATTGAATTCCTTGATTTTTGCTGTACCACCTGCACCGTATACCAGATAATTCCGTCCGTCATAATCAAACAGAATGGAAGCATCATGATACATTCCGTTTATCTCGCTGCGTGTCCACGTTCCGTTTTCAATGTCCGAAGTCTTGTATATATAGGATTTTCCAGTGCCATAACTTCCAAAAAATACATAGAAGTTACCGTCATGGTATCTAAGACTTGCCGCCCACTGTCCATGCGAATAATCATTTTCACCATTTTTGAGAGTCTGCTTATCACCATCAGCGTAAGTGTCATAGACGTAATTGCATATCTCCCATGAAACCAAATCTTTTGATTTCATGATTGGGGCACCCGGACTGAAATACATTGTGGTGCTTACCATATAGTAGGTATCATCCACACGAATAATGTCCTCGTCAGGAACATCTGCCCATATAATCGGGTTCGATATGGTTGTTGTCTGTGCAGCGTCTGCTGTTGTCAGCTCAGATGATTGAAACGGTAAAGCTGATGCCAAAAGTACCACAGAAACAGTGGAAGCCAATATTCTCAGTATGAACTTACTTTTCATTTTCATTGCGATTCCTCCTCAAGATTTTTATTGTTCAAGCAGCATCCGCTTCAGCAGATGCAAATCAAATACATTTATAATATTATCTTCGCATAAATCCGCAGCTTTCCAGTCGGTAAGCTCTGCATCGGGTACAGCAAGAAGCCATTTCTGAAGCAGTATAACATCGATAACACTCAGTGCACCATCTGCATTGACATCTCCTTCTATTTCTTTCACCGGCTCCAGAATGAACTTCTGCCCATTTCCGCCCCAATATTCCCATTGGCAGATATTCGCACCATCCTCTTTACTGATGTTATATACATCAAGACAGCTTTTATTGTTCGAAGCGGCTGTCAGAAGTGCATATGTCCCATCAGTATTTCGGCACAGTGTGTATTTTTGAGATGTATCTCCTTTGTGCTTTTGAAGTAAAATATTTGTGCCATTTGTATCAGCACTTTTTTCTACGGTAAGAGCCCTTCCGTCCAATGTGGTTATGTAAAAAGTGTCGTCATCATTTTTTGTGAATGTCCAGACAGTTCCATTGCTCTGGACAGCGTTCCCGTTTTTTTCCGAAATAAAAAGTTCACTGTTTACATTCTTTATTCTGTATCTGCCGTTTTCAATTACTGCCCCCTTTGGATTTAAAATCTCATTATTCTGCGGATAAATATTCCGGAATACCTGAAGAGATTTCAAAGAATTTCCCTCAAAATCAAACAAAGCCTGATTGTCATAAGAAGACCCACCTGCACTTGTCACCGATGCATCATACTCTGCGGCATAATCCGTAGCCCAACCGCTGCCGTATTTTTTCCACAGACTGCTTTGCTCCTCCCATGAAATGCCGTTTACTCCAAGCCATGCCGGTTCCCAGTAGAAAACGCCGATTCCCTTTTCTCCCACATTTGCTACCGCTTGGAAAACATCTGTCAGACACTGTGCCTGCCCTTCCACAGAGATGTCATACCGAAAAACAGCACTGTCTGAATCTTCGGATACTGCATTTCCGAATGTATCACCGTCTTCACTTGTGTAAGGATAAGCTGTTTCAGCAACCATAACATACTTGTTGTATGTATCAGCAATTTCTTTAAGGACAGTCGTCAGATTTTCCGTTGTTCCATGCCAGTATGGGTAATAAGAAGTTGCAAATACATCATAATCCAGATTACATTCGTCCATTACCTGTGCATACCATGCATAAGATCCGGTTGATGGATTTGCAAAATGGTGTGCAATCAGGACAGATCTGTCAAAATCACGGATTGCCTGATCTCCGCTTGCAAACAAATCACATATTTTGTACATGTCCGTTTCACCGCAAAAAAAGCAGTTGGTTTCATTCCCCACCTGAACCATGCCAATATTTCCACCGGCTTCAGAAATGGTTTCCAGTACCCATGCGGTGTATTTATAAATTTCACCCTTTAATGTTTCATGGTCATGCTGTATCCAGTATTTCGGGCGAGTCTGTTTTTCTGGATCTGCCCAGAAATCAGAATACTGAATATCAACAAGCAGTTTCATGCCATATTTGGCTGCACGTCTCCCAATTTCAGCAGCAGTGTACAAATCGCAATTTCCGCCACCGTAGCTATTTCCCCTGCTGTCATAAGGTTCATTCCAGACACGCACTCGAATATAATTGACACCATGCTCGGAAAGTGTCCGAAAAATATCCTGTTTTCTGCCATATTCATTACAGAATGTGACACCGGCATTCTCCACAGCCAATATAGAGGATATATCAACACCTCGTATCGGTTCACCACCATTTACATTCATATCAAATTGACTGAAATAAACAGTATCATTTTCAGCAGATACAAGTGGGAACTTTGTGAGATCCATCAGGAGCAGAGCTGTCACAACGGATAGTATTACACATATTTTTTAAAATTTCATATGATAATATTCCAAACTTCTCCTTTTATTAGTTATTTTATCAGGACAATATCGTTGCAATTATCAATTATGCTGTTGTCTACTATAACACGGAAAACAGATTCTGTATATCATATTTGTCATGCTTTTTGCACATTCGTCAATGTGATCTTGTATAATAGAACTTGGCACGCAAGCTACAAAGGAATGAAATGGAAAAACTGTATATTTCGTTGTGCAAAAGCACAGTTGAAAAAGCAAATCAATAATTACGACTAAAACAGCAGTATTTTGACTAAAATACTGCTGCTTTTCAACTTTTCAAGCTTCATTTGAAGCCGATTATCTGCAAAAGGGTACACTTATCCCCTTATAAGTGCCTTCTGACTTTTTATTTGTCCACGTTTTACCATCAGAAGATTGGCACACGCAAACAGCACATTCAGCTTGTTGAAATTTTTCGCAAGTCCCTGATATCGAACTTTTCGAAAGCCAAATGTGTCTTTGATAATTTTAAAAGCATGTTCTACTTTGCAACGTACAGCGGATTTTCGGTTTTCAATATAACGTTCCCAGTCAATCGCATGATCAGATACTTGCGGCAGGCTTTTCGGACGGCGATTGATGCGAAAACCAATCTTACGAAAATGGTCGTTGTTTTTGATCTCATCCCGTTTCTCAATTCCAATATACCACCCACTGTCCCCATATACAACATGATCGTCCTCCCGCAGTAATTTGTGTGCTTCGGTTATATCGTGTGCATTGGCTGGCGTGGCTGTGATTGTATGCACCAAACCACTTCCGGAATCCACACCAATGTGGCATCTCATCCCGAATTTTCATACATTTCCTTTTTGGTCTGATACATTTCCGGATCCCGTTTCTTCTCTGCATTTTTGGTCGAACTCGGTGCAGAAATAATGGTTGCATCTACGATCGTACCGCCGTGCATGATATGCCCAGTAGCTTCCATCACACGATTGATCGCCTTGAAAAACACTTCCCCCAGATGGTTTTCTTCCAGCAAATGACGGAATTTCAGAAGCGTTGTTGCATCGGGAACCTGTTCCTCCATAAAGTCGATATTCATGAATTTCCGGAATGCATAGCTGTCATAGATGGCATCTTCCACGCCCTCATCAGAGAGATTGAACCAGATCTGCAACAGATATATCCGCAGCATTTTTTCGATTCCTTTTGTTGGTCTGCCACGCTTGCCGTTCGGATAATACGGGCGTACAAATTCTACCCATTCTTCCCACGGAATAATCTCATTCATGATGTCCAGGAATTCTTCCCGCTTCGTTTTCCGCTTTCTCAGGCTGTACTCATAATCGCTGAATGTCATCTGGCTCATTTGTCTTTTCCTCCTGCTTTTTTGTCTTTTTTCTATTATACCATAAAATCGGGACAAAGTCCAGCGCATTATATGAACTTTTTCGTTTTATACGCTTTTTCTTTCGGTATTACGGCATTTGCGAAGCTTCCGTGAAATCATATAATTGACTTCTACCAAAAATTTCTACCAATTTTTCTACCAAAATCGCTCTTTTTCGATTCTTTCTATTTCGTCCTCGGTTTTGTCACAGTATATTATATAATTACACGGCTGCGGTCTGTGACTTGTCCGCAGGGGTATCTTTCTTCTTTTTTCTGCTGTTTGACTTCTTAGATGCTTCTTCCGGCGCAGTCTCCTTTGTGTTGGTGGGAGCATCTTCCTTTTTGCCGCTGAGAACCCTTGCAATGGTTTCAGCCGAAGTGACCTTAGCATGATACTCCAAATGGCTATAAAGATTTGCCGTGATATTAAATGTTGCATGACCGAGCCATTCCTGAATCGCCTTCATTGGAATATCATTTGCAAGCAAAAGACTCGCACAGCTATGTCTCAGATCATGGAATCTAAGCATCTTCATTCCATTCTTCTTGATCACCTGATGAAAATCATGAGTGACCGTGTTTGGACTGATGAGCTTTCCATAAGGATCACAGCATACAAAGCCTTCAAACTCCGTAATATAATCTTTACCACAGAGCTTTTTATGATGCTTATCCATATCCTTCTTTTCGAGAAGCATATCTCTGATATGAGGAATCAGCGGAAGTGTTCTTCTTGTAGAGTTTGTTTTCAGTCTTGTCTCCACAAAGAGCTTGGGCTGTCCACTTTCGTCATAATCGCTTACGACCTTGCGTTCGATAGTGATAGTACCTTTCTTGAAGTCGATTGAATCCCACTTCAATCCAAGAATTTCACATCTTCTCAGACCGTAGTATGCTGCGATATGCACGATAAGCTCCAGCTTGTGACCTTTGAATACCTCAAACAATTCATTCAGCTCGTCTACATTATAAAAGACAGCCTCATGTCTGTCTGCTCTCGGTACGCTCATCTTGTCCATAGGGTGCTGTGTCAGCATTTCCATTTTTACTGCATAGGCAAAAGCCGAATGCAAAGCAAGGTAATACTGCTTGACTGTACTTCCCTTAACGCCCTCGTCCATTTTATGGTTGAGGTAAGCCTGGATATGTGTATGGTTCAGGTCGGCAAGCGTCACATCAGGATAATGAACAGCCATGTATTTTACAAAACGCTCTGCATTTCTCTTGTAGCACTGGAATGTGGTTCTGGCAGAATTCGCCTTGATCGCAGTGAGCCAATCGGAAAAGAAACTGTTAAGTTCATTATTAACGATGATGTTTTCATCACTTTCGGCGTCACTATCGTTCTTGCGGTTGATACTGAGCACGACCTGATTATTGTTCCACTGCTCTGCAAACTCAGCTACGATCTCCTCGACAGCTTCGTTGAGAGATTTCTTGGTGCATTTCTCAGGCAGTCCCGTTGACACCCACTTGCGCTTACGCTTTCCCACTTTATCCTTGAAATCAAAGACAACATACTGTTTTCCGTTCTTCACGGAAGTGATGTACTTATAAGGCAGACTTGCTTTCATTATTATTTCCTCCTTGCGTTGAAAGCGGTAGAAGTCTGCTGTTGACAACTCAATTATAGCGCGAATCGTAATATAATGCAAGACCTACCAACCGCAATTCTCTATTTTCGGCGCATTGACCTGGTTTTCACGGCTTGTTTTGTGCGCGTTGCAGAACGTAATTTATGACCTCGATCTTTGCCACTCTGATCTTGCGACCATCAGGCATCCGAGGTATCTTACCTTCTCTGACAAACTTGCATACCGTCTTGTATTTCAGGTCGAGCATTTCACATAGCTGGTCTACGCCTACAATATCGGGATACTCAGCAAACATCGTTCGATATACATCGTCCTCTGCCTGTTGATGCTCCTGAACTTCAACAGTTTCGTCCATGATGAACACTCCTCTCAGGGAGGAAGAAATAGAAAACAAATAGCGTTGATGTTTCATATTCAGTTTTCAAGATGCTGTAATACATCGTCTGTCGGTTATTTTTATGCCCAAAGATTGATGTACTGTTGGCAGCTCCTACTCCGAGGAATAGAAGCTCCCGACGGCACATCAGCCGTCGTTCAAAACAAGGAGGCGTGTGTGGAACGCCGTAGGCAGTACTCGTTGAACGGATACTCCCGACAGCGTTTCAGCTATCGTCCTTCTCGATAAGCGGCAGGATACCATCTTTCTTTAATTGGTCATAGATGAATATGCGCCCTTGCTGTGTCCAATAGGAATGGATTTTGGCAGTAGGATCGCCGTTCTTATCGTAAACAGTGTGTGTCTTTGACTTCATATATCCTCTGTCTGCATATTTCTGATACAGAAGCCATATCTGCCCTTGCTTATACTGTATTCCGTGTTCATGAAGCCATTTATTCAGCCATTTTGCGGACTTTCCGTAGTCTTTTGCTATCGTGGTTATGGGCATAAGCCCCTCGGAATGCAGTACCATATCGCAATAGTCTGCTTTCGGTTTCATAACCTCTATCTGCTTTGCCTGAACAGCAGTTGTTTCGATAAGGCTGCCGTTCTGCTGTTTAGCAAGCTCCAGCTTCTGGTCTGCGATCTGCAATGCCCTTGCCATGACCGCATCGGGACTGTTCCATTGCTTTTCAAGGTTTATGAAGTATTCACGGCAGCACTTGCCGATTTCGGTACGCTGGATCATACACAGCTCCTTTGCCATATCAATGGTGAGCTGATGGTCGATATACCCCTGAGAACCACCTTTTGAGTGATGAACAAAAATGTTCGTCACTGAATAATCCACATTTTCAGTGAATCCATACTCGCACATTCGTGGAAACCACATTCTATATGGTGTCTGCACTTCAAGTGCAGCGTGAAGCTCCCGTCCGCTGACGGTAGGATTATCATTATCGTATTTCACAGCGATTGTGATCTCATTCATATAGAACACCCTCTCTCTATCTTGTCGGTGTTTATGTTTGCGTTGTACTCCTGAGCTGTCGGGAACGGAAATCCGCTCCCGGCACAGGAGCGGCAGTTTAATCTGCCAATATGAAAATAGGAGAAATGGAACTGTCGCATTCAGAGATGTTTTTGGCAGAACCCAAGTCTCAGACACAGGTTCTCCCGACAGCATCTCTGCTGTCTTAGTGAAAGGTATTTCGATAGAGCATCGAAAAAAATGAAAGAAAAGCGAATCTGTGGAAACGGCTCAGCCTGAAAATGGACAAAGAAGCTGTGCCGTTCCCTCAGCTCAATAGTTTGCCTTCGTAAAAGAAGGAGGAATTCGAGAGGTTCAATGTCTGCTTCATTAAACCCCTTCACTTTACTACCGTGAAAATCGGAAAAGTGGGAAAGATTTTCGGGATTTTTTTCTTGAAAAAGAAGAAAATCGGCATTATGCACAAAGTTGTCTATTCGTTTTCGTGCAAGATGATGTACTCTTTCAGTTTCTCCTTTGCAAGCCTGAGACGATACCTCACCATATTCTTTGTAAGCCCATATTTGCTTGCAAGATACATCAAAGTCACCTTGTTCGTGCTATAAAAATAGTCCTTTATCAGTGCATAACCCTCCGGAAACTCTGCTCTGAGCATTTCCATTGCAACAGGCAGGAAGTCAAGCCGAGACTGAAATAGTGCTTCTTTTTCGGCTGCAATCTCGTTTATAGGAAGAGTCGAGGGATCGGCTATGACGGTCACAAGCTCGTCATAATCTACGGAATATGCCCGAAAGTCCGCTTCTTTCTCCTCAATCCACATTTCCTTGCGCCTGAGCTTGTTATATTCATCCTCAATATGGCGCGGCACATCATCTCCAAAGTGCGTATAGAAAAACTTACCCATTACTTGCTGCCCTCCATGTCAGAGGTCAGATTTGTAAGAGTTTTCACACCGAGCTTCTTCATACGGTCATTAAATGCCGTAAGGGTGTAGCTCTCATTGTAAGCACAGCCGTTCAGATAATCACAGAGGATATAATCAGCCTGGTTCTTGAAGCCGTATGTTCCTGGGATAAGATTATCGCTTTTGAAGAAAAGGTGTCTCTGTCTGAACGGGTGAAGCCTGAGTGCGATACATACAGCACACAGGTAACGCTGCCGTATCTTCCTCTCATTTTTCAGGTAACGGGAGATCGTACACTGGCTGATACCCGTCATTCTTGCGAACATATCCTGACTGATATTATACTCATTCAGATAACGTGCCAGTGCATCACCAAAGGTATCTGCATCCTGTAAAAGCCGATTGTCCGTCCCGAATATGTAGATAGCATAGCTTTGAGGTTCTTCTATTTCAGTGAACAGCGGAATCCGAGGAATCTGAATAATACTTTTCATAAAAATCTCCGTCCTTTCCGTCGGACGGAGAAGCGCAAATGAACACAGTAATCCTATCATTCGGTTTCAAACCGTCCGACAATCAAACATTACTCGTTCATTTGACTGTTCATTATTCAGTTGTCCATACAGTGATCGAGTAACCCTATTGCGCATTAGGTTCACCATATGGAGCGGAGTCCTCATATCGGACTGCGTACTCTCATAATTATAACCCAAACAGCGCGAAAAAGCCAGATAACAACCGTTTCCGAACGGAATAGCCGCTATCGTTCAAAACACCGTATTTCCGCATTTCTGTGATACTTTCTCTGTGCTGTACCCTTATAGGTGAATGATACAGTTTATCAGCATACAAGCCATAAAGCACCAGATTTTGTATTATTCCAAACGGAATATATTTCACAGAACTTTCATTCTGTAAGGCGATTTTTCATCATTCTATCACATTTCGGCATAGAAAAAACGGTCTGATCTGCTCAGACCGCCTTTAAGATGTATGTAGTGACATACAATCTCAGCATTTGTTACAGCAAAGAAGAAATCCGCAAGGCAATCATTGCAGACTGTCATCTATTGTTATTGTCCGGTACACAGCTATCACCTCCGTAAAATCGAAATAACCGATCAGGTCTGTATGGTACTGTATAGGAACAAACAAATGCCAAGCTGTATGCTTGTCTGATTATTATTACACCGGAAGACCGGATATAACCAGAAATTATAATAAAAGAGCCGTTACACACTAACAGCTCTCATCATGGGGAAACTTTGAACCCACTGGGATCAAAGTCGGTCACAATGGCTGGTAAGCACTCATTCACCGATAATATCCTCATCAGTAAGCTCGATCTCTCCATTCTCCTTTTCATATTCCTTTATTTTTTCTTTCACAAGAGTTTCGATCATATTAGTCATGGAGCGATTCTGTGATTCAGCGATCTTCTTGATCTTTGCGTGGTCGATCAGATTCAGGCGAAGCGTAAACGAAGTTTTTATAATAGCCATAGCAATACCTCACTTTCACTATTATCATACCACTTTAGGCTTCTTTTGTATGCAGTCAGGTTGACACCACTTTGATACCTTGATATAATAATTATAATATTATTTAAAGCGAGGTATACCGAAATGCTGAACATTTATACCGTAAGTTTTTTCGGACATAGAAGCATTGAACGAGCGTCAGAAATAGAAAATCGACTTGATAAGTTCCTGCATGACATTATCACGCAGAAAGAGTACGTCGAATTTCTCATAGGGCGTGATGGAGAATTTGATCTTCTTGCTTCTGCTGCTATCAAAAGAGCTGTCCGTGAATATGGATACGGCAACACGCATTTTACTCTGGTTCTGCCGTACATGAAAGCAGAATATCGGGATAACGAAAAAGAATACCTCGACTACTATGATGAAGTCGAGGTATGTGAGGAATCGTCCGAAGCTCACCCGAAGGCAGCTATCCTGATCAGGAACAGGTATCTTGTTTACCGTTCCGACCTTATTGTGTGCTGTATTCAGCGCGAAAGCGGCGGAGCATATAAAACAATGCAGTATGCGGAGAAGCTTGGAAAGAGAATCATAAATCTTTCTGAACAACAAGGCTTTGAAAGGTCAATCTGCTGAAAAGAAAAAGCCCTCATAGTTGAGAGCTTCACTATCTGATACCATGTTTTAGTCAGTCGAGGATTCTTCGAGCAGATTATAAATACCATCCTCAGAGAGAACGCCACGTTTCAGGTCTTTTGGGAGAAGTCCTGCTTCATCGGCAGCAAAGTCACGCTTCCAAGCATCACTGATGTAATAGGCAGATAGCTCACCAAGTAGCTTCTTGTGTTCAGGTGAGTTGCTGTCCAGTGCCTGAACCCTGTCCATTATCTTTTCGTAATGTGTGATACGCTCAATATGTTCCTGTATCGGAGCGGAATACTTAGGCGTGATCTTCTCAAATCCGTGTATGACCTGTTTATCCGAGAACTTGGACAGCTTACCATCCGACCATTCTATAAAAACATTGTCCATTTCGTCTATGTAAAGTATTGTTGCCGTAGAGCCGACGGGATAATCTCCGGTGACCGCTTCGGTCATTCTGATATTAGCACCGACTGTGATAGAGTCCATCATAACTATAACCTCCTGCATTTACACACTTGCTCTATTATACTACAATGGGCAGTTAGTGTCAAGACAATCACAACGAAATCGAGCTGCATCGTCAAGGTGCAGCTCTTGTTTTATTTCAGTATCTTTTTTATCTGCTCCTCACTTGCCTGGGGCAGTATCTTTTTCAGGTGTTCAAGGATAAGCTTGTAAGATTCTTCCGGTTCCCTCTGATAGACCTTATCCGTAAATTTATCACCCATATACTTTTCGGGAGTAGAATACTCTGCCACACCCCACCCGTAGGGCTGCCCGTTCTTGTCGGTCATATAGACGAAGTTGCTTGTGATAATATAGCATTGCTCCTGTAATTTGGTGATAGAAGTATCAAATCCTTTATTGCCGCCCTTGCGATAATCACCGAGCTTTTTCAGTTCTTTGGATATGATCGGAGCGTTATTGTCAAGCAGATCATAGAAGACTTTATCTGTATGTTTTGCAAGCCCCTCATCGTACCTTGCATCGAAGTCATATCCGTCACGGCGATAGTTTGCAAAGTCGGGAAACCACTCCTTGCTGATATAGACCGCTTTGTGTTCAAAGAACTTTCCATAGGCACAGCCTGTTTTCTGAATGACCGGACTTTTCCATTCCCAAGCGTCCCACTGTCCGCTGTCAGAGTAATACCAGTGTTCCGGTGCAATATGCTCCTCTATGGAAAAGCCTTTGATACTGTTTCGGAAGAACGGCAGAAATCCGTACTTGTTTATTGCTTTTATCAGGTCAGTTTCCGACCTGATCGTGAACCGCATAGCT
>OGPE01000964.1_pt1 | contig 20158 bp, 8 predicted proteins | sample 1552881 | NCBI WGS metagenome assembly OGPE01 (sample SAMEA2580236, study PRJEB22360) | human gut metagenome | biome: human gut; feature: human-associated habitat; material: faeces | place: Denmark | collected 2008/2010 | reverse complement strand
GAAAGAAATCGATTTCCTTGGAAATGCAGTAAACAATCCGGTAAGACCATTCGTAGCTATCCTTGGTGGTGCTAAGGTTGCTGATAAGCTTAATGTAATCAACAACTTACTTGAAAAGTGCGATACACTTATCATTGGTGGTGGTATGGCATATACATTCATCAAAGCTCAGGGTGGAAAAGTTGGTATTTCATTAGTAGATGATTCTAAGTTAGATTACTGTCTTGACATGATGAAGAAAGCAGAAGAATTAGGAAAGAAATTATTACTTCCTATCGATACAGTAGCTGCTGACGGATTCCCAAATCCTATCGATGCTGAAATCGAAACAATGATCGTTCCAACAAACGCAATTCCTGATGACAAAGAAGGACTTGATATTGGACCTAAGACTCGTGAGTTATTCGCTGATGCAGTTAAGAACGCTAAGACAGTAGTATGGAACGGACCTATGGGCGTTTCAGAAAACCCTTGCCTTGCAGCAGGTACTATTGCAGTAGCTAAAGCTTTAGCTGATACAGATGCTACAACAATCATCGGTGGTGGTGATTCAGCAGCAGCTGTAAACAACCTTGGTTTCGGTGATAAGATGACACACATCTCAACAGGTGGTGGAGCTTCACTTGAATTCCTTGAAGGAAAAGATTTACCAGGTGTAGTAGCAGCTAACGACAAGTAGAGCTAAGGCAAATGAGTCCATTTACACAAAAACAAATCAAGAACAATGAATGTTCGCATTCATTGTTCTTAGATTGATTTTTGTGAAGCTGGCGAATGCCAGCGTGCTTATTGAAGCAGAGCATCAATAAGATAAGGACATTAAATATAGAGGAGACATTAACATGAGAAAGAAAATTATCGCAGGCAACTGGAAAATGAATCCCCTGCCTGCCGAAGGCGTAGAACTGGCCAAGCAGGTCGCAGCAGGCAAGCACACCGTATGCGACTGCGTGTCGTTCATCGTATGTCCTCCCTTCACGCACCTGTCGGAGGTGAGCAAGACGCTCGAAGGGACGGGAATCGCCGTCGGCGCCCAGAACTGCGCCGCCGAGGCCAAAGGGGCCTACACGGGCGAAGTAGCCGCGTCGATGATCGCGGCGCTGGGCTGCAAGTACGTGATCCTGGGCCACTCGGAGCGCCGCCAGTACTACGGCGAGACCTCCGCTACGCTCAACAAGAAGATGGCGCAGGCCTATGCAAACGGGCTGATCCCCATCTACTGCGTCGGCGAGAACCTCGACGAGCGCGAGGCCGGCAAACACTTCGACGTGGTGAAGGCCCAGATCGAAGAGGTGGTTTACAACCTCACCGAGGAGCAGTACAAGAACCTCGTGATCGCTTACGAGCCGGTTTGGGCCATCGGTACGGGCAAGACCGCTTCGGCCGAGCAGGCACAGGAGATCCACGCCTACATCCGCCAGGTGCTCGCCGCCAAGTTCGGCGCAGCGGCACAGGAGACGGCGATCCTCTACGGCGGTTCATGCAAGCCCTCGAACGCCGCCGAAATCTTCGCCAAGGAGGACGTGGACGGCGGCCTGATCGGCGGCGCAGCCCTCAAGGCAGAGGACTTCCTCGCCATCGGCAAGGGGTTCTCGAAGTAATACCGCGACAGCGTACAATTACGGACAGAGGCCCCTTGCAGGGGCATCTGTCTCTTTATCCGACCCGGATTTCCCAACCATAACTACGACACCATGAAAAAACTGCTGTTTCTCGCCGCCGCACTCTCGGCGGCATGCGCCGCAAGCGCGCAAGGCTACTACACCGACGCCTACAATCCCGACATCACGCGCCACACCGGGCGCATCGCCGCACAGCGCGCGGAATTCATACTGCCCGAGGTGAACGGCTACAACGTCTACAAAGCCGACCTGCACACCCACTCGGTCTACTCCGACGGCGACTGCACGCCCGAATTCCGCGTCCGCGAAGCGTGGTACGACGGTCTGGACGTGCTGGCGATCACCGAACACGTGGAATACCGCCGCCACGAAGGCAAGATGCTGAACTTCCTCAAAGGCTACGTTCCCGAAGGTACGGAGGCCATAAACAACAACATCATCCGGAGGAGCGCCGACGAACGGGGCATCCAGTCGGATCTGAACCTCCCGGTGAAACTGGCCCGGGAGACCGCCCGAGAATACGGTCTGACGATCATTCCCGGCGCCGAGATCACCCGCGAACCGATCGCCTACGGCCACTACAACGCCCTTTTCACCACGGACAACAACTCCCTCTACGCCACCGACGCCCTGCAATCGCTCCGCAACGCCAAGGCGCAGGGGGCGCTGGTGATGCACAACCATCCGGGCTGGCGGCGCAAGAGCCTCGAACACCCCGAGTTCGAAGTCAAAGCCTACGGCGAAGGGCTGATCGACGGCATCGAAATTATGAACGGCGCAGAGTTCTACCCCAAAGCCATCGCACGCGCCCACGCCCGCAAACTGTTCGTGTCGGCGAATACCGACATCCACGATGCGACGGCCGAGACCTACCGGCTTCAGGGCCACAGCCGCAACATGACGCTGATCTTCGCCCGGAACAACTCGCTCGAAGCGCTGCGCGAGGCGCTCGAAGCGCGCCGCACGCTGGCCTATTCGTTCGGCACGATAGCGGGCGACGAACAGCTGCTGAAGGACCTCTTCACGGCATCGGTCCGGATAAAGGTGCTCCACACCGACCCGAGCAACGGCCGCCGCACGGTAAGCCTCACGAACAGCAGTTCGGTGGAGTACGTCCTCCGCTTCCCGGGGCAGAATCCCGTCGTGCTCAAGCCGTTCTCGACGCTGATGACCACCGTAGAACGTGACAAGCCGCTCGACGTCACCGTCGAAAACATGTGGTACTCCGAGAAGGATCATCCCCGGATCGAGATCAATCTGTAATCCCGCACCCGTTAAAAAATCCCCGGACCTTCATGGCGTAGGATTATAATGATGTAATGACTTGATTATTCAGGTCATTACATCTTTGTATAGGGATAATAGATAACGACAAGGCAACGGTTTGTTTTCAGCCTATTCCGATCAAAGTAAATTAAAATTCATAGATTATATCTGAAGTTCAAGAAGAAATAAAACTGAAAGATTATCACCACAATGAATCTCAAAACACGACAATGGTCAAACCTTGTATTATTTTACTTTTTTGTTCATTTTAATTTTTAATATAGTCCGTTTCCTGTTTTCCTTAAAACTTATTATCTTTAATGCATGCTTTTCCGATTCCCGCATTCGTCATGGTTGCCGGCCTGCCGCCGGTTGTTACTGTTGCTACCCGCTTTGGTGCTGGCGGCGGGCCTTTCGGCGCGGTCGCTGGTCAAGGCGGACGTGCAGCTGGCGAACAACGCCGTTTTGGCGATGTATCAGGACGAGGATGCCAATATGTGGATCGGAACCTACGACGGACTGCACCTCTACAACGGCAAGAACACCTTTGTTTTCCGCATGGAGCTGGACAACGAATTTTCGCTGTGCAGCAATATCGTGCTGGAGATAGCCCCGGCCGAAAAGGGCTACCTATGGGTAGCCACTTCGCTGGGGATCAATAAATTTTCCCTGCGCGAGCGACGCGTCGTCGAAAGCTATATGCAGTACGTCGACGTAGAGAATATCGCTTCGGACAGCGAGGGAAACACCGTGCTTTTCTCGGGTGAGGATTTTATCACCTGCTACCGCCCAGGGCGCGCCTTTTTCGAGGACGTGTATATTCCGGGCGTCCGCGCTGCGGAGATTGTCGCCGTCTGGTCGGAGGCACCCCGGGTGTTCTGCACCTTGGGGCGGGACGGAGAGTTGGTGCGTTACCGGCTCAACGACGGCGAAGGGAAAAGTCTCGTGCGGGTATCCGGGCGCCAGCTCTCCGCGCGTCCGGTGCGCAAGGCGTTCTTCAATGGCGGCAGGCTCCATTTCGTCGACACCTCGGGCGGGCTGTGGCGGTATACGTACAAGGACGAATCGCTGGTGCTGCTATCCGACCTTTCGCAGCTGGGCGAAACGGGCTTTACCGTGTCGACGGTCTGTTCGTTCGAGGACGAGGTTTATGTGGGCTTCCTGGCCGGGGCCCTGGGCCGTGTTCCCGAGAAAGGAGGCCGCTGCGAGCTGATCGCCTCGGACTACCGCGTTTTCTGCCTGTGGGCCGACTGCAACCAGGATATCCTCTGGGTCGGAACCGACGGCTACGGGGTTCATATGTACTGCGACAAGGAGGAGCTGTTCACGACGCTGCTCATGGAGGACATGCCGCAAAAGGTGCTCAAACCCGTGCGGGCCATCCATACCGACGACAGGGGAAACCTGTGGATAGGCACCAAGGGCGACGGCGTAATCCGCATCCGCGATTATGAAAGCTATGCCGGCGGGAATATTCCCGTCGACCACCTGACCCGTTTCGACCGCGGCAAGGGACTTACGAGCAACGAAGTTTTCAGTTTTTGCAGCAGCCCGGCCCGGAATGTCATATGGCTCGGAACCTCGGGCCCGGGCCTTACCTATTATTCATACGGGGACGACCGGATGCGGACGCTACCCCTGCAGCCGGGAATGCCGGAGATACGCGGCGTCCACCAGATGTGCGAGGTGAACGACTCGACGCTCTACCTCGCCTGCGATACGGATGCGCTGGTCGAACTGACAATCGGAAAGGGCGACAGGCCCGTCGTGACGGCGATGCGCCGTTACCGGTTCCGGCTGGAGCGCCGCGACTGCAATGAGTTTTATGCCCTGATACGCGAAAGCGACTCGACGCTGCTGCTGGGCATGCGCGGCGGTTACGGGCTGATACGCTTCGACATGCGGACGAAGAAGTACGTATTTGTTGATATGCACCGCCTGCAAAGCCGGGCCCTGGGCGATTTGCTCTGCCTGTGCAAGAGCCGCGAGTCGGGACTCTACTGCGGCGCCAGTTCGGGGCTGATACTGCTTACGCCCGAGGGTGACATCCGGCAGTTCAACCGCCGCAACGGCATCGTCAACGACATGATACACGGCGTGCTGGAGGATGCGCATGGCTGCATCTGGTTGAGCACGAACAAGGGCCTCGCGCAGTACAGCCCCGGCCATGACTTTTTCCACAACTACTCCTCTTCCGATTTGCGCGTCATCGAGTTCTGCGACGACGCTTACTGGAAATGTCCCTATACCGACCGGCTTTTTTTCGGCGGCGTGAACGGCGTGGTGTGGATAGACCCCGCGGCCGAGCCACCCTCTAACTACAAACCCCGGCTGCGCTTCATGGATCTCGAACTGCCGGACGGAACACTCGTGCCGCTGTCGGATTATACAGGCGACGGACACGACCCCCTCCCGGTGCGTATTGCGCCCCGTACGACCGGCTTCGCCGTCTCTTTCGTGGCTGTCGACTACCTGAATGGCGATAACTACGAGTATTCCTACATGCTGGAGGGCTATTCCGACGAGTGGGTGGAATTACAGAAAAACAACCGCGTCGCCTTTATGAATATTCCCGCGGGCAGTTACCTGCTGCACGTGCGCTACAAGAGCAACGTCATGGATCGTGCCACGCAGGTCTACACGCTGCCCCTGACGGTGCTGCCGCCGTGGTACCGCACGACGGCAGCCCTCGTGTGCTATATCCTGCTCGCGGCAGGGCTCGTATGGCTGTTTGCCGCCTTGCTGCGCAGGCATTACCGCAGGCAGCAGCAGCGTGTCGTAGCCCGGCTGGAGGAGGAACAGCGCGAGAAGCTCTATGAGGCGCGGCTCAATTTCTTCGTCAACATTTCGCATGAACTCTGTACGCCGCTGACGCTTATCAACGGCATGAACGAGCGTATCGCACAACTGAGCGCGGAGAATCCGCAGCTGCACAAGTATACGGATGTGATGCACGAGAATGTCAAAGGCCTGAACGACCTGATTCAGGAGATACTGGATTTCCGGAAAATCGAGGAGGAGGGATTCGGCCGCGTCCATATCCATAGCGTCGATATCGCCGCGATGCTCTGCGTGCAGGTACGCTCGTTCGCCGACGCTGCGGAGCGCAACGGCATCGAACTGTTGTTGGAGGTACCGCCGGAGCTGACGTGGAACACCGATGCCGCATTCCTGAAGAAAGTGGTCTTCAACCTCATGTCCAATGCGATGAAATACACGCCTCAGCGGGGATGTATCCGCATTTCGGCGACGGCAGCTGGGAACGGGCTGGAGCTGAAAGTCCGGAACACGGGGCGGGGAATAGCCCCCGAGCAGTTGATACATGTCTTCGACCGTTACCGTATCCTGGACAGTATGGATCGCAATATGTACACCGACTCTACGTCGCGCAACGGGCTGGGGCTCTTCATCTGCCGCGGGCTGGTGCAGGCGCTCGGCGGGGAGATTTCGGTGGATAGCGAGGTCGGCCGGTATGCCGAATTCACGGTGCGCTTGCCATACCGGGAGGTGGCGGACGGGGATGTCGGTGCGGAGGCGGTGCAGAAGCCGGCCGGTGTCGCTCCGACCCTGCCGCGCGGAGGTGAAAAACCCCTCGTGCTGGTCGTGGACGACAACAAGGACATCGTATGGCTGATCGAATCGGCGCTTTCCGGGCAGTTCCGCGTCAGCACGTGCCACGATGTGGCCGAGGCGCTCGCACGCCTGGGCGAGATGACGCCCGACCTGATTATCACCGACATCGTCATGGCGGGCGCGAGCGGACTGGAGTTGGTGAATGCCGTGCGCAGCGATAAATTCCTGCGCGGTATCCCGGTCGTCGTCGTTTCGGCGAAGATTACCGAGAGCGAGCAGGTCGAAGGGCTGGTGTCGGGAGCTGACGCCTACCTGACCAAACCGTTCTCCGTGCCCGTGCTCTGCGCCACGGTCGAACGGCTGATAGCCAGCCGCCGGATGCTGAAGGATTATTACAATACGCCCGAGAGCGTCTATACGGTCGTCGAGGGACAGAAGATGCATCAGACCGACAAACTTTTCATGGACACCGTCGTGGACACCATACAGGAGCATATCGAGAGCGAGAACCTGCGCATGGAACTGATTGCTGAACGCCTCGGACTGACGGCCCGCAATTTCTACCGGAAGTTCAAGAAGATTTCGGGACGCACGCCGAGCGAATTCATCAAGGAGTACCGTTTCGAGTATGCGGCCCGCCTGCTGACGACCACCCACCTCACCATTCAGGAGATCATGTACCGCGTGGGGATTTCGAACAAGTCCTATTTCTACCGCGAATTCCAGAAGAAATACGGGCTCAAACCCAAGGAATACCGTACGAAGCAGTAGTTTGCACCGGGAGCGGAAAAGTATCCTGATTCGCATAAAAGAGGTGGTAATTTACCTTGTGCGAATCAGGATACTTTTTTTGTCCGCGATGCATCCCTTTCCCCGGGGCTGTTTGCTAAATTTGTATAAACCTCAAACCGAACCAACTGACTTCCCATGACTTTGAAATAGTCTATTCTCTCAAAACTGCGGGCAGCGTTTCAGGGCCCGAAATTACCGCTCCCGCATGATTTACGAAACTATTGTTCTACGGAAACCATTTTATCAACCTAAACCAAAAATTAATGAAATTACACTTTTACTCTGTTTGTATGGTTCTGCTCTCCCTGTTGCCGGGATTGACCGTGTCGGCGCAGGAGCAGAAGACGACCGCCGCGCGTACGGTGATTGTCGTTGACCAGGCGGGGCCGGTAATCGGTGCGAGTGTCGTGATCAAGGGAACCGTATCGGGCGCCTCGACCGATGTCAATGGCGTTACAACTATCGCTTGTCCGGACGACGCCGTTCTCTCCGTATCGTATGTAGGTTACAGTACGCAGGAGGTAGCCGTCGCTTCGCGCACGACGATCGAAGTCAGACTCGAAGAGGACGCCCAGCGGCTCGATGAGGTCGTGGTCGTAGGTTACAACACCGTACGCCGCGCCCAAACCACGGGAGCCCTTTCGCAAGTGAAGGGCGAGAAGCTCGAATTTCAGTCGTCGCCGACGCTTGAAAACCGATTGCAAGGCCAGACGCCCGGTGTGATGATCTCCAGCGGTTCGGGACAACCGGGCAGCAACGATCTGTCGATCCGCATCCGCGGTACAGGATCGATCAACGGTAGCAACACTCCTCTTTATATTATGGACGGCGTGATGGTGCAATCGGCCGATTTCGCGGCGCTCAACTCCAACGACATCGCCGACATCCAGGTGCTGAAAGACGCTTCGGCCACGGCGATTTACGGTTCGCGCGGCGCCAACGGCGTGATTGTCATCACGACCAAAAGCGGACGCAGCGGACGCACGAACATCAACTACCGCAACCAGTTCGGTTTCTCGTTCCTGGTGGATTACATCGATATGATGAACAGCGAGCAGAACCTCCAGTACCAGCTGCAGTGCGTGATGTCGGAACCCAACAGCAACTTCTATCCGATGATGCAGTACCTCAAGCGCGAAATGGACGGCACGGCCTCGGAGGCCGACCTCGCGCGTCTGGCCAAGGCCCGCGCCACCGACACGGACTGGATGGATCTGATGACCCAGACGGGTTTCCTGCAGGAGCATAGCGTTTCGGTTTCGGGCGGCAGCGACAAGACCCGGTTCTTCATCTCGGGCTCTTACCTGACGCAGCAGGGGATTCTCAAGAAGTCGAGCCTCGACCGTTATTCGACACGTTTCAATATCGACCACAAGGCGACCAAGTGGCTCGACCTGGGACTGAAGGCCACGGTCGGTTACAGCAAGACCAACTTCGCAGACCCCGAAGCCGGTGCCGGACGCCAGAACTGGGGCAACCCGTGGTTTACTACGCTGCTGGCCTATCCCTACGAGTCGCCCGACGACTGGTACAACGTCGACAACCCGACGCTCATCACCAAATATTACGACCGCGAAACGGGCCGCCTGAAAACCGTCGCTTCGGTGTATGCGAAAGCTTCCATCACAGACTGGCTCTCCGTAAAGACCAATTTCGGACTGGATTTCATGTACAACCGCAACGTGTCGACGCTGCACCGCGACCATCCCAATGCGCAGCAGAACCACGGTTACTACGGCCAGACCTCGTCGGAGCTATTCCGCTACACGTGGACCAATACCATCAACGTCAATAAGGATTTCGCCAACGGACATTCGCTCAACGCCGTAGCCGGTATGGAGATGTTCCAGGGCAAATGGTACACGTCGAACTTCACGGGCTACGACCTGAATTCCGACATGATGCAGTCGCCGGCCGGTATCGGCGACAAGTCGGGTTCGTCGCTTTTCCCGCCCTCGATCGGCGGCGGCCGCACGATGAGCAACCTCATGTCGTTCTTCGCGCAGGCCAGCTATTCGATCGCCAACAAGTACAACTTTTCGGCCTCGCTTCGCCACGACACCTCGTCGAAATTCTACGAGGACAACGCCAGCGCCACGTTCTGGTCGGTCGGCGCCAGCTGGCTCATCTCGTCGGAGTCGTGGTTCGACAACGCGAAGTGGCTCAACCAGCTGAAATTGCGCGCCAGCTACGGTACGACGGGTAACCAGGACGGCGTGAGCGACTTCGGAACGTTCGACGGCTACTACAACTCGTCCTACAACGGCGAATCGGGTTACAGCCACGGACAGCTCGGCAACAGCGAACTGCGCTGGGAAACCTCGGCCCAGACCAATGTCGGACTGGACGTGTCGGTGCTGGATTCGCGCGTGAACGTCACCTTCGACTTCTATAATATCAAGACCAAAGACCTCTACATGTCGAAGAACATCTCGATGACCAGCGGTTTCAGCTCGATTTTGGCCAATGCGGGCTCCATCGTCAACCGCGGTGTCGAGCTCGGCGTCAACACCACGCCTGTCAAGACGCAGAACTTCCAGTGGGATCTCGGGTTCAACTACACCTACAACAAGAGCGAGATTACCGATCTGGGTACTTGGTCGAACAAGGAGGGGCGCTACAAAAACGGCAACACGCTCTATGAACTGGGCCGCCCGCTCGGTACGTGGATCATGCCTTACTACGCAGGCGTCAGCCCCGCTAACGGCATGCCCGTCTTCTACGACAACTACGGACAGCTCACGACCGACATCAACCAGGCGTATATGGCCGACCATCTGGGAACGTATGAAGTGCCCGTCTTCGGCGGCATCACGACCCGGCTGCGCTACAAGGGCGTGCAGCTCGACGCACAGTTCACCTATGCCTACCACTATACGGTGATGAACTGCCAGCGCTGGTATATGGACAACCACAAGTTCAACGGCAACAAGCCCGTGCGCATGCTCCGCATGTGGATGAAAGAGGGCGATGTGACCGACGTGCCGGCTTTCCGCGACGGCATTCAGCCCTCGCCGATGGCCTCGCAGTTCCTCGAGGATGCCTCCTACCTGCGCCTGAAGACCCTGCGCCTGTCGTGGACGCTGCCCGACCGCTGGATGCGGAAGACCCGCTTCATCCGCAACCTGACGCTCTATGCACAGGGCGAGAACCTCGTGACATGGACGGGATATACGGGTGCCGACCCCGAAGTCAACGGGGCGCAGGACGTCATGTCCTATCCGAAGCCCCGTACCATCACATTCGGTGTGGATATGAATTTCTAATCCTAAAATGAACCAGACAATGAAAAAAATACAATCGATATGCATCGTGGCGCTGCTGGCGGCTTTTGCGCTCACGTCATGTAACTATACCGACCTCGATCCCACGGACATGGTCGGCCCCGACAAGGCGTTCGGCAACGTGCAGAACGTCCATAAGGCCGTGGTCGGCATCTACGGCAAGGCCAGCCTGCGCTCGAAACTTGCCGTTACGGAATATATCGCCGACGACTGCGTGCAGGGCGGCGATTCGGGTGGCGCAGGAACCGACCTTGCCGGCTGGGTCTACACCGCCACGTCGGGCGACGTCAGCGGCTTGTGGGCGCATTACTACGGTATCATCAATCAGGCCAACCGCGTGCTTAACTACGGCCCGAAAGTGAAGCCGCTCAACGCCGAAGAGGAAACCTCACTGCAGGTGTCGCTCGGCACGGCTTACTTCTTCCGCGCCTATGCGCATTTCGAGCTGCTCTGCTTCTTCTCCGATTTTTCGAACGACGACGCGCTGGGCATCCCGTACGTCAGCCATTACCACGTGGTGGGCAATCCCCCGCGCGACAAAGTCGGCGCATGCTACGAGCAGATTATGACCGACCTCACCCGCGCGTACGACATGCTGACGGTAGCGGCTCCCGACCTGGCGGCCGACAACAAGGCAACCAACTCGACGGCATACATTTCGCAGGCCGCGGTCGATGCGCTCCGTGCGCGGGTTTCGCTCTACCACAAAAAGTACACCCACGCCTACATCTATGCCAGCAATGCCCTGCGTGCCGTAGGCATCGCCAAGCTTGGCGAGGTGCAGAACCTCTGGCTGGACAAGTCGAACGCCGGTACGATTTTCAAGCTGTCGCGTCCCGCAGGCTCGTCGACGATCGGGACGCTCTTCGTGGGCCGCGACTATTCGAGCGTTTTCCGCCCGAGCAACGAACTGCGCGCCCAGTTTTCCGAAAAAGACGTCCGCGGGCCGGTTTTCTTCGAATACGGCCGTGACCGCGCTGGGGCGCCCGTGTGGATGGTCACCAAGTGGTTCGGCGACGCGTCGGATATCGGCCGTCTCGATGAGAAAATGTTCCGTGCCGAGGAGATGCAGCTCATTGCCATCGAGGCGCTGATGATGCGTGAGAACCCCGATCTGGCTGAGGCCAACCGCCTGCTCAACGAACTGCGCGCCGAACGTATCGAGGGCTACACGGCGCAGACCTATCCGGGGCTGCTGGCCGAGATTATCAAGGAGCGCCGCTGCGAGCTGGTATGGGAGGGGCACCGCCTGTTCGACGCGCGCCGCCTGAAAGTGACCATGACGCGCGAGGGCAAGACGATTTCCGCCGACGACTACCGCCTGACGCTGCCGATTCCGCAGGCCGAAATCGACGCCAACTCGGGCATCTCGGAGAGCGACCAGAATTACGGATATTAACGGACTTTAAAACCTGAAAATGATGAAAAAGATAACATATATGCTTTTAGCGGGGGCGCTCCTCTGCTCCTGTGCCGATGAAAAGCCGCATTTCCTGCCGGCCCCGGGCGGCACCGTGGAGATCGGCGGCATCGGCGCCACGCCGTCGTCCGACGCGGCGGCGCTCCTTGACGACGACCTTACGACCTACTTCGAGGCCGAAGTCGGCTCGGAGAACAGCGTCGAGGCGGTCGTGGATTGCAGCGCCGGGCGGATCGTGGCCTACACGCTCGTATCGTCGGGCGTGGTGGAGCAGGGCGACAACGGCGTCGAAGCGCTGTACGACCCCGTGTCATGGAAGGTCTACGGGTCGGACGACGGCGCGTCGTGGAACGAGGTGGACAGCCGTTCGGAGGTCGCGTTCATCGCCCGTTTCCAGAAACATATCTATTACCTGGCGGCGCCGGCCGACTATGCCAAATATAAATTCGTGTTCAAGGCCAACGGCGGCGACAAGCTGACTCTTTCGGACATCCTTTTCCACACGGAAGACCCGTATGCCGCGTGGAAGAACTTCGAGTCGCCCGAAATCCTGTTCATCGACCTGGCCGAGGACAAGGGCTCCAAACTCTACGACGTGCTGGTGCAGGACAAGATCGCCTACCTGAAGTGGCATGCGCTGGAGATTTGCACCTACCTCTACTTCAACGACCGGGACGAGCGTTTCCCAGTGAACACCATCGAGTATTTCCTCGAACCGATGCCCGGCGAGGTGTCGTACAAGGGAGGCTCGTCGCCCAAAATTAACATCCATTACTCGACCGACTGGATTCAGAAATCGGCCAACGAGTCGCTGCTCAAGTTGAGCCTCGAAACGCGCGGCGTGCTTTTCCACGAGATGGTACACGCTTTCCAGCTCGAACCGCAGGGCATTCCGGCTTACAGTCAGGGCAACATGTCGTGGGCGGCAATCGAAGGTCTGGCCGACGCGGTGCGCACGGTGGCAGGCTACCACGACTATGCCACCCGCAATACCAACGGCAGCCTGATGTCGGGCTACCAGACGACGGGCTTCTTCTGCTACTGGCTGACACAGACGCAGGACAAGGACGCCATCCGCAATATCAACGCGTCGATGCGCACGATCAATCCGTGGAGCTGGGACGCGGCGCTCAAATACGCACTCGGCGAGGATGCCAATGAGCAGACGCTTTGGGCGCTCTACAAGGCCGATAAAACCAATTACCAAAAACGCTAAATCTGAATGACATCCATGGAAAAGATAACGATATTTCTGGCGGCCTTGCTGCTCGTCTTCGCTGCGGGATGCCGTGAGGATGCTTCCCTCGACGGACTCGAGTCCCAGACTAAGGAGGAGGGCACCTCGGCCGGCGAGAATGCCGAGTCGATAGCCGTGAAAGAGGCGCTGACCTACGAAAGCGCGCTGGAATACAATTGGGTGGCAGAATATGCCCCCGCTGCTGGAAAAAGCTATACGATTCTGTTCAACTTCCTGTCCGACAGTTCGGTGGCGACCGATTCGCCCGTTTCGGAAAACGAGAAAAACCTGGCGCTTTTCAGCGTTTCGGCGCTCAAGGAGGGCGGCGTGATTATCAAGTTCGACGGGCCCACGATGCTCAACGACGAAATCGTCGATTCGGAGTTCCGCGAAAGGCAGCTCATCGTCGAGTCGACGACCGAGACGACCATCAACTGCGTAGGCGCCTCGTCGGGCAAGCCAGTCGTGTTGACCAAAGCCACGTCGGAAGACGTACTCAAGCTGGGCGAGAAGTTGGTATGGCTGGCCCTGTCGAAGAAAAACGCCATGCAGGGTGTCCTGCGCGACGGCGAGAACAAGTTCCTGGCCCGCTATGCCGTCGACAAGAAGTCGCGCAGCATGGAGTTCACCTGGATCGACGCTGCGAACAAGGACGCCAAACACGAGTCGGCAGGCTTCGAGCTGGAGGTGACCGACACGCAGTACGGCATCCAGTGGCCGGCCGTCACGATTAACGGTGTGGGGTACAGTTCGCTCACCTACACGATTGCCGGCGAAAGCCTCGCCTTCAACGTGGCGGACGCGAAAATCACCGCCGTAACCGAGGCGCATCCCGGTTTCGTGGACAAGGCTTCCAAGCAGTATAACCTCGGTGGCAAGCTCGAGTGCGGCACGGCCCACCCGACGCTCTGGTCGGCGCTGGTTTCGGACAAGTTCCGCAGCATCCTCTTCTATCCCTATGCGGACGACATTCCGCTGCGCGTGGAAGTTTATGTGGGCGACGGCACGACGGGCAACTATCTCTTCGTGAACGACTATACGACCGATCCCAAGACCGCACGCTTCGACAGCGACGCCGACTGGATTCGCTTCTACGCCAGCGTGCAGGGCGACTTCCTGAAGATTGCGACCGGTTCCGAGATTGCATCGTACCCTATCAGCCAGGCGGCCGCCGACCTGAAACCGTTCACCGATTTCTATTTCCATGCCGACGGCCTGTACGTAATCGAGGAGAGCGATTCGCGCGGTAAAGGCTTTTACCTGATTTCCAAGACGGGCAACCTCTGGGTGAAGGTGCGCGACGGCCTCTACTCCGAAGGCGGGGGCGAGGAGCCGGGCGGCGAGAACTTCCTGCCGCAGCTCGTGGCGCAGGGCATGAAACCCTACGGTACGTTCTTCGACAACGACAACAAGAATTTCAAACTGCATTACTCCCTCGATGCAGAGGCAGGTACGGCCGACCTGATTTGGATAGAGGATTCCGAGGCGGTCTACACCGACGGCAATTACCGTGAGATGGCGCGCAACAAGGCGCAGTACAAGACCGTGGCCGTCGATGCGACCGAGGCGGGCGTCATCACCTTCCGGGAGCCGCTCACCGTGGGCAGCGTCACCTACAAGGGCCTTACGTGGACGGGCCCCTACACGCCGAACGTGGACGGGCTTTCCTGCACGATCCGCACGCCGCTGCAGAGCGAGGCTCATCCGCTGGAGTATTTCTTCACCTATCCGGTCAACAAGTACGAGGGCGGCACGCCGGTATTCATTCCTTATTCGCGGCTCTGCCTGCCGACGGTTGAGGACGATATTCCGGGCATGACGGGCACAGAACGCTATATCTTCTATCCCTACACGCAGCCGGGAGGCGGCACGCCCGCCGGGCCTTGCGCCATCGAGGTTTTCGCGGTGGGCAAGGGACAGCGCATCGACATCAAGTCGTTCCGCAACGGGTTCGAAAATCATCCCGTATCCATCGCCGTCAGCGCCTACAAAGTCGAAGACGACCGTATGATTTTCACCAAAGGCGACGTGACGGGCGCATTCGTGGATGCCGACGGCAACGAGATGAGCAGCGAGGAGTCGCAGAAACTCGTCAAACCGCTCGAGCGGCTGCTCTTCGGCGAGCGGGGATTCCACGTCTACAAGGCAGAAAGCGTTTCCTACGACGGCAACAAACACTATTTCTATCTGGTGAGCCCCGATCCTTCCTATCCTTACTGGATTAAGATACGCGAGGCTTAATAGCCTGCTGCGGACGGAGGTGTTCCGGCTTTGACCGGGGCATCTCCCGTCCTGCGGCACAACAAACCGAAATGACAGTTATGAAGAATTACCTGATTGCCCTGATTGCGGCCTGCCCGGTCGTTGCGGCCGCCGCGCAGACACGCCCGGCGACGGACTACATCGACCCGATGATAGGCACCCGCAGCATGGGGCACGTTTTCCCCGGGGCCTGCGTGCCGCACGGCATTGTGCAGTTGAGCCCCGACACGGAGATGGTGCCGCACAACATCGACGGCAAGTACCAGCCCGAGGCCTACCGCTACTGCGCCGGATACCAGTACGACGACCCGACGATCGTCGGCTTCTCGCACACACATTTGAGCGGCACGGGGCACTCCGACCTGGGCGACATCCTGCTGATGCCGACCGTGGGGGAGATACGCACCGAACGCGGCACGGCCGAACACCCCGAAACGGGCTACCGCTCGCGCTTCTCGCACGAGCGCGAACGCGCAGCGGCGGGTTATTACGAGGTGATGCTCGACGACTACGGCATCCGGGCCCAGTTGACCGCCACCGAGCGGGTGGGCTTGCACAAATACACCTATCCTGCGGGCGAAGACCAGCACCTGATTCTCGACCTCGACCACGGCATCTACAACTACGAGGGCAAGACCCGCTGGGCGCAGGTGCGTGTCGAGAACGACACGTTGGTGACGGGCTACCGCATCACCAGCGGATGGGCGCGCACCAACTACACCTATTTTGCCATGAGCTTCTCCAAGCCCGTGCGCGAATACGGCGCGCGCGACCGCCGGCCGCTCGATTACGGCGGAGGCTGGCGGAAGTTCGACACGGAGCGTAACTTCCCCGAAATCGGCGGGTGCGGCATCGTGATGCACTTCGATTTCGGCGACGATTCCGCACCGCTCGAGGTCAAGGTGGCGCTGTCGGCCGTGGGAACGCGCGGGGCGCTGGCCAACCTGTGTGCCGAGGCCGGCGGGCGCACGTTCGACCAGGCGGCGGCCGACGCCGCACGCAAGTGGGAGGAGCAGATGTCGGTAATTGAAGCCCAAGGCAGCGACGAGGCGCTGCGTATGCTCTACACGTCGCTCTACCATACGATGATAAACCCGTCGGTCTATATGGATACGGACGGTAAATACCGCGGTGTCGACCACGAGATACACCAGGCCCGGGATTTCACCAATTATACCGTTTTCTCGGTCTGGGACACCTACCGGGCATTGCACCCGCTGTTCAACCTCATCTGCCGCGACCGCAGCCGCGACATCGTGAACTCGATGCTCGCACACTGCCGCCAGAGCGTGCACCGCATCCTGCCCGTATGGTCGCACATGGGCAACGAGAATTGGTGCATGATAGGCTACCATTCGGTGTCGGTGGTGGGCGACGCCCTCGACAAAGAAATCGACGTCGACCGGAAGTTGGCGCTTGAGGCGATGGTCGGCAGCGCCAACTGCGACTATTACGACGGAACGGGCATTTACAAGCAACTGGGTTACGTCCCTTACGACGTGAAGTCCACCGGTTCGTCGATGACGCTGGAATATGCCTACGACGACTGGGTGATCTACCGGACGGCCCGGTGCATGGGACTCTCCGAAGTGGCCGAAACTTACCGCAAACGGGCGGAGAACTACCGCAACGTCTTCGATCCGTCGACCGGGTTTGCCCGGGCGCGAATGAGCGACGGAAGCTGGAAACCCGACTTCAACCGCTACGATACGCACGGACAGGGGTTCATCGAGGGCAACTCGTGGAACTACTCGATGTACGTGCCGCACGACCCGGCGGGGCTGATTGCCCTGATGGGCGGCGATGGTCAGTTCACGGCGCGTCTGGACAGCCTCTTTACCGAGTACCTGCCCGACAGGTATTTCGCGCAGACCGAGGACGTGACGCGCGAGGGGCTGCTGGGCATGTATGTCCACGGCAACGAGCCGAGCCACCATGTGCCCTACCTCTACATGTGGACTTCGCAGCCGTGGAAAACGCAGTACTGGGTGCGTGAGATCATGGATCGCATGTACCGTCCGACGGTCGACGGCCTGTGCGGCAACGACGATTGCGGCCAGATGTCGGCGTGGTACATTTTCACGGCGATGGGATTCTATCCCGTCTGCCCGGGCACCGACCAGTATGTGCTGGGCGCGCCCTACCTGCCTTATATGAAAGTGAGGGTCGGGGAGGGGCGTTACCTGGAAATTAAGGCGCCGGGCGTCAGCTCGAAGAACCGGTATGTGCACGGGGTGAAACTCAACGGGAAACCCTACACCCGGGCGTATATCACCTATGCCGACCTGAAAGGGGGCGCCGTGCTGGAATTCGACATGCGTTCCACGCCCGACAAGCGCCGCTGCTTTTCGGCCGAAGAACGGCCCTACTCCCTGAGTTGCGAACAGTAAAACGACTGCAAACATGAAATTTACGCTGATAAAGCTTGTTGTCGCATGCGCTGCGTTGCTGTGGGCGTTCGCGGTTGCGGCCGAGGATGCCCCGCGCATCGGCTATGTCCGTCCGCTGGTCGGCACCGACGGCTTCGGCAACGTCTATCCCGGGGCGCAGGTGCCGTTCGGCGGCATCCAGATCAGCCCCGATACGGACGACGATTATTACGATGCCGCCTCGGGCTACAAATACGCGCACAAGACGCTGATGGGATTCTCGCTCAACCATTTGAGCGGTACGGGTATTCCCGATCTGGGCGACTTCCTCTTCATGCCGGGCGTGGGGGAAATCAAGCTCGAACCCGGTACGCACGACGACCCCGACGCCGGTTACCGATCGCGGTACAGCCACGACGAGGAGTGGTGCTCGCCCGCCTATTACGGCGTGAACCTCACGGACTACGGCGTGAAAGCCGAAATGACGGCGGCGCAGCGCAGCGGCATCCTGCGCTTCACCTATCCCGAGGCTGACGACGCCTTCATACTTGTCGACATGCGGCATACGCTGTGGTGGAAATGCCGGTGGGCCAACCTGCGCAAGGAGGATGACCACACCATCACGGGCTATAAACTCGTGCAGGGCTGGGGCGCCGAGCGCCATGTTTATTTCGTGGCCGAGTTTTCCGAGCCGCTCGACGACTTCGGCATCATGGAGGGCGGCCAACGGGTGTGCTACGACACGAAACGTTTCCGCAGCGATTGCGAGGCGTGGGGCGAAGACCTGAAATTCTGGGTGCGTTTCGCCACGCGGCAGGAGCAGCAGGTGACCGTCCGCGTCGCCATTTCGTCGGTCGACCCGGCGGGCGCCCGGGGCAACCTGCACGAGATCGACGGCCTTACGTTCGACGAGGTGCGCAGCCGCGGCGAGCAACTGTGGGAGCGGGAGCTTTCGCGGTTCACGGTCGAGGGCCCGCAGCGGGTTAAGGAGACGTTTTACACCTCGGCGTACCGCTGTTTCCTCTCTCCGTTCCTTTTCCAGGATGCGGACGGCCGCTTCCGCGAGCACGACAAGAGTATCGGGCGCGCCGAGGGATTTACCAACTATACGACCTTTTCGTTCTGGGACACCTACCGCGCCTTCCATCCGCTGATGAACCTCGTGCGGGCGGACATGAGTGCCGACGTGGCCAACTCGATGCTGGCGCACTACGACAAGAGCGTCGAGCGGATGCTGCCCGTCTGGTCGTTCTACGGCAACGAAACCTGGTGCATGATCGGGTACCATGCCGTATCGGTACTGGCCGACATGATTGTCAAGCAGGTTCCCGGCTTCGACTACGAGCGGGCTTTCGAAGCGATGAAACGCACGGCGACCAATCCCAATTACGACTGCCTGCCCGAATATACGAAACTGGGCTGGGTGCCGTTCGACAAGGAGCGCGAATCGGTTTCCAAGACCCTCGAATACGCCTACGACGACTATTGCATCGCGCAGGCAGCCCGCGCGCTCGGCAAGGAGGAGGACTACGACTATTTCCTGCGCCGCTCGCTCTCGTACCGCAACCTGATTGACCCCGAAACGAAGTTCATGCGGGGCCGAGACAGCCAGGGCCGCTGGCGCACGCCCTTTACGCCCGTCGCCTATCAGGGGCCGGGCTCGGTGCACGGCTGGGGCGATATTACGGAGGGATTCACGCTGCAATATACGTGGTACGTGCCGCACGACGTCGCGGGACATATCGACCGCGTGGGCCGCAGGCTGTACGAAACGCGCCTCGACTCGCTCTTCGTGACCGAACTGCCCGACGATATTCCGGGTGCGCACGATATACAGGGGCGTATCGGCGCCTACTGGCACGGCAACGAGCCCTGCCACAACATCGTCTATCTGTACAACTACCTCGGGCAGCCGTGGAAATGCCAGCAGTGGGTGCGCCGCATATCGGACGCCTTCTACGGCAACGAGCCCGGCTCGTTGAGCGGCAACGACGACTGCGGCCAGATGTCGGCGTGGTACCTGTTCAATACGATGGGCTTCTACCCGACGGCGCCGTCGAGCAATGTCTACAACATCGGCTCGCCGACGGTCGAAGGCGTCGAACTGCGCCTCTCCAACGGGAAGTCCATTCGCGTGACGACCGAGAACTGGAGCCCGGAGAACGTCTACATTCGCCGCATGTACGTCGATGGCCGCGTGTGGGACAAGTCGTACATCACGTACGACGACATCCGTGACGGCGTACACCTGCATTATGTGATGGGTTCGCGGCCCGACAAGCGGCGCGCCGTGTCGGCTGGCGGCGGCCCCCCCGCCGCTCCCTATACGCGGT
>OGPE01000956.1_pt1 | contig 20308 bp, 21 predicted proteins | sample 1552881 | NCBI WGS metagenome assembly OGPE01 (sample SAMEA2580236, study PRJEB22360) | human gut metagenome | biome: human gut; feature: human-associated habitat; material: faeces | place: Denmark | collected 2008/2010 | reverse complement strand
GAATGATAATGATACTTCTCTACGGAGCTGGCGGAGTACCCGGCAGAGGTTAGAACCCTATGATACAGATAACTGTTGTGAAAGTCAATAAACCGAATATAGCACAGAAAGGTACTATCACGGTTGAAAAGACCGAAAAGACCGGAGAAGTATTTAGCGGTGTCAATGTAAGTGGTTCTGAAGACAGTGATGGGCGCGCTCTAGCAGGTGCAAGACTAGAATACAAAAATAGATTTGCGAATGAAAAGTGTGCTATAGTTATAAAAGATAAATCAGAAGAAGTCGGGAGGAAGAATGCAATGAAAGACGAAAAATCTAAAATAACAGCAGTTGCCATTGAAAAAATGATTGATTTTTATCAGGGGAATTTGAGAGATATCGAACATTTCCTGAAAGTATGGGCGTATGCAAAGACGATAGGGGAGCAGGAAAGTGTGGATGAAAACACACAGGGAATTCTTGAACTTGCAGCTGTGGTGCATGATATATCCTGTCCACTTTGCCGTGAAAAATATGGAAACACAAATGGTAAAAATCAGGAACTTGAAAGTGAACCGCTGGTAAAGGAGTTTTTTGAAGGAATGCCTGTATCAGAACAGAAAGTGGAGCGTATTATCTGGCTGGTCACACATCATCATACATACACCAATATAGATGGGATTGATTATCAGATTTTAATAGAGGCAGATTTTCTTGTAAATGCAAGTGAGAGTAATTTTTCAAAAGTGTCGATTGAAAATGCGAAATCCCGTATTTTTAAGACGGCAGCGGGATGCAGATTGTTGGAATCAATATTTTTAAGAGAAGAATAATGAAAAGCATTACATTGGAGAATAATTTATGGCACAATCAAAACAGGATGAACTATACAAAGCACTGCAACAGAAAGGCTATCCGGACAGCCTTTGCAGGGAAATTGCTTATAAACAGATGAACACAGATTATACAGCAACAAGAATGCTCGGCTATCTGTACCGCATATCAGATCCGCGACCGGAAGATGTGGTGGATGAGATGCTGGCAATTCTAAGCGATCGGAACGCAATTATCCAGAAAAAAGAATTGGAACATGCGCAGGCAACGATCAATAAGGTGTATCGCGAAGGTCTGTAAAAGGTGATCAGATTAAATATACGGATGAAAACAGGGGAAAAGAAATGCTGAACGTAATAGAAATCAAAGACTTTAATGCGCCGGAATTGGATATTTATGCCAGGTGCACAGAAGCACGGCTTCTGAATAAAGATCACCCAGAAGAGGGAATGTTCATTGCGGAAAGTCCGAAGGTGATCGGCAGAGCGTTGGATGCAGGTTATGAGCCATTGTCTGTTCTTGTTGAAAAGAAGCAGATGGAAGAGAATGAAGAAACAAGCCAGATTATGAACAGATTTGATGATACGAAAGTATCGATTTTTACAGCGGATTTTGAGGTGCTGACTAAATTGACAGGCTTCAAACTGACCAGAGGAATGCTTTGCGCAATGAGACGGAAACCGCTTCGAAAATTTCAGGATCTGTGCGATGGGATAAACAGAATCGCGATTCTTGAAAATGTGCAGAATCCGACAAATGTAGGAGCAATTTTCCGGTCTGCAGCGGCTCTTAATATGGAGGCGGTACTTCTGAGTCCGGGATGCAGTGATCCGCTTTACAGACGGGCTTCCAGGGTGAGTATGGGAACCGTATTTCAGATTCCGTGGACATTTATCCGGGATAGCAATGAAATGCGGTGCAAGCGGGAAGTAATCTGGCCAAAACAGGTGATTGCAGAATTGAAAAAGCTTGGCTATAAGACGGCAGCACTTGCGCTGACTGATGATTCGGTCAGCATCGATGATTCGGAACTGATGAAGGAAGAAAAGTTGGCAGTTATTCTTGGAAATGAAGGTGAAGGACTGGAAAACGAGACAATAGCGCTATGTGATTATACGGTTAAAATTCCGATGACACATGGCGTTGATTCGCTGAATGTGGCAGCGGCGAGTGCGGTGGCATTCTGGCAGCTTGGGAAAATAATTCTGTAATGGTAACCGTATTGTATCAGATGACACGGAGGAGGGAAAAGATTTGACAGAACGTTTTCGGAAGATTGATGCAGCAATCGTAGAGTCGAATGCAAAAACGTAGAATTTACACCTTTGGAAGATATGATATTTTTACAGTACTGCTGTCAGAAGGAGATACAACCATAACATTATTGTGTGAAAGAGTAAATTCCACCGCCCAGTTTTGTAAATTGTTGAAAGAAATATATTGTTATATGATTACGTAAGTGATATACTTAAGCATAAGAGAACCGTGTAAAATTACAGTTTGCTTTTTGCACGGTTTTCTTTATACTAGATGGTTAGTTGAAACTAACATAATGAAAGTATGAAAGATTATAGAATAACATATATTAGGTATTAGGCAATATAATCAATAAGCTATAGAACTAATACTATACTGCTGAAGATAATTATTTTTGCCAATGAATTTTTTCGAGCATATATGGAAGGAAAATATAATGCGAATAAATATTTTTGAAGGTATACTGATTCCGTTTGTTGGAACAACGCTAGGTGCAGCATGCGTGTTTTTTATGAGAAAAACACTTGGCAAGTTACTGCAACGTGCACTTGCAGGGTTTGCAGCAGGTATAATGGTTGCGGCTTCAATCTGGAGTCTTCTGATTCCGGCAATTAAACAATCTGAAAATATGGGAACTTTATCGTTTGTTCCTGCAGTTGCTGGGTTCTGGATTGGTATATTGTTTTTACTCGCACTTGATCATTTGATTCCGCATCTTCATGTTGGAAGTGATCAGGCAGAGGGACCGAAAAGCAAACTTGGCCGTACTACGATGATGGTGTTGGCAGTTACATTACATAACATCCCTGAAGGTATGGCAGTTGGTGTAATGTATGCTGGATTTCTTGCTGAAAATGCACAGATTACAGCAACAAGTGCACTTGCTTTATCACTTGGAATTGCTATCCAGAATTTTCCAGAAGGAGCGATTATATCCATGCCGCTTAGGGCAGAGGGTGAAAGTAAGAGAAAGGCATTTCTGGGAGGTGTACTTTCAGGAGTCGTTGAACCGATTGGAGCAGTAATGACGATTCTTGTCGCACAGCTGGTAATCCCGGCATTACCATATTTACTCAGCTTTGCAGCAGGAGCCATGTTATATGTCGTGGTTGAAGAACTAATTCCGGAAATGTCTCAGGGACAGCACTCGAATATCGGTACGCTTTTCTTTGCACTTGGATTTAGTTTGATGATGATCTTGGATGTGGCACTGGGGTAAGAGGAGAGGAATGATTCTTATGAGAATATTGATTTATGGTGCTGGTGTGATCGGCTCCTTGTATGCAGCTTTATTTGCAGAAGCCGGTTATGATACAAGTATTTATGCCAGAGGAAAAAGATTTGAGGCTTTAAGAAATAATGGATTGCTATATAAGAAAAATCAGGAAGTAATAAAGGCAGAAATTAGGATTCTTGGAGAACTACCAAACGATGATATTTATGATTTTGTCTTGCTTACTGTCCGGGAAAACCAGCTGGATGAAGCACTTACTGAATTGAAAAATAATAAAAGTAATACGATTGTTACAATGATAAATTCACTGGACAGTTACAATAAATGGGAAGACATTGTCGGAAAAGGAAGAATATTACCGGCTTTTCCAGGAGCAGGCGGAAGTATAAATGATGATGGTATCCTTGATGCAGCACTCACTCCAAGGTTGATTCAGCCGACAACATTTGCAGAAATATCAGGAAATAAATCCGAAAGAACTAAGCAGTTTTCAGAGATATTGAGGCATGCTCATATACCATACCAGAAAGTAACGGATATGCATCTATGGCAGCTTTGTCATCTTGCTATGGTGGTACCGATTGCGGATGCGTATTATGAATCAGACGATCCGGAGAAAGTGGAAAAAGAATGGAAAATTATGAGGAAAACAGCGGAAAGGCTGAAAAGAAATTTTAACTTTTTGCGAAAACAAAAGGGTAAACTGTCACCATGGAAAATGAATATTTTTCGCTTTTTGCCATTGTCATTTCTGACGATTATGCTGGCAGTTACATTTGGAAGTAGTTTTGGAGATAAATTTATGTATCAACATGCTATGAAGGCACCAGATGAAATGAGGGAATTGCATAAGCAGTTTTATGCTTATATGAAAAGAATGAAGAAATGCGGATGCAAGACGAAAAAGGTACTGTGATTGGAGAAAAAGTATGAAAAATGAAGAATATAAAAAATTGTCAATTAAAGAGTTTACAAAAGCAGCAGGAAGATATGAAAGTAGCCATGCTGGTATTTACGAAATGTGCAAGAAGGATTATCCGGATATTCTGGAAGAATTAGAGAAGGAGCCATTTAGAGATTTATTAGATGCAGGCTGCGGACCTGCTCCGATGATTTCTTTATTAGCAGAAAAATATCCAGACCGACATTATACAGGACTGGATCTGACTCCGGCCATGATTGAACAGGCAAAAAAGAAAAATATTTCAAATGCAACATTTGTTGTAGGAGACTGTGAGAACTTTCCTTTTGAAAAGGATTCATTTGATGCAATTATTTGTTCTATGAGCTTCCATCATTATCCGGATCCACAGGCATTTTTTGACAGTGTGAAAAGATGTCTTCGCCCAAATGGAAGATTGATACTGAGAGATGTGACCAGTGACAATAAAGTATTGGTATGGCTAATGAATACATTGGAAATGCCGTTGGCAAATATATGCGGACATGGAGATGTCCAAGTGCCAACAAGAGATGTGGTCATAAAATGTTGCAAAAAAGCAGGATTAAAAGTAGAAAAATTTGAAATTCGTAAAGGTATGCGAATGCATTGTGTTGTGAGAAAACCTATGGGAAAGGCGATAGGAAATGAAAGATAAGTATCTTAGGGAAACACGAATGGTTGATTTTTCTAATCCGGCAATTCAAAAACTTATTCAAAATATGAAATGGAAGGAAATGGGTGAATTTGAAAGGATTAAGGCAATCTACAACTATGTAAGAGATGATGTTTTATTTGGATATAATATTGATGACGGAATTTCAGCTTCAAAAGTACTTGCAGATGGTTATGGACAATGTAATACAAAAGGAACTTTATTTATGGCACTTTTACGTGCCTGCAATATTCCATGCAGAGTACATGGTTTTACGATTGATAAAAGATTGCAGAAAGGGGCTATGACCGGGTTTGTTTACCGTAATGCTCCAAAAAGTATTTTCCATAGCTGGGTAGAAATTAATTTCGAAAATCAGTGGTACGAACTGGAAGCTTTCATTTTGGATAAAACCTACATAAAGAAGTTACAGGAACAAAATTCGGAATGTACAGGTGCATTTTGCGGTTATGGAGTAGCAGTCAAGGATTTCAGAAATCTCATTATTGAGTTTGATAGGAACAATACTTATATTCAGAGCGAGGGAATCAATCAGGATTTTGGTGTTTATGATTGTCCAGATGAACTGTTGAAGGAACATCATCAAGAAATTTCAGCCTTTAAAGCATTTGCTTATAGACATATTGGAAGACACCTCATGAATCGTAATGTCAGGAAGATTAGAGAACGATAGTTTTAAGCTTATTGTCCTAAAATAGGAAAATCCGTAGAATATTTTGCATAATCATCTGCTACAATTAATTTTACCTTAAAAGATTCAAAATCCGGCACAACAGCAATGACACCTCTGGAAGGGGAATCGATTCCGTCATAGTCCAAATCAGCCACTTTACTTTTACTGATCAGTGTCCCAGACTGATATTCAGATACATAAATGGTGAGTGTTTTAAATTCATCTTTTGTAAAATAATGAAAAAGATATGCGCCGTCTGTTCCGGATAATAATTCTGCTGTTTTCATCTCAGTACTTGTCTGATCAACTGCGGTAATATAATTTTTTTAAATTTTTTTGTTTCTTTTTACTCTCTTTTGTAATCTGAATAAGATTGCTGTCTGATTTTTCAATTACATTTTCAGCACCGATATCTTCACCTGCAAGAAATTCATTAATGCTGATTCTAAGTATGCTGCACAATTCCATATAAATTGACACGTCCGGCAGGCATATGCCTCGTTCCCATTTAGAAACCGATTTGTCACTCATATTCAGTTTTTCTGCCAATTGCTTCTGCGTCAGTCCAAGAGCTTTTCTTTTTTCTGCAATATATTTTCCGATTTTGATTAAATCCATATAATTCACTTCCTTCTGTTTAATCTAAGCATAGTATAAATTATAAGAAATGAACACCCCTTATGAGTAGAATGCGTTGAGTATTTGAGTTCTGGCTGAATTAGTGATAGATTAGGACGCAAGAGTTGATTGACGTTGGATAATGCTCCATAATATAATGAAAAGAATAAAAGGCAGATATCTATGCCTGGATAGATGGAGAAAAACCTATGGAGAAAAAAAGAGGAATTGATTCGTTTACACTACATATTCTGGCAATGCTGTTTATGTTATGTGATCATTTGTGGGCGACACTATTTCCAGCACAGGAATGGATGACATGCGTAGGAAGACTTGCTTTTCCGATTTTCGCATTTATGATCGCAGAAGGATGCTATTATACTTCGAATGTGAAAAAATACATGCTGCGTCTTTTTCTATTTGCCATAATTTCAGAAATACCATTTAACCTGATTATGGGAAGTTCTGTATTTTACCCGTTTCATCAAAATGTACTATGGACCTTTTTATTAGGGGTGTTATCGATACAGATCATTGAAAAGGCAAAGAAGAAACAAAAGAAATGGATATCGTTTTTTGTGGTTTGCCTCGTGCTTTTGATGGATTTTCTGCTTGGAACCATAACCATGGTAGATTACAATGCTGCAGGAATACTGACGGTATTGCTTTTTTATTTTTTTCGCAAGAAAACCTGGATTTCTTTTGCGGCACAGCTTGTCGGGCTGTATTATTTGAATGTAGTTATGCTGGGGAATCTGTATTATCCGGTAACGATTCTGGGACATCATTTTGAGATTGCACAGCAGAGCTTTGCACTGTTGGCACTGATTCCAATCTGGTTATATCATGGAGAGCAGGGGTACCATAGCAAGTGGTTCAAGTATTTCTGTTATGCGTTTTATCCGGTGCACTTTCTTATCTTGTTTGTTATTTGGCAATGGCGTATTCGGTAATAGATCAGCAGCGGAAATTCTGGATAAATTATTATAGAAAGTGATGGGGAAAAGAATGCAGACTTATACTTATGTTTCAAAAGGAAAATTTGAATTAATGGAAAAGCCAAAGCCTGTGCTGATGCATGAAAGAGATGCCATTGTAAAGGTGACACTTGCCAGCATTTGTTCCAGTGACCTGCACATTAAGCATGGAAGCGTTCCACGGGCAGTGCCGGGGATTACAGTCGGTCATGAGATGGTTGGAATTGTGGAAGAAGTCGGAACTGCTGTGAAGAATGTGAAGCCAGGAGACCGGGTGACGGTAAATGTAGAAACTTTTTGTGGAGAATGTTTTTTCTGCAAGAAAGGTTATGTGAATAACTGTACCGATGAAAATGGCGGCTGGGCTCTTGGATGCCGTATCGATGGCGGTCAGGCAGAATATGTCCGTGTACCATTTGCAGATCAGGGGCTGAATAAGATTCCGGATAAAGTTACGGACAGACAGGCGTTATTTGTAGGAGATGTACTTGCCACCGGTTACTGGGCAGCACGTATTTCCGAGATCACTGAGGATGACACGGTGCTGATCATTGGAGCCGGTCCTACAGGTATCTGTACCTTACTGTCTGTTATGCTGAAAAATCCGAAGCAGATCATCATGTGTGAAAAAGACGAAAAGCGTATGCACTTTATCAGGGAACATTATCCGGAAGTTCTTACAGTTTCGCCGGAAGAATGTTTTGATTTTGTTCAGGCAAACAGCGAGCATGGTGGAGCGGATGTTGTTCTTGAAGTTGCAGGAGCAGAATCTACTTTCCGTCTTGCATGGGAATGCGCAAGGCCAAATGCAATCGTGACGGTGGTGGCACTTTACGATAAAGCCCAGACGTTACCTCTGCCGGATATGTATGGAAAGAATCTGACTTTTAAAACAGGAGGAGTAGACGGTTGTGATTGTGAAGAAACGTTGAGACTGATCGCGGAAGGTAAGATCAACACGGAACCACTGATCACACACACCTACCCACTTAGCAGAATCGAAGAAGCCTATGAACTTTTTGAAAATAAGAGGAACGGCGTGATCAAGGTAGCGGTAGAATGTTAAATATAATAGAAATAAAAGATTTCCAGGCATCGGAGTTAGAGGTTTTCGCAAGGCTCACAGAAGACAGCTTTTGAATAAAAATCACCCGGAGAAAGGAATTTTTATAGCGGAAAGTCCCAAGGTGATAGGGAGGGCGTTAGATAAATCATGAAAATAGCGCAGCAACTATCTGGGTGCGGTAGAATAGTGTTCGAAAATGGGTTAGTAGAAAAACTTTTAGAAGAAAATTTCATTAAAAGATGTGCTGATACTTTTGCGGATGAACGAGGTCTTGTAATTCCGTTGGAAGATAGTGATTTAATAAAGGCATTAGAGGATTATCCTAATATGGGAGTTGATGCAATAGAAAATATTCTTGCAAGCAAATATGAACAAATTGTTTTTGAAAAATAATCCTTAGTAGTAAGAATTTACCTGTTACTACTAATTTTACTACTAACAGGTAGTAACAACATGCCTAATTCTGCTCTGGTTTGCCACAATCTGTAATTTCAGAGCATATCACAATAATCCCGGAAACCCTTGCAAAACAGGGCATTCCGGGGCAAAACAAGGAGAAATAAAATAATGATAAAAATACTATTCATCTGCCACGGCAATATCTGCCGTTCCCCTATGTCCGAGTTCATCCTTCGGGACATGGTTGCAAAACGCGGCATAGCGGATCAGTTTGAAATCGCATCGGCTGCGACGAGCCGGGAGGAAATCGGCAATCCGGTCTATCCGCCGGCGGTGCGGAAGCTGCGGGAGCATGGCATTGATCCGTCCGGGAAGCGGGCACGCCAGATGACGAAGCAGGATTACGAATATTATGATTATCTGCTGGCGGCGGAGCAGTATAATATTCAAAATATGCTTCGAATCGTTGGCGGAGACCCGGAGCATAAAATCCATCGGCTGCTGGATTACTCAAAGCATCCGCGCGATATTGACGATCCGTGGTACTCCGGGGATTTCGAAACCGCGTACCGGGACATCGTGGAGGGCTGCGAAGCATTCCTGGAGAGTTTCAAATGAACAAAAATGACTGCGAAGCAGCGGAAAGTATCGCAGATGCGTTTCTGCGAATGGCGTGTGTGAACTGTAACTTTGCAGATGCTTCAGGAAAGAGAACCTCAGATTCCCCTACCTATTTAAGGAAATGTATGCTACAATAAAAAAGATATCAGGATCAAAAACTCTTTTGCCTCTGATATCAGGACAACAGTATCCGTCGCGGGATGACTGATTATCAGATTGCTGTTCCAAGGGTACTGCGGGCAGCGAATAAGATCGGAGTTTTTGAATGAGTATCAATTCCATGATTTTTCTGACGGCTTTTTTGCCGGTTGTATTTGTGTTGGACAGGCTGTGCGTGCGCAAAACAGCGCTGAAAAATATCCTGCTGCTTTTGGCGAGCCTTGTGTTTTATGCGTGGGGCGAGCCGATTTATATTGTCCTTTTACTTGTTTCGATTGCGGCAAATTACGGTATCGGGCTGCTGCTTGGATGTCAGCGGGACGAAAGCGTGGCGGCGAAGACTGTTCTGGCGGCGGGCATTTTGGTAAACCTGGGGATTCTTGGGTATTATAAATATTTTGACTTCTTTTTGCGGATTGTGAACCGGCTGACGGGAAGCGAGCATGAGATGCGCAATATCCCGCTTCCGATTGGCATTTCGTTTTTTACGTTCGGAGCGATTTCGTATCTGATGGATTTATACCGCGGTCATTATGAGGCGGAGAAAAATCCGCTCAATATGGCACTGTATCTGTCCTTTTTTCCAAAAATTTCAGTCGGACCGATTGCGCGGTATCGCGATTTTGCCCCGCAGTTGACAAGCAGACAGGAAACCGTGGAAAAGACAGCGGAGGGAATTCGGCGCTTTGCCTATGGACTTGGTAAAAAGGTGCTGGTCGCAAACATTGTCGGCGCAAGTGTAGATAAGATCTATGCGCAGGACATTACAAATGTTACGGGCGTTATGGTGTGGTGCGCGGCGATTCTGTATGCGATTCAGATTTACTATGATTTTTCCGGTTTCACAGATATGGCCATCGGTCTGGGCAAAATGTTCGGATTCGATATTTGTGAAAACTTTAATTATCCATACCTGTCCGGTTCGATTCAGGAGTTCTGGCGCAGATGGCATATTTCCCTGAGCAGCTGGTTTCGGGATTACCTCTACATACCGCTTGGCGGAAACCGGAAAGGAAAGATTCGGACATATTTGAATCTGGCGATCGTCTTTTTTGCGACCGGATTATGGCATGGCGCGACGACAGCGTTTATCGCATGGGGCGCGCTGCACGGATTTTTCATCATTGTGGAGCGGATCGGATTTAAGAAAATTCTGGACAAAATCGGCTTTTTGCGTTATGTATACACGGGGCTTGTGGTGTTGTTCGGCTGGGTGATTTTCCGGGTGGCAAATCTGCAGCCGGCGCTGCAGTACATCCGCAGGATGTTGACACCGTGGCAGTATACGCAGAGCACCTATGCACTGCGGGAGCTGATCGGAAACCGTTGTATCGTAATGGCGGTTGTCGGTGTCCTTGGTATGGGGCTGTTGCAGGTCGGAATCAAAAGGTTCTGCCCGGCAGCGGAGAAATTAAAGGGCGGCATATTGGAACTGGTTTACTGCATGTTCCTGATCGCAGCGTCGATGCTGCTTTTGGTCAACGGAACCTACAGCCCTGCAATTTATCTGAATTTCTGAGTGGAGAATGCATATGAATAAAAAAATGGCGGCGGCATGGCTGATTTGCTTTGCGCTTTTGCTTTTGATGCCGGGAGCTGTGTGGGCGGTAACAAAGGATCGTTTCCGGACGGATGCGACGGAAAATACGGTTTCAACAGAGATTCCGAAGCTGACGAAGGACAATTACAGAGATTATCCGGGACTGGTGGAGAGCGCGTTTAACGCGGCGGTTCCGTTTCGGAGTCAGCTGATTTCCTTTTCCAGCCTGACAGATTTAAAGCTGTTTTGTGAAAAATCCATCAACGACAAGGTTGTGATCGGTTCGGATAACTGGTTGTTTTACAGCATGGAATCGGACATTGATGATTATAAGGGAACGAACCTGTTTACAGAAGGACAGCTTGCACAGATCGCATCGCAGCTTACGGCATCGGAGCAGTGGCTTTCCAACCGGGACAGTGAATTTATCCTGATGATTGCACCGAATAAGGAGACGATTTACGGAGAAGAGCATCTTCCTTCCTATTATAAAAAGGCGGAAGAAACGCGGACAGATCAGCTGATCGCTTATCTGAAGAAGAATACAGATATCCGTATTGTATATCCGAAAGAGGAAATGCTGAAATATAAGAAGGAATATTCCCTGTACTGGCACTATGACACGCATTGGAACGCTGCTGGCGGCTATATTGGGGCGAAAGCGCTGTTAAAGGAGTTGGGAGACGAGCTCCCAGAGGTGGAGGACATTACCTTTACTCCGGATACCTTTTCCGGATATGATCTTGCAAGAATGATGAATCTGCAGAGCTACTACGAAAAAAATATGCCTGCGGAAGAAAATTATATCGTGACTGGTTACAACGGCAACAATTTGCAGGCAGTCTCTATTGACGATGCGACGGCTCTGGTGTATCATTCAGATGCGCCGGATACGAGAAAGCTGTTCATGGTGAGGGATTCCTTCGCCGGAGGAATGGCGGGACCGGTGGCGAGCAGCCTTTCAGACTGCTATATGGCTCATTGGAACGGATTTTTTACGCAATCTATGGTAGAAGAACAAAAGCCGGATGTTTTTGTTCTGGAGCTGGTAGAGAGACGGCTGGATTATCTGCTTTCTTTCTGCCTGACAGACTGAGCAGAAAGGTAACGGATGGGAACAAAAAATAAGGGAGAAGGCAGTTCCTTTGTAAAACAGGCCGGCATTCTGGCTGCTGCCGGCATTATCTGTCGAATTATCGGCCTATTGTACAGAAGCCCCCTGACGGGAATTATCGGAGAGACAGGAAACGGCTATTATGCGCCGGCGTATCGCTATTATCAGATGATTTTGCTGATCTCTTCCTATAGCATTCCGTCGGCGGTATCCAAAGTAATTTCACAGAGACTGGCAACCCACCAGTACAAAAATGCGCAGCGGATTTTTCACTGCTCGATTATTTATGTTGTTGTCGTGGGCGGAATCGCCAGTCTGTTTGCGTTTTTTGGAGCAGATTTTCTGATTCCGGGACGGGCGGCGATGGTGCTTCGGACGCTTGCACCGACAATTTTCTTTTCCGGTCTGCTCGGCGTTTTGAGAGGATATTTTCAGGCAAACCGAAGCATGGTGCAGACGTCCGTTTCACAGATTCTGGAGCAGATTTTAAATGCGGCGGTCAGCATGCTGGCGGCATGGGGGCTGATGCAGATATTTGCTGGGGAAGACGAGCTGACCTGTGCTGCGTGGGGTGCAGTCGGAAGTGCAGTCGGAACCGGTGTCGGCGTGCTGATAGCACTGGCGTTTATGCTGATGATTTACCATATGAACCGGAAAATAATCCGCCGCAGGATAGAGCGGGATCGTTCCAGAGATTTGCTGGAAACCGGCGAGATTTTCAAGATCATTCTGTTTATGGTAACGCCGGTTCTGCTGAGTACGTTTGCATATAATGCGAGCGCACTGATCAACCAGACCCTGTATCTGAATCTGATGCAATCGGTACACAACGCTTCTTATGATGATATTACGATTATTAACGGTATTTACGATACGGAAGCGGTCGGACTTTCCAATATTCCGATTGCAATCGCGTCTGCGATGGCTTCCGCGATCCTGCCGAGCATTGCAGGAAGCTTTGAGACAAAGAAGAAAAAAGACGTCCGGCATAAAATCAGCGTGGCAATCAAGACGATCATGTTTATCGCGATTCCGTCTGCAGTCGGCATGACGGTACTATCCAGACCGATTGTATGGCTGTTATATAATACGAATACGGACAGCATCCGTCTGGGCGGACGCCTTCTGGCGGCGCTTGGCGCGAGCATCGTGTTCTATTCCCTTTCCACACTGAGCAATTCGATCCTGCAGGCAGTCGGCAAGGCGTCGAAGCCGGTTACAAACGCGGTGATTGCGCTGGCGGTGCAGACTGTGGTGGCGGCAGCCCTCCTGATCTTTACAGATCTTGGTATTTACAGTTTGCCGATCGCCGTTACGGTATATTCTTTTATGATGTGCCTGTTAAATGGCATCGCGGTGAAAAAAGCGACCGGCTATCATCAGGAAATCGAGAAGACATTTGTCCTGCCGCTGGTATCCTCTGCGATCATGGGGCTTGTGGTTGCAGGTATTTATTATGGGCTGACGCTGACAGTGCTGAAAGGATATCTCGGCAATGCGGTTGCACTGCTGCTTTCGGTGGCAATCGGCGGACTGACGTATTTTGCGGCGGCGTTAAAGCTTGGCGTCATGTCGAAAAAAGAACTGCTCGGAATTCCCGGAGGCAGTATGATTGTGAAATTTGCGGTAAAATTGCATTTGCTGAAGAATTAGGCCGTAAATTTGTAATAGAATTGTAATAAATGCAGAAAAAGGCTGGATTTTTACCGCCTGCGGGAGTACAATATTTAAACTAGGTTGGTTTAACCTTTTCAAAAAAGAAAAATATTCAGGAGAATGATATATGAAAAAAACCAGTTTGTTCTGTCTGGCGCTGGGATTATCTGCAGCATTATGTGCATGTGGCTCTGCAGCGACAGAAACAACCCCTGTACCTGAAACGGATTCAGCTGTTGCAGCAACGGAAAGTAACGATACAACCGGAACAGAAAATGCAGCAGCGGAGACGGAAAGCGTTGTTACAGAAGACGCAGTTCCGACCAGCTACCTGACCGGTCTGGAATGCACCGAAGAGGAACGTGAACAGCGCCCGATGGCAGTTATGCTGAACAATATCAAGGCAGGAACCCCGCAGGCAGGAATCGGACAGGCATCTGTGATTTATGAAGCGCCGATGGAAGGCGCGGATGTGACCCGTCTGATGCCGTTGTTTGAAAACTGGCAGAATCTGGATACGATCGGCTATATCAGAAGCAGCCGTGATTACTTTGTATACAGCGCACTGGAATTCGATGCGATTTATGCGCATTTCGGACAGGCTACCCCTTATGTCGGCGATCTGTTAAACAGTGATCTGGTGGACAACATCAGCGGCGCAGTTGCAGGAATTGACCGCCCGGCTTCCAAAGCGTTCATGCGGACGGATAAGCGGAAAGCACCCCATAATGTGTATACAACCGGTGAAGCACTGGCAGAAGCGGCAGAGAAATTTGAATACAGCCTGACTTATCACGATACGCATAAGCAGAAATTTGCCTTTGCACCTCTGGGCGAAAAGGCAGACTATCCGGATAACGATACCGTTGTCCTGATGTATCCCGGCGGTGAAAAGACCGGTGTTGGAAACGGCTATTCCAATGTGCAGGCTTATTTTGAATATAACGATGAAGACGGAAAATATTACCGTTATCAGTACGGTGACAAGCATATTGACGAGACAACCGGCGAACAACTGACAGTCGATAACGTTATTTTCCAGTATTGTCACGGCGAGTTCCGGGATTCCAAAGGCTATATGGCATTTGATGTGCACGGCGGCTGGGAGCCCGGTGCAGATCTGACCAATTACAAGGTTCAGGTATTTACCGGAGGTAAGATGGTAGAAGGAACCTGGTCAAGATATTCGGATACCGATCCGGCGCTGTATGTGGATGCAGACGGTAACCCGATCCGGCTAAATCGCGGAAAAACATGGGTTTGCCTGATCTGGGACGAACATGCGGATGACGTTGTACTGAAGTAATCCGAAAATCTGAGAGGTACACGATAGTATGAAAGAAGTTTGGGCAAGTTTTCGTCTGGCTTTTTCGATGTATTCGATTTTTCCTGCCAGGCAGATCAAAAAAACCCGTAGAAATATGAAGTATATTTTGATTTTCGTACCGCTAGTCGGCGCGATTATCGGGTTCATTCTAAAACAGTGGCAGGTGATCAGCCCGTATCTGATCGATAAAGATCTGCTGGGCGCGGTTATCTGTGCGATGCTTCCGATCTTTTTATCGGGCGGCGCGTTTCTGGATGGTTTCTTCCGGACAGTAGATGCGCTCAGTTCCCATCAGCCGAGGGAAGTCAAGCTGGAAATCCTGCGGGATTCCCACAGCGGATACTTCGCAATTATTATCTGTGTCTGCTATTTCTTCCTGATCGTCGGTCTTTGGAGCGAAATGCCGCTGGACAGCTGGCCGGTTCTTGCATATGGCTTCATACTTTCCAGAGCGCTCTATGGTCTTTCGATCGAATGCTTCCCGCATTCGCAGGAAAGCAAATGCTCCCTGTATGTCGGAAAAGGCAAAAGCAGAGGAATTGTGATCGCATTTATGATCGCTTATATCGTGATCTCTGTAGTGGGCATGCTGATGTGCGACATTCAGGTAGCGATTCCGTGTCTGGTCGGTGCACTGCTCGCATTTTTGTACTATTGCTATGTGGCGTTCCATCATTTCGGGGGAATTACAGAGGATATTGCATGCTTCTTTGTTCAGGTGTGTGAAATTATGATGCCGCTCGTTGTACTGCTGACCAGCATTGCGACGAGACTGGATATTGCAGGGGAACTGTAAACAATAGAATGCACGCTCTGCGAGCATTCTATTGTCATGAATTAAAAACTGTTATGAGCCGGTGCAGATGTTTTAATCTGTAGCGGCTCGTTTATGTTGTAGGGCGTGCCTGCACCGCAGATTGCCGCAGTGTATCGCACCTGCCTTTCATTTTTTACTTTTGTCCGTTGTTCGCTGCGCTCAGCCTAAACTGCTCCTTCGCATAGACCGCTGCGCCCAGCATTCCGGCAGCGTCTCCGAGAACTGCAGTGACGATCGTACAGCAGCCATAGGGAATCCGCAATGCATGGGTATCCAGAATTTCACGGGTGTACTGAAGCAGGCGATCGCCCATACGGGACATGCCGCCGCCGACGATGATGATTTCCGGATTGTACAGGCTGAAAACGGCGCACAGACCGTAGCCGAGCAGCTCTCCGGTTTCTCTCATGGTCTCAATAGCAACAGCATCCCCGTCATCGTAGGCACGGGAAAGCATGTCTGCAGTGACCTTATCAAGGTCATTATCTACCCAGTCACAGATGATGCTGTGCTGTCCCAGTTGGACTTTTTCCCGAAAGGTGCGCAAAATACCGAGGGCAGAAACATAGCGCCCAAGGCAGCCGGAGCTTCCGCAGCGGCATTCCCGTCCTTCACGGAACATATTGATATGCCCGATTTCGCCTGCGGAACCGGTAGCGCCGTAGATCACGCGTCCGTCGATGACCGCAGCGCCGCCAAGCCCGGTTCCGAGGGTGATCATCAGGACGTTATTGCGGTTTTTGCCGGCTCCGAATTTCCATTCCCCATAGAGATTGACACGTGCATCATTATCGATATAGGTCGGGATATGAAGATGGCTCTCCATCCAGGCGACGATTGGAACCTCCTCCCATTTCGGAAAATTCGGAGAAAAACGGGAAATACCGTTTTTGATATCGAGGATGCCGGGGACGCCGATGCCCATGCAGGTGATATCCTGACAGGTCAGGTGAAGCTCATCGAGAAGTGCCAGAATAGCATCATAAATGCGATTGAGAACGTGCTCCGAACCGAAGCGAACTTCGGTGGGTGTGCGCTTTTCCCCGAGCTTATGAAAAAAATCATCGAAAACAGAAATTTTAATATTGGTTCCACCGAGATCAAGCCCGATATAGGTTGCCATAAAATCCTCCTATTTACAGGTGCGTTTGCCGGAAAGCAGGAACTGCACTGTGTTTTAGACAGCTGAAAAACGTTTATATCCATTCTTTTTTCAGTATAACATATGCCCTGTGGAAGAAAAAGTGGAACTGTCAAAAATAGTGTGATAGAATATGGACAGATTTCAAACTCACAAAGATGCAGAAAAGAAGGATAATACTATGATTGCAGAACAATATCGAAAAATGCTGGATGCAAAGTCAGTGATCCGGCAGTTGTCCGAGAAGGCGACGAAGCGGGCGCAGATAATTGGTGCAGAGAATGTATTCGATTACAGCCTGGGAAATCCGTCCGTACCGGCACCGGCAGAGTTTAAGCAGGCACTGCTGGACCTGATTGAGAAGGAAGATCCGATGACCCTGCACGGCTACAGCCCGACGCTCGGTATCCCGTCTGTAAAGACGGCGATTGCGGAGTCCTTAAACTGCAGATTTGACATGAACTACGGACCGGAGCATATTTTCCCGGTTTCCGCAGCAGCGGCGGCAATCGCGCATGCGCTGCGTGCAGTGACTGTGCCGGGGGATGAAGTGCTGACCTTTGCTCCGTTTTTTCCGGAATATCATCCATATGTAGATCTGACCGGAGCCGTTTTAAAGGTTGTTCCGGCGGACACGAAGAGCTTCCAGATCAATTTCGAAGCGTTTGAAGAAATGTTGGGACCGAGGGTTGCGGCAGTGTTGGTGAATACACCGAACAATCCGACCGGTGTGGTATATTCAGAAGAGACCATTAAGAAGATGGCAGCCATCATGGAAGAGAAGCAGAAAGAATACGGAAAAGAGATTTTCCTGATTTCTGATGAGCCTTACCGTGAACTGGTATACGATGGAGCGGAAGTGCCGTATCTGACTAAATATTACGATAATACGATCGTAGGATATTCATACAGCAAGTCCTTATCTCTCCCGGGAGAGCGTATCGGATATCTTGTGATTCCAGATGAAGCAGCAGATTCAGATGATATGAAGTCAGCCGCTTCTGTAGCAACAAGAATATTAGGATTTGTTAATGCACCATCATTACAGCAGAAGGTCATTGCCAGATGTCTTGATGCCAAGGTTAATATCGAAGCTTATGATAAGAACAGAAAAGCACTTTACGAAGGACTTACAAAGCTTGGTTTTGAATGTATTAAGCCAGAAGGAGCGTTTTATCTCTTTGTCAAATCACCAACAGAAGATGAGAATATTTTCTGTGATACAGCTAAGAAGCACAATATACTTATTGTTCCTGGTTCATCATTTGGCTGTGCTGGTTTTGTAAGGATGGCTTACTGCGTATCATACGATACAATAATTAATTCACTCCCACATTTTGCAGAAGTTGCTAAAGAGATGGGTTTATAAAATCAATATGCGAAAAATGTACGCGGAAATGAGGATTATTAATGAAAGCTTGGGAGAGTAATATAAGAAAGGTTGAACCTTATGTTCCGGGCGAACAGCCTAAGGTTCAGGATGTTATTAAACTTAATACTAATGAGAATCCATATGGACCATCAGAAAATGTCAGAAAAGCAATGGAAGCAATAGATATAGACCGTTGCAGATTATATCCGGATCCTGATGTGACTAAGCTTGTTAAGAGCATTGCAGATTATTATGGAATGGATAATAATCAGGTATTTGTCGGTGTGGGCTCAGATGATGTGTTATCAATGTGTTTCCTTACATTTTTTAATGGAAAGAAGCCGGTATTATTCCCGGATATTACATATTCTTTTTATAGTGTATGGGCTGATCTGTACCGTATACCATATGAGAAGCAGAAGCTTGATGATAATATGAAGATTGTTCCAGAAGACTATTATAAAGAAAATGGCGGTGTAATCTTCCCTAATCCTAATGCTCCAACAGGTCTTTTAATGGATCTTGACAGTGTAAGGGATATTATTGAACATAATAAAGATGTTGTAGTTATAGTTGATGAAGCATATATTGATTTTGGAGGAGTATCAGCTAAGGATTTAGTGAATGAATATGATAATGTACTTGTTGTACAGACATTTTCTAAGTCACGTTCTATGGCGGGTATGAGAATTGGATATGCGTTTGGTTCAAAAGAACTTATAAAGGCACTTAATGATGTGAAATTCTCATTTAATTCATACACAATGAATATGACATCAATTGATATGGGTGTTGCTTCAATCAATGATAAGAAGTATTTTGAGGAATGTGTTGAAAGAATAACAGCTACAAGAGAAAGAACTAAGGAAGAACTTACAAAGCTTGGATTTACGTTCCCAGACTCTAAGGCTAACTTTATATTTGCTACACATAAGAGTGTTCCAGCTAAAGAAATATTTGAAAAGCTTAAGGATTTGAATATATTTGTAAGATATTTTGCACAGCCAGGAATTGATAATTATTTAAGAATTACAATAGGTACAGATGAGCAGATGGATAAGCTTATAAGTGCTTTATCTGAGATTGTTGGTTAGAGGAGACTTTATGGCAGTACCATTTGAGAATAGAAACTTCCATAAGGAAATGCTAAAGCTTGCAGGACAGCTTCAAAAAGAAGGAAAAGTACCAAGATTATTATTACATAGCTGTTGTGCACCTTGCAGTAGTAACTGTATTGAAGTTCTATCGAAGTATTTTATGGTTACAGTATTTTATTATAATCCGAATATTTATCCGGAGGAGGAGTACCGTAAGCGGGTGGCAGAGCAGCAGAAGTTTATTGAAAAACTTCCGGTGAAATATCCGATCCACTTTGTGGAGGGTGCGTATGAGAAAGAGCGTTTTTATGAGATGGCAAAAGGCATGGAAAAAGTCCCGGAGGGTGGTGAGCGGTGCTTTAAATGCTATCGCCTCCGTATGGAAGAAGCAGCCAGACTGGCACAGAAAGACAATTATGATTACTTTACTACGACACTTTCCATCAGCCCGCTGAAGAACGCCGAAAAGATCAACGAGATCGGGGAAGAGCTGGCAGAAATCTATAAAGTTCCTCATCTGCCGTCCGATTTCAAAAAGAAAAACGGTTACAAACGTTCCATCGAATTATCTCATGAGTACGATCTGTACCGGCAAAACTACTGTGGTTGTGCGTTTTCAAAGCGAGAACAGGAAGAAAAAATGAAATAAAACAAATTTCAGAGGGGTCGGCTATTTGATTTTTCACTGGAATGTGGTAAACTGATAGAAGCTTATACATTTTTGGACGAAAGTTCAGCGGAATGCAAACTTTACCGTACAACAAGGAGGAAATTATGGCACAGTTATGGGGAGGACGTTTCACAAAGGAAA
>OGPE01000937.1_pt1 | contig 20621 bp, 17 predicted proteins | sample 1552881 | NCBI WGS metagenome assembly OGPE01 (sample SAMEA2580236, study PRJEB22360) | human gut metagenome | biome: human gut; feature: human-associated habitat; material: faeces | place: Denmark | collected 2008/2010 | reverse complement strand
CGGGACCGAAAATCTTGTCGACGCGCGGGATGCTCTCCGTGCCGTAGGCCATGGCGGCCACGGCCTGCGCCCCGCCGACGGCGAAGATGCGGTCGACGCCGCACAGGTCGGCGGCGAAAAGCACCTCGGGGGCGATCTTCCCGCCGCGTCCGGCCGGGGTGCAGAGCACGACCTCGCCGCACCCGGCGATCCGGGCGGGCAGGGCGAGCATCAGCACCGTCGAGAAGAGCGGGGCGTTGCCGCCCGGGATGTAGAGCCCCACGCGGCCGATGGCTACGGCACGCTGCACGCACCGCACGCCGGGCATCACTTCGATGTCGACCTGCGGCGGGAGCTGGGCCCTGTGGAAGGCTTCGATATTGGACTTGGCGATCGCAAGCGCCGTCTTGAGCCGTTGCGGCACGGCTTTGGCCGCTTCGGTGCGCTGCCTGCGGGAAACCTCGAACCTCTCGGGGACGTAACCTTCGATGCGGGCCACGAGGTCGCGCAGCGCCTTGTCGCCGCCCGTGCGCACCTGTGAGAGGATGGCGGCGACCCGTTCCGTGATTTCGCCCTCCTGCCGCGTGCAGCGGGCCGTGAGGGCCGGCCATTCACGGCGCGGCGGGTTGTTGTGGATTTTCAGCATTTCCATATCCGGGTGTTTTTCGGGGTCAGCGGATCATGTTTTCGAGCGTCAGCACCAGGATGTCCTCCGCGCCGATCTCCTTGAGCCGTTCGATGCGTTCCCAGAGCTGGGATTCGCTGATCACGGCGTGTATCGAACACCATCCCTCCTGCGCCAGCGGCAGGATCGTGGGGCTGCGCATGCCGGGCAGGATGACGATCGCTTCCTGGAGTTTCTCCGCCGGGAGGTTCATCAGCACGTATTTCATGCCCCGGCTTTCGAGGATGGAGTTGAAGCGGAAGGTGAGCTGTGCCGTTTCACGGCGCTTCGCCTCGTCCATTTCCGGGTTGGCGATCAGCACCGCCTCGGAATAAAAGACCTTCTCGACTTCGACCAGCCCGTTCGAGATGAGCGTGCCGCCCGACGATACGATGTCGAAGATCGCATCGGACATCCCGACCGCCGGGGCGATCTCCACGGAACCCTCGATGGTGTGTATTTCGGCATCGATGCCCTTTTCGGCGAAGAACCGCGTGAGGATGTTGGGGTAGGAGGTGGCGACGCGCTTGCCGCGGAAATAATCCAGCCCTTCGTATGCCACCGTGCGTTCCACGGCCAGCGAGATGCGGCAGTTCCCGAACCCGAGATCCATCGCCTGCTCTACGCGGAATCCTTTCTCCGCCACTTCGTTCAGCCCCACGATGCCCAGGTCGGCGACGCCCATCGCCACGGCCTGCGGGATGTCGTCGTCGCGCAGGTAGAGCACTTCCAGCGGGAAGCCCCCGGCGCGCGAGATGAGTTTGCGTTTGCTTTCGGCGACGCGGATGCCCGCCTCGGAGAGCAGTTCGATGCTCTGTTCATTGAGTCGGCCCTTGGCCTGGATTGCGATTCTCAGCATTTTTGTCTCGTTTTTGGCACACCGCCCGCGGCATAAGCATCGAAAAAGCCCACCCGCAGGGGTGAGCTTCGTATATACTTTTGTTAAACTTTATGGTTTCGTTTACATGTGCATATCCGTCTTACCCCTTCGGAAAGTGGTGATGGTGATGATGGATATGGTGAAATATTGCCATGTATACTGTCGTTGGGACAAATGTATGTATTTTGTCCGAAAAAACAAAATTCCAAGTAAATTTTTTTAATATATTTCCAAAATCAACCCTGAACACCTTAGGCGTGATCTTCGCCTGTCCCTTGCGGCCTGTTTCCGGGGGCGGGCAATCGGTGCGGGGAGTTTGCAAAAATTGCACTCCCGGTATCCGGGTGTCTGCAATGCCGGTATCCGTGCCCTGCTGCCGGTCGTCTTCACCGTGTCCGTTTTTTTGCTATTTTTGTCTGCCGGCGGACGGTTTCAGTGGGGCAGTTCGGCGCTTCGGTTTTACCTGTTGCCCCTGCTGCCGTGATTCCCGTGGGGTGGTTGCGGCCGCTCCGGGTGCGGGGCGGACGGCGGAGGAAAGTCCGGGGCTTATTCGTCCGCTTCGCCGTATACCTTGCCGCGCAGTGCGTCGTCCGAATAGACGTGCAGGCTGTGCCCCGTGGGGCTCAGGCAGGTGATGCGGTGTATGTGGTTGTCGAAACACCCCGGTTTCCCGATTGCGAAGAACGCGCACGGGGCTTCGACCTCGGCGCTCTGCACCGGACGTGCCATGCCGCCGCCTGCGGGCTCGAAGATTTCGAGCCGGAACCTGCCGTCGGAGAAGTGGTAGCCTGCGAATTGCGGGTGGGCGTGGATGCTCGTGCGGTTGCCCTCCTGCCAGCTCATCACGATCGCCTCCCATCCCGTTTCCGGCGATCGGCCCAGGTAAGTGCGGCGGTAGGCCGTCGCGGAATAGTCGTCGAATTCCGTCAGCGGGTGCCCCTCGAGCCAGCCGAGCACGTAGCCCTGTATCCGCTCGCCCAATGCGTCGTCGACGGGGTTCCTGCCGATGATCCCCAGCAGTCCGGTAAAAAACTCCCCGTACACGGCTGTGCTGGCCGAAGCCTCCTGCAAATTCTCCGCGAGTGTCGTCGTATCTCGTTCCTGTTTCATGGTGTTGTCCGTTTGGTGCAAAGATAGCTGGCCGCCCCGTGCAAACCTTCAGTAAAAATACTTATTCCTGCGCTGCATGTCGGTTTCCCGGGTGTGCGGGCGCTGCGCGGCGTCTCTGCCGGGCGCCCTGCTTCCGGATCCTGACAACGTTGCCGCCCGCCAGCCGTCGCGCCATCGGATTGTCGCCGCCTTGCCTTTGCCCGGGCGGCCTTTCCGGTCGCTTTGCCGCGCTGTCCACCCGTTTTCCCCGTCCGGTTTTTTCCGGCACGGCCCCCGGGCGGGCGCAAGCCGTTCCCCGATGTCGTTTTTTACGGAAAAATGCCCTGCGGTTGCCGCCGTACAGCCTTTTTTGCTATATTTGTAACTTAAATCCGAACGCTGACTCCGCTTATGACACCTTTCGCCGTTATCACCACCGTATTGGGCTATATAGCCGTACTTTTTGTCGTCGCCTGGCTCTCGGGCCGGCGTGCCGACAATGCCGGGTTCTTCACCGGCAACCGGAGCACGCCGTGGTATATGGCAGCCTTCGCCATGATCGGGGCTGCAATCTCGGGCGTGACTTTCATCTCGGTGCCGGGTTCGGTCGCCGTCGATTCCTTCTCCTACATGCAGATGGTCGCCGGTTTCACCGTGGGGCAGCTGGTCGTCGCGTTCCTGCTCATCCCGACCTTCTACCGCCTCCGGGTGGTGTCGCTCTACGAATACCTCGACGGGCGCTTCGGCATCCTCTCGCACCATACCGGGGCGTGGTTCTTCTTCGTGTCGAAGATGCTGGGTGCCGCGCTGCGTGTCTACGTGGTCTGCGCCGTCATGCAACTGCTGGTTTTCAGCCACTACGGGCTGCCGTTCTGGCTCAATGCGCTGGTGACGATGCTCTTCGTCTGGCTCTATACGCAGCAGGGGGGTGTCAAGTCGCTCATCTGGACGGATACGCTCAAGACTTTCTGCCTGGTGGGCAGCCTCGTGCTGTCGATCGTCTTCATCATGCAGGCGCTCGGCATGTCGTTCGGCGAAATGACCCGCGAGGTCGCCGCGTCGCCCTATTCGCGGGTGTTTTTCTTCGACGACCCCTCCTCCGACCGCTATTTCTGGAAGATGTTTCTCGCGGGCGTCGTGCTGCTGATCTCCATGACGGGGCTCGACCAGGACATGATGCAGCGGAACCTGAGCTGCGCCACGCCGCGCGATTCGCAGAAAAACATCGTCCTGACGGCCGTCAGCCAGATATTCGTCATCTTCCTGTTCCTCGTGCTGGGTGTGCTGCTCTACATTTACATCGGCCGCACCGGCCTTGCCGTGCCCGCAAAGGGCGACCAGGTATTCTCGCTGGTGGCTGTCGAGGGCGGATTGCCGGTATTTGTTGGCATACTGTTTGTTATAGGGCTTATTTCGAGTACTTATTCAGCTGCCGGTTCGGCCCTTACGGCCCTTACGACTTCGTTCACGGTCGACATCCTGCAAGGCACCAGGCGCTACGGTGACGAACGCCTGACCCGCATCCGGAAGGGCGTGCACGTCGGCATGGCCGTCGGCATGGCGCTGGTGATCCTCGGCTTCGAATACCTGGCCGACGACAGCGTCATCAACCTCGTCTACAAGGTTGCCAGCTATACCTACGGGCCGATCCTGGGTATGTTCGCCTTCGGGATGTTCACGCGCCTGAGAATCCGCGACGGCTGGATGCCCGTGGTCGCCGTCGCCGCCCCCGTGCTGAGCGCCCTCGTGCAATACTGGGCGCGCGAGGCGTGGGACTACCGGATCGGGTTCGAACTTTTGATTTACAATGCCGTCTTTACCATGGCCGGCATGTTGTTGCTTGCCAAGAAGAATGAAAACTAAATTCCTGTTGTTTTTTCTGCTGCTCTGCTTCGGCTGGCAGCAAGCCCCGGCCGCCGGGGTCGACGCCGTGACCCGCCGCGAGATCGGCCGTACGTTGTCGCGTATCGTCGCCCGTGAGGTTTCGGGCGGCTTTGTCCGGATCGAGGGCGTGGACGCCTCGCGCAAGCGGGTGCGCATTTACACCTCGGTGGGGCTTTCCTATTACCCGTTCCGCGAGCAGAACCTGCGGGCCATGTACGACTCGGTGCGTGCCGTCCTGCCGCCGGAGTACCGTAAAGCCTCCATCGAGCTTTATTCCGACAAGCGCGAAGTGCGGGGGCTGATCCCGATGGCCTACCGCACCGATGCCGAGTTCAGGAAACTGCTGCGCAAGAAGAAGGTCGTGCCCTTCGTCAACCGTTCGCAGCGGCCGCTCGTCGTCCGCCAGTCCTCGCCCGTAGCTCCCACGCAGGGGCTCTCCGGGCGCCATATCGCGCTGTGGCAGAGCCACGGGCGCTATTTCGACCAGCCTGCGAACCGCTGGAAATGGCAGCGTTCGCGGCTGTGGATGACCTGCGAAGACCTCTATACCCAGAGCTATGTGCTGCCTTACCTGGTGCCGATGCTCGAAAATGCGGGAGCCTGCGTGATGTTGCCCCGCGAGCGCGATGTGCAGAAATACGAGGTGTTGGCCGACAACGATGCCGCCGGGCAATACGCCGAGACGGACGGCCCCGAGAAATGGCAGCCGGGCGGTGTCGGCTTCGCGCATACGCGGCAGGTATACCGCACCGGCGAAAACCCGTTCCGTGACGGTACGACCCGCCGTGTGCGGACGGTCGCCGGGGGTGCCGAGAGCCGCGCCGCGTGGCGTGCCTCCATCCCCGAGCGGGGTGAATACGCCGTCTATGTAAGCTATGAAACGGTGCCCGGAAGCACCGACGACGCGCAGTATACGGTGCATCACCTCGGGGGCGAGAGTACGTTCGCCGTGAACCAGACGATGGGCGGCGGGACATGGATTTACCTCGGGCATTTCCTCTTCGGGCCGGGTGAGCAGCCGGTCGTGACGCTCACCAACCGCTCGCGGCAGGCAGGACGTATCGTCACGGCCGACGCCGTGAAGGTCGGCGGCGGCTACGGCAATGTCGCCCGCTCGGTCTGCGATTCGCTGCGCCGTCCCGGCGTCGAATATGCCGAGGAGACGAGCGGCTATCCCCGTTTCTGCGAGGGCGCCCGCTACTGGCTCCAGTGGGCGGGGTTCGACCCGAAGGTATACACCCCGAAGGAGAACGCCGACGATTATAAGGACGACTACATGTCGCGCGCCCACTGGGTCAATGCCCTGATGGGCGGTTCGGAGCGGATGCCCGACAGCACGGGACTGCGGATTCCGGTCGACATGGCGCTGGCCTTCCATTCCGATGCGGGAGTGCGGCTCAACGACGAGACCATCGGCACGCTGGGCATCTTCTATACCCGCGAGAACAAGGGGCGTTTCGAGGGCGGTGCCGACCGCTACCGTTCGCGCGACCTGACGGACATCGTCATGACGCAGATCGTCTCCGACATCCGCCGTACCTGCGAACCCGAATGGAACCGCCGCGGGCTCTGGAACCGCGCCTATTACGAAGCGCGCGTGCCGGGTGCCCCGACCATGCTGCTCGAACTGCTCTCGCACCAGAATTTCGCCGACATGCGCTATGGCAGCGACCCGCGCTTCAAGTTCCTCGTGAGCCGTGCTATCTACAAGGGTATCTTGCAGTATATCAGTTCGCAGTACGGATTATCTTATGTGGTGCAGCCGCTCCCCGTGGAGGCTCTTTCCACGCACTTCGCCGGGGAGGGAAAGGTAGCTGTCTCCTGGTCGCCGGTGATCGACTCGCTCGAAGTCACTGCCGCCCCGACGGGTTATGTGGTCTATACGCGCATCGACGACGGCGGCTTCGACAACGGCCGCTATACCGACAAGCCCTATTTGCTCTCCGAGCAGGAACCGGGGCGCATTTACAGCTATAAGGTGACCGCCGTGAACGAAGGCGGGGAGAGTTTTCCCAGCGAGGTCGTCGCCGCCTGCCGTATCCCCGGCGGGAAAGGGACCGTGTTGGTCGTAAACGGATTCGACCGCATCAGCGCCCCGCTGAGCATGCGCCGCGATTCGCTGGCCGGGTTCTATACCGAGCTTGACGGCGGGGTGCCCGACAAACAGGACATCTCGTTCATCGGCGGGCAGCAGGTGTTCGACCTGGCGATGGCCAGGTGCGAGGTCGACAGCATCGCCCTCGGCGCCTGCAACTGTGACTACGAGACGGAGGTAATCGGCGGCAATACGTTCGACTATCCCTATGTGCACGGCCGTTCCATAGCCCGGGCGGGCTATTCGTTCTGCTCGGCCTCGGTGCGGGCGGTGGAGGATCGCGGCGTGTCATTGGAGGAGTATTCCGCAGTCGACCTGATTCTGGGCAAACAGCGCTCCGTGACTATCGGGCGCGGTGTGGCGGGGTATGCGTTCAAAACGTTTTCGCCTGAATTACAGGATGTCCTGAGACGCTATATGGCCGGTGACGGAGCCCTTTTCGTGTCGGGCAGCTACGTGGCGACCGACCTTTGGACGGGCGGGGAGGCCACCGGTGAAGACCGCGCTTTTGCCGAGGAGGTGTTGCACTACACCTACGACGGCGACCAGGCCGCCGACCGCAACCGGGTGCGGGTCGTGACTTCGCATGCGGGTTTTTCGCGCGACGAGTACCGCTATGTCAACGATTTCCGCCCCGACCGATACCGGGTCGAACGGGTCGATGCCCTGAGACCCGCGGGTGGCGGGGCTTTCCCCGTGATGCGCTATGTGGACAACAACCGCTGCGCGGGCGTGGCCTGCGCGGACAGCCGCACGTTCGTCATGGGCTTTCCGTTCGAAGCCCTCGAGAGCGATGTGCAGCGCGACCGGCTGATGGCCGACATACTGGGTTTCCTGCTCGGCGGGAAGAGCGGAGGGGACGATTAGCCGGCCGTGCGGTCGGCCTCCGGTGCCGGTTTTGCGGCGGTTACGCTCCGGCTGTGGCGCCCCAAGCACTGTGTGCCGCCCGGCGGGGCGCCCCGAAAGAGGACGGACAAACGATTGTTTTTTGTAAAATAGATAAATTATGTCACTCGAACAACAGATTTCGAAAGGTATCATGGAGGCCATGAAGGCCAAGGATACCGTGCGCCTGGGCGCATTGCGCAATGCCAAGAAGTATATCATCGAGGCTAAGACCGCGGGCCCGGAAATCGCCGAACTGCCCGATGCCGACGTACTGAAAATCATCTCCAAACTGGCCAAGCAGGGTGCCGATTCCGCCGCGATCTTCACAGAGCAGAACCGCCCCGACCTCGCGGCCGAGGAGTTGGCGCAGGTCGCCGTCTTCCAGGAGTTCCTGCCCCGGCAGCTTACGCCCGAAGAGCTGGAGGCCGAGGTCAGGGCCGTGATCGCCCAGGTCGGCGCCACGTCGGTGAAGGAGATGGGCAAGGTGATGGGCGTGGTCACGAAGAAACTCGCCGGACGTGCCGACGGCAAGGATATTTCGGCCAAGGTCAGGGAACTGCTTTCGTAAGGCCGGTGTGCCGATGAAGCGCCTGCTGTTTGTCCTGTGCAGTCTGGTCGCGGTGCAGGAGGTCTGCGCACGGCGTCCTGCCGTGCGGTTCGACCTGCCCTATACGGTCGAGCACGGCAAATATGTCGTGGTGCTCGGCACGCCTGCGGGCCCCCGCCGGTTTATCTTCGACACCGGGGCGACGGGCACCTGCATCAGCGAATCGCTGCGCTGCGAACTGGGTGCCGAGACCGTGAAAACCGAGAAAGTCCGCGATTTCGAGGGACATGTCGTCCCCATCGACCTGGTTCGGCTCGACAGCCTGCGGATGGGCGACGCGCTTTTCCGCGACCATCCGGTGCTGGTCATGCCCGACACTTCGCTGGTCTTCGCCTGCCTGCGGGTCGACGGCATCGCGGGGTGCGACCTGCTGCGCTGGTGCGCCGTCCGCATGCCCAATGCCGACTCGACGATCACCGTCACGGACGATGTCCGCAGGCTGGGGCTGCCCCGCGGCCGACGCATGTCGCGCATGGAACTGGGCGGCGGATGCCCGTTCCTGCCGGTGACATGCCGCAACGGCGACAGGCAGGGCCCGGAGTACATCCAAACACGACCTGCAGGCCCGGATGTACGTCAAATTCGACACCGGCTCGGCGGGCTATTTCCATTTCTCCTATGCCGATTCCGGCGATGCGCCCCCGCCCCTGTGGTTCATCGACAGCCTGCGCTGGGCCGACGGATTTGCGACGGCTATCGGCTGGACGAACCGCAACAGGGTGAACAGCCATTTCCGGGGTACGATCCCCCGGTTCGAAATTCAGGGGACGGCTATCGCCGACATGCCCGTCAAACGCACCTTCGGCCACAACCGGATCCTCGGCTGCAAGTTGTTAGACTGGGGGCAGGTCGTGCTCGATTTCCGCCGCAAGCGCTTCCTGTTCATACCCCGCGGGGGCGAGGCAAAAGCCCCGCCGCAGCCCGCCTGTAATTTCACGCTGGCCCTTTCTGCCGGGCAGCTCGTCGTCGGGCAGGTGTGGGACGAGGCGCTCGCGGACGTCATCGCCCCCGGCGACCGCATCCTCTCGCTCGACGGGCACCCCTGGGACGGCGACGTCTGCCGATTCCTGCTCGACCCCGACCCGCTGGACGGTACGGTGTGCGGGATCGGGACGGCCTCCGGGCAGCATGTTATCCTAACGATTGAAACCATGAAATAATGCACGTACTGGAATACCTGCACCGCAATGTCAAGACCGTCGCCATGCTGACGGCCATGGTGGTCGGGGCGTTGCTTTGCCGCCCCGTGACCGCCCTCGAGGGGTGGACGCACCAGATGATTACACCCTCGCTGATCTTCCTGATGCTCTTCGTCACATTCTGCCGCGTCAAGCCCCGGCAGATGAAGCCTTCGATGCTGCATTTCTGGCTGCTGCTGTTTCAGGTCGTGGTGAGCGTGGCGGTCTACTTCCTGCTGCTGCCGCTGAATCCCGTCGTGGCGCAGGGGGCGATGATCTGTGTGCTGGCGCCCGTGGCGATGGCCGCGGTGGTGATCGCCGGGATGCTCGGGGCCAATGTCCCGACGATGGCCACCTACAGCCTCGTGTGTAACATGGTGATCGCGCTCGTGGCACCCGTCGTCCTGTCGTTTGCCGGGACGGGGGCGTGCTCCTTCACGCAGATACTGGCACGTATCGCGCCGCTGCTGATCATGCCCTTCGCGGCTGCGCAGTTCTGCCGTTTCGTGCTGCCCGGGGCGGCGAAATGGATCGGGAACCACAGTCAGATTTCGTTCTACATGTGGCTCGTGTCGCTGGTGGTGATCATCGGCCGTACGACGGCCTTTATCCTCGATTTGCACGATGCTTCGCCCGCGACCGAACTGTGGCTGGCATTCGCGGCGCTGGTGATCTGCCTGGTGCAGTTCAAGGTGGGGCGCACGCTGGGACGCCGCTACGGCGACGCCCCGGCGGGCGGGCAGTCGCTCGGGCAGAAAAACACGGTGCTGGCCGTATGGATGTCGCAGTCGTTCCTCGACCCAATCTCCTCGATCGCCCCGACGGCATATATTGTCTGGCAGAACTTTGTGAACAGCTATCAGTTGTGGAAAAAGGACAAAGAAGAACGAATAAAGTAGATATAAGTATCTGATAAATATAAATTTATATTTATTTAATTTCTTTTCTCTTGTTTCCGCGGTTTTCCTGTTTTAGCCGATAAATGCCTTTGTTTTGTTACTATTTTGTTACTCAAAAGGCGCGAAGTAACAAAATAAATCGCTATATATGCTGTTGTAACGAAAACGGAATTAGGGTATGGCTAAGAAGAAACAGGAGATCAAGTTCAAAGCTCCGGTGCAAATCCGGTTCAAGCAGCTTGCCAACGGCAACTAATCCATCTACTTGGATTATTATACGGGTGATGTCATCCGCAAGGAGAACTATGTCGGTGGTAAGCGGCAGTACGAGTTTCTGAAACTCTACCTGATTCCGGAGCGGACACGCGAGGATAAGGCGAAGAACGAAGCGACGCTTGCCCTCGCCAAAGCGATCCAGAGTAAGCGCATAGTGGAGATACAGAACGACGCGCACGGGTTTCAGAACACGAACAAGTCCAAAGTAAATCTGCTCGACTATCTGGAGGGCATCGGGAAACAGTCAGCCGAGCGGGGGAGCGGGAACTATGCGCGAACGGTGCTGAATACCGTCCGTGCGTTGAAGTTGTTTCGGGGTGATTATATCGCGTTTCGCGATGTCGATAAGCAGTTTCTTTCGGAGTTTACCGATTTCCTGCGGCAGATGCCCAAGGCCAGCAAATACGGGGTGCGGAAAACCGGAGGCGTGCTGGGAAATAATTCGGTCGTTTCCTATTACGGCACGTTGCGCACGGCGATCAACCGAGCCTATAAAGAGGGTATCATTACGATCAACCCTACTAAGGAGTTTGATTTTGCAGATAAAGTGCGGCAAGAGCCGAGCCGCCGGGAATACCTGACTATCGAAGAATTAAAGCTGTTGATAAATACCCCGTGTCGGCATGGGATCGTGAAGCAAGCCTTTCTGTTCAGTTGCATGTGCGGACTCCGTGTGAGCGACATCCGGAAACTGACATGGAGCGATTTGCAACAGAGCGGCGGGCGTGTACGCATCGAAATCAAGATGCAGAAAACGAAGGAACCGCTTTACCTGCCTATCTCCGATGAGGCGTTAAAATGGCTGCCGGAACGCGGCGAAACGAAAGACGGCGATATAATCTTTCCGTTAACGCACGAAGGGACGGTAAACGACACCCTGCAACATTGGGCAAATGTCGCCGGAATCACCAAACATATCTCGTTCCATGTGGCGCGACACACTCATGCGACGATGCTGCTGACTTTAGGCGCAGATTTATATACGGTCAGTAAATTACTTGGGCATAAGAATATTGCGACCACTCAAATTTACGCCAAAATCGTCGATAAGAAGAAAGAGGAGGCGATCGGGCTGATTCCGAATCTGACCGACTAAACCGAAAAAAGAGCGGGTGAATTATACATGAAATTCGCCCGCTCTTTTTTGCCCATCTTTCGTGTTTTATTTATCAAGGAGATAAACCGAGTATTTATACAATATATTATATTTGTAATGAATTTGAATTATATTAAAATAATATACAAAAAATGAGGGAAATTGTTATTCCAATAAATGGAGAATCCAAGACAATAAGTAGCGAGCAAAATTTTGTCATAGTTGGAGCAAATGGAAGTGGTAAAAGTCATTTGGGGGCATGGATAGAACGACAAGAGACAAATGGGAGTGTTCTTCGAATATCAGCTCAAAGAGCATTATCTATACCCGAAAATATTACCATTAAGAGTGAAGAAAGCGCATGGAACAAAATGTATTATGGTACAGAAGAACATCAAGATAAGGGGTATAAATGGAACTGGGGACAGGAATCTACAACAAAACTGATAAATGATTACGATAGTGTTCTTTCCGCCATATTTGCCCGGAAAAATAAGGAAAACGATTTGTACGTAAAAGATTGTAAGGCGAAAGAGATTTCTGGGGATGCTAAGGCAAAGGTACCCATGATGATTACAGATAAGATAACTCTCATATGGGACTCTATTTTCCCACAAAGAAAGATAATATTTGAAGATGCAAAGGTTAGAGCTCGTTTGGTAGATAAGATTGAATATCATGCAAAAAATATGTCAGATGGAGAGCGTGTTGCTATTTATTTGATCGGTCAGTGTCTTATTTCGCCAGAAAATACAGTAATTGTAATTGATGAGCCTGAAATTCATCTTCATAAATCTATAATGTATAAATTGTGGGATAAAATTGAAGAATTTTGTCCTACTAAAACTTTCATATATATTACACATGATTTAGATTTTGCCGCATCAAGAAAAGAGGCAACCAAGATATGGATAAAATCTTATGATGGTAAGGATGCTTGGGAGTTAAACATTATTTTTCCTGATGAGGAGATACCGGATAGCCTAATCTTTGAAGTGCTGGGTAATCGAAAACCTATACTGTTTGTGGAGGGGGAAAGAGGAAGTTATGATAATCAATTATATCCATATATTTATGAGGATTATAGTATAATTCCTTGCCATGATTGTTCTAAAGTTATAGAGATGACAAAAGCTTTTAATAACCCGCGCATTAGAACTCTACATAACTTTGACATTAAAGGACTAATAGATCATGATTATATGACTGAAGAAGAAGTTGAAAGTTATAAGGAGTCAAAGATATATACTTTAGCTGTAGCGGAAGTTGAGAACTTATATTTGAGCGAAGATATCGTCAAAATAGTTGCTATAAACCAAGCTCTGAATCCAGATGAAGCATTTATAAAGGTTAAGGATTTCTTATTTGATGCATTTCAGGCTGAGTATGATTTGCAATTGGCTGCAATGTGTGCAAAAGAAATTAGGCATAAATTACAATGCTATACCAAACCCCAAGAAAATTCGTTAGAGGCTTTGAAACACCAAATGGAATTGCTCAAAAATTCTATTAATGTTGAGTTGATATATCAAAATCGGAAACATGAAATAGATCAAATCATTGAAAGTAAGGACTATGCTGGTTTGCTAAGGATATACAATCGGAAGAGTTTGCACGAACGTGTTTCTCCGATACTAAAATTATCTGCCAAAGAATATCCTAATCTAATTTTACGTTTATTAAAAACGGATAAAAAGAATGCAATTGTACGTGCTTTAAAGAATTACACTCCGGATATCAATATCGCATAAAATATACATTTAATGGAATGGGTTCGTTGATGGATGATATTTTAATAACCTTGTATAAAAACAAGGATGAATTATGGACGGTCTGGGGTTAAAACCACAATTCGACAGAATACAACGTATTTTCAACCGTTGCATTGGTCGTACTTATCAAGTGTTGGCAGATCGTATCGCTGTGAAATCCGCCTACCTCGACTGCGAGCAGATGCGGGAGTTGGAAAGGCTGGAATACATCCGTACTGCCGACGAGCTGGCGCAGTTGTATCTGCGTTATTCCGTACTGTCCGACATCCGGAATTACTACTCAGATCCTGCCTTTCTTTGGGAAAGCAGTTTCTTCGAGGCATTGAATCCCGGTGAAAAGAAAAAGTATCTTGCGTTCTCCGTCGTTGCGTTCGACCACTCCCGATACGAGCAAGATAATACGACTTATGATGCCGAGTTGCCTTATTTCTCTGCTGTCGTGAAAGCTGTCGTTCTGGAGCGTTATGCCGCTTATCTGCAAGACCGGAAATCGAAAGTAGCCGCGCAAAAGGAGCCGAAAGAGGTTGTAATGACCCCGAAAGCCGTGCCGCCTATCGCGGAAACGGATAATCCGTTCGATTCGATGCTGACCGATGAGCAGATCGCTTTTCTGGCCGAAGGCATCAACGACGTTAAGATGTTCAACGTGCCGTTAACGGCCGATGATCTGACAGCGATCCTTGCGGGCAAGCCCCATGCAATCGTGCGATCGAACAACAACCGCCTCGTCGCTTTCTTTTTTGCCGGATTGAGCAGTCGCGGATTGATAACACCGAATTGGCAATCTGTAATCGCTAACTGCAAACTCTTTCTTTCCAAAGACCGAAGCCGCGATAAATACATCAATCAAAGCGACTTATCCTCGGCGACAAACTACATCCGCGATATAGGTATAGTGGGGAAATATGCAACCATCGACAGGTATCTCAAGCAAGTGAAAAAACTTTGAGAATAGGTTGATACCTCAAAGATAGTCAATCCGCTATCAAGTTTCGCAGCCATACATTTGCCCCCGTAACTGTTACAACCATACGGAGGGTCGACACTCCATTTGTTTAATTTTAATCTTCTGAATATATGGAGAAAAGTATTGAAATGCGGGTTGCGGAACTCGAAAATCTGGTTTTACATTCCAAAAACGTACTCAGCTTCGAGGAGGCGAGCCGTTTTCTGAATCTTTCCAAAAGCTACCTGTATAAACTGACATCGGGCAACCTGATCCCTCACTATAAGCCGCAGGGGAAGATGCTCTATTTCGAGAAAACGGAATTGGAGGCATGGTTGCGTCAGAATCCCATAAGGACACAGGCGCAGACGGAGGCGGAAGCGCAGAAATATGTTCTTGCACGTCCCGCGAGGAAGTAACGATGGAAGCGCAGCACAAAGTTTCGGCGGAAACGACCGCTTCATGGCGCGATGCCCGGTTGCTTGTGACGGACGTGTTCGAGGCTCCGCCCGTGATCCTGCGTGTGGGCGATTCGATTGTGGGGACGCTGGGTAATTTCAGCGCATCGACCGGCAAGGCAAAGAGCAAAAAGACGTTCAACGTCTGCGCGATTGTGGCGGCAGCCATGACGGGCGGCACGGTGTTGGACTATTCGGCCTCTTTGCCGCCGGAGAAGCGCGGAATCCTTTATGTCGATACCGAACAGAGTAAGTTTCATTGCAAGCGGGTATTAAACCGGATTTTGCGGCTTGTGGGGCTTTCTGCCGACGTACATCCGGCGGGCTTGGAGTTTCTATGCCTGCGGGGTTTTGCGACCAAAGACCGGCTGAAGAAGATCGAGGAGGCTATCTATGAAATCGATGGTCTCGGACTGGTCGTGATCGACGGCATCCGCGACCTGGCGCACGACATCAACAGCCCCTGCGAATCGACCGACCTTATTACGAAGCTGATGCAATGGACGGACGAGCGCAAAATCCATATCCATACCGTCCTGCACCTGAACAAAGGCGATGACAATACGCGCGGGCATCTGGGAACGGAGTTGAACAATAAGGCTGAAACGGTGCTGCAAATCACCAAAGACGATTTCGACCGCGATATAAGCTCGGTTGCGGCCATGCACATCCGGGATAGGGATTTCGAGCCGTTTGCTTTTCGCATCAACGACGATGCGTTGCCGGAGTTGGTCGAGAACTACCAACCTCGGCAGTCGGGCGCGGCCAAAAGTTTCGACTATGCCGAGGTCTGCAAGGCCAAACACCGTGAGGCGTTGCAACTTCTGTTTTCCGAAGCTGACCGGGTTTCTTATTCATCGCTTATTGGGAAGCTCCAAAACAGCTATGCCGCCATCGGCCATTCGTTCGGCATCAACAAAGCCAAGCAATTGAAGGTTTTTTTGGAGAATAAGCGGATGATCGTCAAAGAGGAGAAATTTTACCGTTACAATCCCGATTTCCACTATTGACCCTTTCGGACAGTTTAGTCCAAGACGGGTGTATATATTATTAAACCATTCTAAACCGGTACGGCGGGTTAAACCCCGAACCGTACCGATTAAACCGAGTGAAAAGAAAAAGATCATGGACGCAAAAACAATCAATAAGTTTTCGATAAGGAAATACCTTGCCGGACGGGGCATCCATCCGGCAAAAGACAGAGGCTATTACGGGTTGTATCACTCTCCGTTGCGGGAGGATCGCAATCCGAGTATGAAAGTTGATTATGACAAAAATCTGTGGATCGACTATGGTGCAGGCGAGGGTGGGACGCTGATCGACCTCGTGATGCGCATGGAACGGTGCGATGCAGGGACGGCCATGCGGCTGTTGGAGCAACAGATCGGAGGCGCAACTACTTTCTCTTTTCAAGGGGATTGTCCGGCATTACCGGAACGTATACCCTCGATTATTGTCGAAGACGTGCTGCCGCTGGAAATTCCAGCGTTGCTCTCTTATCTCATGGAACGAGGCATCGACCTCGATACGGCGCGGGCACATTGCTCGGAGGTGCATTATCGTGTGGCGGATAAGCCCTATTTCGCTGTCGGATTCCGCAACGATACTGGAGGATGGGAACTGCGCAACCGCTATTTCAAGGGCTGTACGTCGAAGGCTCCGTCGACCCGAAACGGCGGTTATCCGACATGCCTCGTATTCGAGGGTTTTGTAGACTTCTTGTCGTACCTGACGCTCAAACGCGCCCCGAATCCTCCGCACAATATTGTCGTGCTGAACTCCGTGACGAACCTCTCGAAAGCCGCGCCGTTCATCGCCTCGCACGAGCAGGTCTATGCCTACCTTGACAACGACGATGCTGGGCGTAAGGCGACCGCCGAACTGAAACCGGTTTGCCGGAATCTGTCCGATCAGTCCGTCCATTATCGTCCGCTCAACGATTTGAACGATTACCTGCGAAGCCGCTGGCCCGTGAAAGAATACAAACGGTCGCGCGGTCGCAAGTTATAACGTCGCCCGGATTGTCGCCGGCACAGTCGCCCACCGATCGGCCGCTCCGCGCCCGCGGCTTTTCCTCACGAAAAAGCCATAACCTATTAGGGCTTTTTCCGAGCCGCATCACTTCGTGCTGCTGAAAAAGTCCCAATAGGCCAAAGGGGACGCCCCTTTGGAAACCCCTTGCGACCGTTCCGGCCGCCGACCGCACAAGCGGTCGAAGATCCGACGACCACATTATCAACCGCTAAAACTACCGCTAAATATGGGATATGTCGTATTGCATATAGATAAAGCTCCGGGCAACGAGGCTGCGATGACCGCCCACATTGCCCGAACGCACATGCCGCCGAACGCCGTGCCGGAGCTGACTTACCTGAATGAAGAACTGGTTGAATTTCCAGAGGGCGTGGCCGACCGCACGGAAGCGATCAACTACCGCCTCGACCATGCGGGTTTGACCCGCAAGATCGGAACGAACCAAGTTCGCGCCATCCGCATTATGCTGACCGGATCGCACGACGATATGAAACGTATCGCCGCCGAAGGACGGATCAAGGAGTGGTGCGCCGATAATCTCGATTGGCTCCGAAAAACCTACGGCGAAGATAATGTCGTGTCAGCCGTATTGCATCTGGACGAATCGACCCCACATATTCATGCGGCAGTCGTGCCGATTGTGACGGGTGAGCGACGCAAAGTCCGTGAGAAGAAAACCGATGAGCCGGGCAAACGCAAATACCGCAAGAAATCGGTCGCGCGACCTCGGTTGTGTGCCGACGACGTGATGACACGCGTCAAGCTCAAGGGGTATCAGGACAGTTATGCCGAAGCGATGGCGAAATACGGATTGCAACGTGGCATTGACGGTTCGGAAGCCCGGCATGTCACCACCCAAGAGTTTTACCGCAACGCCATCGCCCAACAACAGGGGTTGCTGGACAATATCGGTGAATTGCTCCGTATCGAGGCGGAGAAACGGGAAGCCATTGAACGTGCTTCCAAACAAGAGCAGGTAACCCGCGATGAACTGACCAAAACCGAAGCCGAGTTAAAAGCGGTAAAAGGTGAGTTAAAAACCGAGCGACTGAAGAATTCCGCCGCTGAGGTTGGTACGACCATTATCGACGGTATCGGAGCAATGATAGGCATGTCGAAAGTCGAGCGGCAAGAGCAACAAATTGCCGAACTTCACGGGCAGATCGGAGAACTGAAACGAGAAAACATTGCTCTACAAAAAGAGATCGAAACCCAAAAATCCACGCTTGAACGGATAAAGGATGAATCAGAGAAAGTTATGCAAGGCTTGCGCAGCGAGATCGCCCACTTGCACGAACTGATGCCGGAGTTAAAAGGATTGATACAGGTAGAGAAGATATGCCAAGCGGTGGGATTCGGCGCGGAAATGACAACGCGGATTGTGCGCGGGGAATCCGTTGGGTTCAAAGGCTCGCTTTATTCGCCGGAACATAAAAAGTGGCTGCATACCGATCATTCGACGGCTAAGACTGAAAACGCCCCGCAGGATAAAGCGCGTATGCGCCTGACAGTGGACGGGATTGACGTGTTCGGTTGGCTCAAACGAAAATACGAGGAACAATACCCCCGTCCGCAGGTCAAAGAACCACTGCGACAACCTATCCGCAGAGGGATAAAACGTTAAACGGGAAAAAGAGGGCATCAGGAATTGTGACGTTCCCGAAGCCCTCTTTCTTTCGGTAGGCGGATTATTGCTGTTCGCTTAACTCCTTATAGAGTTCGAGCCTTAATCCGGCATAATTTTCGATAATTCCGGCCGCTTTCTGAACGCGATCCATGTGCAGTTCCAACTCCTGCGGTGACATGTAGAACTCGGCGCAATAAGGTGTTTTCATCAATACCTCCTTCAACCGAGGCAGGGTGAATATGTTTTCGATGTGATTGTCGTCGAATACCAGCATCAATTTCGTGGAAAGCGTCCGCATCCGGTCGTGCATCACCACCGGATCGTGGATGTCGAACTCCATACCGTGGTAGACATAGTAGAGTGTGTGGTAGAAATAGACCACGGCCTGTGCCGTGAACTGCGCCGCCAGCCGCACGTTGCGCCCCTCGATAAAGGCATCCTGCGCCTGTTCCAAAAGGTCATAACCGAGCATGCGGAATGTGTCGAAATGAAATTTGGCGTCGGCATAGGCTTTGGCGAAATTGGCCGGATGTTTCGGACGACGGAAATGGTAGTGGTCGTTGCAGTAGAGTAGTTTGCCCTCGGCGCGGGCGAAATAAAGGAACGGCGTCCAATTCGATTCGACATAGTTCAACGGCATGATATAGAGATTGATGTAGGTAATCTTCCGGAGGCAATACGGCATTCTGTACCGCAGGATGCGTTTTGCCCGCATCCAATCGTATTCGGGTGTTTCGCGCACGACCATCAATAAGTCATAGGCCGTAGCATCGCTGTGGCGTGTCCCGCCGACCAACTTTCCGAACAGCAGGATGTATTCCGGGTCGAAATAACCGTCGGTCAGGTGGTGGACGATCTGCGCGGCCTCGGCAGGGTCGTAAAGGAGTTCGGCAGGCTGATCGGGTTGTTGCTGCGACGCCGATTCGGTGGGTTCCGAATTGGGAACGGGTTGCGGTTCGGGCTGTGTGGTTACGGTAGTTTCGTGAACTATGGTTTGCGCAGGCTGTTCCTGCGCGGGGTTTTGATTCGTTTCCATGTTGTTGATTGTTTGAAATTTGACATAGTGAGGGCTATCCTTATCGTACGCAAGGGCACAACAAAGAGAATAGCGAGTTGATTAGCAATTACTTGCTAATCCGGCGGATGAAAATGGAAACGAATCGAGAGGTTGCACGGCGGAAACCGCCTGCGGTTGGCCTTACGGCGTGTCTGCGTCAGAACGCAGACGGGATATGTAGTTCGCATAAAAAGGAAAAGAGTGCGCAGCTGCGAACTACATATCCCCCTTTTACAGGTTCAACAAGTGCCCCTCGCGGGATTGCTCCCCAAGGGCTCTGCGCACAATTTTCCAATGTGTGGTTGACTTGTTGAACACCAAACATAATAAAAGGGGTGTAAAAATTAATATGTAATTCGCAGGAGCAAAGATAGTAATAATTTCTAAAGTAGCATTCTTTCCCTTTAATCATTCGTGTTTGCAATATAAAATATGTATATTTGAAGTAACCTAAAACTTTAGAATATGAAACTTAAATATGCTCGTATAAAAAATTATAGGGGAATTAAAGATGAAACCTCCATTTCATTTCAGGATTTTAGTTGTATTGTAGGCAAAAATGATGTGGGTAAATCCACTATATTAAAAGCAATAGACGTATTTCTTAATGAAAATAATCCTAATATAGAGGATAAAAACGTATATAGTGATTCCAATTTTATCGAAATAAACTTGATTTTTGATTCTGCGTCAAGTCCAATTATTTTGGATGATACTATTCCGGTATCACTTTTTGATGAAGAATTAGTTGATGAAAATGGATTAATCTCAGTTAAAAAGGTCTGGGATGTTTCCCAAAAAACGATTAAACCTAAAATCTTTTTATGTCGCAAGATATATGATGCAGATGATTTTGTTATGCTGAATGAGAAGGAATTACGCACTCTTTGTGCTAAGTTCCATATAGATACGGCAAAAGCGAACGGAGAAGAATATAACAACAAAGAAAAGCGGGAGAAATTGCGTGCATATCATCATGAAGCAGGCACGTCTTTCCGTTATGATTTTGAAGAAATACCCGTTACGGGTACAACTCGACCTAAAAAAATAATTGAAGCATTAAAGAGCATATTACCGACCTTTGAATATTTTAGAGCAGATAGATCGCTTTCGGATAGTGATGCTTCTGTCCAAAAATATTTTAATAAATCAGTTGATAAATATATCAATCTGACAAACAGACTTTTAAGAA
>OGPE01000918.1_pt1 | contig 20929 bp, 9 predicted proteins | sample 1552881 | NCBI WGS metagenome assembly OGPE01 (sample SAMEA2580236, study PRJEB22360) | human gut metagenome | biome: human gut; feature: human-associated habitat; material: faeces | place: Denmark | collected 2008/2010 | reverse complement strand
TGCATCCGCAGCGAATGGCGGCCGCACACGCTGCGGATCCCGTCCCGGGAGGGGGTGCGTACGCTGCGCATTCGCGACCGCTGGCAGGAGATGCCCTCCGACACGCCGTTCTACTCCTCGGCATTCACCCGGGGCATCTTCGGCCGCGGGAAAACCGGTAATCCGAAGAAAGCAGCCGGCAACATCACCCTGCGCGTCATCCTGCCCACCCTGCGGCCGGACGAAACGCTCGCCGTCGCCGGCAGCGGCCGTGAACTGGGCGACTGGAAACGAATCGTCCCGATGGACGACAGCCGCTTCCCGGAATGGGAACTCACGCTACATACCGCACACCGGTTCGAATACAAATTCCTGATCGCCGACCGCAAGACCCTCACCCCCATCCTGTGGGAGGAGGGTGCCAACCGCACCTGGGGCGAACTGCCCGGCGCCGGCGAACACGCCCTCGACGCCGCGGCGTACCCGCGGTTCCCCGAGCGCAGGTGGCGGGGCGCCGGGACGGCGATCCCGGTCTTCTCGCTCCGTACGGAAGAGGATTTCGGCGTCGGTGAGTTCTACGACCTGAAACGGCTCATCGACTGGGCGGCCGCCACCGGGCAGCGCGTCATCCAGGTACTGCCGATCAACGATACCACCATGACCGGTACATGGGAAGACTCCTACCCCTACAACGCCAATTCGACCTTCGCCCTGCACCCGCAGTTCATCCGGCTGCCGGCCGCGGGCGTCGTGGAGGACGACGAGTACCGCACCCTGCGCAACGAACTGAACGCCCTCCCCGAAATAGACTACGAACGGGTTAACCGACACAAACTGCGGCTGCTCCGCCGGGCGTTCGAACGCCACGGAACCCGCACTGCAGCACGCCGCGACTACAAGGACTTCATCGCCGCCAACAGACACTGGCTCATCCCCTATGCCGCCTTCTGCACGCTGCGCGACGAAACGGGCACGCCCGACTTCACCCGCTGGGGCGGCTTCGCCCGCTATGACCGCAAAACCGTCGACGCCTACTGCCGCAGCCACAACCGCGACATCGCATTCCACTGCTATGTTCAATACCACCTGCATACGCAGTTGTCCGAGGTCTGCGCCTACGCCCGCGCCCACGGCATCGTCCTCAAGGGCGACCTGCCCATCGGCATCAGTCGCACGAGTGTCGACGCATGGCTCTACCCACACCTGTTCCACATGGACTCGCAGGCCGGGGCTCCGCCCGACGCATTCTCGGCCGTCGGGCAGAACTGGGGATTCCCGACTTACAACTGGGAACGCATGGCACGCGACGGCTACGCCTGGTGGCGGGCACGCATGGCCAAGATGGCCGAATACTTCGACGCCTTCCGCATCGACCACATCCTCGGGTTCTTCCGCATCTGGGAGATTCCCACGCATGCCGTACACGGGTTGCTGGGCTATTTCAACCCCGCCCTGCCCTATTCCGCAGATGAACTGCGCGGCATGGGCTTCGACACGCAGGACGGACGCTACACCACCCCGGCGCCCGACGGACACATGCTCGGGGAACTGTTCGGCGACCTGGCCGGCGAAGTCCGCGCCACCTGCATGAAGGAGGGGCGGTTACTGCCCGCCTATGCCACCCAGCGCAAGGTCGCAGCCCGCTTCCCGGGCGACGACGAACGCCAGACCCGGCTGCGGGAAGGGCTCATGGCATTGCTCGACGACGTGCTCTTCATCGAAGACCCGCGCCGCAAGGGCTATTTCCACCCCCGCATCGCCCCCCACTCGACGCACGCCTACCGCCGGCTCGACGGAGAGCGCCGTGCAGCTTTCGACCGGCTCTATACCGACTTCTTCTACCACCGGCACAACCGTTTCTGGCAGGAATCCGCCCTGCGCAAGCTCCCGGTGCTCCTCTCGGCGACCGAGATGCTGACCTGCGGCGAAGACCTGGGCATGATTCCCGACAGCGTCCCCGAGACGATGCACGAACTGCAAATCCTCTCGCTCGAAATCCAGCGCATGCCCAAGACGCCGGGGGAACTCTTCGCCGACCCGGCGCACTACCCCTATTTCTCGGTCTGCACCACTTCGACGCACGACATGAACCCGCTGCGGGCATGGTGGGAGGAAGACCGCGAACTCACGGCGCGCTTCTACCACGAAGCACTCGGCATCGGGGGCGACGTTCCCTATTTCTGCGAGCCGTGGATATGCCGGCGCATCCTCGACATGCACCTCAATTCCCCGGCGATGCTCACCATCCTGCCGTTGCAGGACTGGTTCTCGACCGACGGGGAACTGCGCTACCCCGACCCGGCCAAGGAACGCATCAACGTCCCGGCCGTCGCCCGATACTACTGGCGTTACCGGATGCACCTCCCGCTCGAGAAACTGCTGCACAAGGAGACTTTCAACGAGTCGCTGCACGACATGATCGCCTGCAGCGGGCGCCGCTGACGGGCAGACTGCGGCAGCGCCGACCCCGGCCGCAAAAATAAGGGGCGCCCCGGAATTTCCGGAGCGCCCCTTTTATCATGCCGCCGCGCCATCCTCCCGGGTGCCCCTGCGGAAACCTTCCACGGGAATCCCTTCCTGGGATCTCTCAACCGAAGCCCTCGAAGGACGCCTCCGGAGGAACGCCCGCAGCATGATCCTTCAAAGTGAACTTTCAGTCCTCTGCGGAAAATTCCAGAGGAACTCCTCTGCGGAACTCCCCTCTCCCGCCGGAACCCTACGCCCGCCGGAACCGGAGCCCCCGCCCGCCGCAGGAACGGGAACCCGGAAGGCCGGAGGACAAAACCCGGAAACGGAGGGGGGGGGCCGAAGACCTGCCCGTCGCGACCAAGGCTCAGCCATTCCCCTCCAGCCACTTCAGGAAGTCGTCGACCCGCGACCGGCTCACCACCATCTCGAACTCCGGACGCGGACGTGCCGTGATCTTCAGCCGGTTGCCCAGGTATTTCACGATGCTGACGATCGCCGGCATGGCGATGATGCAACTGCGCGATATGCGGAAAAACCGCCCGGGATCCAGTTCGTCCGAAAGGACGTCGAGCGACTGATCCATGATGTAGCGGTTGTTGTCGTTCGTGACAAGGTAGGTGTTTTTCTCTTCCGAGTAGAAATAGGCGATGTCGGTGGTCTGCACCGGGACGATCCGGTCGTTGAAACGCACGACATAGCGCTGTTTGTATTCGCGCGGGCTGCGGATTGCGTTCAGCAATACGTCGGGGTCGATGCCCCCGCTCCGCACACGGCAACGTTCCACGGCACGCCGCAGCGCCGCGAGGTCGATCGGTTTGAGCAGGTAGTCGATGCTGTTGACCTCGAACGCCCGCACGGCGTAATTGTCATATGCGGTGGTCATGATGACCCGCGCCGTTACGTCCGCCTGGCGGAATATCTCGAAGCAATCCCCGTCGGAGAGTTCCACGTCCATGAAAATCACATCGGCACTGTTCCCCGGCGTGCGCAGCCAGAGCACCGTTTCCCTGACCGAGCCGGTCGTCCCGACGATCCGTACGTCGGGAAAATGCTGGGTCAGCGCTCGCGCCAGGTTTGCCTGGGCCATCATTTCGTCTTCTACGATCAGTACGTTCATATTACAGCAACGGTAAGGTGACACAATATTCGGTATCGGTACGGCGTATCCCGATCGGGATGCCCGACAGGTCGAGGTACTGCTGGCGGATGTAGTTCAGCCCCACACGGGTCGAGGGGTTGCCGGATACCTTCAGCTGAAGGTTGTTCGACACCGTCACGGCCTCGGCCACGGCGACGATGCGGATCACCAGCGGCCGGTCGGCCCCCACCGAGTTATGCTTGATGGCGTTTTCGATCAGCAACTGCACCGAGCAGGGCAGGACATGGCGGTTCATGGCCTCATCCGAAATGTCGGTCTCCACGCGGAACCCTTCGGGGAAACGCACCTGTAACAGGTCGACGTACATCCCCACGAAGGCCATCTCCTCGCGCAGGCGCACGAGTGTCTCCTCCTCGTTCTGGAGCATGTAACGGTAAATGCCCGCCAGTTTATGGATGTAGGCGCTGGCCTGCTCCGTGCGCTGCTCGCAGACCAGGCAGTCGAGGATATTGAGCGAGTTGAACAGGAAATGGGGGTTGACCTGCTGTTTGAGTTTCATGTAACGGAACTGCGCCTGGTGCGCCTTGCCGCGCTCGGCACGCAGCACGGCACGTGCGACCAGGGCGTAATCGACCATAAATACGACCGAATAGAGGGTCACCTCGACCAGCAGGGTGACGATCCACAGTTGCAGGAACTCCCGTGCGGAGAACGAGCGGTCGAAGGCGAACGGCAGGTGCAACCCCGTAATGAGCGCCACGCAGGCCGACGTGAGCAGCACGAACAGGAGGAACGCCGCGATTTCGGCGATCAGACCGTGCCGGGTTTCACGCCTGCGCGTATGCCGGACATAGATGATATTGACGCACAGCAGGATAATCAGTGCCGCGGAATTGGAAGCCAGCAAGTCGGCCATGTGGTAGAGGCGGTCTGTGGAAAAGGAGGGCGAGGCGAAAAGCTCGACATAGGCCAGCCTCAGCACGAAAATCCCCCCCCCACGGCCAGCAGCAGCAACCCGATGCGGGGCATCCAGGCCGAGGAGCGGCTCGCCGTGTCGTCGCCGCGGCGGAACAACTTGGTGAACCACACGATGCTCCAGCCCAGGATCTCGGTGGTGATGAAGGTCGAGACGGCATGCACCACGGGCGGGGCGTGCAATAACAGCTCGATCAACTGCGCACCGCCCGTACCCAGCAGGTAGCCGATCACGTTGACGACGATCACGCTGGCAGCGGTGAACTCCACGTTCAGTCCCCGTTTGAGGCAGATCAGCACGATCAGCACGATCGTCAGCAGCGTCAGCACCAACTCGTCGTTGATCCCCGCCAGATGGCACGAAAGGGCGACCACGGCATGGAGCACGGCGAACAGGTGGATGATTCCGGACACTTTGAGCGATCGCATATAGGCTGACTGAGGCTGTATTAAAGTATATACGGGTTTCGTTTATTACGAATAAAGGTAGTGTTTTTCCGCGGAAATTCCAAATCGTCCCCCGCGGGCTACCGTTCGTCGCAAAAATCCGCCCGTTCATCCGGCTGAACCTTCCGTTCGTCGCCCTGCGGTTCGCCGTCCGGATTTTTTTATTAAAATTTGTATAACCTGAAAACCAACCGAAAAACCGAAATGACCAAGCCTAAACTCTCATTTTGGCAGATTTGGAACCTCAGCTTCGGCTTCCTCGGCGTGCAGATCGGATATTCGCTCCAGAATTCCAACACGTCGAGCATCTTCGAATCGCTGGGGGCAGATGTCAGCCACCTGAGCTACTTCTGGCTGGCGGCACCGCTGGCCGGCATGATCGTCCAGCCCATCGTGGGGCTTTTTTCCGACGGCACCTGGACGCGCTGGGGCCGCCGCATCCCCTACATCCTGGGCGGGTCGCTGATCTCGGCGCTGGCGCTGGTGCTCATGCCCAACTGCCCCAAACTGCTCGCCTTCGCCCCGCTCGCCATGGGGGCTTTCATCCTGCTGTTCATGGATTTGTCGTTCAACGTCACGATGCAGCCCTTCCGGGCGCTGGTGGCCGACATGCTCGACGATTCGCAGAAGACACAGGGCTACGTGGTACAAACCTTCCTGATAAACCTCGGTGCGGTCGTCGGCGCTATCCTGCCGCTCGTCATGACATGGCTCGGCGTGTCGGACGAGGCCGCTCCGGGGCATGTTTCGCCGCACATCGCCTACTCCTACTATGCCGGGGGCGCGATCCTGCTGCTCACGGTGCTCGTCACCTCGTTCAAGACACGGGAATATCCGCCCGGGGAGTTCGCCCGCTACAACAACCTCTCCGAGGAGGACGCCAACCGGTGAGCTTCGTCGGCCTCATGCGCAACGTCCCCGGCGTGATGGTGCGGCTGGGCGTCACGCAGTTCTTCTCGTGGGCGGCGCTCTTCCTGATGTGGACTTACCTCAAACCCGCCATCACGGGTGTAGTCACCGACCATGCCACGGGCGAAGTGCTCTCGGCCGGCGCCACGCAGACATGGGTCGGCGTGCTCAACGGCACCTACCCCATCCCCGCCTGCATCGCCGCCCTGTTCCTCGGGCGCGTCGCCGCGCGCTACGGCAACAAACCCGTCTACGCTGCCTGCCTGCTCGCCGGGGCGCTGGGCTTCGCGGGGTTGTGCCTGCTGCACGACCAGTACGCGCTGATGCTCCCGATGGTGGGGATCGGCATCGCCTGGGCGGGCATCCTCGCCATGCCCTACGCCATCCTGTCGCGCGCAGTCGAGCCACGCCGCATGGGCGTATACATGGGTATCTTCAATTTCACGATCACCGTCCCCCAGATCGTCATCGGACTGACCGGCGGTGCCATCGTCAAGTACTGCTTCGCCTCCGACGCGGCCGACATGCTGGCGCTCGCCGGGGTCTTCATGCTGCTGGCCGCCGTGTCGGTCTTCCTGGTCAAAGAACACAAGGCCCAATGACCTACAATCCATAAAATCAACTTATAAACTAACCAAAATTCTTATGAAACGATTTTTAACTATGTGTGCGGGTATCTTGCTCATATGTCAATTTACCCCCCCCCTCACGCTGGCGCAAAACGCTGGTTATGAGGTAAAAGGCGTAGTTGTCGACAAGTCCGGGATGCCGATCCTGGGCGCTACCGTCGTCGAAAAGGGCACGACCAACGGTGTCTCGACGGGCATCGACGGCGACTATGCCATCCGCGCCGCCGGCCCCGAATCGGTCATCGAAGTCAGCTATGTCGGTTACAAGACCGTCAGCCTGGTGGCCAGTTCGTCGCTGCTGGCGCACCTCACGCTCGAAGAGGATGCCATGGGTATCGACGACGTGGTGGTGATCGGCTACGGTACGGTCAAGAAGAACGACATGACCGGTTCGGTCGTGGCGATCAAGGCCGAAGAGTTCAACCGCGGCGCCGTGGTCTCCACACAGGACATGCTCAAGGGTAAGGTTCCAGGCGTGCATATCATCCCCGGCGACGGAGGCCCCGGATCGAGCGCCACCATCCGCGTGCGCGGTGCGGCTTCGCTCAACGCCTCGAACGACCCGCTGATCGTGATCGACGGGGTGCCCATCGCAGTCGACGGCGGCAAGGGTATGGCCAACCCGCTGGAGACGATCAACCCCAACGACATCGAATCCTTCACCGTGCTCAAGGACGCTTCGGCGGCGGCCATCTACGGTTCGCGCGCCTCGAACGGCGTCATCCTCGTCACCACCAAGAAGGGGCGCGGCAACACGCCCCGCGTATCGTACAGCGGCAGCGTGAGCGTCCAGACCAACTCCGACGAGCTGCCCGTGATGTCCCCCGGCGAGTTCCGCACCTACATCGACCAGGTGTATCCCGCAGGTACGACCACGGGCGACAAGGTACAGTCGATGCTCGGCGACAAGAACACCAACTGGCAGGATCTGGTCTTCCGCACCGCCATTTCGCATGACCACAACGTCAGCCTGATCGGCAACATCAACGATAGGATGCCCTACCGCGCATCGGTGGGCTACACCAACCAGCAGGGTACGCTCGAAACGTCGAAATACGAACGCGGGACGCTCGACCTGAGCCTCTCGCCCAACTTCTTCGACAAGCACCTCACGGTCAACCTCAACGCCAAGGGCGTCATCACGTCGCAGCGCTACGCCTCGGGCGGCGTGGTGGGTTCGGCGGCCTTCTTCAACCCCACGATCGACCCCTATTTCCGCAACGACGACGGTTCGATCGACTACACGACCACCAACGGATACTGGAACTACGGATCGGGCCGCGGCGAGGACTTCACGCCCAACACCCTGCTGGGCGCAGGCCCGCTCTCGCAGCTCTACGACCGCGACAATACGGCGCGTGCCAAGCGTTTCATCGGCAACGCCCAGATCGACTATAAGGTTCACGGCTTCGAAGCGCTGCGTTTCAACCTCAACCTCGGCCTCGACGTATCGAGCGCCAAGACCTACGACGGCGTGAACCCCGGCTCGTTCCAGGCATACACCGACACCGAGGCCCGCGGCTGGGGACAGTATTCGTGGACGACGAACTTCCGCCGCAACCAGCTGCTCGAATTCTACGCCAACTTCAATAAGGAGTGGGGCATCCACCACCTCGACGTGATGGCCGGTTATTCGTGGCAGCATTTCTACAGCTCCGACCACTCGGTATCCTATTTCAACGAGACGCACGAGCAGAAGGGCGAGGATTCGCGCTACCCGTTCAACCGCCAGGAGAATTATCTGCTCTCGTTCTACGGACGCCTGAACTATTCGATCGCCTCGAAATACCTCTTCTCCTTCACACTGCGTGACGACGCCTCATCGCGTTTCTCGAAGGATACCCGCTGGGGCCTCTTCCCTTCGGGCGCCTTTGCGTGGAACATCGCCGAGGAGAATTTCCTGAAGGATTCGCGTGCCGTCTCGGCCCTCAAGCTGCGCGTCAGCGTGGGGCAGACCGGGCAGCAGGAGATCGGCTCCAATTATCCCTACCTGGCGCGTTACTACATGTCGACCGACGTCTATAAGACCTATTACATGGGCAGCGCCGGGCACATGTTCTACCTCACGCCGGGCGCCTACGACCCCAACATCAAATGGGAGACCACGACGACCTACAACGTCGGACTCGACTTCGGGTTCCTCGGCGGGCGCATCAACGGCAGCGTCGACTGGTACCTGCGTCAGACGGACGACCTCCTGAACAACGTCATCACCCCCATGGGCTCGAACTTCGGCAACACGGTGCTCACCAACATCGGCTCGATGGAGAACAAGGGCGTGGAGTTCAACCTGAATTTCATCCCCGTGCAGACCAAGGACTGGAACCTCACGGTCGGCTTCAACGGCACGTTCCAACACACCGAGTTCACCAAGCTCAACAACACCGACGACCCCGACTACAACATCCAGACGGGAAGCATCACCAAGGGCACGGGTAACCTGCTCCAGATCCACAAGGTAGGCTATGCGCCCTACACTTTCTACTGTTTCCAGCAGGTATACGACCAGGACGGCAATCCGATCCAGAACGCGCTGGTCGACCGTGACAAGGACGGCAAGATCACACAGGCCGACCGTTACGTGACCGACAAGAGCCCCAACCCCGACTTCTTCTACGGCATCAGCCTCAAGCTGAGCTACAAGAACTGGGACTTCGGCTTCAACGGCCACGGTTCGGCGGGCAACTGGGTCTTCAACGACTTCGCCTCGGCCAACTCGACGTCCAACATCGACATCAACGCCGGCAACCTGCCCAACTTCGCACGGCTGGTCAAGAAGACCGGCTTTACGAAGGCCAACAGCGGCGAGCAGTGGTATTCGGACATGTTCCTCGAAAACGCTTCGTTCTTCCGCATGGACGACATCAACCTCGGGTACACGTTCAACAAGATTGGCAACTGGAAGGGCTCGATGCGCGTCGCCTTCGGCGTGCAGAACGTATTCGTCATCACCGATTACAGCGGCGTAGACCCCGAAATACCGGGCGTCAACGGCATCGACGGCTCGATCTGGCCGCGCCCGCGCACCTATTCGCTGCGTCTGAATGTAAACTTCTAAAAACGAACGAACCATGAAAATCGACATAAAACATTTCGCCTTGGCGGCGGCAGGCGCAACGATGCTGCTCACTTCGTGCATCGGGGATCTCGACACCCTGCCCCTCAACCCGTCCGACTCGACCTCGGAGACCGTCTACGGGAAAGACGAGAACGGCTACCTGGCCGGGCTCACCAAACTCTATTTCAATTTCGTCTCGAACGACACCACCGACCTGCAGGTCAGCGACGGCGGCGCCTCGGAGCTCATCCGCGCATTCTGGACGATCCAGGAGGTTACGGCCGACGCCTGCAAATGCGCCTGGGAGAACGACGCCTGGGTTCGCGCCATGAATACCGACACGTGGTCCGACGCCGACAACGACGCGACCTACGCCGTCTACGTACGTACGTTGCAGGGCATCGCCTACGTGAACGAGTACCTGCGCCAGACCGCCTCGGACAAACTCTCCGACCGCGGCGTGAGCAGCGAACTGGCCGCCAGGATCCAGAGCTTCCGTGCCGAGGCCCGTTTCCTGCGCGCCTATTTCTACTGGATCGCCCTCGACGTGTTCGGCGACGTGCCGTTTACGACCGAGACCTCGCCCTTCGGCGGCGGTGTGAACCCCAAACAGGCCTCGCGCAAGGATGTCTTTGACTACTGCATCTCGGAGCTGACCGACCTGGCTTCGGACGAAAGCGCGATGCCTGCCGCACGCTCGAACTACCCGCGTGCCGACAAGGGTGCGGTCAACGGCCTGCTGGCCCGCATGTACCTCAATGCCGAGGTTTATGCCGGCACCCCGATGTGGACGGAGGCCAAATCCGCCTGCGAAGCGATCTTCGGCATGGGCTACTCGCTCTGCCCGGAGTATTCCGACCTCTTCCGCGGCGACAACGGCGAGAACGCCGACGCCCTGAAGGAGATCATCTTCGGCGTGGCATACGACGCCGAGCAGACGCAGTCCTACGGCGGCACGTCGTACCTGACGCTGGCAGCCATCGCCGCCACCGACGTGACGGCCGAACAGAAGATCAACGGCGTGAACAACGGCTGGGCCGGCATCCGCGTACCCTACGAATACGTACAGAAATATTTCAACGCCCGCAACGCGGACTACACCACGGGCGAATATACGGTCAACGACAAACGCGGCGGAATGTTCTACATCAAAGGCCGCCAGGAGTCGATGAACGATGCGCTCTATGTCTTCCTCAACGGGTGGACTTGCCTCAAGTTCAACAATATCCCCCACGACATGACCAACGACGAATTCCTTGCCACGGCTGCATCGAAGGCATACAGCGACATCGACTTCCCGATGATCCGCCTGGGCGAGATCTACCTGATCTACGCCGAGGCCTGCATGAACCTGGGACAGGCCAACACCGCGCTGCCGAAGCTCAAGGAGCTGACCGACCGCGCCGGGGTATCGGCCCCCTCGTCGGTCACGGCCGACTACCTGCTCGAGGAGCGTGCCCGCGAGCTGATGTGGGAGGGGCACCGCCGCACCGACCTGATCCGCTACGGCAAGTTCACCACCCCGTCGTTCCTCTGGACATACAAGGGCGGCACCTTCACCGGACAGGGGTTCGATGATTACATGAAAATCTTTGCCATCCCTTCGTCGGAGCTCGCTTCCAACCCCGAACTGCACCAGAATCCCGGCTACGGAAACGCAACCGATAAATAACCAACCCTAAAAATCGTACGACTATGAAAATTACACGATATGCGATGATGCTGGCGGCCGCGACGGGGCTCCTCTCCGCCTGCCAAAAGCTCGACGAGGTAAAGGCCTACGACCCCGACAAGGTCGTGGCGCCCGTGCTGCATGCGCTGCCCGGGGAGATCGTCATTACGCCCGACAACATGGGCTCGACGCAGACCTTCACCTGGGACGCCGCCGACTTCGGCGTCCGCACCCAGATCAACTACTCGATCGAAGCCTCGTACAACGACGGTGCGAAACTGGTGCTCTTCACGGGAATGAACGGCACCTCGTCGGAACAGACCTATGAAAGCCTCAACAACATCCTTGCGCTGTCCGTGGAAGACGGCGGCCTGGGGGTTCCCTCGGGCGAACCTACGGACGTGGATTTCTACATCAGCGCCACGATCGGCACCGACTTCGAAAAATTCTACTCCGCCCCCGCCACCGTCCGCATGACCGTGACGACGGCCGAGCGTACCTACCCCCAGGTCTGGGTAATCGGCGATTACTGCGGCTGGAATTTCGACAACGCACAGGGACTGTTCTGTTTCTCCGGCGACGAGGTCACCTACGAAGCTATCGTTGACTTGGGCGAAAAAGCCGCCAACGGCTTTAAACTGAGCGGTGAAGCCGGTTGGAACGATGCCTGCAACTGGGGCACCGACGGTGATGCTGCGGCTCCGGAAACGGAAGCCCCGTCGATCACGCTGATCTCCAGCGGCGGTTCCGGAAACATCATGGTCTTTTCCAAGCGCTTCTACCGCTTCGTATTCGACCGTTCGACATTAACGTTAAGCAACAAGCTGTCGTTCAACTCGATGGGTATTATCGGCGATGCCACCCCGGGCGGCTGGGACACCGACACGGAGATGAATTTCGACACCCAAAAACAGCGTTTCTGGGTCGACGTCACACTGACCGCCGGGGAATTCAAATTCCGTGCGGACAACGACTGGGCGATAAACTTCGGCGGGGCGGACGGACGCCTTTCGCAGAACGGCGACAACATCAAGGCCACGGCGGGCAACTACCGCGTATACGCAACCCTGAACAACTCTGCGGAGATCACCTACGAACTCAATGCCGGCGACTACGGCACGGGCGGCGGCGAAGAACCCGACCCGGGGCCGGAAAAGGCCGACTGGTACATCCACGGCCAGACCGTCGCAACCCCCGACTGGGGCCCGACGGCCATGGAGAGCGCCAGCTCGAACATCGTGGCCTACAAGGCCGCAGGGGTCGAGGTAGCCGCCAACTCGGAATTCCTCTTCAAGAGCGGCGACGAGTCGCAGTGGATCGGGGCCGACGCCGCATTCGCCGGCAGCAGCCCCTACACCTGCACGATCGGCTCGGCCTTCAAGGTTTCCGCCGACAAGGTCAATGCCGTGATCGCCGAAGCCGGCACGTACGACTACTGGCTGCTGCCCGAGGCGGGACGCGCCTACGTGATGGCCGCAGGCGCCAAGCCCGAGCTGGTCGCCGACACATGGGGACTGGTCGGCAACATCACCGGATGGGGTGACCTGGGCGATTTCTCCATGAGCGAGGAGGGCGCCTACCTCGTTCGCAAAGGCGTAGTCCTGACCACCGCCAGCGAATTCAAGATCCGCTTCAACAACGCCTGGGACGACTCCAAGAACTACGGCACGGCGTCGGGCGGTGCGGTCGACATCAACAAGGCCGTCGACATCATCACCAGCGGCGGTTCGCAGAACATGAAAGTCCAGCTCGACGGCACCTACGACATCTATTTCGACCTCGCGAATTCGCAGATATACATCATGTCCGAGGGCAAGACCCCGGCAGAGGCCGAATAACGGCCACCCTTTCACGGGACGGCACACAGAGGTTGCCGTCCCGTTTCTGGCCTGCCGTCCCTGACCGGACGGCAGGCCCCGAAACGAACTTTAACCGAGATTCCGCTATGAAAAAATTTCTTTTCCTGCTGCTGGCACTCGTACTTTCCGTATCCGTGTCGTGCAGCGACGACAAGACCGGCGATACCGGCGGCAGCATGCTCTCCGTGACCCCCACGGAGATAGAATTCGAAGCCGCAGACCTGCTCGCCGATGCGGGCGCGTGGTCGCTGACGCAGAGCGACAATACCGCATGGTGCACACCGGCCCTCACATCGGGCAAAACCTCCACGTCGTTCGCGGTCACGGCGACCGCAAACGAGTCGTCGAAACGCTCCGCGACGCTTACCTTCACCGCCCCGGGCTGCGATCCGGTCGTCGTCACCGTGACACAGAGCGGCGATGCCTCCCAGGATTTCGAGGGCGAGCAGGTCGTCGCCCAGCCCGATGCGTGGGACAACCGCAAACGCGCCGACATAAGCTACCAGCTGCTGGTATACAGCTTTGCCGACGGCAACGGCGACAAGGTGGGCGACCTGCCGGGGCTGACCCGGCGGCTCGACTACATCGACGCACTCGGCGCCTCGGCAGTGTGGCTCTCACCGATCCATCCGGCGGCTTCGTACCACGGTTACGACGTGCTCGACTACGAGGCGGTCAACCCCGCCTTCGGGTCGGACGCCGACCTGAGGGCATTCATCGACGCGGCCCATGCCCGCGGCATCCGGGTCTACCTGGATTACGTGCTCAACCATACGGGCAAAGACCACCCGTGGTTCAAATCGGCCGCCGCGTCCGAAGGGAGCCCTTACCGTGACCGCTATATCTTCTCCGAAGACCCGCAGGCCGACATCGCGGCCGGGCGGATCGACCAGATCGCCACGGAAGGCGCCGCAGGCTACGATGCCGGACAATGGTTCTCGACCGACACGGGGGCGGGTGCCGCCGGGCGCTTCAAGTTCGTGCTCGACTGGACAAATACCGACAGCCCGACGGTGACCGTTACCGAAACGACCGATGCCGCGGATGCGGACAATACGCAGGGCGGCGCGGACGACAAATACCTCTATTTCGGCAACGGCACGAGCAAACGCTTCTACACCAGGGGCGGCAACAGTTACGAACTGACGCTCGACTTCGATTCCGACTGGGGATTCCTCGTCCGCACCTCGACCACGTCGTGGGCCGCAGGCACCAAATACGGCGCCCCGGACAACCGGACGATCATCCGGTTCGGGGAGCCCTTCACCCTGATGTCGAACCGCTCGGCCGATCCGGCCAACGTGCAGTTCTCGCTGCCGACGATGTACCATTCGCACTTCTGGACGGCGGCATTCGCCGACCTCAACTACGGCAAGGCCGCCGAGGCCGAGCAGTCCGGGGCGTTCAAGGCCGTCACCGAAGCGGCCGACAAGTGGGTACGCATGGGCGTGGACGGGTTCCGCCTCGATGCCGTGAAGCACATCTACCACAACGCCTACAACGACGAGAACCCCACGTTCCTCAAGAAATTCTACGACCGCATGAACGAGAGCTACAAGGCCGCCGGCGGAGAGGGCGATTTCTACATGGTGGGCGAGATGCTCGACGAAGCGGACAAGGCGGCACCCTATTACCGGGGGCTGCCGGCGCTGTTCGAATTCACGTTCTGGTACAAGCTCAAATGGGCGCTGCAAAACGGCATCGGATGCTATTTCGTCAAGGACATCCTCGACGTGCAGCCCCTCTACGCACAGTACCGCAGCGATTATATCGAAGCCACGAAACTTTCGAACCACGACGAGGATCGCACGGGCTCCGACCTGGGACAGTCCGCCGAAAAGATGAAGGTGGCGGCCGCCGTGCTGCTCACGGCGCAGGGCGCACCCTACATTTACCAGGGCGAAGAGCTCGGGTACTGGGGCACCAAATCCAACGGCGACGAATATGTCCGCACCCCGATCCTGTGGGACAAGGCGGGCAACGAACTGGCTTCGGGAAGCCTCTCGGGCAAGATCGACATGCAGATGCTGACCCCGGCGATCTCGGTCGAGGCACAGGCCGACGACGACGGTTCGCTGCTCAACCTCTACCGCACGTTCGCCCGGCTGCGCAACACCTACCCCGTGCTGGCGCAGGGCAAGATGGTCAAACACCCGGTCTACAACGACGGCAACACCTCGCAGCAATCCATCGCGGCCTGGTACCGCGAGCTGGACGGCGAACGGATGCTCGTCGTGCACAACTTCGGCCGGGAGGAGCAGATACTGACCCTTACCGACCAACCGGACAAGGCCGTAGGCGTCTCAGGTGAAGTGAAACTTCAGCGCGGCGACGCTTCGTCGAAACTGCTCATGGGCGCCTGGTCGTCGGTGGTATTCACGCTCTAAACGACACGCCATGAAACGCTTGCCCGCATTACTTCTCGCAATGGTACTGGTTGCCTGCGGCACACGGCCGCAGCAACCGGCCGCCCACCCCGACTGGAGTTACAACTCGGTCGTCTACGAAATGAACGTGCGCCAGTACACCCCCGAAGGGACGCTGGCGGCGGCCGCACGCCACCTGCCCCGGCTCAGAGAACTGGGCGTGGACATCGTCTGGCTGATGCCCGTCTACCCCATCGGCGTCAAGGAGCGCAAGGGAACCCTCGGCTCGTACTACGCCATCTCCGACTACGAAGCCGTCAACCCCGAATTCGGCACGCTGGAGGATTTCGACCGGTTCCTGGCCGAAGCCCACAGACTCGGGCTGCGCGTGATCCTGGACTGGGTGGCCAACCACACCTCGCCCGATGCCCGCTGGATCGAGGAGCGCCCGGCCGACTGGTATGTACGTGACTCGCAGGGCAACACCATCGTGCAGTACGACTGGACGGACATCGCCAAGCTCGACTACGGCAACGCGGACATGCGTGCCGCAATGGCGGCCGCCATGCGTTTCTGGCTCGACCGCGGCATCGACGGATTCCGCTGCGACATGGCGTGCGAGGTACCCATCGACTTCTGGCAGCAGACGCTGCCCGCACTGCGGAAGGAGTACCCCGGCATCTACCTGCTCGCCGAGGGCGAAGCCCCCGCATTGCACGACGGGGCGTTCGACGCCTCGTATGCGTGGGAGCTGCACCACCTGCTGAACGACATCGCACAGGGACGGAAAAGCGCCGCAGACCTGCGTGCCTACGTCGCCAGGGATGCCGCTGCCATGCCGCGCGAGGCGTTCCGCCTGATGTTCACCTCGAACCACGACGAAAACTCGTGGGCCGGGACGGAATTCGAGCGCATGGGCGACGCGGCACGCGTGATGGCGTTGCTGACCTTCACGCTGCCCAACGGGCAGCCGCTCGTCTATACCGGACAGGAGATGGGGTTCGACCACCGCTTCGAGTTCTTCGAGAAAGACCCCGTCCCCGCGTGGAAACGCAACGGGTTTACGGATTTCTACGCCGCACTGATCCGGCTGCGCCACGAGAACCCGGCGCTCGCAGCCGGGGAACGCGGCGGGCAGGCCGCATACCCGCTCGGCGAACGAACACCCGACGGCCTGATGCTGTTTTCCCGTACGGCCGGCGGCAACGAGGTGACAGTCGCTGCGAACCTCAGTGCGGAGGAGGTCGCATTTGACCTGCCGTTCGAGGGCTCGCGCCGCGAGTTCTTCACCGGGAAGGAATACACGGGCGGCACCCGCACCGTGCTTCCCGCATGGCAGTGGCTGGTCTTCGCACAAGACAGGAGATAAAAGTTGCGGACATGCGCCGGGGATGCGCGGAAACAGCGCCGGGAAACCGCCGGGAACCCGATAGAACCCGACGGGAATAGACAGTAAACCATCCGAGAAGCATAGGGATGCGCACGAGAAGCACAGGGATGCCCCGGGCGAAACGGGAATCGCTGGAAACCGATTTTTTGCTAACTTTACAAACGACGATATTTTGAACCGATTTTTCATGACACTCGCAGCAGCCGGACTGCTCTCCTGCACAGGGACAGGACAGTCCGCATTCGACCCCGCCTCGGTGGCAGACGCCTCGGGCGAGGTTACCCGCGTCGAACCCCTCTCGTGGTGGACGGGGATGCAGACCCCGCTCCAGTTGCTCGTCAACGGGGCCGGCATCGCGGCATACGACATCCGCATCGAAGGCGGACAGGGCGTCGGGGTGAAGGCCCGCCACAAAGCCGACAGTCCCAATTACCTATTCGTGGACGTGGAGGTGAAACCCGACGCGGAGCCGGGCACCTACCACCTCGTATTCTCGCAGGGGGAACGGCAGTTCAAGGTTCCCTATGAGATCGCGGCACGCGCCGAAGGCTCGGCCGCACGCAGGAGTTTCACCACGGCCGACATGATCTACCTCCTGATGCCCGACCGCTTCGCCAACGGCGATGCGTCGAACGACTCGACACCCCACACGCGGGAGCGCGCCGACCGCAGCGCCTTCTTCGGCCGCCACGGGGGCGACCTGCAGGGGATGATCGACCACCTGGATTACATCGCAGGGCTGGGCGCCACGGCCGTATGGCCCACGCCGCTGCTGCTGGACGACGAACCCGAAGGTTCGTATCACGGCTACGCCTGCGGCGACTACTACCGCATAGACCCCCGGTTCGGCTCGAACGAACTGTATAGGGAGTTCGTCGGCAAAGCCCACGAGCACGGGCTGAAGGTGATTATGGACATCGTCACCAACCACTGCGGCACGGGCCACTGGTGGATGAAAGACCTGCCTTTCAGGGACTGGATACACCAGTTCCCCGAATACACCGGGACGAACGTCTGCTTCTCGACGAACATGGATCCCAACGCTTCGCGCTACGACCTCGACCTGCAGGAGAGCGGCTGGTTCGTGCCGTCGATGCCCGACATGAACCTCGACAATCCCTACGTGCTGCAATATTTCAAGCAATGGGCCGTGTGGTGGATCGAGTATGCCGGCCTGGACGGGTTCCGCGTCGACACCTACCCCTACAACGAGAAGGTGCCAATGAGCGAGTGGTGCGCGGCCGTACGCAGGGAATACCCCGATTTCAACATCGTGGGCGAATGCTGGACGTCGTCGATCCCGCAACTGGCATACTGGCAGGGCGGCAATCCCAACAAGGACGGCTTCGACTCGCACCTGCCGTCGATCATGGATTTCCCGCTGCAGGAGGCCATCTGCCGGGCGCTGCCCACCGACTCGCTCCGCTGGGGCGAGGGCATGACGCGCGTCTACGACTGCCTGTCGCACGATTTCGTCTACCATGACCTGTCGAAAATGATGATCTTCGTCGCCAACCACGACACCGACCGCATCGGCGACATCGTACGCAGAAACCCCGACCGGCTGAAACTCTCGATGGCGATGCTGGCCACGATGCGCGGCATCCCGCAGATATTCTCGGGCGACGAGATGATGTTCACCTCGAAAGACCTCTCGCAGGGACACGGCGGGCTGCGCGTGGATTTCCCCGGCGGCTGGGAGGGCGACGCGGTGAACCTGTTCGACCCGGCGCAGCGCGATGCCGTACAGGCGGGGCTCTTCGACTACACGCAGCGGCTCTTCCAATGGCGCAAGTCGAAGCCCGTGATCCACAACGGCCGCACGATGCACTTCCTCTCGCGCGACAACACCTACGCCTATTTCCGTTATGACGACACCGACGCGGTATTCGTCTTCATCAACAACTCGCGGGGCAAGAAACAGGTGCCGTGGTCGCACTATGCCGAGATCGCCTCGGGGCTGAGCGACGGGCGCAACGTCCTGACGGGCAAAGCCACGGAGGTGGACGATACCACCACGGTCGGCCCGCGGCAGGCGCTGATCGTAGAATTCAAACGTAAATAACAAGACCGAACCATGAAGAAAATATTTTTATATATCTCCGCGCTGCTGGCCGGTGCAGCCTGCACGGCACAGGAGACGCTCCTCTCGCCCGACGGCCGCCTCCGCCTGGAGTTCAGCCTGGCGGATGGAGGCCGCCCCACCTATACGCTCGATTACAAGGAGCGCCCCGTGATCCTGCCCAGCGGCATGGGGCTCGAACTGCGCGGCGAAGCCCCGAAGCTGGAATTCGGGGCTGAAATCCGCAAGGGCGAACCAGGGCGCCCGGTATCGCTCTACGACGGGTTCACCCTCGGGCAGGTGGCCCGCAGCGAGTCCGACCAGACATGGCGTCCCGTATGGGGCGAGCAGGCCGAGATCCGCGACCGCTATAACGAAATGGCCGTCACGCTGCGGCAGGCCGCGACAGGCCGCGACATGACGATCCGCTTCCGGCTCTACGACGACGGGCTCGGATTCCGCTACGAATTCCCCGAACAGGAGTCGCTGACCTATTTCGTCATCGGCGAGGAGAAAACACAGTTCGCCATGACGGGCGACCACACGGCGTTCTGGATCCCGGGCGACTACGACACGCAGGAGTACGACTACACCGAATCGAAACTCTCGCAGATACGGGAGCTGATGCCCGGCGCCATCACGCCCAACTCGTCGCAGACGCCCTTCTCGCCCACGGGCGTACAGACGGCCCTGCAGATGAAGAGCGACGACGGGCTCTACATCAACATCCACGAAGCGGCGCTGGTCGACTATGCGTGCATGCACCTCGACCTGGACGACCGGAATTTCATCTTCACCTCGCACCTTACGCCCGACGCACAGGGGTGGAAAGGCTACATGCAGGCGCCCTGCCATACCCCGTGGCGCACGGTGACGGTCTCGGACGACGCCCGCGACATCCTCGCCTCGAAGCTAATCCTCAACCTCAACGAGCCGTGCGCCTATGACGACACCTCGTGGATCAAGCCCGTGAAATACATGGGCGTATGGTGGGAAATGATCACCGGCAAGAGCGACTGGGCCTATACGCGCGACGTGCCGTCGGTACAGCTCGGCGTGACGGATTACGCCCGATGCAGGCCCAGCGGCCGCCACGGCGCCGAGAACGAGAACGTGAAGCGGTACATCGACTTCGCGGCGGCACACGGGTTCGACCAGCTGCTCGTCGAAGGCTGGAACGTCGGCTGGGAGGACTGGTTCGGGCACACGAAGGATTACGTCTTCGATTTCGTGACCCCCTACCCCGATTTCGACATCGCCGCACTGAACGAATATGCGCACGGGAAAGGCATCCGGCTGATGATGCACCATGAAACGTCGGCTTCGGTGCGCAACTACGAACGCCACATGGAAGCGGCCTACCGCCTGATGGACAAATACGGGTACAACTCGGTCAAGAGCGGGTACGTGGGCGACATCCTGCCCCGCGGCGAGCACCATTACGGGCAGTGGATGAACAACCACTACCTCTATGCCGTCCGCCGGGCCGCCGACCACAAGATCATGGTCAACGCCCACGAGGCGGTGCGCCCGACGGGCCTCTGCCGCACCTACCCCAACCTGATCGGCAACGAGTCGGCACGCGGCACGGAGTACCAGGCGTTCGGCGGCTCGAAGCCCCACCATGTGACGATCCTGCCCTTCACGCGCCTGCAGGGCGGCCCGATGGACTACACGCCCGGCATCTTCGTGATGGACGTCGCGGAGGTCAACCCCGGCAACCACTCGCACGTCAACGCGACGCTCGCCAACCAGCTGGCGTTGTACGTGACGATGTACTCGCCGCTGCAGATGGCGGCAGACCTGCCCGAGCACTATGAGAAATACATGGATGCGTTCCGTTTCATCGAGGACGTCGCACTCGACTGGGAAGAGAGCCGCTACCTGTTGGCCGAACCGGGCGACTACATCGTCGTGGCGCGCAAGGCCAAAGGCACGGGCGCGTGGTTCGTGGGCGGCGTGACGGACGAGAACCGACGTACGGTGACGCTCCCGTTCGACTACCTCGATCCCGG
>OGPE01000881.1_pt1 | contig 21322 bp, 23 predicted proteins | sample 1552881 | NCBI WGS metagenome assembly OGPE01 (sample SAMEA2580236, study PRJEB22360) | human gut metagenome | biome: human gut; feature: human-associated habitat; material: faeces | place: Denmark | collected 2008/2010 | reverse complement strand
TTCCTAATCTCTTGCCAAAGAGATATTTACGATGCAACCTTTACGGGCGCACATAAAAACTTTATATAGTCAGCCATGCCTTCACGTGCGATTGCCTTCCAAGCCTCCTCTACAACTATCATCTTTCGCACCCCATGCAAACGTCTCATTTTGTTTATGAAAGCCTCCATAATGATGACAGTGACTACCGGAAAAAGAATTTTATGCTCCTTAATTTCGTCAATTTCAAATACCACAAAACGCTTGTTCAAGAGGTCGAGCTGCTCGTCGGAGTTCAGCAGATAATCGTACTCTCCACCACGATAATAAGGAGCCAATACATTCAGAAAGTTAGTGAGATCGAAATCCTTCTCGCGGTAATGCTTCTCCTCCAGTATTCCACGGAACTCTCCCTGTACGAACTCGTAGAAAGTATTAAAGGAAGGAACCAGCTCATTGTCCTCCTTTATCTTTTCAAGGAACAGGTTAACCGCCATTGAGAGTGCTACTTCCTCGGCACGGGTAATGACTTCCGTATCCCTTTTCCAGAGCGACATGATCAGCGTTTTAATGGACTCTTTCTTTTCCAGGTCAAAGACCTTGTCTTCGGTGAAAAATGGATTAAAAGCTATCGGATGTTTTTCACTATACGTATAATATATGCCATCCCCACCGTTTGTGCGCTGGTGAATCAGGTCACATAATCCCTTGTAACTGTTACCGATGTCGATCAATATAATGTGGGTATTCTGTTCCCAATACTGTCTCACAAGATGGTTCATAAAAAATGACTTGCCCGAACCGGAAGGCCCGATGACCAGCTTGTTACGGTTGGTTGTAATACCACGACGCATCGGTTCGTCCGAAATATCCAGATGCAGGGGCTTCCCGTTTGTCCGGTCTGCCATCTTGATACCGAATGGCGACAGGGAATCCGCATAGTTCGTCTCTTCCGTAAAGAAGCAGACTCCCTGTTCGACGAAAGTGAAAAAGGACTCCTCGGAAGGGAAATCGCCCTCGCCTCCCGGAATACCTGCCCAATACAAGGCAGGTGCGTCAATGGTATTATAACGGGGCTTGCATCCCATCAGGGCCAGAGCAGAACCGGTATCGTTCTTTATCACCTTGAGCTTCTCCCGGCTGTCCGACCATGCCATGACATTGCAATGGCAACGGATGGCGGTCAGCCCGAAGGAATGCGCCTCGTCCAGGTAGGCATCAATCCACTGCTTGTTAAGTTGGTTGGCTCGGCTGTATTTGGAAAGCGAGTGCATGTTGCGTGCCGTCTTCTCAAAGCGTTGCAGGATTTCTGCCGAATCATCGATGAACAGGAACTGGTTGTAAATATGGTTACAGGAGAGCATTAGCCCCACCGGAGCGGCAAAACTTAGACGGCAGTCGCTGCGGTCGGTGGAGTATTTCTCATACCGGGTATCCGTCTGGACGGAACCGGGAAGATCATCCACATCGGAAAGCGTATGTACGCAGAGGATATCATCCCCGATGCGCATCTCCGACGCGCTCATCTGTATATCCTTCAGTGTGGTCGTGTCCTGCTGCGAAAGAGAAAAATACTTTTCAATCAATCCGGCCTGCTGCGGTGTGCCGACTATCTCATCGGTGGTCAACCGCTCCAGACGGATAAAGGCCGAGTCATTCAGGATGCGCTCGAACTGGTCGACACTCTCCAAAAACAGGCTGACCGTTTCTTTGTCCCGGACTTCCTTCGGAATTATATTCCCCCGGCAGAGGATGGAGAAATTGCTCTGGCTGCGGCTGCGTTCCTTAGTCGTCTTGGTGATAAACAGGTAAGAGAAATGATTTAGGAAAGGCCGTTCATTAAAATGAAGTTCGAAAGAACGGTCCAAAAAACTCATCCCGTCTTTCTGCGTGTCGGCCTTGTAATTTTCTTTCAGAAACCAGTCCTGGCGGTGTACTATCGTATAATTCGGCAGTACCTTGACTGCCTTTGTTCATGTGCCGTGCATGGATGCATAATCTGCGGAAGTGACCGTGAACAGCTCCGGAAGAAAGACCTTGAAGCCGATGGTCACGTCCGCGTCTTTGGAGAGAATGCACCCTTCCTCCACGGACAGGATTGGAAACTTACTTTCCAGCGTTGCGGCTTTTAATATATTTCTCATGAATGCGTTTTTTAAATAAGGAAGATATACGTTTGCGATTGATGATATAGGACGGGTGGTACTTGACTGCGGCCAGCTTCATCAAGCCGTTGGGACCATACTTCTTGTTCAGGTGGAACACCCCGAAGAGCAGAGAGAAAGCGGAGAGGACACCGAAACCGATACAGAACCACCGGTCAATACCTATCATATAGAAGATGACGAACAGCAGGAAAATGGCCAGCAAGCCCCCGACAAAAAAGTACAGGTATTGTGCCTGCAAGCCGTTGAATTCCACGTTGCGTCCGATTCCCTTGTTGATATTGTATTCCATAGCCTGCTATATTACAGGAAGAAGGAACGAAGGACTGTCGCCGCGACGATGAGGAAGACGCAGGCTCCAAACCAGCTCCCGGCGGTTTTACCGGTGTCGGGGTCGCCGCTACTGAACTTCGAATATACCTTAATGGCACCTATCAGCCCCACAATAGCCCCTGCCGCATATATCAACTTGGTGGCGGGGTCAAAATAACCGGTAAGCATGGATGTGGCCTTTGTTATACCGGCACTTCCGTCCCCTTCGGCATAGGCACTCAGGGTGGAAACAGCTATTCATGCGATAAGAGCAACCGTCTTTTTAAAATGTCTTTTCATATACAATCTAATTTTTTAATGTGAATAAAAACCTTGTTTCAAACAAACCGCAGGAAGTTTCCTGCCTGCGGATTTGTCCTTGCAACCACGATGTCTTTTTAGGATCAACCTGAGTCATAGTAACCAATCATAGATACCTCCGTTTTTAAGGGGTTAATCACTCTTTTAATGTTCGCTCCGGTAAAGGGTAAGGATCAACCGGAATCATAGAAGCCTCTCATATATCTATATCTTCCTTTTAACAGGTTATACACTACGTTTCAAGAACCCGTCCTGCCCGGATCAACCGGAGTCAAAGAAATCTATCATGCTTTTTCGTCTTTTTAGGTTATACATTCTGTTTTAAAACTCGCTGCACCCGGATCAACCGGAATCATAATACTGTCTCATATTCCTTACTTGTTCTATTTTATTGGGGCACATGCTCCGTAATATCAAATTCCCGGAGAATGTCGTCCCTATTCTTTCCAGTCAATAAATGGGGTTCACCCCGGTCTACATACAAACGCATATAGCGTTTCAGTTTATCGCTGCTTCCCAAGACGCTCGCCTGCAGTACCCTTTCCATGTTCGTGCCTTCCAGCTTTTGGAAAGTCTGCCGGGCCTGTTCCTGTTCCGCTTCCGTAAGTTCGTCCGATGCCATTGCTTTCTCAATCATATCCATATCGTCAAAGGTGACACCGGTTGCCCGGTGGGGATTGCTCCGCTGTACGTATCCCGTAATCTCGTAGCGTTCGGGAATCTCCTCTTTTTCTTCACCGGAAGAAGGAGAGGGCTCCTGCATATAATCAATTTCAGGATAATTCAGTTTTTGAAAAAGAGCCGGAACTTCCGGGAATTTCGTATTCTTATCAAGGGGTTCGTGTACTCGGAGAACCGGCTCTGTTTTCTTTTCGGGAGTAAAGGTATCACTCTTTTCTATGCCTGATTCAGGCTGTCCGCTATTGTCATCTATTGTCAGTGAATGTCGCATTTGGTATCGGCTTTTGCCTATTATTCCCGCCTGAGACGGAGCAATTGCCGGATGGATGGCGGCAGGTGCAGTCCGACGTTCCTTCTTGTCCTTTCTGCCTCTCCATGTGAAAATGCTGCCTGTATGCACATACTTTTCAATGCTCAGGTAAGAGGCATAGATGAACAGGATAATAAAAAGGTATTCCATGTCCTTATGATTTTAGTGATTGGTAATACTTCTCCAGCACAGCGTTTATCAATCCGCCGTTCTCTTCGAAATGATGTGCCAGCACCTGGTTTACAAAACCGGCTACGGTCACCTCGCCACGTCCCACCGCCCATACCAAGGAAGAGATGCGGCGATGCAGGTCGGCATCGATATGCAATGATTTACGGGATTTGGTCCTGACCGTATTCAGGAAGGATGCCCTGTAAGCGTCGATTTCCCCGGTGGTAAAGACCGGAGCTTCGCTACTCCCGGCAATCTCCTCTGCCGTATCCTCCGGCTTAGGGGATACACTCGTTGCAGGGGAGTCCGGTCGTATCGTCCCTTTCCTGGCGACAATATCCAATATGGCCTTCTCATCAATGCTCCGAGGGTCAAATTTCTTTTTTCCGCTGTCCATAATTCCTTTTATTATAAGGTATGGGAGGCATCCAGATGTGTTACGGCACATAACTCCTCTATCAGTTCACAGAGACCCGAACCTTTTATCTGGCGGTTGTCGGGAGGGAACAGTGTGGAACGGAAGATACTGTTCTTCAGGGAGCTCAACTCCTTGTTATAGCGTTTGGTATCCGGTATCCGTGACTCCAGCAGGTGTAACTCCGCTTTTTGTATGACACGGTTCCAGGACTCGTAGCTTTCTGTCCGTTCACGCTTGTCGACCATGTTCCAGAAAAGATAGATGCCTTTCAGGTTACAGTTGTGCCTGGCAATCAGTTCTTCCTCCACCACCTCGGCAAACTGGAGGGAACTCTGCATGACGACATTATCGGCCTTTAGGGGGATGAAAATGTAATCTATTGCGGAAATGGTATGGACAACCCCTTCGCTGCGGAGGGTTCCCGGAAGGTCGAACAGTACGACATCAAAGACGGCATCCTGCTCTTCGATGTAGCGGTACAGGTCTTCTATCGCTTTCTCCGGATTGCTTTTGATTACCGGATAGGAACGTTTCCGGATTTGTTCATGCTGCCGGTAGAGGACCACTTTGAGAAAATCACTTTCCTGCACGCTTTCTATGTCCCGGTCACGCATCCGGGAGATGCTGTGCTGGGGGGAGTCGCAATCCACGACACCCACCTTCAAACCTTTCTGGTAGTGAAGGATACTGACCACCAGAACTGTGAAGGCAGACTTTCCGACTCCTCCTTTCTGGCTGGCAAAGGCAATTAATAACGGTTCTTTTTTCATACGCTTTCTTTATATAATCAGATAAAAATATAATGCTGTAAAACTGTAATGCTTATAATTGTATATCGTTCTACACTGCAAAAGAAAGGAATGCCGGGAAAAGATGAAATACCCTGTCACGGATAGTCATGGATAGTCAGGAATTGACAGGAGGAAACGCCGTCAGGCAGACAGGAAAGGTTGCAATGAAAAAAGAAAAATCCCTGCCTCATCTTTGAAGCAGGGACTAATAATAAAGGAGCGATACCGGTTACCGGACGTAACCGGCGGCTTGCAAGTCCGTCAGGAAATGTTCAGGGGTATCGGTGGCAACTGACACGCCATGCAGCTCCCCGTAACGCCGGGCAAAGTTCTCCATATACTCCTGATCCGTGCAATCATAGTCGAACCGGCTCCCCTCACGGAGCAGCCGGACGAACTCTTCCGGGCTGGCGGCGGTTATCTGACCGCCATCCAGCAAATGATAAGTCTGTATCATACCGCTAACTTTTTAGTTCTAAGTTTAAAAAATAATTTCTGTTTCCCGTCCAGGAAGGGTAACTCCTCCAATGTCATCCGGCTGGGAAGGCTGGATCTTTTCGCAAAGGTAATTAATCCGTTCAAGAACCGGATCCAATTCTCCATCTTTGTGAAATTGGTCGTACCGGAATGCTGGCGGAACTCAACGGTCCGGTGCCTAGAATAAGCCTCAAAATTGACCTTGTGGTATCGGTCATTATTAAAGACCTCCCGCAGGCCGTCTATCGTCCTTACCGATTTGATTCTCTCGTCGGAAACACCGGAGAGGGTTTTGCAGTAGGTATTGTTCCGGCGTGTCCTTGGCATAAAGGCATCAATCAGGTGTTCGAGATGCTTGTAGGTCAAAGTCAGATTCTTCCAGGTGTCCAGATTGAAACCAGCCGCATCCATATGGACATGGAACCCGCAACTGTCATTCACTTTTGCATTACAGATGTCAAGCACCCAGCATACCGTTTCCAGCTCTTTCAGGCCATTCTCACCCACCAGTATCGGGCTGACCAGCTCGAAAGTATTATTTCCCTGCAGGCTGCTGTCCGTCACCAGCTTCCAATGATCCCTGGTCGTGTGGTTATAACCCTCAACGGCAACATGGATACCGGCCTCCCTCAATTCGCGTGCCAGTCTTTCCATATTACAGTTATAGGCTTCAATCTCAATACCGAACTTGTGGGTGAAGGTGTAATCCATCAGGGTGGTTGCTGCCCTGTTCAGCAAGACTCCACCTTCTCTTTCAAGCATTTTCTTCTCAACATTATATACAAAACCATAGTTGCCACGTGTCACCAAATCGGCAATTTCCCTGCGCATCAGGCCCAGACGGAGCAGCTGCTCAATCTTGCTCGTCTTGGTGGTACTCTGTTCTAAGATATTTCTAACTTGTTCGTTCATAGCTTTTTATCCTTTATTATTATACCACTAAGGTAGCATAATAAACCCACATGTCATAGTATTAGAAGCCTTATTGTCAGACTGTTAGCTTAGTTTAGCTAAGGCTAAATACCCTTATTTTATGTATCCGATTATAACATTGCAGCAATCTACAAGGACAGCAATACAGCAATCTACAGTTCAGGGAACCTGTCTTTTTTTCTCATCGTTTCCCCGGTTAGGGAGATTAGATAATTATGCTTATTTTTGTGCATTGAAAACTTAACCCGTAACGAATAGATTATGATGAAATACCTGATTGTGTCCGACATACATGGCTCGTTACCGGCACTGGAACAAGTGCTGGCATTTTACAGGGAGCAGCAATGCGGAATGCTTTGTATTTTGGGAGATATCCTGAATTATGGTCCCCGGAACGGGATACCTCAAGGACTTGACCCGAAAGGGATCGCAGAACGTCTCAATGCGATGGCCGGTGAGATTGTCGCCATCCGTGGAAACTGTGATTCGGAGGTGGACCAGATGCTGCTGGACTTTCCCATCCTGTCCGATTACACCCTGTTGGTGGATAATGGAAAACGTTTCTTTCTCACCCACGGACATATCTACAATGAGGACAGACTGCCGAAGGGAAGGTTCGATTGTCTTTTTTATGGTCACACCCACCGGTGGAAACTTGAACGGACTGAGCATACAGCGGTCTGCAATACCGGCTCCATCACTTTCCCGAAGGACGGGAACATGCCAACATTCGCTATTTACTGTGACGATACGGTATCCGTTCACCGGCTGGACGGCAGCAGGCTCAAGGAACTTTCTCTCTGATGGGGAATGTATAATAACAGCCTATTATAATTGTAGCCTTTTATAATTGCTTATCCATTATACAAATATAGCAATATCCAAAACGCCAATTATTCAGTTGTCACTGTGTAACATTCCAAGAGACTACAGATATAATAGTATTCGGATTATCCGATTATCAAAATATTCAGTTCTCTGAATATTCAATTATCACGAAAAAGAAGCCATCTGATGTGTCGGATAATCGTAGAATGCTCTACTATTACAGGAAGCTACAGCCTATTCCGCCTCCGGAATATTGGTAAAAAACGCCAACTTTCCTGAAGAAGCAGACCGAAATCGGGAGAGGTTGCCATCGGGAGGGAGGCACCAGTCGGGGCAATCTACAGTTCTACTTAAAAACGTTGTCCCCGTAGAGGGGACAGCAAGTTGTGTTTTCGTTTAACGAAAACCGGACGGTTTAACGGCATATTCCGCCGCCAAACCGTTCCTCAGAATATAGCTCCAGAGTCGCAAATTCAGCCAGAAAGAAACTGCATGTTGCAAGAGTTATTTATTGATATCTTCCTTTAAAGACTTGATTCTTTTATTATTAATCATTCTTCCCGGCTTGATTGAACTAAAAATAAAAAATAACTGTTACCCCAATTCCAATTGCAATGAATTTGGTTTTGGCATTTATCATCTTTAGTAGCTGTAATACATCCTTCTAAACTCTTCCCCTTGGTCTTGTTGGTCTGGTAACATGTTTGGATGGTCCCTACCAGAACTTATAGTTAAAGTAAAAACGGAATTGTTTTTTGTAATATCCCTTACAAAAAATAGGAAGTCCCAAATTAGATTCTGAATAATTAATTTTAAAGGCATTCTTTATGTCATCTAAAGAATTAAAAAATAGATTGCCATCTCCTTTTGTATCATCAGAAATAAGATATAATGTGATAATTGATTTTTGTAATATTTCTGTGTCTTTAGGGGAAAAACTTTGAAGACTTGACTATATCCTGTATTTTACAGGAAAGTATAAATTTGGACTGTGAACTAGAAATAAATTAGGGGATCTTTTTATTGGGGAGAACGTATGAACTGGTATATATTGGTATTGATAATTGACGTACCAGCTGTGCATCTGTCCATTTTCTATCTCGGTAGCGATATACAAGGTTGGAAGATGAATACAGAAGGGGTTGCACAAATGAGAAGAATTTAGTGGCTATACTGTTTTCGCTGTGCTGTATGCTGGCGGGAAGGATACTCCTTTTGGGAAAGTAGAAAGATAAAAGGCAGTCGGGCACTAGAGATAAAAAGTGAGAGGAGCTCCATAGAACGGAAGCTCTCCTCTTTTATTTTTTTATTTTGTACATAATAATATCTCATTGACATTTTGGTATGTAAATTACCTATTTCTTATTGACCTGTATTGACTTTACTCGATGATACCTCCACATCGTTCGCTGAGTTATCTTGTTATGAAAAATATTCTGCATTATTTAGCTGAAAGTCAATGAAGAAGTACGCAAAAAAAGTTAATTTCACTAATTTTACAGCCATTTTCTACTACTTTATAGTTATTATTTATACCTAATAAGTTCCATAAACCGCAAAAAAAGTACATTTTTTTACCTTTATTTCATTTTGTATAAATGTTATAATAAGTTTTATGTTTTTGTAAGGAAATTGTAAAAAAGAAAGGATAAACGTAATGAAGGAAAACAAAAACGATTTTAAACCGTATATTCCTGCGGACCAGGTGGTTCCGGAATTTACAGTCACCGCTTTAATTCTTGGTATTTTGCTGGCAGTTATTTTCGGTGCTGCAAACGCATACCTCGGTCTTCGTGTTGGTATGACAGTTTCTGCATCTATTCCTGCTGCAGTACTTTCCATGGGTATTATCCGTATTATTCTTCGTAAGAATTCTATTCTGGAAAATAACCTTGTTCAGACAATCGGTTCTGCCGGTGAGTCTGTTGCAGCCGGAGCAATCTTTACTCTTCCTGCTTTATTCTTATGGGCAAAAGAAGGAAAGATTGATTCTCCTAGTATTTTAACTATCTTTTTAGTTGCACTCGTTGGTGGTATTCTTGGTATCTGTTTCATGGTTCCACTCCGACAGGCACTTATCGTTGAAGAGCACGGTGTGCTGCCTTTCCCAGAGGGAACTGCCTGTGCTGAGGTTCTTCTTGCTGGTGAAGAAGGCGGAAACAAAGCTGGTACCGTATTCTCCGGTCTTGGTATTGCTGCTTTTTATAAGTTTATCGCTGATGGCGTAAAGGTTTTCCCTAGTGAAATTGGTTATGATATCAAAGCTTACGCTGGTTCTTCCGTAGGTATTCAGGTACTTCCTGCCCTTGCTGGTGTTGGATATATCTGTGGTCCTAAGATTTCCAGTTACATGCTTGCCGGTGGTACTTTAAGCTGGTTTGTGCTTATGCCTATGATCGCATTATTTGGTGCAGATGCCACTGTCTTCCCTGGAACGGAGGCGATTTCCACTCTCGCACCTAGTGCATTATGGGGTACTTACATCAAATATATCGGTGCCGGAGCCGTTGCAGCCGGTGGTATCATTAGTTTAATTAAAAGTGCTCCACTGATTGTCAGCACATTTAAGCAGGCAATGGGAAGTATGGCAAAGAATCATGCCAATGCTGATGCACCTCGTACACAGCGCGATTTACCAATGCCAGTCATTCTTGGTATTGTCGTAGTTATCGCACTTGCCATCTGGTTACTTCCTATTTTCCCAGTAAGCCCACTTGGCGCAATCATCGTTGTTGTATTCGGATTCTTCTTTGCAACTGTATCTTCCCGTATGGTTGGACTGATTGGTTCTTCTAACAACCCAGTTTCCGGTATGGCAATCGCTACTTTAATTATTGCTACTTTACTTTTAAAAGCTACTGGTACTACTGGAACATCTGGTATGATTGGTGCTATCTGTATTGGTAGTATTATCTGTATCGTTGCTGCTATCGCCGGCGATACTTCACAGGATTTAAAGACAGGTTTCATCGTAGGTGCTACACCTAAGCTTCAGCAGATTGGTGAAATGATCGGTGTTATCGCATCTTCCGCTGCTATCGGATATGTTTTATATCTGTTAAATGCTGCATGGGGATTTGGTTCTAACGAGATTCCTGCTCCACAGGCTACAATGATGAAGATGCTCGTTGAAGGTATCATGAACGCAGAACTTCCTTGGGCTTTAATCCTCATCGGTATTTTCGTAGCTATTGTTGTTGAGATTCTCGGAATCCCAGTACTTCCATTTGCCGTTGGTATGTACCTTCCATTCTCACTGAGTGCCGGTATCATGGCTGGTGGTGTTGTTCGCTGGATTCTTGAGCGCCGCAAAACAGACGATGAAAAAGAAAAGAAAGCTTCTATTGAACGTGGAACATTATTTACTTCCGGTCTGATTGCCGGAGAGGGACTCATGGGAGTTATCCTTGCAATCCTTGCAGTATTGAAAGTTGACTCCAAAATTGTTTTCCCTGTTGCCCTTCCACAGATTGGCAGCTTAATCATCTTCATTGCTCTTCTTGCTTACTTATACTTCATCTGTGTAAAAAAGAGCAAAAAAACTAACTAACAATTAAATTACAAAACATATTTAATTTCTGGCAGTGAGAGAGTTTCTTTCACTGCCAGAAATTATTTATAACTATTTAGAATTACGTAAAACCTCAATAAGGACACATTTTATGTTTTTACAAACCAGATTGAAAGGAGACCCTATGGCAAAACAGAAAATAGATAAAAACTATCTCGATTTTATCCCCGTTAAAAATCCCGAAATAAAATATGAGACAAACGACAAAGGAAATATTACCGTCTTCATCCGCTGGGAAGGATTCTTCAACAAAATCGCCCAGAAATTTTTCCACCGTCCAAAAGTAAGTTCCATCGACCTTGACGATTACGGCAGCTTTGTCTGGAACACCATTGACGATAAAAAAGATATTTACACACTCTCCCAGGAACTCGATGCTCATTTCCCTAAAATGGAAAAATCACTCTCCCGCCTTATTAAATTTCTTGAAATTTTAAAAGACCATCATTTAATTACTTATTCAGAAAAATTAAAATAAAAAAGATATAAACTACAAATAGAATCGCTAACAAAAATCACATAAAAAATTAAGATAAGAAGGGAGCACCCATGGAATTACTGAAAAATCTGATACATTATCTCCCCTATATCCTGCTCTTTGCCGTAGCCACCATGTTAATCTACGGCTGGGGATTGTGGCGTTCCATGCACCAGAATCAGGACTTAAACAATCTCCTGACCTCTAAGGGAATCAGCCGGATAAAAAAAGAATTAAAACGTAATGGGAAAATGACAAAAAAGGAACTTGCTGATTGTGTAAAAGACTTAACCGCCAGCCAGCCATTTAGTAAACAGCGAATCGGAGTCACTAATCCAAATCAGTTTTTGGATTCGCTGCTGCCTTATATGGAACGACAGGAAATGATAAGCAAATCTAAACAAAACGGCAAGGTATACTATGATTTGATTCATTAATCAACAGACACCCACGAAGAGAAACGATAGGCTATCGTTTCTCTTCGTGGGCTGACAGTGACTGGATTTAGTTGAATTAATTAGTTGAATTAAATAGTAAAAATCAAGTGTAGCTCATAACCTACATATATAAAAGACTCCAGTATATATAATATACTGGAGCCTTTTATATCTTATTATCTACAAGCTGCACCGCTTATTCTTCAGCAGCTTCCTCAGTCTCTTCTTCCTCTGGAGCATTGTGTACTTCTGTTACCTGTACAACTGTCTCCTCCGGATTCGTCTTCAGATGGATGCCTTCTGCAGTTGCGATTGGTAAATCTTTTACTCTGATTGTGTCGCCTGCTGTCTTACCGTCTAAGTCGATTTCAACTTTTTCAATCAGGTTCTCTGGCAGTGCTTCATAACTAATTTCTTCTAATAATAATTCTACGACACCAGATTTTACTTTCTCATGATTTAAGAGTACAACTTCTGCTACAGAATGTACTTTTTCACCTTTTACTAATGCCTGGAAATCCATTTCTACAATCTCATGTTTCATTGCATTGTAGTCAATCTCTTTTAATAAGACTGGCATTTTCTGTCCTTCAACAGTGAGAATTAACTGACTTCCCTTATTACAGGTTCTTAAGATTCTTTCTGCCTCTTTTTTCTCGATTTTCAGCGGCATGGAGCCTTCCATGTTCTTACCGAACACATTGCCTGTAACAAATCCTTCCCTTCTAAGCTTTTTTGCCTTGATCTGCATATCTCTTTTTTCAGCACTTAAAGTATTCATTTATCTTTTCCTCCAAAATGTCTGATGCTTAGAGGCCCTACTTTATCAGGTCTGATAAGTATTTTTTACGGTTATTCTTTTTAAATAACCTCTTCTTTGTTACGGTGCAATTATAGCACTGCTGTCAGAAAAAAGATTCACAAATATTTTTATTTTCAAAGAATTTTTTTATTAATTTTTAAAAATATTTTGTAAATGTATAGACAATTTTAACAAAACATTTTTTCTGTCACCCAACAGATATTCCATAAAACATTTTTCCAGACATTCATTTTTACTCAAAAGGTGAAGTGGATTTAGAAAATACTTTCTACAAAATGTGTATTATATTCATGGAAACTTTCACAAAAGCAACTGTAGTTCATCATGGACTACGTCAACTGAATAAAGTAAAATATCCCACAAATCAGGAAGAGTACAGATTACTTATTGATTCTTCAAACAAATTCTAAGACTCTTCTTCAAATAATTCCTGCACAGATAACAGACGAAAATGACTCTTTTTCACATAAATCAATCCTTCTTTGGACATTTTCCCAAGTTCTTTGGACAGTGCGGAACGGTCTACGCTTAAGTAGTCTGCAAGCTGCTGGCGGTTAAATGGTATATCGAATTCTTTACTGTTACATAATACTGCCTGATTCGATAAATAGGATAGCAGTCTTCCCCGGATAGATTTGGAGGAAGTGTTAAAAATTCTTCGGGACAGGGCGAGATTTTTCTGTGCGGAAACCTGTAAAAGATTTTTTATGAGTTCATTATGGAAAATGCAGGAATTGGAACAAAGGTGGAGCATTTTTCCCACATTTAAAAATAAAATTTCTGTATCTTCTGCCGCAATGACATTAACTAACATTTTCTGGTCTGGGATACTGGCATAGGTTTCTGCAAAGATTTCTCCTTCACCGGCCCGCTCTAGCACACTGCGGTTTCCCCAGATGTCATCATTTTCTATTAAAACACTTCCTGATAAAACAATGCCGATACAGGATACGACTTCACCGACCCGGTAAATCATTTCTTCCTTTTTATATTTGCGTTTGCCCGCCTTTAAGCAGGACAACATCTGCTCTGTTTCTTCCGGCGTTGCCCCCTGAAAAAGCACTGTTTTCGATAATTTATAAAAATCCATATTTTTTCTCCCCGTTTGTTGTCAAAACAACATATTTATCAAATCAACTATATTATACTGCGTATAGAAAGTCAATTAAAGGAGGATAACAATGGCTTATATCAAAAATATTTCACATGAAGAAGTTTTACATCTTACTGACCAGATTTCTGCCGATAAAGGACAGATTGTCAGCAAAACTTTAGCACAGAACGATCATGTGAGTGTGACTCTTTTCGCATTTTCCAAAGATGAAGAAATCGCTACACATGATTCTACCGGTGATGCAATGGTTCTCGTTCTTGAAGGAACCGGCCAGTTCACTGTTGATGGCAAAGAATATATTTTACAGGCAGGGGATACCCTTGTTATGCCAGCGAAAAAACCTCATTCTGTTTACGCAAAAGAAGACTTTAAGTGGCTTCTTACTGTTGTATTTCCTTCATAATAGAATTTATAAAAATGTACTCTTAAAATCTTTTCAATTTGATTTTATGAAGTTATTTTTTGTCAGCTTCACTTAAATTTTTTAGCACTATCTTTTTATTATTAAAAAAGTTGCTATAAGCACCATTTACGTGAATACGTTGGAGATACACCATAATACCAGCCTATTAAGATTTAAAAAGTATATTAGAGTAAAAAGGAGATTAATTTTTATGGAAAACCAAATGTTTTGTTATCAGTGTCAGGAAACTGCCGGATGCAGTGGATGTACCCGCGTTGGAGTCTGTGGAAAACAGCCCGATATCGCTGCCATGCAGGATTTATTGGTCTATGTTACAAAAGGAATTTCTGCGGTAACTACTACTTTAAGACAGGAAGGAGTAGAGATTCAGCCAGCAGTCAATCACATGATTACACTGAATTTATTTACTACAATCACCAATGCCAACTTTAGCAAAGAAGCAATTATCGCCCGGATTCAGGAAACACTTTCCGAAAAAGATTTGCTCCTTTCTAAACTAACAAATAAAGATGTACTCCCAGAAGCAGCTCTCTGGAACGGCTCCGTGGAGGAATTTGATACAAAAGCTGCAGCTGTCGGTGTTCTTTCTACAGAAAATGAGGACATCCGAAGCCTTCGTGAACTGATTACTTACGGATTAAAGGGACTTTCCGCTTACTCCAAGCATGCAAATGTTCTTTTACAGGATAATGAAGAAATTGATGCATTTATGCAGCGTACCCTTGCCGCAACTCTTGATGATAGTTTATCTGTCGATGATTTAATCGCGCTTACTTTAGAAACCGGAAAATACGGTGTAGAAGGTATGGCTCTTCTTGACAATGCCAATACTTCTGCTTACGGAAACCCAGAAATCACAAAAGTAAACATCGGTGTTGGCAGCCGTCCGGGTATCCTTGTTTCCGGACATGACCTTCGCGACCTTGAAATGCTACTCGAACAGACACAGGGGACGGATGTGGATGTATACACACACTCTGAAATGCTTCCAGCCCACTACTATCCTACCTTCAAAAAGTATCCAAATTTTGTCGGCAACTATGGAAATGCATGGTGGAAACAGAAAGAAGAATTTGAAAGCTTTCACGGTCCAATTCTCATGACAACAAACTGTATCGTTCCACCAAAGGACAGCTATAAAGACAGATTGTACACAACAGGTGCAACCGGATATCCAGGTTGCAAACACATTTCTGGAGAAATCGGTGAAGAAAAAGACTTCTCCTCAATTATCGAACAGGCAAAACACTGTACTCCACCAGAAGAAATCGAACATGGAGAAATTGTTGGAGGCTTTGCCCACAACCAGGTACTTGCCCTTGCCGATGATATTGTTGCCGCTGTAAAGTCCGGCGCAATTAAAAAGTTTGTCGTTATGGCTGGTTGTGACGGTCGCATGAAATCAAGAAACTACTACACAGATTTTGCAAAAGCATTGCCAAAAGACACCGTCATCCTTACTGCAGGCTGTGCAAAATATAAATACAATAAACTTGATTTAGGAGATATCTGTGGCATTCCACGAGTACTCGATGCCGGACAGTGCAACGATTCCTACTCCCTCGCCGTTATTGCCCTCAAATTAAAAGAAGTATTTGGACTTGAAGATATTAATGAACTTCCAATCCTCTATAACATCTCCTGGTACGAACAGAAGGCCGTTATTGTTTTACTTGCCCTTCTCTATCTTGGAGTGAAAAATATCCACCTTGGACCAACTCTTCCAGCTTTCTTATCCCCAAATGTGGCAAAAGTTCTTGTAAATACTTTTGGTATTGCAGGAATTGGAACTGTTGAAGAAGATTTAAAACTCTTTGGATTCTAGAGCATGTCTGAAAAATGCTTTCTGCAAGATATGCGTTACAATTTTCAGCATACTTTAAAAATACGGCAAATTTGATTTGTGACGTCCTCCCCCACCTATAGGATGCCACTGAAAAAGTCTTTTTTCGTGTAAATCAATACGAAATAAAGTATGTTTGTTAACTTTACAGTGCTATATATTGTATGCAAAGTTAATTTTTCAGTGGTGTCCCTTAGAGGTCGGAGTCTTCTTGCTAGAAAAGGATAAAAAAGAAGCAAAAATTTTCTCATCTATTTTTATATTTTTGATAATATTTTAAGATGACATCTGTTTTTGCTTCTTTTTTATATGTAATATTTTTTCAAGCATACTCTCTCAAAACAAACTCATTTTTTATATTTTAATTATATTTTTTATACAATTAAATTATCAATACATACCTTTTGTCCGGTTAAAATTTTTTTATTTCTATTCTTCTCTTTTTGTATAACAATACTACAAATTATTGTATCATATTTTTTCCTTTGAAATCAAAAAACTACGCTTGTAAAACATTTTTATATTACTTTATTTATTGCTTATTTCCAAGACCTCTGCTATAATAAACTATACTTTTATATAACTTTCGTAATTTTTTATTTCAAAAGAACTACGGCAAATTTAAGAAAGGATGTTGAGGAACAAATGAAAAAAAGAATCTACAAAAATCTTTTAGCACTGACTCTTGCTTGCTCCGTTGCATTAAGCACCGCACCAGTTTCTTCATTCGCAAGAGACGTTGCTGCAGTATCTGAGAGCGAAGCTACTACAGAAGCTCCTAAGGAGAAAGCAACTGAAGTTGAAAAGAAGACAGAAGTTTCTAAAGACGCAACAACTGTAACTGAAAAAACAGAGGCTTCCGAAGAGAAGACTACTGCCGCTGAGAAGACAGAAGCTCCTGAGGAGAAGACTATTGCTGCTGAAAAGACAGAAGCAGAGACTTCTGAAGAGAAGACTACTTCTAAAAAGACAAAGACTTCTGAGAAAAAGGCTACAGACCCAGAATGTGTTAAACCTGACAAGCCAGTAGTTGATGGTCCTACTCCAGAAGGAAAGAAGGATACAGATGAGGCTACAAAGCCTTCTACTGTAACATTACACTTCAATCAGTCTATGCCAGGACATGTTTTATCTGTCAGCAAAGCAAGCAGCTTTAACTTTGGTGGATATGCAAGCGACAAAAAAGCTACTGTAAAGGCTTCTTACGTTGGAATAGCTTGGAATGGTAAAGGATACTCTTCCAGCACACCTTCCTACAAAGCAGGAACTTATACAGAAACTTTATATGTTACTGACGCAGCTTACTCTGCTACACCAATTTCAAGAACATATACAATCACAAGAGCTAACACTCATATTATCATCAACAATCCAGTAGATTGTACATATGATGGTTCTGCATTTGCTGTAGATGCAACTGTATACGATGATAATAACAATGAAGTTACTAAAGCTAACGTAACTTACATCAGAGTTGATGGCGGCAAGTATATTTACCTCGGATTCACTGCTCCTGTTGAGGCAGGTGCATACATTGCAATCGCAACGTATCCTGGAGATGCAACACACCGTCCATCTGCTGCAAAATCATTCTTTATTATTCATCCAAAGGCTGTTAAGGTTAACATCGACTATAAAGAAAAATACGTTGGTGACAAAGATCCTGAACTTACTTATAAAGCTGAGGGTGTATTAGATGGTGATTCTCTTGGACTTAAGCTTACACGTGAAGCTGGCGAAGAAGCTGGTTACTATGATATCTACCCAGATACATCTTCTCTCAATCCTAACTATAAGTTAGCTGAGACTCCTGATGGAACAGATCATTTCCATATCCTTAAGAGAGATTCTGGAGAAACTCCTAACCCAGGTACAACAGAAACTCCTAACCCAGGTACAACAGAAACTCCTGACCCAGGTACAACAGAAACTCCTGACCCAGGTACAACAGAAACTCCTGCTGATGACTCATCCGCCACTACAACTGAAACTCCAGCAGACGACTCATCCGCTACTACAACTGAAACTCCAAGTGTAGATCCATCTGAAAATACAGATCCTACTACAAAAACTACTAAGAAAACAACTACACAGAAAAAAGCAAACACTAAAAAAGCAACTACTAAAAAGAACAAAAAATCCAAATCATCCAAAACTGGTGATGCTTCAAACCCTGTTCTTTACATGGTTGTAAGTGTATTTGCACTTGTTATGTGTGCATTTATCGTTCTTCGTCGTAGAACTGACAGATAGTTCTGACAACTGAACTAATTAAACAAACTAACTAAACAAAACCCTCAGGATTTTCTAATCCTGAGGGTTTTAAAACATCATTCATAAAATTGGAGGAAACATATGGAAACAGCTCAGAACAAAATTGTAAAAGCCGCTTTATTAGGTGCCGGTACTGTCGGCAGTGGTGTATATCAACTTGTCCAGGAACGTCAGGAAGATTTTTCTCATATTTGTGGTACACAAATTCAAATCACTAAAATTCTTGTGCGTGATGCCTCGAAAGAACGAGAAGGTATCCCTTCTCCCCTTCTTACAGATAACTGGAATGAAATTATTGAAGATGACAGTATTTCTATTATTATTGAAGTTATGGGTGGTATTGAACCTGCAAAGTCTTATTTGCTTGAAGCAATGAAAGCTGGAAAACAGATTGTTACAGCAAATAAAGATTTAATTGCTGAACATGGGCATGAACTTTTAGATTCTGCCGAAAAATATGGCTGTGATTTCAAGTTTGAAGCTGCCGTTGCAGGATGTGTCCCAATCATTCAAGTATTAAAACAAAGTATGTCCAGTGAAAATATTACTGAAGTTATGGGGATCGTAAATGGTACAACAAACTATATTCTTACCCGTATGACACAGAGTGGTATGAGCTATGACGAAGCGTTAAAAGAAGCTACAGATTTAGGATATGCTGAAGCCGATCCTACTGCTGATGTTGACGGTCTTGATGCCGGTCGTAAAATCGCTATTATGGCATCCATCGCATTCCATTCTCGCGTTACCTTCTCTGATGTCTATATTGAGGGAATCCGCAATATTACCGCAAAAGACATTTTCTATGCAAAAGAATTTAATTCTGTCATCAAACTTGTCGGCATTGCAAGAAAAGATGAGGACGGCATCGAAGTAAAAGTTCTTCCAATTTTAATCCCACAGGATCATCCTCTGGCAACAGTAAATGATTCCTTTAACGCTGTATTTGTTCACGGAACTGCATCCGATGATACAATGTACTATGGCCGTGGTGCAGGCAAACGTCCGACTGCCAGTGCGGTAACCGGGGATTTATGTACAGTTGCAAGACATATCGTTGAAAAACATTCTAATCTTCATGTCTGCTCCTGCTACAAAGAACTTCCAGTGAAAAATATTCAGGATACTTATTCCCGTTTCTTCCTCCGTCTGCAGGTAGCTGACCGACCAGGTGTTCTTGCGAATATCACAAGCGTATTCGGAACAAGTCAGGTAAGTATCGCCCAGATTATTCAAAAGTCCCGCCAAAATGGCAATGCCGAACTGGTTATTATTACCGATGAAGTAAAAGAACTGTATTTTACCGATGCCTTGAACATTTTGAAAAGACTTTCCATAGTTAACAGTATTTCCAGTCTGATTCGTGTATATTAAGAAGATTTTACGTTCATTTCTCATAAATACCTTGAAATACCCGTTGACAAATCAATCGAAATTATTAAAATAGAATGGTAATACTAATTTTAACCCAAGGAAATAGGAGGACTTATTACTATGCGAAAAACCAAGATTATCTGTACCCTTGGACCATCAACGGATAAAGGTGATGTTTTAGAGCAGTTAATGCTCTCTGGTATGAACGTTGCCCGTCTTAATTTTTCTCATGATACTTACGAGAATCAGAAGAAAAGAATAGATAAAGTAAAAGCTTTACGCACAAAGCATAACCTTCCGGTTGCATGTCTGTTAGATACAAAAGGACCAGAAATTCGTCTTAAAACATTTAAAGACGAAAGAGTTACTCTTGAGATGGGACAGGACTTCTGTCTTACTACAAGAGATGTAGAAGGAACAAAGGATATTGTCAGTGTTACTCACAAAGATTTACACAAAGATATCCATGTTGGTTCCAGCATCTTAATTGATGACGGTCTTGTAGGATTAAAAGTAGTGGCTATCAAGGGGCAGGATATCCACTGTAAAGTAGAGAATGGCGGAACTATTTCTAACCGTAAAGGTGTTAACATCCCTGGTGTTGAACTCTCCATCCCATTCATGAGTGAAAAAGATAAAGAAGACCTTTTATTCGGTATCAAACAGGACGTTGACTTCGTTGCAGCTTCTTTCACAAGAACAGCAGACGATATCAAAGAAATGAAAGCGTTCTTAAAGGCAAACGGTGGCGAAGATATCCGTATCATCGCTAAAATCGAAAACTCTCAGGGTGTTGATAACATCGACTCTATCATCGAGGCCTGCGAAGGTATCATGGTTGCCCGTGGTGACATGGGTGTAGAAATCCCTGAAGAAGAAGTTCCAATCATCCAGAAGATGATTATCAAAAAAGTAATCGCAGCAGGTAAAGTAGTTATCACAGCTACACAGATGCTCGATTCCATGATGAAGAACCCTCGTCCTACTCGTGCCGAGACTACTGACGTAGCTAACGCTATCTACGACGGAACAAGTGCTACTATGCTTTCTGGTGAGACAGCAGCAGGTGCTTATCCTGTAGAAGCTGTTAAGATGATGGCAAGAATCGCTGAACGTACAGAGAAGGAAATCAACTACCGCAAACGTTTCAATGATATGGCTAAATACACTGACCCAGGTATCACAGACGCTATCTGCCATGCTACCTGCAGCACAGCTTACGACCTCGACGCAAAGGCAATCATCACTGTAACTAAGAGTGGTTTCTCTGCAAGAATGATTTCCAAATACCGTCCAGGATGCGACATCATCGGATGCGCTATGGATGAGAAAGTATGCCGTCAGTTAAACCTTTCCTGGGGTGTTCGCCCAATCCTTCTTGGAGAAGAATGGGAAGTATTCGTACTCTTCGAACGTGCAATCAATGCATGTAAGAGAGATGGACTCCTTGAAAAAGGTGACGTTACTGTTATTACTTCTGGTGTACCAATCGGACGTTCTGGAACAACAAATATGTTAAAAGTTCAGGTTGTAGACGATTAAATACTAATTTGATGGGGAGACAGACGCCGCTTTAGCAAAAGATATTGAGCTAAAGC